>Ga0164294_10000834_pt1 | contig 29268 bp, 25 predicted proteins | sample GEODES005metaG_FD_111479 | JGI IMG/M metagenome (GOLD analysis project Ga0164294, IMG submission 111479) | Oligotrophic lake water microbial communities from Sparkling Lake, Wisconsin, USA - GEODES005 metaG | ecosystem: Environmental > Aquatic > Freshwater > Lake | place: USA: Sparkling Lake...
AGCACTGCCGAGTCAGGCGCTTGCAGGGGATCGCCAGCGGGCTGGCTCCTACAATTTTGGGGTAACTGTAGGAGCTTGCCTGCAAGCGATGCTTCTGCACGGCAATTTGATCGAGCACTGCCGCGTCAGACGCATGCAGGGGATCGCCAGCGGGCTGGCTCCTATATTTTGGGGTAACTGTAGGAGCTTGCCTGCAAGCGATGCTTCTGCACGGCAATTTGATCGAGCACTGCCGCGTCAGGCGCTTGCACGGGATCGCCAGCGGGCTGGCTCCTACAATTTTGGGTTAACTGTAGGAGCTTGCCTGCAAGCGATTCTTCTGCACGGCAATTTGATCGAGCACTGCCGCGTCAGAGTTCAGTTACGGCTTCGGGCTCGAAGCAGTTACATATGGAAAAGACTGAATCGAAGCCATAATTGGAAAGCAATTCATCGAAATCACAGATTGCAAAGACACGCTTGCTCCAAGAGCAGTAAACTGTTTTTTCGATCCAACCCTCCCGCATACCCTGTCAGACTTGCGTTAGCACCAACGACGCGGTGACACGGAACGACAATGCTCCAAGGGTTCCTTCCGACGGCAGCGCCCACTGCACGAAATGCTTCGGGCTTGTTTAGCCGCCGTGCGACGGCAGCATAACTGACAGTCTCGCCCAACGGTATCTGCTTTAAAACTTGCCACACAGATTGTTGAAATTCAGTACCCCAAGTCACTGAGAGCGGTGTTTTGAATTCACGCAAGCCTCCATCGAAATACGCTTTCATTTCGATCTCGCATTGGTCTAACCATATTTGTGACTTCACCTGCTGCCATGCGGCACTGTTGGGGTGGTGCTTTTGCTGGTCAAACCATAAACCGGTCAATCCTTCTGCATGGGCTGCGATCAGGATGCGTCCCAAGGGTGATGGGATGTGTTTGTATTGGAATGTCAAAAAGAATCTCCATGCCAGAGTCGTATCACGGCGTAACTTCGCCAGGGCTGCCATTTTTGGGCGATTGCTGTGGCTTGAAGCGCAGGCTTTTTAAGCCCGCGCACGCCCAAGCGGTTTTGAATGACCACATCGCCTGAAGGAAACGCATCTGGCCAGCGCAAGCAACGCATGGCAATGTACTGTGCTGTCCAATCGCCAATGCCCGGTAATTGCATCAAGGCTTTGAGTGTTTTGGCCATGTGAGGGCCAGGACTCAAATCAAGGCTTTCGTGCAGCCATGCATTTGCCAAGGCTTGAATGGCTTTTTGCCTTTGCTTGATGATGCCCAATTTACCCCATTCGTCGGGACTGGCATTCAAGAGCGTCTCTGGCGAGGGGAATGCGTGTGTGAGTTCTGGCCAGGGTGTTGCGACAGGCGCGCCAAAGGATTTGACCAAACGGTGCGTCAAGGTTTTAGCTGCGGCCACCGTGACTTGTTGGCCTAAAATGGCGCGAACCGCAGTCTCAAAACAGTCCCAAGCGCCGGGTACACGCCAACCTGGGCAGTCAGGGAAATCGGCTTCAAGCAATGCATCGATCGCTTTGCAATCCGCATCCAAATCCAAAGCCCAGCGGATTTGTTGCAGCACGGCGGGCAAGACTGGCAATAGGCTGTCGCTGAGCCTTACTTTGACGCGGTTTGCCTGCTCATCAAAGACAAGCTCAATCCATCCCACAAAACTATTTCCAGCGACTCGAATTTGGAAAATGCGAGCAAATGAATCCTTTCCCTCGGCGTCTGTATTCACCTGCTCCAATCCGTTAACGGCGCGTAAACTGAAAAAATTCAATACCGAGGCCACATGGTAGGGTGGGCGGTAAGCCAGTGTGATGTTAGAAAGTTGATGCGTTGTCGGATCACCTTTTCTGCAAGCTGAGGGCGTTAATTTGTACTGATGAATAAACACGGCGTTCAAACGTCTTTGGCTTGAAAAACCGCTGAGTTTTGAAATCTGATGGATTGGCAGTGTCGTATCGCTTAGCAATTGTTTTGCCATCAAAAGCCGCTGTGTCTGCAGGTATTGAGTGGGGGGAACGCCTAAATGCTGATTGAAAATGCGATTTAAATGCCGCGCGCTGACACCCAGTTGTTGTGCAAATGCGGCCACGCTTAAAGGCTGCTTGAGTAAGCGTACTGCTCTTTCAATCAACTGACTGGCTTGAAAAGCCAAGATTTGGCTGGCATCTTGGGCGGACCAATGAGGCAAAACCTGGGGCGCCAATTCGGGCCTACAGCGCAGGCAAGGTCGAAACCCTTGTGACTCTGCCAATGCGGCGCTGTTAAAAAACAAACAGTTTTTAGCCAAAGGTGCACGAACCTTGCACACTGGCCGACAATAAATGCCTGTCGTTTTAACCGCTATGAAAAAATGGCCATCAAACCTGGCGTCGCGCGTAAGCAAGGCTTGGTAATAAGCTTTGTCATCCATACTGTTGGGCAGGCTGGTCATGTGCCCATGTTACATAAGTTGGTCTGAATAAAGAGCCGTTTTCGGACATCCACTTATTTTCGAGTACACACCATTTTTGCCATGGGATGACGCAGAAATAGGCGGCTTATTGTTCCCGCCTTTTTCCCGCCTTTTTCCCACCCTTTTTCCACCTTTTTGCTGCACCCCAAATGACCCGGTCACAGAAATTGGGCATTCCCAAAAATGACAGAGAAGGATGCCTATCTCGATTTAACGCTTACTCGTCATTGTGAAAAATTGACGAAATCGAGCTTTAGATTCAACGAAAAAAAATAGCACTTTAGAGTTTGACGTTAACGGGTAACCAGCATCTTTAAATCCTATCAGTTGGCGATGCCATAGGAAATAACTGAGCAGAGCCACGCTCAATAAGGGTCCCCGGCAAGAGAAACTGCCTTGTTGTGATAGCTTGCTCATCGACACTTGCTCGAAACAATCTGGCCGCCTCACCGGCCATCTCTTGGGTGGGTTGACGAACTGTAGAAAGCAGATAAGCGGGTCGGCGACCGGCCGGAATGTCATCGAATCCCAATACTGAAACATCACTGGGTACACGCATCATCAATGCAAAACGTGCAGCATCCAATACGCCCAGGGCCATGGCATCGTTAGCACAAAAAATCACTTCTGCCCGTTTCTGCTGTTGCTTATTGCGCGAAGATCCGAGCAGAACAATGCCTGCTTCATGACCGGATTCGTAGTGGTAATCGCCTTCGAAAGATTGAACACTTTCAATCCCCAGTTCTTGAAGACGTTGGACAAAATTCTGAATCCGCAGGTTTGAAACAGGAGCCTCTGAGGGGCCCGTTACGACCGCAAAACGGCGATGTCCTGCCGCAAAAAGGCGTGATGCCAGTAGCCTGGAGGCACTGCCGTGGTCACAGGCTACGCTCAGCGCCAGGGGGTCTGTGCTGTGTCTGTTGAACAACACGACCGGACGTTGACGCAAACGTGCCCGAACCAGATCTTCCTCTGACAAACTGACACATGAAATGATCCCGTCCACACCGAACGCAAGCGCTTTTTCCAAAGCATTGCTGGACTCGCTCTCATGCGCACATGAAAACAGCAGTGGCTGAAAGCCCTGTTCGAGCAAAGTTTGCGAAAGATTTATCAGCACCTCTGGCGTATCACGTTGAGTGGCCTCTGTCAGTAAGACCGCGGCCAGTCCGGACCGCTTGGTAATCAAGCTTCGAGCGACCGCGTTGGGTTGGTATCCCAAAACTTGAGCCGACTCGAGGACTTTGGCCCGTGATTGGGCCGAAATGGGCGAGCCGACTTGAAAAGCGCGCGATACCACCGCCTGTGAAACGCCAGCATGGCGAGCCACATCGTAAGAAGTCGGTGCGTTGAGTTTGCGTCTCATGGTGAAATCGAATTCATAACAGGGTATTCCCGATATTTAATTGATAGATGCCGATTTTTTCAGTGTAATAAGATTTGTAAATCATCATCATCAATGAATTCGAATTCAATTCACAGGAGACACACATGAAACGTCGCGGAATTCTCCAAGCCACCGCAGTCAGCTTGAGCAGCGCCCTGCCCAGTTGGACCTTCTCGCAGGGCATAGGCTCAATCAAGCCCGGTAAGCCCTATGCCGGGACCGAGGTTAATTTGTTGACTGTGGTTGCCCCTCAATTCAAGGCCCATGAAGCAAAACTTGCCGAGTTTGAAGCCCTTACTGGTATCAAAGTTAAGTACCAGTATGTACCGTTCGCCAATACCCGCGAGAAACTCACCGCGGAACTTGTCGGTCAAAGTTCTCAGTACGATGTTTTGAGCGCCATGGATGTCTGGGGTCCGTCGCTTTACAACTTGTTTGAACCATTGAATGGCATGTTGGAGGAAAAGAAAATCGAGATGGAGTCCCGATACCCCTATGCCCACCTTCGCGCCTCCCGCGACGGAAATGGTCAGGGCAAGAACATCCTTGGATTTCCCATTCGAGGACATGTTCAACTCATGTTTTATCGAAAAGACATTTTTGACAAGCTGGGTTTAAAGGCGCCCAACACCTGGGACGAAATGGTCGCACACGGTCAAATGATTTCTGCCAAAACGGACCTTTCAGGTGTGGCTATGTACTACGGTAAGACAGCCGGACAGAACCTGATGATTTGGTTTAATTACCTGTGGGGGGCAGGTGGGGATCTGCTGGATGCGAAGGGGCAGCCAGCATTCAACAGTCCAGCCGGCATCGCTGCAACACAAGCCTATATCGATGTGCTTCTCAAACACAAAGCTGCTCCTGCCGCCTCGGCATCTTTCAATGAAACGGATGCGGTCAACTCGGTTGCTCAGGGCAAAAGCGCCATGGTGCCAGTTTGGTGGTGGCGCTATGCCAGCCTCGTAGACCCTAAAGTCTCCACACTCAAGCCTGAGCAGGTTGCATTTGCTCCGCTGCCCAGCATGCCAGGCAAACCGAATACGACCTACACCAACACCTGGTTTTACGGCATAAACAAGAACTCGAAAAAGAAAGCGGCAGCGATGGAGTTTCTGACCTGGCTGTCTAACCCCGAAATCGAGCGCAGCGTGCTGCTGGACAAGAGCATGAACGAGGTGGTGGCTATGCAAACCAAAAACCTGATCGATGCCGACGTGAATCTGCGTTACAAAGGCATGCACGTTTTTGGAGCACAGGCGCTCAAAGGTGCAAAAGGTACGCCTCTGTTTCCGCAGTGGCCGCAAGTCAGTGACGTACTGGAAGCCAGTATCAGTGAATTGGCCTCCGGGAAAACTCAAGTCAAAGCGACACTGGACGATGCGGCTTCGCGCGTGCGTAAGGTTATGCGCGGGTGATGCGGCTGCCAGTACATTGGCTGCTTTTGGCACCCGCACTGTTGTTTGTCGGGGCCATGGCGATTTTCCCTCTTGGCTACTCTTTGGTGCTCAGTTTCAGAGATTGGAAATTAGCCCGCAGTCCTGTGGCGGGTGATTTTGTTGGCTTGTCCAATTACTTCAACTTGTTGACAGACGACCCCGACTTTTTTGAAACGGTTCGTGTCACAAGTGTCTTTGTGACCGCGGATGTACTCGTGACTGTGGCCGTCTCACTGGCGGGCGCCTTGCTACTGCACCGAGCAGGTCGGTTGAATTCGCTTGCGCGTACATTGCTGATCCTGCCATTTGTCATGAGTCCGGCCCTGATTGGCATTTCATTTAGATTTTTTCTGAATGCAGAGTATGGGGTTGTTGCCCATGCGGTTGGCTTGTTGGTGCCGGCCATGAAGGACACGGTTTGGCTTGCGGACGCTTCACTTTCCATGGCCGCAATCATTGCTTCCGATGTATGGCACTGGGCCCCCTACATGACGTTGGTCATGCTGGGCGGCTTGGCTTCAATTCCGCCCGATTCACTCGAAGCCGCTCGCATTGATGGTGCGTCCAGTTGGCGTATTTTTTGTGACATCACTTGGCCGCAGCTTCTACCAGTCATCAGCGTGGTGATGGTCCTTAAAACCGTTTTTGCATTGAAGGCTTTTGACACCATCTTCACGCTCACCAATGGCGGTCCAGGTAATTCCACCAAGACGCTCGCCTATTTTGTTTATGAGCAAGGCTTTAATTATTACGACATGGGATACGCAGCAGCATCCGCTTATGTACTAACCGCTGTGCTGCTGGTAATGGCCGGATTCTATCTGCGGCTGATTTTTGCAAAAGACCGCGCCATATGACCTTTGCAAGTCATCATTCACATGGGCAGGCACTGATCCCAGGGCACATCGACACTGCAGCTGATCACTTTAGGCTTTGGTGGTCGCAAATGATGGTCTTCACTGGTATTTGCATCATTCTGCTGCCCATAGCGTGGCTCTTTCTTACTGCTTTTAAACTCCCCCGAGATGTTTATTCCCTTCAAACGGCATTTAATTTCACACCTACTTTTGAGAATCTGCAAACCATCTTCGAGCACCCTTGGAATCTGGGTAACAAAATTTTGAACAGCTTTGCTGTGGCAGGTGGCACCGTCTTAATTGCTATTCCGATGGCCACCATGGCTGCCTATGCGTTTTCTCGGTTTGAATTTCGTTTCAAAAAAACTATTTTCCTTTTGGTTATTGCATCGCAATTCATACCTGCCGCAGTCATCGTGCTACCGTACTTTTTAATGTTCAAGCAACTTGATATGTTGGACACCCGTTCCGCCTTGGTCTTGATCAATATGTCTATTGTGCTGCCCTACGCAGTATGGATGATGAAGGGATTTATTGACGCAGTCCCTTTAGAAATCGAAGAGTCCGCCATGGTGGACGGAGCCCATCGGATCAGAGTCATTTGGGAAATCGTGGTGCCTGCGGCCCTGCCTGGCATCATCACTGCGGCGGTGTTTAGCTTCACGCTAACTTGGAACGAATTTCTTTTTGCATTGATCATCGGCAAGCAAGATGCACTCACTCTTCCGATTGGCTTAATTGGCTTTCGAACGGAAAGGGGCGATCTGTGGGAGCTTATGGCGGCAGGCGGCATTCTCATCACAGCCCCCATGTTTTTGATTTCATTGCTGGTACAAAAACAATTTATTCAAAGCTTAACAGCTGGCTCTGTGCGGTAGTTTCAAGCATGACTCAAATTTCACTTCGCGGACTGCACAAATTTTTTGGTTCAACCCATGTTGTGCGAGATTTGAACCTGGACATTGAAGACAAGGAGTTCTTGGTTTTACTCGGTCCTTCAGGCTGCGGCAAAACCACCACCATGCGCATGGTGGCTGGCCTTGAGAAAGCCACCTACGGGGAAATTTGTTTTGATGGGCGGCGTATCAATGAGGTGCCAACCCAGCAGCGTGACGTGGCCATGGTCTTTCAAAATTACGGACTTTACCCCCACATGACTGTTGCTGAAAATATTGCCTACCCACTGAAATTGCGTGGTTTCAACGCTTCGCAGCGCGAAGCTGGTGTGTTGAAGGCTGCGGAAAGGGTAGATCTAGGTCCTTATCTGCATCGCCTGCCCAGAGAGCTTTCTGGCGGGCAGCGGCAACGGGTTGCCTTAGCGCGAAGCATAGTTCGCAAGCCCAAAGTGTTTTTGATGGACGAACCCTTGAGCAATCTGGATGCTAAGCTGCGCGTCGCTATGCGTGCCGAGATCAAGCATTTGGCCTATGAGTTGCAAGTGACCACCATTTATGTCACACACGATCAAGTGGAGGCTATGACACTGGCCAATCGTGTGGCCATCATGAAGGATGGCGTGATCATGCAACTCGCCTCTCCTGAAGAAATTTACAGCGACCCCGTCAATCTTTATGTTGCTGGATTCATTGGCAGCCCCGCAATGAATCTGATTGATGTCGTCGCACACAGTGATTTTGTGGAAACTGCGAATGGTTTGCGTATCCCCGTAACAGCACCAAGGCAAGGCCCCACGACCATGGGCCTGCGTGCGGAAGACATGCAATTGACGTCCGAGACTGATGCCGCCTTCTCTGCTGAAGTCTATGCATTCGAGTTGCTTGGTGACTCTACGATGATCACTTTTAAATTTGGCGCACAAAGTGTTGCTGTAAAGGGCGAAAAAAACATTCGACTTAAATTTGGCGATCAAGTGGGCGTGCGATTTGACTCCTCTAACTTGTACTGGTTTGACAACAACTCCGGAGAAAGAATCCGAGAAACACTGAGCCGCTGACTCCACTGACTGCGCACCTCCCCAGAAAAGGCACCCATGCTGACTACTTCGCAATTAAAAGAACGGTTCATACCTTTCTCTAGCCTTCGGTACTCCACCGAGGCTTTCATCGATTACTGCATTCCCGAATGCGCACCTAAGAAAAATTATGCCCTCATCGGACCCGGCGTTTCCCAAAATCCTCACCAGCCTGTAAGTCTGCGTGAAAAGCACGGCTTTCAAGTGGGTGGGGTGGCCATGCCACCGGGCAAGATCAACCCGCCTCACATGCATTTCACAGCAGAAGTATTCATGTGTACCAAAGGCCAGTGGGATTTTCATTGGGGCTTCAATCCCGATCCCTTGAAGGCGCGTCTCGGCCCTGGTGACATTGCAAGTGTCCCCACCTGGATTTACCGTGGCTTTCAAAATATGGGGCAGGATGAGGGATTTATGTTCACCGCTCTGGGGCAAGACGACACAGGCGGTATTTTGTGGGGTCCGCAAACTCTTGAGGCGGCTCGCGCACATGGCGTCCACCTGACAGAGGACTACCGAATCATTGATGAAAACGCAGGGCAAGCTTGGGATCCTGCATCCATGAAGCACCTTCAACCGATGACGAGCTCCGAAATCAATCTATTGAAACGCTGGCTCCCTGATCAAATGAGCCAAAGGGTGGTGCGCCATGCTGACTTGGTTTGGCAACCTGACGCACTGTTGGACGCGGTGATGCCTGGTGGTGGCGCGCAAATGGCCCCCGTGATCGGCCTGGGCATGAGTGAATCAAGGGTTCACAGTGCGCCGATTAACAACGCACACGGGTTCTCCATCGAATGGTTACGCATACCCGTGGGGGGACATGTTTCAGCCCATTCCTTATCAGAAAAACAGGTGCTATCGGTTTATGAGGGTTCGGTGGCCATTCATGTGGCCCATGAAATACAAACCACGGACGCATTGTTTTCAGACGATCCGGTGTGCATTGCCCACGGAATGTCAGATGCTTGGGACAGTTTTGCCATGCCTGCTCATGTTTGGCGCTGTCTACGCAATGTGGGTGATGGTCCAGCAACTTTGCTGGTGATGACACCAGGTGATGCGCGCAAGAAAATTACCTGGGCACCTGAAGTGGTGGACGCCGCAGCTCAGGCTGGGTATTCCATTGACGCCAATGGCTATGTTGCATTAAAACGATTTACAGACAGGTCACAACGATGAAAACAACCCATCGCATCCTAACGACACTCGTGGGCAGCCTGCCAAGACCTGAAGCAGTAGTTGAACAACTGTTTGCGCAGGACAGTGGCCTGAACTACAACGCACAAAATTTTGACGCCCTCATGCAGACTGAAGTGCTCAATGTGGTGGCAAAACAGAAGGCCTCAGGCGTCGATGTCGTCAGCGACGGCGAGATGAGTAAGATCAGTTATGCCACCTACATTCGTCACAGGCTGACGGGTTTTGAGCTGGGCGAAATGCCGCGCGCAGTCCCCAAAGACCTTGATGATTTTCCCGACTTCAAAGAGCGGTTGGCAAAATTGGGTGCTACGCCCAAATACCACCGGCCCATTTGTACGGGTCCGATTGCAGTCAAAGACTTAAGCGGACTGCACAAAGACATTCAGAATTTAAAGAATGCCTGCGATGCTGCCGGCGTTGAACGCGGCTTCATGAACAGTGCTTCTCCGGGTGTGATCGCAGTGTTCCAGCCAAATCAATACTACGCCAGTCACGAAAATTACCTGGGCGCACTGGCCGATGCCATGGCAGCCGAATATGAGGCCATTGTTGACTCTGGTTTGGAGTTGCAAATTGACGCTCCTGATTTAGCCATGGGCAGGCACATTCGGTTCCGCGATGCGAATGAGGCGGAGTTCCTATCAGCTGCCGAGCAACAGGTCGAAGCACTTAACCATGCCTTGCGCAATGTACCTGCTGACCGAGTGCGCATGCACGTCTGCTGGGGCAATTATGAAGGGCCACACCACCATGACATCGGACTAGACCGCATTATTGGCTTGGTTTGCAAAGCCAAGCCGGCCACAATTTTGTTTGAAGGCGCCAACCCACGTCATGCTCATGAATGGGAGGTTTGGGCCGATGTCCAGAAAAAAGGACAACTTCCGGACAACAAAATTCTCTGTCCTGGCGTCCTGGACTCAGTCAACAATTTCATTGAGCATCCGCGATTGATCGCTCAAAGGCTATTGACTTATGCCAACATTGTCGGCCGCGAAAGGATCATGGCAGGGACAGATTGTGGCTTTGGCACCTTCGCCGGGTATGGCGCCATTCACCCTTCTATCGGCTATGCAAAACTAAAGTCCATGGCTGAAGGTGCAGCCATTGCATCCAAGGAGCTTTGGTCATGACAACACAAACACATGGAATTCATCCACTGGATACACGTTTAAAAGAAGCGCTTCACAGCGGTAGAACCTTGCGAGGCGTTTTCAATGGACTTGCGTCACCGGCTATCGTCGAAATGTGTGCATATGCAGGTTTTGACTTTGTGGTTTTAGACAATGAACACGGCATAGCAGATCTCCAGATGACTGAAAATATGCTCCGTGCCGGGCGCGCTAGTGGTATCCCCATGGCTGTGAGGTGCCTAGAACATGACATTCCGCGCCTACTTGATGCTGGCGCTGGTGCCTTGAAAATTCCTATGGTTAACACGGCGGAGCATGCAGCATCTTTGGTACAGCGAATGAAATACACCTTGCCACCAGATCGCCCGGGCATCCGGGGTTCAAGAGGCAGCGCCTTCAGCAGTCGAGCAGCCGGATACGGGGCATTTGGAGGCCCTAAGCACACTCAGCGCAGCAACGACGGTATCGCATTGATTGTGATGATCGAAACACCGCAAGCCGTTGCCAATGCAGCCGCAATTGCCGCAGTGCCTGGTGTTGACAGTGTTTTCATTGGGCCCAATGATTTGGCTCACAGCATGGGGCATGAAAACCGCTGGAGCGAGCCGGCAGTTCAGTTGGCGATTGAACGCACAATTAAAGCTGTCGCAGCAGCAGGCAAATGCCCAGGCATTTTGGCTTTGTCACCCGAAGAAGAAGAGCGCTATGGCTCCTGGGGCGCACGCTACTTTGCAAGTACAACAACCGGGCTCATCACCAAGGCTTTTCAAGAGGCCGCTCAAGGAGGCAGGGGAAAACTCAACTACTGATTCATCCTAAATCCGGCAATTACCCTGCCGCTGTGAGCCGTTCTGAGGGGAGCCACGGTGGCAGGGGGCGAGTGATGTTGGCTATCACGCAGTCCAGGAACGTCTTCCAGCGATCCGATTGAGGCAACTGCTCCGCAACGGCCCTGACATGACTCAAGGCCGCACGGATGTTGGCAATGAGCGCAAGGAGCCGTATAAATTTCGGATGTTAAAATTATTACACTTTTAATAACGTAAGCTGCGATGGCCTCGTCAAGGAGATTTCGAATCATGCAAACCCATTTGAAACGTCTTGCAAACCTGTTGTTTTTTGTGTGTGCGGCCTTAGCCATCGACCCGGTGGCTGCTCAGAACTACCCCTCCAAGCCGCTGCGCATGATTGTGCCTTTGGCCGCAGGTGGATCCTCGGATTTGCTCGCGCGGACGATTGCGCAAGCATTAAGCGACGCCTTGGGTCAACCGGTGATTGTCGACAACCGCGTAGGCGCGGGCGGCGTTGTGGGTGTACAAGCAGCAGCGAAGGCGCCAGCGGACGGCTACACGATCCTGTTCGGTTCGAATATGACGATGGCAGCCAACACTTTTCTTTACAAAAATGTGTCATTTGATCCGTTGAAAGATTTCTCGCCACTTTCTGCGATCGCTAACGTTCAGGTCGCCCTGGTGACGTCTGTATCTGGACCGGTTGCAACTCCTCAAGAACTGATTGCACTCGCCAAGGCCAAACCAGGCGAGCTTAACTATGGTGCCGGCACTGCATCGGCGCTGATTTGCACTGAGACTTTCAAGAGTGCCGCGGGCATCGAAATCGCAAAGGTCCCATATCGCGGCTCGGCGCAGGCGTTGACTGATTTGCTCGCAGGACGGATCCAATTGGTGTGCGAACCGCTGCCTACAGCGCTGCAGATGGTGAAAAGCGGCAAGTTGCGCTCGCTGGGAGTTATGAGCAACAGTCGCTCGCCCTTTGCGCCCGACTGGCCTACTTTTGCCGAGGCTGGGATTCAGGGCGCTGTTCACCCCGCCTGGGTTGCTTTATACATCGCATCAGGGACTCCGAAAGATATCGAGGTTAAGTTGGTCAATGTGCTTGGTGACATCCTGCGTAACCCCGCCATTAAAGAAAAGATCAAAGCGGGTTTATGGGAAGAGATACCCATCGGCCCGGAGTACCTTGATCGGATTACTCGCGCGGAAATCGTCCGTTTGGAAAAGCTGGTGAAGGATGCGAAAATTTCTCCAGAATAAGGCCCCTATCGGCTGACCTTGACATTTTGTTGCTTTTCTTTTCACCATAATCTGTAAATTGACTGGGCATTTGTATTCTATGAGCGGCGCTCTTTCCCATCTCAGAATCCTAGACCTGACTCGCGTCGTGTCAGGTCCGTGGTGTACACAGATGCTGGCCGACTTGGGCGCCGACGTGATCAAGATTGAACGGCTGGACGGGGGCGACGATGCTCGGCACTTTGGCCCACCGTGGGTCGAGGGACGAGACGGACCCACTCGGGACGCAAGTTATTTTACGTCGGTGAATCGTAACAAGCGCTCGCTCGCAATCGATATTGCCACAGAAGACGGCCAGCAACTCGTGCGCGACCTGTCTCGACAATGCGACGTGATGATCGATAACTTCAAGGTTGGCGACCTTGATCGCTATGGCCTGGGCTACGACGATATACGCACTGTAAATCCGGCTATCGTGTACTGCTCGATCACCGGCTACGGCATCGATGGACCCTATGCCACGCGTGCGGGATACGACGTCATCGCACAGGCGGAGGGCGGGTTGATGAGCATCAATGGCCATCCTGACGACGTGCCCGGTGGTGGCCCGGTCAAGGTGGCCATTGCGGTTTCCGATATCGTCGCAGGCTTCAATGCGACCGTCGCCATTTTGGCCGCGATCGAGCATCGCCATCGAAGTGGCAAAGGGCAGCGCATCGATATTGCCTTGCTCGATAGCATCGTTCACTTTGGCTCAAACCAGATCGTAAGTATGTTCGCATCCGGCGAAGTTCCGCTTCGCTGGGGAAACCAGCACCCCAACCTGACTCCGTATCAGGTATTTCGCTCACTAGACGGTCATTTCGTAGTAGGTGCCGGTAACGATGCGCAGTACGGTCGCTTATGTGGTGTGCTAGGTCGCGAGGACCTGGGGCTTGATCCGCGCTTTCGCACCATCGGCGACCGCAATAAGAATCGTCAGGCATTGATCCTGGAACTGCAAGTCGTCATGAACAACCAGACTACTTCACACTGGGTAGAACGATTTGCCGAAGTGGGCGTGCCAAGCGCCCCAATCAATGACTACAAGAAAGTTTTTGAACACCCACAGGTCAGGCATCGAGAATTGCGCGTCGACCAAGCGCATACGGGAGGAGGTGTATCCTCAACCGTCGCGAACCCGATTCGGTTTTCTGAAACACCGGTTGAATACCGCATCGCTCCCCCCGTACTTGGTGAGCACACAAACGAACTGCTGGCAGAGCTGCTAGGCAAGAGCTCATTCGAAGTCGAAGCGCTTGCGCGCAACGGCATTATTGGTCGACCGGCCTGACCGTGCCCCTCGAAAAACGTACCCCTTAGCTGATGGTTCAAAATCAGTTTAGGAGAGCATAAATGAGCGCTACGAAACGGACGCCTGATACGCTGCAATTAAAGATGAAAGCGGTCAGGTTGGTCGGGCTTGGCCAGGTGACTGCGGCTGATCAGGGTGACCCTGAGACAGGAGCATCGCGTTACTTTGAACCACGTAAGCAGTCGGGGCATGGCGTTGAAGGAAAAAATACCAGGGTATCTTGCCTGTACATCAGAACAATCTGTTGCTTTCTTCACTTTAAAAATACATCCTGTGTCTGAAGCAAAGTTCTTTTCGAGTTGGGCGTATCTGTTGACAAAAATTTATCTGCTGCAAGGGGTCATCTCGTTTTCAGCGCAATAAGTGATGGCACGCAGACCCAACATTGGCGTGGAGCCCCCAAATTGGGTCCCCTATTTAGCTGGATTCCACGTTCGGTTGAAGTGAATGACGCTCACCAAGTCTCAATGTGCGACCGCTTTCGGCCATTGCGAGCGGTACGATCGCGTGCCGCCGATTCAAGCCCGCCACTGATCCAGCGCCGCGTATCGGCGGGGTCAATCACATCGTCAATTTCGACCACTGACGCCATGCTGAGCGCTTTACCTCGTTCGTACATCTGCGCTACGCGGCGCTCGAACTCGACTTGCTGCGCCTTGGGGTCTTTGATGGCGGCGAGTTCCTTGCGATAGGCAAGGCGAACCGCGCCTTCGAGACCCATGCCGCCGAATTCGCCAGTCGGCCAGGAAACGGTGAGCACCGTATCCTGAAAGTCGCCGCCTGCCATCGCCAGCGCACCCAGACCGTAGCCCTTGCGCAGAACAACCATCACGAGGGGGACGCTGAGCGTAGCGGTGTTGACGAACATGCGAGCAACCCGGCGAACTTGAGCCGTCTTTTCCGCCTCAGGCCCTACCATGAAGCCCGGTGTGTCGCAAAGTGAGACGATGGGTAAATCATGGGCATCACAGAGTTGGATGAAGCGTGACGCTTTGTCTCCCGCATCAGCATCGATGGCGCCGCCAAGGTGCATCGGGTTGTTGGCAATCACGCCCACCGGGCGACCGTTGATGCGTGCCAATGCGGTGATCATCGCCAAGCCAAAGTCACGACGCAGTTCGAGCACTGAATCGGTATCGAACAAGGTATGGATTACACGGCGAACGTCGTAGACACGTAACCGGTTCTCGGGCACTGCGCTGCGCAACTCTCGCTGATCAGCGCACCGCCATGCTTTGACAGCACCTTGAAAGTAAGAAAGGTATTGGCGTGCTGCCGCGGTGGCTGCGGCTTCATCGGCCACCAACACATCAATCACGCCATTGGGGCTTTGCACATCGGTAGGGCCCACCTGCTCGGGCGTGTAAATACCCAGCCCGCCGCCTTCAATCATGGCGGGGCCCCCCATGCCTATGTTGGCGCTGCGCGTCGAGATAATCACATCGCAGCACCCCAGCAAGGCCGCATTGCCGGCGAAACACCGACCATGAACCACGCCGATAAGCGGCACCAGTCCCGACAGGTGCGCAAAGGCCTTGAAGGTGGGAATGTCCAGGCTCGCCACCTTGAAAAGCTCTTTGTCTGTGTCTCCGGGCCGCCCGCCGCCCCCTTCGGCAAATAGAACCAAGGGACGCTGAATTTCCGCAGCGAGTTTGTACAGCCGATCTTGCTTCTTGTGGTTGAAAGTTCCTTGCGTTCCGGCAAGCACCGTATAGTCATACGACACGACCACGGCCTTCGCACCCTCGGCGCCGAACTCGGCGGCATTGATCGTTGCGAGCCCACCGATCAAACCGTCAGCCGGGGTGGTTCGCCGCAAGTGTTCCACGGGGTGCCGACTGCGCTGTGCGGCAATGGCCAGGGAACCGTACTCAATGAAACTCCCGTTGTCGACCAAGTCATCGATGTTCTCACGCGCGCTGCGACCGCCTTGATTGTGGCGTTTACTGATCGCCTCGGGTCGTGCGCCATCCTGTGTCCGTGCGTGCAGAGCAATCGAATCGGCCAGGTCAGCACGGATGTGATCAAGGTCAATCTCTAATTCACTCTTGCTGGCTGCAGCGTCACCTTCGCCTGGCTCAATAAAAGCGATGGCCTCACTTTGCAGCAGCACCTCGCCGACGGACGAAGCGATGCCGCGCACGATGCCGTGCACCTCGGACAGCACCACGTGTTGCATCTTCATGGATTCGAGTACTGCGATTTGTTGACCGGCAGACACCACTTCGTCAACCTGCACGTCGATGGAGACCACGCTGGCCTGCATGGGGGCAACCACGGCCACAGTGCCCGCTGGCGCAACAGAGGGCGGTGGCTGAAAACGCGAGGATGACACTTCGGACAAAGCGAAGAACCGGTCAGGCGTTTCATGATGGGCTGCCGAAGTCACAAGGGCTGCAGCTTGGTGATCGAGCCAGCGCGTGGACACCTCGTTTGCGGCCACCTCGGGATGGTCCATCACCGCTGCAAGAAAGTCACGATTGGTCGCTACACCTTCTATGCGCGACTCGGCAAGCATTCGCTTTGCCTTTGCAACGGCATCGGCATACAAGGGGGACGACGAGTGCACGATCAGCTTGGCCAGCAACGAGTCGTAACTGGTGCTGGTGGGATAGCCAACATAGCCGAAGCCATCAACACGCACGCCCGGCCCCGAAGGCAGATCGTAAGCCGTGAGGGTGCCGCTGGCTGGCATAGCACTGCCGTCAGCTTGCATGGTCTCCATGTTCAGTCGCAATTGAATCGCATGTCCGCGCGGTGCAGGTATGTTGGCCTGCAGAAGGCCCAACTTGGCCAGCGTTTCGCCGAGGCAAACCTGTATCTGCGCCTGCACAAGATCAATGCCGTACACGGCCTCGGTGACGGTGTGTTCAACCTGCAAGCGCGGATTGGCTTCGATGAACACAAAACGGTCTGTGATTTCACGATCGACCAGGAACTCAAATGTGCCAAGGCCCATGTATTTCATGCGCTTTGCCATGCGCAGCGCGGCAGCCGAAATAGAGTCACGCAGGGCTGGCGAGAGGGTCGGGCTGGGCGCAATTTCGACAATTTTCTGGTGCCTTCGCTGCAAGCTGCATTCGCGCTCACCGAACTGGACAACCTTGCCTGTTCCGTCTCCAAGCACTTGAATCTCTATGTGTCGAGCATTGGCGATAAGTTCTTCACAGTAAACATCGCCACAGCCGAAGGCGGCCTGCGCTTCGGCACTGGCCCGGGCGAGTGCATCGTCGATCTCATCGGCGCGCATCACAAGCCGCATGCCACGACCGCCGCCTCCTGACACGGCCTTGATCAGCATGCCCGGGGTTGGCAGCAGAGCGAAAAATGCTTTTGCGCCCGCTGCATCGACCGCCGTGGGCGTGCCGGCGAGCACGGGTACGTCGTTCTCGACTGCCGCGCGGCGTGCGTTCGCCTTGTCACCCAACAGGCGCAAAACTTCAGGTGAAGGGCCGATGAAGGTCAGGCCTGCTGCCGCACACCTCTCAGCCAATGCATCGCTCTCGCTCAGAAATCCATAGCCGGGATGCACCGCCGTGCATCCCGCCGCTTGGGCCGCAGCAACGATCTGCGAGATGTCGAGATACGCTGCGGCGCCTCGCCCCGCAAGCAGTTGGACGGCGTCGGCTCGCAGGACATGCAAGGATCGGGCATCATCTTCGGGATGAACCGCGACGCTGCGATGACCCAGGTCAGCGCATGCACGCGCGATACGGATCGCAATTTCCCCACGGTTAGCGATGAGAATCGAATGTTGAGTCATGCTGGCTTTCGACCTAAGTGCGGTGCTTACGGGTTCCTGTGGTGTTCTGACCATCTGGTTAATGGCTGGGGGTCAACAGATCGGCCAGTAACTTGGCAAGCTCTTCCTTCTTGACCTTGCCGGTAGCCGTCATGGGTAACTCATCAACGAAGTAGATCTCAGGCACCTTATAGCCGGCCATGTTGCTGCGGCACCATTCAATCAGTTGCTGCGCCGTCAGAGATCCGCGGTGTGCGGGCTCTAGGCAGATGAACGCCACGGGAACCTGACCGCGCTCAGGATCTGTCCGACCGATCACGCCAGAACCGAGGATTGACGGGTTCTGACCGAGCAAGGCCTCAATTTCAGCCGGAAATACACTCATGCCCTTGACCTTGAGCATTTCTTTGCGACGGCCGAGAAAGTGCATATAGCCCAGCGGATCGATCATGCCGATGTCTCCGGTATGCAGCCAACCATCGCGCAGTGCCTGGACACTTGCCTCGGGCTTGTTCCAGTAACTTTTGAGTTGCGATGGCGATCGGCAGCAGATCTCACCTTCTTCTCCAAGGGGCTTTAATGAACCGGTTTCGAAATCACAAATTTTGAACTCGGTACCAGGCACCGGCAAGCCCACAAACACAGGCTGTGCATGCAGATCGAAATCGCCATCCTGCATGCCAGTGGTGAATGTGTCACACGTATGGGTTTCGGTCATACCCCAGGCCGCTTCGGCCATGACCGTCCCCGTGAGCGCTTCCCAGCGGCGGCGGTAGTCGAGGTTGAGCTTTTTGACAAACGAGGACACGCGCACCCGGTTGAGCGAGCTTAAGTCATAACGTTTGACTTGAGGGTGTTCGAGGAGTTCTACCGCGTTGTCGACCAGCAAGCCGGCCATATTCACCTTGTAAAGATCGACGGCGGCCATGAATCCGATCGGATCCCAGCGCGCCAAAAGGACACAAGTGGAACCCGTGAAGATGGGGAAAATCAAAGCCACGTTTTCCCCGGCGATCCAGAACATAGGATAGAAGTTAATGCCGATATCTTCCGGAATACCGGGAGATGCGACCGTGCATGTGGTCGCCGCCGTGTAGAGCATGTCTCGTTGCGTGTGCACGCAACCCTTGGGCATGCCCGTGGTCCCGCCGGTGTAGTTGAGCGCTGCCACGTCATCGAGGCCGACGTCTACTTGGGGACATGCTGTCGTCGAACTTGCGAGTGCCCGCATCAGGTCGATGGTATCTTCACACTCGATTTTGGGCTGACGGATCGACTCGGGCACAGGAATCGTTGGTTTTGCCGGCAACACGTCCGCATAGCTGGTTGTGAAAATGGTTGTCAATGGCGCACGGTCCTGCACTCCCCGCACCATCGACATGAGTTGGTCTTGCACGATCGCAACCTTGGCCCCGGTGTCGTTTAACTCGTAGACCAGCTCAGTTTCCTTGAACATGGGGTTCACCGGCACATGCACCGCGCCGAGCTTAAGGATGGCGTAAAAGGCAACGACGAACTGCGGACAGTTGGGTAAGAACACCGCCACACGGTCACCTTGGGAAACGCCATGTTTTGAAAGCAGTCCGGCCAAAGCGTCGCTTTGCTGATCGAGCTGCCGATAACTCAACTCGGCACCATAGAAAATAAAAACCGGTTTATCGGGTTGGATCAGCGCCCAACGGCGAAGATAGTCTGTAAGCAGCACCTCGCCAAAGCAGTAAGTCGGTGCGCGTGGCACGCCCAAGGGCCAATGGCGTTGCTGAAGTTCGGCGACGTTTTGCAGGTAATTGTCGAGGTTCATTTTGAGGTGGACTCCAGTAAAGTTGCGTGACAAGCCCCGGTTAGATGGGGTTCTTAGGCGTGCACGGAAGCCACATGGCAAGCCGCCCAGTGATCTGGGGAAAACAGCGTAGGGCCTGGCTTCTGCGTACTGCACGTACCGATGGCCAATGGGCAGCGCGGGTGAAACTTACATCCCGTTGGCGGTGCCAGAGCGCTGCCGACATCGCCGCTGATCATGCCGAAGGGAAGGGGCACATCGGGGTCTGGCCTCAGGACAGAAGCCAGCAAAGCACGCGTGTAGGGATGACGAGGCTGGCCGAAGACTTCGGCCGTCCGCCCCTGTTCCACCATGTCGCCAAGGTACATCACGCCGACCGCATCGGCAAAATACTCGACCAATGCCAAGTCGTGTGCAATCAGCAGATAGGTCAGTCCGTACTGCTGCTGGATGTCAGCGAGCAGGTTAAGAATTTGAGCACGAATCGACACATCTAACGCAGAGGTTGGCTCATCAAGCACCAGCAATCTCGGCTTAAGCGCAATGGCGCGCGCAATTGCAATGCGTTGGCGCTGACCCCCGCTGAACTCATGAGGGTAGCTTTTGGTCGAGGCAACTGGCAGACCGACCACATCGAGAAGCTCGGCAATGCGCCGATCGAGCTCACCGCGTGTGAGCCGCTCGTTGGCGAGGAGGGGTTCCGCAATGAGGGTCTCCACTCGGAGTCGCGGGTTGAGGGAGGCGTAAGGATCCTGAAACACCGCCTGCACCTGGCGTCGCCAAGCGCGCTTGTCTGCACCCTTTAGCGTGGCGACGTCATGGCCGTCAAAAAAGATGCTGCCCGCAGTTGGTGTCTCGAGTCCGAGGATCAGTTTGGCGCAGGTGGTCTTGCCGCAACCAGATTCACCCACGATCGCAAAGGTGCTGCCGGCGGGTACGTCGAAGCTGACTTGTTCGACGGCTTTGACGAGGCTCTTGGAGTGACGCACCCTGAAGTGTTTCTGCAATCCCCGAACTTGTAAAAGTGGCGATTTTCCGGACGCATCATGGGACATGTGGCGCTCCTTCATGCAGCCAACAGGCACTGCTGTGGCCAGCATCCATTTTGAACTCGGGGGGGTCATCGGTCTCGCACTTGGTCATGCGGTGTGCGCATCTCGCGGCAAAGCGGCAACCCTTTGGCGGATTGAGCAGGCTGGGGGGCTGGCCACCGATGGACGAGAGCCGATCGCGCGACTGGCCGAGACGCGGAATGGAGGCCAGCAGCGCCTGTGTGTAGGGATGCGCGGGTGCGTGGTAGATGTCCCGTACCTTGCCTGACTCGACCACGCGGCCGGCGTACATGACCGCGATGCGGTCGCACATGGAAGCGGCTACGCCCATGTCATGCGTGATCATGATGATGCCGACACCCGTGTCTTGTTGGATCTGCTTGAGTAGCTCGATCATCTGCACCTGGATGGTCACGTCGAGGGCGCTGGTGGGCTCGTCGGCAATCAGCAGGCGTGGCTGACAGGCGATGGCCATCGCGGCCACGACGCGCTGTCGCATCCCACCACTGAACTGATGCGGGTAATCGTCGAGTCGTGATTCGGGTGAGGGTATGCGGACACGGCGCAAAACATCGATCGCAGCCTGGCGCGCATCAGCGCGTGAATGAACGAGTCCATGGTAGAGAAACGGGCCTCCGACCTGGTCGCCGATCGAGTAAACGGGATTCAGTGAGGTCAGCGGATCTTGAGAAATCATTGACACACGTCGACCGCGCCACTGCCGCGCCATCTCTCGCTCGGGTACGCCGACAAGATCGACGCCATCCAGCACGATACTGCCGTCCGCAATGTATCCCCCTGGCTGGGGGAGCAACTTGAGAATAGACAGTCCGGTCATGGTCTTGCCCGAACCGGACTCGCCCACGATGCCTAAAGTCTCGCGTTCGGCGACCTCGAGGTTGACACCATCGAGGGCATGCACTGTGCCATCGCGCACAGCGATGCGGGTTTGAAGATTCGTGATTTTGAGCAGCATGGGTGATTGGGGGCTGACAACGGGGGACTCTGCATTCATCATCAGCGTTGCTTTCTGCGGGGATCGAGCGTGTCGCGCAACCAGTCGCCAACCAAATTTGACGCCAAACAGGTCAGCATGATCGCTACGCCTGGCAGGGTGATGAGCCACCACGCATGGGTCATATAACTGCGGGCATCGGCCAGCATGAGCCCCCAAGAAACGTCCGGCTGCTGAATTCCCAGGCCCAGGAAGCTCAGAGAGGCCTCGAAAACGATCACTTGACCCACTTGCAAGGTGGCCAGCACAAGCAAGGTATTGGCTACATTGGGTAACAAATGACGCCGCAAAATGGTGGCATTGCTGCACCCTGCCACGCGCGCAAGGGCCACATAGTCGCGCTCTTTCAGCGACAACACTTCGCTGCGCACGATGCGCGCGTACCAAGTCCAGTAAGTGATCACGATGACGATCACCACCGTGGTGAAGCTGGGGTCCAAAACGACCGCCATCACCAAGGCCAGAGCCAGCGAGGGGATAGACATCTGGATATCAGCCAATCGCATCAGCACCGCATCGACCACCCCACCAAAGAAGCCCGCAATCAAGCCAATGAAGGAGCCGACGCCACCCGAAAGTACGATGACATACAGCGCAACGGTCACCGAAACACGGGCGCCTGCGATGATGCGGCTGAAAATATCACGCCCGAGATTGTCAGTCCCCAGCAAGTGCGCGAAGCTGCCATTGGCATGCCAAGCCGGTGGTTTAAACACATTGGCGAGGTTGAGTGCGTTCGGGTCCCATGGTGCCAGGGTCTCACCGCCTATGGCCGCAATGATCAGCAACAGCAGCACCGTGAGCGATCCCCATGGAATCCCTTGACCCAGCAAGCGTCTCAGCACACCTGCTCGCAAAGCCGGTGGCAATCCACCCCCGAGTGTGCGCTCAGTCTGCATGACGAATCCTCGGGTCAATGACGCCATAGCTCAGGTCAACCAACAGATTGGCGGTCACAAACAAAACCGATGTGAGCAGGACACCAGCCTGCACAACAGGGAAGTCACGTGCGAAGACGGCTTCGACGACAGTGCGACCCAGGCCTGGCCAAGCAAAGACGACTTCGACCACGAAGGCGCCACCGAGCATCGCGGCGAAATACACACCCAGCATGGTGACGAGTGGAATGGCGGCATTGCGGAACGCATACTTACACACCAGCAGCCATTCAGGCGTGCCGAGAGAGCGCCCCATGCGAATGTAGTCACTGTCCAGTACGTCGAGCATGGCCGAACGCACGATCCGCGTTTGTGCTGCCACGGGGTACCAGCCCAGCGCAATTGCCGGCATCACCAAGTGCTTGGCGGTGCCATGCCCGAAGGCGGGCAGCCAGCCAAGATGCACTGAAAAAACGAGGATCATCAACAGGCCAACCCAAAAACCTGGCATGGACTGGCCAAGCATCGCAAAGCCTTTGCCGAAGGTATCGATCCAGCTGCCGCGGTACACCGCCGACAAAATACCCAATGGCACGGCCAACGAGATGCTGAACAGCAGCCCCGCACAGGCGAGCAGGATTGTGGCGGGCAGTCGCTGTAACACCAAGTCAAGCGCAGGTGTTTGCCAACGGTAAGAGTTACCGAAGTCACCCAAGATCGCATGCTGGGCGAAGATCAGATACTGGCGCCACAAGGGCAGGTCCAGCCCCATGGTGCGCCGCATCTCCTCGATGACAGCAGGCGGGGCATCGACCGGCAACAGCAGCACAATCGGGTCGCCTGTCAGACGCGAGATCACAAAAATCACGATGCTTGCGCCGACGATACTGACCCCCCCCAAACCGATGCGGCGCAGCATGAAGCGAATCATCCGCGCGATCCTCGCCACTGAAAACGGCAGGCGTGGATCACTGCTTCAACCCGATCTGCTGTAGGTTACGCCAGAAACCGGGCCATGGCCATGGTGTGTAGTCGACCTTGTCGCGCCAAGCGATGGTCACGAGAGGCCGGTAGGTGGTCAGGCCACCCAGCACGCGCTCATGTTTAAGCTTGCCGATACGTTGGAGTATCAGTTCACGTTTGCTTGGTTCCATGGTGCGTTTGGCTTCTTCGATCATGCCATCCAGCTCGGGGTCATTCGCATAGGAATAGCTACCCCAGCCTTTGCCGGCCACGAAGCTATGCAAATGGCCCGCCCAGGGCGTGCCCGGATCACCCGGGACTCCTTGGCCCCACATCCAACTGATCACGCCGTCCATCTCGGGTGGACCGTTGCGTCCGCGCCGACCGAGGTTGATCCAAGCGCCGTACTCTAGGCCTTGCACCTTGCAGCGTATGCCGGCGGCCGTGAGGTACGCGAAGACGGCCTCACCCATCTCTTTCACGTTCGGTTCACGCGGTGTCGTGAGGTTGTAGCAGTTGGTGTCAAACCCCCTAGGGTAGCCAGCCTGCCGGAGCAGGTCTCGCGCTTTGTTCAGGTCGTAGGGGTAGGGCTTCAGGCTCGGGTCGTACCCCACGCCGCCCTTGCCAACCTGCACGTAGCGCTCGCCTTGGTCGAACAGCACAGCCTTGACAATAGCGTCCACATCAACAGCGTGGGCTGCAGCAAGGCGCACACGTACATCTTGCCAAGGAGAGTTCGGTACGTGCTCGGCGAAATCGATGAACAGGTTGTTGCCGGAGACAACAGTGGCTGTCTTGACGCCTGGCAGCTTTTTGAACTCAGCAATCATCGCTGGAGGGACCGCATCAATCCAGTCCACTGCACCCGTCTTGAAAGCGGCCACTCGCGTCAAATCTTCGGGGATCACTTTGATGGTCAGGTTCTTCACTGTAGGCCGTATGGTCTTGTTCCAATAGTCGTCGAAAGCCTCCAGCTTGAGTTCCTCTTTGATGCTGCGGGAGACGAACTTCCACGGCCCAGTGCCCACTGGGGACTTGGCGAAGCCTTCTTCACCCACTTTTTCGAAGTAGGCTTTGGGCATGGCCCAAAGGTGCAGGTTGTCAGCGATGTAGGAGCCGTCACCTTCTTTGAAATGAATCTTGAAGTGGTGATCGTCGATAACCTCAAAGCGTTCAACTGAGGCTTGCAGATGTGACCAGCGCGATTGCTTGGCGTCAGCAAGTCGTTTTTGAGAAAACTCAAAATCGCGAGATGTCAATGGGTCACCGTTGTGAAACTTAACGCCCTTGCGGATGCGCACGTCGATTACCGCTTTACCGTTTGATTCGACCACATTCCATGACTCGGCCAGCCAGTTGATGCGTTTCTGACTCGGGTCTGGTCGCACCAGTTGTTCAAACATCTGGCCGATGAAATAGGTGTCAACGCCAGCCGAATATTTAACTGGATCCAGCGTGGTGGCCTCAGCCGCGAATGCGATCGTCAGGTCACCTGTTGCAGGTTTGACGCTCTGCGCTGAAGACAGACATGTTAGAAATGAAAGTACTGCCGCCAAAGTAGAGTAAATAATAGTTTTACGAGTCATCTTCATTTGAATACCTTGAAAGTCGCCTTCAGGCGTTTGTATGATCCCTGAATGAACCTGATTAATTTATATTATTGAAAGATTATCTGATTCAACAGGTAAATTCGAAATTAGGAAATACCCTCGCGCTGGGTCGAGCAGCGCTTCGGATGAGCTGTTGCCAATCACCTGACCCCAACTTCTGATGCTTGCATCGATGTCAGGCCCGCCTGATTGACTGACATCGAAATGTCATATATTTCTACGATAATGGAAATATGGAAGATAAAGATGTCATCAAGGCCTTGGCCGCGCTCGCCCAGCCCAATCGGCTGCAGATCTTTCGTGCACTGGTCGTGCAGGGACCCGAGGGCATGACCCCCGCTGTACTGGCCGAACAGTTGGCCGTGCCTGCGGCAACCCTGTCTTTTCACCTCAAAGAGTTGCTCAACGCCAATTTGGTTTCGCAAGAGCGCAGTGGCCGCAACCTGATTTACCGCGCCCAGTTTGACCGCATGAACGCGGTGCTGGGTTTTTTGACCCAAAACTGCTGCCAAGGTCAGGCTTGTCTGACCGAAACCGCAGTCGCTTGTGATTGCTAAAACCATGACCCAGAACACGCCCTTGAACGTTTTATTTTTGTGCACCCACAACTCGGCCAGAAGCATCTTGGCTGAAGCCCTTTTGAATCACTTGGGCAAGGGGCGTTTCAAGGCGTATTCCGCGGGCAGCAGCCCCAGGGACCATCAAATGCCCAACCCCATGGCATTGAGTACCCTTGAAAAAGCCGGCATTTCAATTGAAGGCTTGAGCAGCAAAAGTTGGGACGTTTTTGCCACATCCGATGCGCCTCGCATGGATTTGGTCATCACAGTGTGTGACAACGCCGCAGGCGAAGTTTGTCCCTATTGGCCAGGTCAGCCCGCGACTGCGCATTGGGGTTATGCGGACCCTTCTGAAGCCGCGGGTGATGATGATCAACGTCTCGAGGCATTCCGGCAAACTTTGCATTTGATCCATCGTCGCTTGGATATTTTCATCAACTTGCCCTGGGCCAGTTTGGACCGGATGTCGTTGGAGAAAAGTGCGCGTGAATTGGCCAGCAAATGAAGCATTGGCGTCAATACCTGGCTGAACTGATCGGCACAGCCGCCTTGCTCTGTGCCGTTATTGGCTCGGGGATCATGGCCGAGGACCTCTCTGATGGCAATATTGCTGTGGCATTGATTGCGAATACATTGGCCACCGTTTTTGCGCTCTACGTCTTGATCGAAGCGATCGGCCCTTTGAGTGGTGCGCACTTCAACCCCGCTGTTTCTTTGGTCATGGCGTACCGCAAGGATTTACCCCGCGAACGCCTTATCGGCTATGTGATCGCTCAACTCATGGGCGCAGCCTTGGGTGCGTGGCTTGCAAATGCGATGTTCGGGATGGACATTTTTCAGTGGTCTGACAAGGCCAGAACCGGTGAGGGTCAATGGTTGGCAGAGGCCGTGGCGACAGCAGGACTCTTGTTCGTCATTTTGCGTTCACCCGCAGGCAAAGCCTCCAGCATGGTGGCCAGCTATATCGGCGCGGCCTATTGGTTCACGGCCAGCACCTCATTTGCGAACCCCGCTGCGGTTTTTGGTCGGATGATGAGCGATTCATTTGCGGGTATCAGCCCATTTGATGCGCCCGCTTTCATCGCGGCAGAGTTGGTTGGCGCATGTGTGGGGCTGTTCATTCATACCGTTTTGAGTTCGGATCAAAATCAGGGCAATGCAAAAAGTTAATGGGTCAATGTGCAAAAAATGGCGTGTCTAAAATGAATGAGAGTTTGATTCATGTGGAGGAAAGTTGCTTCCAAAGCCCTCAACAAAATTCGCTGAAGCCCTTGCAGGTATCGTCGCACCCGCCCAGAATTCTCATGTTGTACGGCTCCTTGCGGGAGCGCTCTTACAGCAAGCTTTTGACGCTGGAGGCGGCTCGCCTGCTCGAAGCCTTTGGGGCAGAGGTGCGTATTTTTGACCCCTTGGATTTACCGCAACCTGATGCTGCACCCGATTCGCACCCTCGGGTTGCGGCCTTGCGCGAAGCGGCGGTCTGGTCTGAAGGCATGGTCTGGTGTTCACCCGAGCGGCATGGCGCGATGACCGGCATCATGAAAAGCATGATCGATTGGATTCCCTTGTCGGTCGGCGCGGTGCGGCCCACACAAGGAAAAACTCTGGCTTTGATGCAAGTGTGTGGTGGCTCGCAGTCCTTCAATGCGGTCAATCAAATGCGCATTCTGGGCCGTTGGATGCGCATGATCACCATCCCCAACCAAAGCTCGGTGGCCAAGGCGTTCCTGGAGTTTGACGAAGCCGGCCGCATGAAGCCTTCTGCCTATTACGACCGGGTGGTGGATGTGATGGAAGAGTTGGTCAAATTCACCTGGCTGACGCGCGACGTGTCGCCTTACTTGGTGGACCGTTACAGCGAACGCAAAGAGAGCGCCGAAGCACTGTCCAAGCGGGTCAATCAAACATCAATTTGAGCCCCTGATCGGCTTGTGGCTCAGGCGGCCTGGAGCCCATGGCGCAGCTTGATCTCAGCGGTCGCATTTGAGGCCCAAAAATGCAGCATGGCTTGAACCGCCTGCGCTTGCGCAGAGGTCACCGACACGCTCCCTGAAAACGTGGTGGTGACCTGCACCGCCTCTGGCAAAGGGCCGAGCACGGTGATGCCGGCAACGCCCATCATCTCGCTCAACTGCTGAAAGCCCAGCGCCACCTGGCCTTGCGCCAACAAAGCGCCCACGGGAATGCCGGCTTGGGCTTGCACCAATTTGTCTTGGACTTGTGCGGCAATGCCCCAGCGCGCAAATTGTTTGAGCAATTCAACACCACTTGGGCCGGTGGAGTAACCAATGCTTGTGGCTTGCAACACCGCTTGCTTCAGGGCCTCTTCGCTGGCTATGTCGGGGCAGGGCGCACCTGCAGGCACCGCCACCGCCACACTGGAGTGGACCAGGTCAACGCGACTGCCCGCCACCAGTTTGCCGCCCTGCAGCAAGCTGTCGATTGCGTTGCTGGCCAGCACCACGCAGTCAAACGCTTCGTCGGCTTGGACACGCTTGGCCGCGTCCACACCGCCCACTGACTCAATTTGCAGCGAAAATTCCGGCGATTGGGCTTCAAACAAACGCGCCAGATCGGCCAGCAAGGCCTTTGTAGCCATGGAGGAAATGATGCGAATGGGCGTGGGGTTTGGGGCGGTCATGGGCTGGCTCCAGCAAGGTGTTTTTTTCTGCAGTCCCGATTACACCGCAAGTTATGCCGAATTTTGAGCGCGCAGTGGCCTTTGCGCTTGCCTCTACACTTGGCACCTATGCGAATTTTGGGTATTGAATCTTCTTGCGACGAAACCGGCGTGGCCTTGGTCGAAACGGCTGCGCCCGGCGTGCCGCCAAGTTGGCCGCCCAGACTGCCACGTTTACTGGCGCATGCTTTGCACAGCCAGATCGAGATGCACCAAGCCTATGGCGGCGTGGTGCCCGAGTTGGCCAGCCGCGACCACATACGCCGTGTCTTGCCTCTGACCACGCAGGTGCTGAAAGAAGCCGCGTGCACCATGCACGATGTCGATGTGGTGGCCTACACGCGGGGGCCGGGCTTGGCGGGTGCCTTGCTGGTCGGCGCGGGCGTGGCCTGCGCCTTGGCGGCTGCTTTGGGTAAACCTGTGCTGGGTGTGCACCACCTCGAGGGGCACTTGCTCTCGCCCTTTTTGAGCGCCGATGCACCAGAGTTTCCGTTTGTGGCTTTGTTGGTCTCGGGCGGCCACACGCAGCTGATGCGGGTCGATGGCGTGGGTCGTTATGAACTTCTAGGCGAAACAATTGACGACGCGGCGGGTGAGGCCTTTGACAAGTCAGCCAAGTTGATGGGCGTCCCTTACCCCGGCGGTTCTGGATTGGCCACGTTGGCAGAGCAGGGCGATCCGACGGCCTACAAATTGCCACGACCTTTGTTGCACAGCGGGAATTTTGATTTTTCGTTTGCCGGCCTCAAAACGGCGGTGTTGACCCAAGCGCAAAAGCTGGGCACGCAAGTCATGGAGTTTGGCTCGCAAATTCAAGCCGATTTGGCGGCGTCCACGCAAGCAGCGATTGTCGAAGTCTTGCTTAAAAAATCCATGGCCGCTTTGAAACACGCCGGCCTGCAACGTCTGGTGGTGGCGGGCGGTGTAGGGGCCAACCGCGAGTTGCGCCGCCAGCTCAATGCTGCTTGTGCCAAAGCCGGTGTGCGGGTGCACTACCCGGAGCTGCATTTGTGCACCGACAACGGCGCCATGATCGCCATGGCCGCCGCCATGCGTTTGGATGCGGGGCGGCAACAGGCCGAGTATCGCTACAGTTTCGATGTGAAGCCGCGCTGGCCTTTAGACAGCTTGATTTAACAGCTTGATTTAACAGCTTGGATTAACAG
>Ga0164294_10000835_pt1 | contig 29264 bp, 27 predicted proteins | sample GEODES005metaG_FD_111479 | JGI IMG/M metagenome (GOLD analysis project Ga0164294, IMG submission 111479) | Oligotrophic lake water microbial communities from Sparkling Lake, Wisconsin, USA - GEODES005 metaG | ecosystem: Environmental > Aquatic > Freshwater > Lake | place: USA: Sparkling Lake...
TGACGCGACGCTCGCGCGGCTGAGCATCCCGGTCACCGCTAGCGGGCGCGCCATCGGCATCGTCCAGTGGATGCACATCGACCTGTCGGAAGGCGTGACGTTCGACAATCACCCCGATCGCTACACCGATGGCGGCTGGCTCCAGGTGCTGCACAGCTTCCCCGCGCCGGTCGACGTGGTCGCGGGGCAGACGCTGGACATCGCGGTCGGCCATGACCGGATCACGCTGATCCTGCTCCCCCTCACCGAGAAAGCCGCCTGACCGTCTTCGCCGATCAGCGGCTCGACAACCCCCGCGCGCCGAAGCGCATGCGATCGGGATCGAGCCCGAGCCGCGCAAGATTGGCGCGGCCCGTCGCCTTGAGCCGGGCGCTGGCAGCAGGATCGGGCTTCTGCCGAAGCTCGATCGCCGCGGTTGCCGAGAACATGCCGCTGATCGCGAACATCTCGTAGAGCTTCTGCTTCTCGGCGTCGGAAGCGCTGGCGATCCCGGTGCCCTCCTGCAGCAGGGTGCGCATCTGCGCGATGAGCGGGCGGGCCTGGTCCGGCGTCACCGCCACGCCGGTGACCGCCTCGTAGCTGGTCGCCACATAGAGCGCGAGCGCGGTCGGCAAATCGTTGTGCGGCTGGCCGAACATCTCTTCGATCTTGCCGAACTTGCCGAGCAGCTGCTGGAAGACGGCAGTCACCTCCGCGCGCTTGCCGGCGGGGTAGGCCGCCGCCATCGCCGGGATCGCCGTTGCCGCAGGACTTGTGGTGAACCGCAATGTCCCGGTCGGCGCCGGCGCGGCTCGCACGGCTGGCTTGGTGGTCCGCGGGGGCGGGGGCTCGGCCTTGTTGCCGAGCAGCGCCTTGGTTCGCGAGACGATCGTGCTGGCGTTGAGCGCATTGTTGAAGGCGCCGCCATCCATCAGATAGACGTTGACGACATCCTGCGCCCGGGCCGGCACCGCGACGAGCAGCCCCGTGCCGATGAGGATCGCCGCTATCGCTCGCACCATGGATCGCCTCCTGTCCGCGCGAGCATAGCCGGACGAAGAGACGGGAACCCAGCTCTGCGCCCGCACCCCGTCGCAGCGGCGCGCCCGTTCGCCGCGCGGCTCACCCGCCCCGGCGAAGCAGCCAGGTCAGCGCGCTCTCGGCGCGCTCGAAGATGCGGAGATAAGGCTGAGTCATTTCGCGGCGGATCTGCATCCGCGCGATCGCGCTTTCGGTGACGATCGCGATGCGGCTCGCGGCGGGGAAGCCGGCGAAGTGCCGGCGAAAGGCCTGCACCGCGTCCTGGGCCTGCACGCCGCTCTGGCGCATGTCCATGCGAAGGAGATAGCCGGGCGCGAAGCCCTCGGCATCGAACTGGTCGCGCAGCTTGCGGGCATAGTCGCCCACCCGATCGGGCTCGAACATGGCGAGCCACTCGATATCGAGCAGATTCAAGTCTTTACGGAACGCCACGCGGTACATGCGCCCGCTCTCTCGCAGCCAAAGGTTAACCTTTGGTCGCCGTCAATCCTCGGCTTTGACGAAGAACTTGTCGATCACCTCACGCGCGAGCCTTGCGGGGCGCAGCGTCTCTGCATCGAGGCAGCACCAGCTCGACTTGACCTCGGCCAGCACATCGCCACCACGGCGGATCACCGTCTCGTAAAAGGCGCGCGCGCCCTGGACCTTTTCGAGCAGCACCGTGGCGACCACGTCGTCCTCAAGGAACGCCGGCTTGCGATAAGTGATCTCGTGCTTGAGCGCGACCCAGAGATGCTCGGCCACCGCCTCGACCGGCGCCAGTGCCTGCCAATGCGCGATCACCGCTTCCTGCACCCACTTGAGATACGAGGCGTTGTTCACATGCCCCATGAAATCGATGTCGGCCTGCGCGACGTCGATCGGGAACTCATAGGGAAGCGCGGTACCGGACATATTCCTGCATCATAAGGCAAACCCGGTTTCGAAGCGAATAAAATCCCCTGAAATCTGCGGGTTTCAGGGGAATCGCGCATGCCGTAGCGTCATCCTGCCGTTCAGTCTGCCGCAAGGCGCGACTCCGATACTCCGGAGCGTCGGGTGCCCTCCCAACCGGGGACACATAATGAAGCTTCACACCGCCCTGCCGGCGCTCGCGCTGCTGGCTACGACCGGCTGCACCCTGGCGCAGATGCGGCCGCCCGCCGCTCCGCCCGAACGGACCGAAGCCACGCTGCTGCAGGGCACCGGCCATGGCCGGCACGGCGCCTTCACGCTTGCCGACAGCCGGGGCAGCTACACGCGCGATGCCGCCTATGCCTGGTTCGGCGATGTCGCGGAACTTCGCGGCAGCGCCAGTTTCGTCGCCAGCGGCGACGCGATCACCGGCGAACTGAGCGGCCAATGTCGCTCCGCCGCCACCGACGCCGGTAGCGGCAGCATCGTCGTCCGCACGCGCCAGATGGCGTATCGCTGCCGCTACGCCCGCGATCGTCGGCCAATCGACGCCCGGCTGGTGATCGACGAGCCGATCGCACTGCTCGACGAGCGTCGCGGCCATATCGACATGAACGGGATCCGGATCGACCTGAAATCCGAGCATCACCTCGTCGGCAGTTCGATGCCGGTGGCCAGTCCGATGGGCTATATCTTCTCGGTGAACGGCCAAGTGATCGGGGGGATCGATCTGAATGGCGCCGCGAAGCGCGTCTTCCTGCCGCGCGCGCCCGAGCTGCGCGAAGCCGCGCTCGCAGCGGCCCTGTCGCTGGCGCTGTTCATCGACGCCGAAGTCGGCGAGGCAACCGACGATTCGGGATAATTGGCCTTACCACTTGACTTGATCCCGTCGGACCAACATCGTTCGGGCAGAACCGCGATGACAGCGGTAGCATAGACGGGGATGACCGAATGAAACTCAAGCTTGCGGCCGCGCTGGCCGGAGTCGCCCTTGCCACGACCGGAAGCGGGCTCGCCCGGCCACTGGCACCGACCGACGCCTCTGCCCCGGCCCTGCCCAGCCGCGTGCAGGTGATGGCGTCGCTGGAGCGCGTTGCCGACTGGCAGCTCACCCATCTCGACGACCTGAGCTACATGCCGGCCGCGCGGCCCAGCACCAAGCGCGCCCGCGACTGGCAGCAGGCGACCTTCTGGGTGGCGCTGACCAGCCTGGCCGATCGCTCGAACAATGTGCGCTACAAGGAAGCGATCTTCTCCAAGGGGCGCGAGGAAGGCTGGCGGCTCGGCGACCGGCTCTATCATGCCGACGACCACATCATCGGCGCCGCCTGGATCTGGGCCGCGCGCAAGGGCGCCGGCGCCGAGGCACTCGCCCCGATGCGCGCCGATTTCGACCGCGTCCTCGCCGCGCCCAAGACCAACGACCTGCTCTTCATCGCGCCCGAGCCCGGCAAGGGCGATCCGACCTGCACCACCCGCTGGTGCTGGTGCGACGCGCTGTTCATGGCGCCGCCGACGCTGTGGGCGCTGAGCAAGGACACTAGGGACAAGCGCTACGCCGCCTTTGCCGACAAGGAATACCGGGTCACCACCGACTACCTGTTCGACAAAGGCGAGCATCTCTATTTCCGCGACAGCCGCTTCTTCGATCAGCGCGGCGCGCATGACGAGAAGCTGTTCTGGAGCCGCGGCAATGGCTGGGTATTCTCCGGCCTCGCCCGGATGATCCCCGAGATCCCGGCGAACGATCCGCGCCGCGCCTATTACGTCAAGCTGTTCAAGGAGATGGCGGCACGGCTGGTCAAGCTCCAGCGCGGCAACGGCTATTGGCCGCCCTCGCTGCTCGCCGATCCCAACCGCTCGCAGGACGAATCCAGCGGCACCGGCTTCTACGTCCACGGGCTCGCCTGGGGCATCAAGGCTGGTCTTCTCGACCGGAAGACCTATCTCCCTGCCGTTACAAAGGGTTGGGCAGCGCTCGAACGCGCCGTTCAGCCCAGTGGAATGTTGGGCTGGGTACAGCAGGTGAGCGACCGGCCCGACGTGGTGAAGGCCGAGGACGCGCAATTCTACGGCACGGGCGCGTATCTGCTCGCCGGCGCCGCGGTCTATGATCTGACGAGGTAGGAACGAACATGAAGCACGCCCTCTGGCTCCTGGCCGCCCCGCTGCTGATCGCGGCCGGGCAGGACAGCGCACCGCCCGCGCCGGTGGCGACGCTCAACGTCCGCCAGGCCGATGGCAGCTACAAGCTGGTCGACAAGATCGACGTTCCTGCCAGCCACGCCATCCATGACGGGCTGATCGCGATGGAGGGTCCGGGCTGGGAGAGCGACAAGGTCGCCTATCGCCTGTACCTCGACGAGCGCAACGTGCCCGACATCTACGGCAAGAAGCTGCCCGCCCCCGTGCTGCCGACGATCGGCATGGGCAAGGACGACTATCATGCGATGGCCGACTGGGGGCAGGACATCTTCCAGGTCAACCAGTCGCTCGGCATGGGCGGGATCGGCGTGCTGCGCGACGGCGCGGCGACCCAGCTCGGCAAGGCGAAGATCAGCGCGCGCGTGTTCAACACCGATCGCGCGGCGACGGTGCTGGTGACCAATGGCGGCTTTCCCGGCGAGGGCGGCCCGGCCGACCTCTCGACCACCTACCGGATCTTCGCCGGCTCGCGGCTGACCAATGTCGAGGCGCGGGTGAGCGGCAATGTGCCGGCGATGGTTGCCGGGCTTACGCTGCATCCGGGCGTGACGCGGATCGACAGCCCGAAGCGCGGCAGGTGGCGTTATTTCGCGACCTGGGGCCAGCAGAGTCTGGCCAAGGACAATCTGGGCATCGCGCTGTTCTACCCCGCGGACGAAGCCGCGACGACAGGCAGTGACGGCAATTCGCTCTACGTGCAGTTCTGCGATCCGCGGAACATCCGCTACGCCTTCGCCGCCGCCTGGGTGCAGGAGCCCGGCGCGCCCAAGACCGAGCGCGAGTTCCGCAAGTGGCTGGACGACACCGCCGCCGAGCTGGCGAGCAAGCCGCTCGTGGTGAGCGCGGCGCAGAAGACCTGCGCCGCGAAGTGATGTGAAAGCCCTCTCCCATTGGGAGAGGGTTGGGTGAGGGCAGACTTTCCGCGCGGACTATCGCGTGAGGTCCACCCGCCCTCATCCTTCCCACCGCCTCCGGCGGCGGGCCCCTCCCTTCTCCCGATGGGAGAAGGGAATGCAGCTACTTCCCGAAATACCGCTTCAGTTCGGTTTCCGGCGCGAGCGGATAGCCCTCGCCCCACGCGCCGCGCGCGCGGCGCATCAGCTCGTCGAGCTCGCCGGCGTCCGGGCGCAGCTCGGGCATCGGCCAGCTCTCGACCTTGCGGTAATAGGGCCTGAGGAAATCGGTCGCGAGGCGGAGGCTCTTGCCGCCTTCCTGCTGGTTCCAGACATCGACGCCGACGCACTTACCCATGTCGGCCACGTCATAGGCGGCGAACAGCGCATAGACCGAGTAATGGAGGCTGCGGGTACGGGCCAGCTCGAGCGGCATCTTGCCCTCGGCGGTGATCTGCGGCGCGATGCGCTTCTTCGCGAACGCCTCGGCCACCGCCCTGGTCATCTCGGGGCGCCGGGCGAACAGCGCGAACTGCGCGGTCTGCGCGTCGAACCACATGCCGTGGTTGTTCTTCGCGGCGTTCTCCGCCTTGCCGTTCCTGCTGGTCTGCATCCAGTCGAGATAGTCGGAGAACCACTTCTCCAGGCCCTTCTGCTCCTCGGCGCTGAGCTTGCCCGAGGGGCCGATCAGCCCGATCCCCTCGACCACGCGCTCGAGCCGCGAGGTATCGAGCACGCCCTCGGCGCGCCCCTCCTCGCGCCCGGGCACCGCCTGGGCATAGTTCATGTTCGGGTTCATCCGCGTGGCGGGCGCCAGGAACCAGGTCCGCACCAGGCTTGCCGCCCGCCCGGCATAGCGGGGATTGTCGGAGAAATAGTAAGCGAGGCTCAGCGTCTCGACGTCCGCGCTCATCCCGTCCAGGTCGGTCACGTCGAACTTGTCGGTGTTGCGGTCCGGATTGATCTCGCCGTCCTTGCGCATGTACGGCACGCCGCCCGGCTTGCTCGGGTCCGGCCACCAATAGGGCGCCAGGCTTAGATAATCGTGCGGATCGCGCGAGGGCGGCGCCGCCTTCTTGTCGACCACCGTGTAGAGCGGCCGCGCCATCGCCTTCTCCGCGCGGGCGATCAGCGCGTCATAGGCCGCCTTCGCCGCCGGATCGCTCTGGATGGCGGACTTCATCCGCATCATCGCGTCCGGCGCCAAGAAAAAGGTCCTGCGTCCGCCGAAGGACGCGGCATATCCATCCGCGCCCGAGCAGACCGGCTGCTGGGTATTTGGGCCAGGGGAGGCGATCCCGGCATGGGAGGCAGCCTGCGGCGCAAGCGCCGCAGCCAGGACGAGGAAGCTAAGAGTGCTGCGGCGCATGGCTGGATCCTTTCGCGCGATCAGTAGCGGATCCGGACGCCGAAATAATATTGCGGCCCGCTCTCGCTCACTTCGGCGATCGAGTCATAGCCGCCCTTGTAGAACACATCCTTGGTGTTGGTGACGTTGAGCGCCTGCAGCTTGAGCTGGATGTTGCGGGTCACGTCATACTGGGCCGACAGGTTGAGATAGCCGGCATCCTGCACGCCGCGGTTCGTGCCGCCGTTCGGCTTGTAGTAGTGCGAGCGGTAGCGATACATCGCGCGCAGCGAGAAGCCCTTCTTCTCCCAATAGACCGTGCCGTTGGCGACATATTTGGACAGGCCGATCAGGTTCTCCGGATCGAGATAGGTCGAGAGCGCCGAGGTGTCGGGATACTGGAAGTTCGCCCAGGCGACGTTGACCGATCCGTTGATGCCGAAGCCGCTCAGGAACGGGCCGGGCAGCCAGGAGAAGCTGTGGCTGCCGGTGAACTCGACGCCGTAGAGATGGCGCATGTCGGGATCATTGGCCGGCGCGATCAGGTTGACGTTGTAGCTCTGCTGGGTCGGCGTGCCGTTATCCACCACGGTCGTGACGGTGATCGTCGTCGGGATGCCCGCCGAGCGCGAGATCACCGAGCCGCGCAGCCATTTGTAATAGCCGGCCACCGAGAACATCGTCTCGCGGTTCGGATAGAATTCGAGGCTGAGATCGGCGTTCCAGGCGCGCATCGGCTTCAAGTTCGGATTGCCGCTGGTCGGGTTGAAGGTGACGCTGGCCGCGCCGCCGGTGCCCGTGGTCGGGTTGAGGTTGATTCCCGCGCCGAAGCTCTCGATCGGCGAGCGCGACAAGGCGCGATAGCCCGCGGCGCGCAGCTTCACCTGGTCCGACAGGTTGAAGGCAAGGTTCAGGCTGGGCAGCCAATATTCGTATTCGCCCTTCAGCGTATCGGTCTGGATCGTGCCGGCGGCATCGGCGGCGACGGTGTAATTGTCCGCCGCGGTGTCGATCGTCACCTTGAACGGCAGGCGGTAGCCGATCGAGGTGATCCCCGTCTTCACATAGCGCAGGCCGATATTGCCGCTGAACGGCGTCTCTCCCAGGTCGCCGGCGAAGCTGGCCATCGCATAGGCGGCGCGGATCTTCTCGGTCACGTTGATGTCGCTCGGATCGCGGCTCTCGGCCGGGAGCGGCAGCGAATCCTGGCCGGTGAAGGTCTTGAACAGGCACTGGTTGTCGAACGTCGCCCAGCTGTGGACGGTGTTCGTCGTCGGGAAATAGTCCGAGGTCGGGAAGGCCCGGCGGCAGTCGGTGTTCGCCTTGGCGATGATCTGCGCGACCGTCATCCCGCCATAGGGCACCAGCGTGCCGAGGTCGTTGTTGCGGTTGTTGTCCAGCGTGCGCTGGTGCTCCGAATAGCGGCCGCCGATCTTGAAGGCGGTGAAGAAGCTGTCCTCGGGGAAGTTGTACTGGGCATCGAGGCGGCCGGCCCAGATATTGTCCTTGCGATCGGTGACGAAGCGCTGGCGGGCATAGACCGAGGTGGCCGCATTCGCCGCGAAATTGTCCGGGTTGTTGACGTCGAAATTGAGGAAGGTGACGCGCGGGACGATCGGGCTGTCGGTATAGTCCAGCTCATAGCCTACGCGCGTGGTCGAGCGCATGCGCGTCGCCTTCTGCGTTTCGGTGCGGTGCGAGTCCGAGAAGCTGCCGTCCGCGGTGATCACGAAGCGACCCGGCTTCCAGGTGATCGTGGCGCCACCGCCCTTGTAGGTCTCGTCGCGCTCGCGCAGCTCGAGCTGGTTCTCGATGTTCGAATTACCGCTGTACTTGATCAGCGCGCCGTTGCTCCAGCCATTGGTGCCGTCGCCGATCAGGATCGGCTTGATGCCGCGCAGGCCCTCGGCGATCGACAGGATGTTGCGGTCCTCGGTCGATTCACGCTTCGACCACTGGCCGTCGATCGCGATGTCGAGATTGGGCGCCGGGCGCCACTGGAGCGCACCGATCACCGCGTTGCGCAGCTCGTTGGTGTTCTGCTGGCGGAAGTTGCGCGACTGGGTGGCGTAATAGGTCTTGCCGACCGTCTCGCCGATGCCGGCGCGCGGCGCGGCGCCGACCTGGCAGTTCGAGTTGGCGCCGGCGGCGTTGAGCACGGCGGCGGTGCCGGTTACCAGCGTGCCGTTGTTGGCCGAGGTGTTGCACGGCACGAAGTTCGAGTTGCCGTTGTAATAGTCTTCCGGCGCGGCGACGTCCTGGCGCTGATAGCCAATCGCGATGCCGAACTCGCCGATGCCGGTGTCGAACTGCTTCACCAGGCTGACATTGGCGCGGTAGCCGAAGCCGTCGCGGCCGAGGATATTGTCGTCCTTGGGCAGGTAGCTGCCGCGCAGCTCCGCCTGGAAGCGCGCCTTGCCATAGTCGAGCGGACGCATCGAACGCAGCTCGATCACGCCGCCGATGCCGCCCTCCAGGAAGTCGGCCTGCTGCGACTTGTAGACGATGACGCCGTTGACCAGCTCCGAGGGGAATTGCTGGAAGGCGACCGAGCGGTCCGCGCCGGCAGTCGAGACTTCGCGGCCGTTGAACATCGAGAAGCTCAGCGTCGGCCCCAGGCCGCGCACCGAAAGCTCGTTGGCATTGCCCTTGAAGCGGTCGGCCGAGACGCCGGTGATGCGCTCCAGCGTGTCGCCCACGCTGTTGTCGGGCAGCGCGCCGATTTCGTCGTTGACGATACCGTCGAGGATGACGGTGGCGTTGCGCTTGACGTCGATCGAGCTGCGCTGCTCGGCGCGGGCGCCGGTGACGACGATGCTCTGATCCTGCTCCTGTGGAACCGCGCCGTCCGCCGCGGCGGGATCGGACGCGGCATCCGTGGTCTGCGCATATGCCGGCATCACCGCACAGGCGGATGCCATCAGCGCAAGGCGCAGCGAATTACGTCCGAAAGCGGAAAAAACGGTCCCAGGCATGTACTCTCCCCGTCAGTCTATTTTGCGCCCGTTTTACGGGTCGGCGTGTTTGGTAAGGCCAATTTGGCACCGGTGTCAACCCAATTGGCCAGTGCGATTCATTTGTAGGTCAGCGTCCAGCTCAGGCTAAGCGGTGCGTCCAGCCGCTTCGCGCCGGTCCGGCAGCGGACCAGCGAAGCGAAGGCCCCGGTCGGCGCGCGATATTCCTTGCCGGTCGCCGGACCGACGCTGCACGCCGCATAGCCAGTGGTGGTGAAGCCGGTGACCTCCCCTGCCCCGAATGCCACTGCGGCCGGCCCTGTGATGCGCGCATCGCCGGAGAAGCTGGCGAACTCCATCGTCACTTCGCCCAGGTCCAGCGGCGTTTTCGCGCGATAGATATCGGTTCTGGTGATCTTCCCCGGCGCAAATTCATAGCGCGTGGCAACCGAGATTCGCGGATCGCCCACCGGCATGTTGCCACCCATCCGGTCCAGCGCGTCCTGTCGCCAGCTGACGATCGTGCGATCGCCCAGACGCTTCCAGGTCACGCCCCGGAACCAGGCGAGCGGCATCAGCACGCTGCCGTCGGCCAGGGCAAGGCGCGGCGTAAGCTGGGGAAATTCCGAATCGGCCGATCCCTGCAGCATCCCCGGCGAGAAGGGGATCGGGAAGTAGGGGTTGTGCATGTGCTGGTCTTCGGCGCCGTTGATGATCGGCAGGCCGATGACATGGCCGCGGTCGCGAAGCGTGAGCAGTGCCCGGTCATGTTCACCGCGGGCGAACCAGGTGAAGGTCGCCGCCGGCAGCTTCTTCAGCCAGGCGGCATAGCCCGGCGACGGCGCAGCGCGCTTGTAGCCGAGGCCGTTCCAGATCGCGTTGGTGTAGATATACTGCCGCGCCAGGCTGAGATTCTCGCCCAGGATCCGATGCTTGCCGCGATAGCCGTCGGTGCGGCGACCACCGTCCCACAGATTGACCGAGCCGGTACCGGCATCGAGCCAGAAATCGGCGTAGCGCGCGGCGATCCGGCTGGAGAGCGCATAGGCCATGTCGCGCTCCCTCGGCGTCAGCACGCCGAGCTTCGCCGCGGCGGTGAGCACTTCGAGGAAGGCAGTGTCGCCATAGGTGCCGATGCTGCGGCCATATTCCCAGCCCTCGCCGGTGAGCGAGGCGCGGGCGAGCATCAGATCCGCCGACTTGCGCAGCCAGCCCTTCACTTCGGGCGTCGGCGCCATGCCGGTCTCGATGAAGCGCTGCGCGATTTCGCCGATCAGCAGGATCGAATAGCGGTCGAATCGCCCCCGCCCCTCGGTCTCGTCGGCAAAACCGTACTTGCCCGAATAGCTGCGATAATGGCCGATCATCCGTTGGAGCAGCGCCTTGGACGCCGCCTCATCCTCCCAGCCGAGCAGGTAACGCAGCCGGGCGACGCTGAAGGCCACGCCGTAATAGTTATTGGGCAAGTCGTGGAGCAGCTTGAGCGAGCCGGGCTCGACGAAGTTGCGCCAGTCGAGCCGCTGGCGCAGCCGGTCGAGCGTCCCGGGGCGCACCGCCTCTTCAAGCAAGCCCGCCTTCTTCAGCGCGTAGAGCGCGGAGATGTAATAATAAATTCCCCAGGTATCATTGGGGTCGGCGATCGTCAGGTCGGCGATGTCGCGGTAGCCGGCGAGGTAGGTCGCCAGCTTCGGATCGCCGCGCGGCGTGTCGAGCAGCAGATAGCTCAGGCCCGCGGCGATCTTGCCCGGCAGGAACTTGTCGCCGCTGGCGAACACCGGCACCCCGCCCAGCCGCATGTCGCGCTTCTCGCGCAGCAGCTGGTGGAGCAGCGCCTCGAGCTGCGGCATCAGCCGCTCCTCGATCGTCGCGTCCATGGCCGGGGCGGTGACATAGACCGGGCCGTGCGGCGCCGGGGCGGCCTGCTGGGCGAATGCCGGGCCGGCGAGCAATACGAGACTGGCGGCGGCGCCCAAGGCGCACGCACGCGAAACGGTCAGCAATTGGCCTCTCCTTTTGGTCAGGCCAATTTCAATGCTCAGGTAATCGGTGTCAAGCCACCCAGTTGAGGGATCAGGCGGACCCGATCTTGAGTCGCCGGGCGACGCTGTCGCGACGCGTCTCGATCTCGCTGCGCGCCCGCTCCATTGCCTCCAGTTCGGTGGCTTCGAGCAGATCGTCGACCACGCCGCGCAGGTGCCGGCGCATCGCGTTGCGCGCGGCATGCGGGTCGTGCGCCTTCAGCGCATCGAGGATCGGGCGATGCTCCTCCACCCGCGGCGTGATGCCGCCGCGCTTGGCGCGGGCGAACATGTTGGCGGCGAGCGGCGAATTGACGCGCAGGTCCCAGAGATAGTCGACGACGCTGCGGATCGCGGCGTTGCCGGTGGCATTGGCGATGGCGAGGTGGAAGCGGTGATCGGCGTCCATCACCGACGGCTCGTTCGAGTCGTCGGCCGCCATTTCCTCAAGCAGATCCTCGAGTTCGGCGATCTGCTCGTCGGTGATCGACACCGCGGCAAGCGCCACCGCCTCGCCCTCGAACAGGATGCGTGCCTCGGTAAGGTCGAAGGCGCCGACGTCGAAGTTGAGCGCGTCGGCGCGCTCGCCGCTGCCGTGGTCGCGCTTGGTGACGTAGAGGCCCGAGCCGTGCCGCGCCTCGATCCAGCCCTTCATCTCGAGCGCGATCATCGCCTCGCGGATGGTCGGACGGCTGACCTTATACTCTTCCGCCAGGTCGCGCTCGCCGGGCAGCCGGGTGCCGGGCGACCAGCGCCCCGCCTCGATCGCGTCGGTGATCGAAGCGGCCACCCGCTGGTAGAGCTTGTTGCCTGTGATCTTCATGCCGTCCTCATCCTTACACAACCTCGTAGGTTGACACGATAGGTCATACAAGTGGATATTGGCCTGACCACTTGAGGGGGTTTAGTCTTGCCACGTATCACTGCCGCCCGCGTCATCGTGACGCGCCCCGGCCGCAACTTTGTAACGCTGAAGATCGAGACGGACGAGGGCGTTTATGGCCTCGGCGACGCGACGCTGAATGGCCGCGAACTGGCGGTGGCGAGCTACCTGACCGACCATGTGATTCCCTGCCTGATCGGCCGCGACGCGCACAGCATCGAGGACATCTGGCAGTATCTCTACAAGGGCGCCTATTGGCGCCGCGGCCCCGTCACCATGAGCGCGATCGCCGCGGTCGACATGGCGCTGTGGGACATCAAGGGCAAGCTGGCCAACATGCCGGTCTACCAGCTGCTCGGCGGCGCGGCGCGCGAGGGCTGCATGGTCTATGGCCATGCCAACGGCTCGGACATCAGCGAGACGATCGAGCGCGCCCACGAATATCTGGAGCAGGGCTACAAGGCGGTCCGCCTGCAATCGGGCGTGCCGGGCATGGCGACGACCTATGGCGTGTCCGGCGAGCGCTTCTACTATGAGCCGGCCAAGGGCTCGCTGCCCGAGGAATCGCAGTGGAGCACCTCGAAGTACATGCGCTTCGTGCCCGAGCTGTTCGACAAGGCACGCGAGTCGCTGGGCTGGGACATCCACCTGCTCCACGACGTCCATCACCGCCTCACGCCGATCGAGGCAGGGCGGCTGGGCAAGGACCTCGAGCCCTATCGCCTGTTCTGGCTCGAGGACGCGACGCCGGCCGAGAACCAGGCCGCGTTCCGGCTGATCCGCCAGCATACCACCACGCCGCTGGCGGTGGGCGAGATCTTCAACTCGATCTGGGATGCCAAGCAGCTGATCGAGGAGCAGCTGATCGACTATATCCGCGCGACCGTGGTGCATGCCGGCGGCATCACCCATCTGCGCCGGGTCGCGGCGCTCGCCGATCTCTACCAGGTGCGCACCGGCTGCCACGGCGCGACCGACCTGTCGCCGGTCTGCATGGCCGCGGCGTTGCACTTCGGCCTGTCGGTGCCGAATTTCGGCATCCAGGAATATATGCGCCATTCGGAGGAGACCGACGCGGTCTTCCCGCATGCCTACAGCCTCAACCAGGGGCTGATGCACCCCGGCGACAAGCCGGGCCTGGGCGTCGACATCGACGAGGTGCTGGCCGCCAAGTACGAGTACAAGCGCGCCTATCTACCGGTGAACCGCCTCGAGGACGGGACGATGTTCAACTGGTGAGGCGAGCGCCCGGGTCTCCAACAGGGCGACTCGGGCGGGCCGCCGGAAAGTCACTAAAGTCACGCCAATGGTGGGCTTTCGCAGCCGCTTAGGTTGACTCTTTTTGGGGAAACACGCCGCATCCCGCAACATTCTTGCGCGCTCGTGATCCTATTTTTCCAACATGCCAAAGAGCGGCCGGCACCGATCCGGACGACGGAATCCAAGCAGGCGAAATCCTACATTGCAAGGTGCGCGACAGGCTAGCGGACGAAGTAGCCGATCACCTTCCAGCCGGCGTTTTCGCGGGCGAGGATGACGGTCTCGGCGGCATCCGGCTTCTGCGCGAAGCTGGTCTGGAACTGGAGGACTTCATAGTCGCCGGCCGGGGCGCCCGGCAGCGAATGCGATTTGCTGACCGACTCGAAGGTCCGCGCCTTCAGTGCGCCATAGGGCGCCCGGGCAGCCGCGACGGCCGATGCCCAGTCCGGCTTGGCCATCTGCGCCTTGAACAAGCCGCCCGCAGCATCCCAGCTGGCATCCCAGGCCTGCCGATCGACCAGTGCCAGCCATGCGCGCGCGGCGGCCGCGCTCTCCGCATCGGGCGACATGGCAATATTGGCGGCGGCCCCGGGAGCCTGCGCCGGACCGCCGGCGTGGAAAAGGGTCGAAAGCGCGGCTGCTGCGATGACGAGCGACATGATGAGCATTCCTCCACCAAGCCAGGCGACGGAATGCCCCGCCCCCGGGCGTCGATCCGACGCGGCGCCCTTGGACGCGGCGGGCACGGGATCGGCCACCCCCAATTGCTTGGTACCAAGGGAATTGGGAGCGGCACGCTCGGCTTCGCCCAGCAGCCGTGCGGCCTCCCGGCTGCTGGACGTACCCAGCTTGCGGCGGGCTTCGCGCAGATGCTCGTTGATCGTGTGAACCGACAGGCCGAGTTCACGCGCGCCGGACTTCGCGCCATGCCCGGCGAGAAGGAGCCGCAGCACTTCCTTCTCGCGCGCGCTCAGCGCGCCAAGGCCATCACGGGCATCCCCTTCCGCATTCCCCTGCATAGTCCATGCCTAGAATGCGCGATCAGCCCCTGTCACCCCCTGACGCGGTTTCGACGCGATGGGCCCTCAGCCCTCTTCGACCGGCGCGCCCGGGCCGTTCTTGAGGATCGACTCGATCGCGTTCTTCGCACTGGCCTTGCTCGAATAGCCCTCAGTCCAGAAGATCACTTCGGCATTGTACTTGAACTTGGCGACATACTCGCCGGCCTTGTTCTGCTCGATCACGAACTTGTGTGCCATGCCCTGCCTCCCGAACTCGAACGGCTAACTTATGTTAGCGCCCGAAGCGTGCAGGCGAATAGAGGCCGGGGTCAATAGCCGCCACCGCCGGATCGGGCGAAATGCCGAGCAGCAGCGCCGCAGCGAGCTTTGCCGCCGCCGGCGCGGTCTGGATGCCGAAGCCGCCCTGCCCCGCGCACCAGAAGAAGCCCGGCACTTTGGTGTCGAATCCATAGACCGGCAGGCGATCGGGCGCGAAGCTCCTGAGGCCCGCCCATTTGTGCTCGAGCTTCTCGACCTGCCAGTCGACCACCCGCTCGAACCGGTCGATCGCGGTGGCGACATCGATATCCTCGGGCTGGGCGTCGCAGGGCGGCGTGTCGATCTCGTCATGCGGGCTCAGCCAGATGCGGCCGCCCGCCTCGGGCTTCCAGTAGAAGTCACCGCCGATATGCGCGACCATCGGGCTGCCCGGCGCCGGCGCGGGCTCGGTCTTCAGCTGGAGCATCGTGCGGCGATAGGGCCGGATGCCGAGCGGCCGCACCCCCGCCCGCTCCGCCACCGGATCGGCCCAGGCGCCGGCGGCATTGACCAGCACCGCCGCCTCGAAATCGCCGGCACGCGTCTCGATCTTCCAGGCATCGCCGTCGCGCCGTGCGGAGAGCAGCGCGGCATCGGTGACCAGCTCCGCCCCTGCCCGCTTCGCCGCGGCGAGCATGTCGCCATGCAGGCCGCCGACATCGATATATTCGCAGCTCGGCTCGAGCACGCCGAGCGTCCATTCGGGGCGCAGGCCCGGGATCATCGCCTGCGGATCGACGCGGCGCAGTTCGACGCCGCTGCCGGCGAACTCGGCAAGGAAGCCGTCGATCGCCGCCGCCTCGTCCGCCCGGCCGATATGGATCGATCCCATCGGCTCGAGATAGGGGCGCAGCATCGGGCCCGAGGCCGTGGTGAGCGGCTGGATCGCCGGGCCGCCATAGCTTTCGGACCAGAAGGCGGCCGAGCGCCCGGTCGCATGATAGCCCGCCCGGTCCTCCGCCTCGATCAGCAGCACGCGCGCGTGCGGCGCGATCTCGGCCGCAAGGCTGGCGCCGGCGATGCCGGCACCGACGATCACGATGTCATGGGCCATCAGCGCCGCTGGGCGCGCGCGGCGAGGAACAGGTCGATCTCGCCGATCGCGCGGTTACGCACCCTGTCTTCCTCGCGCAGGATCTCGTGCGCGCTTTCCTTGCCGAAGCTGACGATACGGGCGTCGGGCAGCCTGGGGACGATCTTCAGCGCCGCCTTGGCATCGACCAGCCCGTCCGCCTTGGCGACCAGCGCGAGCACCGGAACGGGCATCTTCTTCAGCTTCGGATTGCCGGCGAGCTCGCGCATCGACTTGAACGCCTGGATCAGCCAGCGCCAGCTCGGCGGGCCGGTGACGATCTCAGGGCTGTGCTGCTGCCAGAAGATCTCGTCCGAATAGCGATCGGGGTCATGGGTGAGCAGATTGGCGCGGGTTTCGGTGGTGTAGGGCTTCTCGTTGCTCTTCCAGGCCGGGCGGGTGCTGTCGCCTACCCCGCCCAGGATGCGCGCGGCACGCTCGGCGAACGGCCCGAGCGCGCTCTTCACGCCGAGCATCGGCGCGACGATCACCGCGGCATCGGGGCGAATCGCCCCTTCGACCAGTCCGCGCAGCACCAGATGGCCGCCCATCGAATGGCCCATCACCACGTGCGGGCCGGGCGTCGCGCTTTCCCATTCGGCATAAAAGGCGCGCAGATCGGCGATGAACGTGTCGAAGCTGTCGATGTCGCCGCAATTGGCACGCGAGGTCAGCCGGCCCGAGCCGCCCTGCCCGCGCCAGTCGAACGACGTGATCGTCCAGCCCTGTTCGTGCCAGTGGTGGAACGCCTCCAGATATTTCTCGAAAATGTCGCCGCGGCCGCCCTGGAACAGGATCGAGCCACGCGGAGTCGCGGTGTCGGCGGGCCAGGCAAAGGCACGCAGATGCCAGCCATCCGGGGTGGCCCAGTGATGCACCTTGGCCCCGGCGGGGATGGCGCGGCGGATATCCGGGTTTTCACGCATATTGCTTGGTTACGTTTTGATAAGCCGTCCCGTCTAGGACTTTGGCTCCATGGGGGAGCTGTTCATCACTTTGCTGCTCGTTGCGCTCGCGCTGCTGCTCGTTTCGGCGGGCATCCAGGACGCACGCACGCGGGAGATCGCCAACTGGAAGAATGCCGCCATCGCAGTGATGGCGCCGCTCTGGTGGTGGGCGAACGGGCTGGCCCTGTGGCCGGACGTGGCAATGCAGCTCGGCGTCGCGGCGCTGGTCTTCGCCTTTTTCATCGGCGCCTTCGCGCTGGGGCAGATGGGCGGCGGCGACGTGAAGATGATCGGTGCGCTCGCTTTGTGGCTGCCGGTGATGCCCCTCGTCTGGATGCTCGTGCTCATGTCGCTGATCGGCGGCGTGCTCACGCTCATCATGCTGATCGACAAGAAATGGCGGCGGAAAACCGGGGACCCTGTGGAAATCCCTTATGGCGTGGCGATCGCAATCGCTGCGCTGCTGGTTCTTCGCGAACCGATTTTTAACCAGTTCGGGTGAATAATTAACGCTGGCGCAACCACAAGCGCCGGCGTTTTTTGAGAAGGCTTGGGAATAGCGAAATGGATGCACGCAAGCTGATCCTGCTCGTCGGTGCGCTCTTCGTGGCGGCCATCACGGCATTCATGGCACGCAGCCTGATGAGCGGCGCACCTGCGCCCCAGGCCGGCGCCGTGCCGACCGCGGTGCAGCCGCAGAACACCACCGAGGTGCTCGTCGCGAAGCGCGAGCTGCCGGTGGGCACCATCCTCGACGCCCAGTCGCTGGAATTCCGCCCCTGGCCCAAGGAGCTGGTCGAGGGCGCCTATTTCGTGAAGACCGAATCGGATCCGGCCAAGCTGGTCGGCACCGTGGTCCGCTTCCCGATCCCGGCCGGCCAGCCGGTGACCCAGGGCGCGCTGGTGAAGCCCGGCGACCGCGGCTTCCTCGCCGCTGCGCTCGGGCCCGGCATGCGCGCGGTCACCGTGCCCGTCTCGGCGCAGAGCGCCGTGGCCGGCTTCGTCTTCCCGGGCGACCGGGTCGACCTGATCCTCACCCAGTCGGTCGCCGGCGGCGGCGACGGCCCCGCGCTCAAGGCGTCGGAGACGGTGCTGCGCAACCTGCGCGTGCTCGCGACCGACCAGAAGACCGACAAGGCCACCGACGACAAGGGCAACACGATCGTCACCACCTATTCGAACGTGACCGTCGAGGCGACGCCCAAGATCGCCGAGAAGATCGCGGTCGCCCAGACCATCGGCTCGCTCTCGCTGTCGCTGCGCTCGATCGCCGACAACCAGGGCGAGCTCGAGGACGCCATTGCCAGCGGCGACGTCAACGTGCCCGCGGACGGCGATCCGAAGAAGGAAAAGGAAATGATCGCCAAGGCGGCGGCGCGTCCGCAGGAAGGCGCCACCACCTTCGCCACCGGCGCCGACGTGTCGCGCTTCCAGCGCAGCACGGTGCCCGCCAAGGCACGCGAAGTCGGCCCGGCCGCCGTTCCCGGCACGCCGCCCGCACAGGGCTATCCCGGCGCCAGCGTTCCGCGCGGCCCGGTCGTCACCATCGTTCGCGGCAATACCGAGACCGCTATTCCTCTGGGGGGGAAGAACTAAGATGAACCGGATGCTTCTCCTGAAGCGCTCGCTGGCCTTTGCCGTCTCGACCGCTCTGGTCGGCACGCCGGTTGCGAGCTTCGCCCAGACCGCCAAGCCGAAGCGCCCGGCGGCGCAGCGCACCACCGTGGGTGTGGCACCGCTGCCGACCGGCACCCAGCGCCCGACCAGCGAGATCCTGCTGTCGATCGGCCAGGGCGAACTGATCACGCTGCCGGCCAACGTCGCCAGCGTGTGGACGTCGAACCCGCAGGTGGCCGACGTCTATGTCAACAATCCGCGCCAGATCCATCTGTTCGGCAAGGAATTCGGCGAAGCGACCGTGTTCGCCGCGACGGCTTCGGGCCAGGTGGTGTTCGCCACCAACGTTCGCGTCGCGCAGAACATCACGGGCATCGACCGGATGATCAAGGTCGCGATGCCCGATGCGGACATCCAGGTGACCACGGTCGGCCAGATCGCCGTGCTCAACGGCACCGTGAAGTCGCCGCAGGACAGCGAGCAGGCCCAGCGGCTGGTCACCAGCCTGCTGAACCCGGGGGTGAACGTCAGCAGCGCCGATGCGCAGCTCAAGATCGCCGTGATCAACCGTCTGCGGACGGCGACGCCGCTGCAGGTCCAGCTCCAGGTGAAGTTCGCGGAAGTGAGCCGCAGCTTCGTCAAGAACATCGGCAGCAACTTCACCACGATCGACGGTTCGGGCGGCTTCAAGTTCGGCATCGGCAGCGGCCGTTCGCCGGCCAGCACCTACACCACCGATCCCAATCTTCCGCTCGGCGTCGGCCAGACCGTGACCGGCTACACGATCGACCCGATCACCGGCGCGGTCGTGCAGCGCGCGGGCACCGCGATCACGCCGGGCACCGAGCGCACGACGGTCGGCGGTCTTGGCCGCCTGTTCGGCCTCGACGTGCTGTCGGCGATCGATCTGGGCGAGACGATCGGCCAGGTCACGACGCTGGCCAATCCGAACCTGACCGCGCTTTCGGGCGAGACCGCGAGCTTCCTCGCCGGCGGCGAGATCCCGATCCCGGTGCCGCAGGCCGGTGCCGGCGGCGGCAGCCTGATCACCGTCGAGTACAAGCAATATGGCGTCAGCCTGGCGTTCACGCCGACGGTGCTGAGCGACGGCCGCATTTCGCTGCGCGTCCGTCCCGAAGTGTCGCAGCTGAGCTCCTCCGGCGCCGTGCAGCTGAACGGGGTGACCATCCCGGCGCTGACCACGCGGCGCACCGAGACCACGGTCGAGCTGGGCTCGGGCGAGAGCATGGTGATCGGCGGGCTGCTGCAGAACAGCCACAACAACAATATCAGCAAGACCCCGGGCCTCGGCGACATGCCGATCCTGGGCGCGCTGTTCCGCTCGAACGGCTTCCAGCGCAACGAGACCGAGCTGGTGATCGTGATCACCCCGTATCTGGTGAAGCCGGTCAACGCGAACCAGATCGTGCTGCCGACCGACGGCTATCGCGCGCCGAACGACTTCGACCGCATTCTGATGGGCCGGCTCGACGGCAAGGGCGGCGGCGATCGTCCCAAGCCGAGCATGGCGCCGGCGGACGGCCAGCCCTCGGTGGGCGCCTTCGCACCGGCTCCGGCCACCCCGCAACAAGCAGCGCCCGTCCAGGCCCTGCCGAGCCAGAACAACCGCAAGACGAAGAAGGGCGGCTCCGCGGCCCCCGGCTTCGGCAACTGATCGTCTGACGAGGAGATCGCCCGTGCTTCCGCGCTTCACTCCCCTGCTCGTCCCGGCACTGCTGCTGGCCGGCTGCGGCACCTATAATGGCGGCGTCGAATCGGCGCATCAGCCGATCGTCCAGCGCAACGACTATGTCCTCGACCTGCAGAGCACGGGCTATGGCCTGGCGGCGGGCGAGAGCCAGCGCCTTGCCGGCTGGATGTCGGCGATGGGCCTGCGCTACGGCGACCGCGTCGCGATCGACGATGGTGCCGCCGGCACCACCGGCCGCGAGGAAGTCGCTGCCGAGGCCGGCCGCTACGGCCTGATCCTCGCCGATCGCGCCCCGGTCACCGCCGGGCAGATCGCGCCGGGCACGATCCGCGTGGTCGTCACCCGGATGAACGCCACCGTGCCGGGCTGCCCCGATTACTCGCGCCCCGGCGAGATCACTTTCGAGGCGAGCACGAGCTCCAATTATGGCTGCGCGAGCAACGCCAACCTCGCCGCGATGATCGCCGATCCGGCCGATCTGGTCCGCGGCGCGCCGGGTTCGCCCACCGCCGATCCGGCGACCAGCGCCAAGGCGATCGGTGCCTTCCGTGCTGCGACGCCTTCGGGTGCCGGCGGCACCAAGGTGAATGCGGAGTCGCCCAAGTGAACGCGCCCTTCAATCCCGCCCGCACCGGGCATCGCGATCCGTTCGTTGCCTTCGTCTGCGACGAGACGACGGCGGAAACGCTGCGTCCGATCGCCGTCGAGCTCGGCTGGAGCCCGGAAAAGGTCAACAAGGGCGGCCTGCGCAACGCAGTCCAGACCCTGTCGGTCTCGGCCAGCCCGAACATCCTGTTCGTCGATCTCTCCGAGAGCGGCGACCCGCTGAACGACATCAACGCGCTGGCGGAAGTCTGCGAGCCGGGCACGATCGTGATCGCGGCGGGCCAGGTTAACGACGTGCGCCTGTACCGCGACCTCGTCGCGAGCGGCATCCATGATTACCTGCTCAAGCCGCTGAACCCGGATGCGCTGCGCGATGCCTTCGCCCAGGCGCAGACCGCGCTCAACGCGCCGAAGCAGGCCGAGTCGTCCGCCGACCGTCCGCATTGCGCGGTGGCGGTGATCGGCACGCGCGGCGGCGCCGGCGCCTCGACCGTGGCGACTTCGCTCGCCTGGCTGATGGGCGAGAAGCAGGGCCGCTCCACGGCGCTGCTCGACCTCGACGTGCATTTCGGCACCGGCGCGCTCGCGCTCGACCTCGAGCCGGGCCGCGGCCTGACCGACGCGATCGAGAATCCGAGCCGTATCGACGGGCTGTTCATCGAGCGCGCGATGGTGCGTGCGTCGGACCGACTCTCGGTGCTCAGCGCCGAAGCGCCGATCCATTCGCCGATCATGACGGATGGCGCTGCCTTCTATCAGCTGCAGGAAGAGATCCGCACCGCCTTCGAGTGCACGGTGGTCGATCTGCCGCGCTCGATGCTGGTCAATCATCCGCACCTGATCACCGATGTACAGGTCGCCGTGCTCGTCACCGAGCTCACTTTGGCCGCCGCCCGCGACGCAATCCGCATCCTGAGCTGGTTCAAGTCCAACGCCCCGCAGACCCAGGTCATCGTGGTCGCGAACAAGATCCAGCAGGCCGCGGTGCTCGAGATCAGCCGCAAGGATTTCGAAGGCTCGATCGAGCGCAAGATCGACTTCCTGCTCGGCTTCGACGCCAAGGTGGCGTCGCAGTCGGCCAAGCTCGGCAAGCCGCTCGCCGAGGTCGGCAAGGGCAACAAGGCCCTGACCGCGCTGGGTGACCTCGCCCAGCGCATCGCCGGCATCGCCGATTCGGGTGCCGACGACAGCGCGCCCAAGGGCAAGGCTTCGAAGGTGAGCAAGGGCGGCGGTTCGCTGTTCGACAAGCTCAAGGCCAAGGTCCCGGCCAAGGCAAAGAAGTAACCATTGCGCGGCTAGGCTGCGCGCAGGCGATTAGTTCGGAGACGGTGCGGCGTGGACATGCTGCCGACAGTGATGCTCGCAGGGGGCGCCTTCCTGGTGCTCATGATGCTCGGACTGGCCTTTTCGGGCCCGTCGGCCGAGCGCGCCGGCGCGCGCCGCGTGAAGACGCTGCGCGAACGCCACGTGGTCAGCGCCGCCGGCAGCAATGCGATGGAAGCCCAGCTACGCCGCGTCGCCACGGCGCGTACGACGCGGATGGACGCCACCGCCGCCCGCTTCCTGCCCAATCCGGCGCTGCTCCAGAAGCGCCTGAACATGACCGGCAAGAACTGGACGCTCGGCAAGTACATGATGGTCTCTGCCGGCCTGTTCCTGGTGCCGGCGGGCCTGATGGTCTTCGAGGGCCTGCCGATCCTGCTCGGCCTCGCCTTTGGCGCGTTCTTCGGGCTTGGCCTGCCGCACTTTGTGGTCGGCTTCTTCATCAAGCGCCGCGTCGCCAAGTTCACCGCCAAGTTCCCCGACGCGATCGAGCTGCTTGTGCGCGGCCTGCGCTCAGGTCTGCCGATTACCGAGACGATCGGCGTGGTCGGCCAGGAAATCGACGGCCCGGTGGGCGAGGAATTCCGCTCGGTCAGTGACAAGATGAAGATCGGCAAGTCGCTCGACACCGCGCTTCAGGAGACTGCGGACCGGCTCGGCACGCCCGAATTCCAGTTCTTCACCATCACGATCCAGATCCAGCGCGAGACCGGCGGCAACCTGGCGGAAACGCTGGCGAACCTCGCCGACGTGCTGCGCAAGCGCAGCCAGATGAAGCTGAAGATCAAGGCGATGTCGTCGGAATCCAAGGCATCGGCGCTGATCGTCGGCGCCCTGCCCTTCATCGTGTTCGGCCTCGTCTGGTTCATCAACAACAACTACATGCTGAACTTCTTCCAGGATGAGCGACTGATGATCGCCGGCGGCGGCGGTCTCGTCTGGATGGGCATTGGTGCCTTCATCATGGCCAAGATGGTCAATTTCGAGATCTGATGATGGAAGGTGCACCTCCCTCCGGCCCGACCGTGCTCGGCATCGACGTCCTCTGGGTCGCGACGATCCTGTGCGCCGTCGCCGCCTTTGCCGTGATGCTGGCGATCTACGCCGCCACCACGGTGCGCGATCCGATGGCCAAGCGCGTCAAGTCGCTCAACGAGCGCCGCGAGCAGCTCAAGGCGGGCATCACCGCCTCGACCTCGAAGCGCCGCGCCAAGCTGGTCCAGAAGAGCGAGACCACCGACCGGATCCGCTCGCTGCTATCCTCGATGAAGGTGCTGCAGGAGAGCCAGGTCAAGGTGGCGCAGACCAAGCTGCTCCAGGCCGGCATCCGCCGCAAGGAATTCGCCGTCGCCGTCATCTTCGGCCGGCTGGTACTGCCGATCGTGCTCGGCGGGCCGATGCTGTACTTCGTCTACGGCACCAGCATGTTCGCCGACTGGAGCCCGATGAAGGCGTACGGCCTCGTCGCCGGCACCTTCATCCTCGCCTACAAGGCGCCGGACCTTTACCTGAAGAACAAGATCACCAAGCGCAGCCATGCGATCCGCAAGGGCCTGCCCGACGCACTCGACCTGCTGGTGATCTGTGCCGAAGCGGGACTCACCGTCGACGCCGCGTTCCACCGCGTCTCCAAGGAACTGAGCAAGGCCTATCCCGAGCTGGGCGAGGAATTCCAGCTCACCGCGATCGAGCTGGGCTTCCTGAGCGACCGCCGCACGGCCTTCGAGAACCTGGCCGAGCGCATCGACCTCGACGCGATCCGCGGCGTCGTCACCACCATGATCCAGACCGAGAAATACGGCACCCCGCTCGCTTCGGCGCTGCGCGTGCTCTCGGCCGAGTTCCGCAACGAGCGCATGATGCGCGCCGAGGAAAAGGCAGCCCGCCTGCCCGCGATCATGACCGTGCCGCTGATCCTGTTCATCCTGCCGGTGCTGTTCATCGTCATTCTCGGCCCGGCGGCCTGCTCGATCAACGACGCGCTGATCAAGTAACCATTTCCGGTGGCGCGACCTCTTCTGGCGGGATAGCTTCCCGCCAGACTAAGGGGAGGTCGACTCGATGCAGGATTTGCCGTTCCAGACGATCACGCAGTTTGCAGGCCTGGGCCTCACGCTGATCGCAGGCTGGTTCCTCGGGCTCGCAAGCCATAGCGGCGGCCGCAAGTGGCGCGAGCGCTTCCTCGAGGAAGACATGGAGAATGCCGGCTATCGCGACCGCGCCGAAGCCGATCTGCGCGACGCCAGCCGCCGCATCCGCGACCTCGAGGCCGAGAACGCCAGGCTGAAGGCGGCCGCTCCGGCGCCCGCCGCCGCCGAACCCGAAGGCCATTCGACCGCCACGGTCGCTGCCGCCGCAGTGGCCGGCGCTGTCGCCGGTGCTGTGGTCACGCATGCAGTGGAAGAGCATCATGCCGAGCCGGCACCGGTCGAAGCCGCCCATGCCGAACCGGTGCATGCCGAGCCTGCGGCGCATGTGGAGCCCGCGCACGCAGAGGTGGCCCATGCGGAGCCGGTCCACGCCGAGCCGGCGCATGCCGAAACCGCGCACGTCGAGCCCGCGCATGCCGAGCCTGCCCACCCCGAGCACGCCCACTAGGGGCCGCCGGGCATGGCGCTTCCGTTCGAGACGGCGACGCAGTTCGCAGCACTGGGGATGACGCTGGTCGGCGGCTGGTTCCTAGGGCTGGCCAGCCGCTCGGGCGGCGCCAAGTGGCGCGAGCGCTACCAGGACGAGGAACTGGAGCACGCCCGCTACCGCGACGAGGCAGAGGCGCGCATCCGCGCACAGGATACCGAGCTGAAGACGTTGCGCGGCCAGGCGCCTGCCCCCGCGCCCGTTGCCGATGCCGAGGACAGCCCCGGCGGCGCGTGGCGCGGCTGGTTCGGCTGGGGGCGCGACAATCTCGCGCGGATCAAGGGCGTGGACGAGGCGCGCGAACGGCGGCTCAACGAGCTGGGCATCAAGACCTATCGCGAGATCGAGAAGCTGGCACCGGACGACGAAGCCGCGCTCGAGCGGCGGCTCGACGTGCCGGCAGGGACGATCGGCGAGCAGGGTTGGCGCGAACAGGCGGCGCTGTTGCGCGCCGGCAACGAGCGCGAGCATGCCGAGAAGTTCGGGTAGGCGCTCGGACGGACGCGGATCGACATTCGGCCCCTGCAGTTCCCCGGCGAAAGCCGGGGCCTAGGGTCACAAGCGCCACGGCAGAGAAACCCTGGGCCCCGGCTTTCGCCGGGGAGCCGTTAAGGCTGCACCGGCAGGCTTAGCATGTACGGCGTATAGTTCTCGACGACCTCGGCGAGCGGCCTGCCCTGCCCGTCGCGCACGAGCGCGTGCATCCGAACGACATAGGGGAATATCGCAGGGTCGCTGGCCTGGGTGGCGTAGTCGAGCACCTCACGAGTCGGCGCGAGCGGGCGGATCGCCGCGCCGAACGGCGTGCCGCCGGCCAGCGCCGCGTTCATCTCGGGCGTCAGGCGAGCAGGGACGTACCAGTTCTGCGCGACCGAGAGCCCCTTCGCTCCACACGTCAGCACCACGCTGCGATAGGACACGGCCTCGTCTGGGCCTACGCCCAGGCGCGTGCGCTGTTCGGCGGTCGGCGCGCGCGCCGGCACTGCCTCGACCTTCGCCGCGATCGGCTCGGCGCAGCGGCGCTGGAGCACGGCGGTCGCGCTGCGCGCCGCCGCCAGCTCGTCGAGCAGCGGTCCGGCGGGATCCGCCTGGACCAGCAGCAGCGCCGCCAGGATCACGCCTTGAGCGCCGCCTGTGCTGCCGCCAGCCGGGCGATCGGTACGCGATAGGGCGAGGCCGAGACGTAATCGAGCTCGGTTGCCTCACAGAACGCGATGCTGGCCGGGTCGCCGCCATGCTCGCCGCAGATGCCGAGCTTGATGTCGGGCCGGGTCGCGCGGCCGCGCTCGGCGGCGATCGCGATCAGCTCGCCCACGCCTTCCACGTCGAGGCTGACGAACGGATCCTTGGCGTAGATCCCCTTCTCCACATAGGTGGTGAGGAACTTGGCGGCATCGTCGCGCGACACGCCCAGTGTGGTCTGGGTCAGATCGTTGGTACCGAACGAGAAGAAGGCGCCGACCTCGGCGATCTCGCCGGCGCGCAGCGCGGCGCGCGGCAGCTCGATCATCGTACCGACCAGATATTCGATCCGGCGGCCCTTCTCGGCGAAGACTGCCTCGGCGGCCTTGTCGACCACCGTCTTCATCAGCTGCAGCTCCTTGGCGGTGGCGACCAGCGGGATCATCACCTCGGGGATCGGCGCCTCGCCCGACTTCTCCGCCACGGCAACCGCGGCCTCGAAAATCGCGCGGGCCTGCATCTCGTAGATCTCGGGATAGGTCACGCCGAGGCGGCACCCGCGATGGCCGAGCATCGGGTTGAACTCGTGCAGCTCCGCGGCGCGGCGCTTGAGCGTCTCGACGTCGAGGCCCGCCGCGGCCGCCACTTCGGCGAACTCGGCTTCCTCGTGCGGGAGGAACTCGTGCAGCGGCGGATCGAGCAGGCGGATCGTGCAGGGCAGACCCGCCATCACTTCGAAGATCTCGATGAAGTCGCTGCGCTGCTCGGGAAGCAGCTTGTCGAGCGCGGTGCGGCGGCCGGCCTCGTCATTGGCGAGGATCATCTGGCGCACCGCCGTGACGCGCGACGGCTCGAAGAACATGTGCTCGGTGCGGCACAGCCCGATACCCTCGGCGCCGAAATCACGCGCGGTGCGGCAATCGAGCGGCGTCTCGGCATTGGTGCGCACCTTCAGGCGGCGCTTGGCATCGGCCCAGACCATCAGCGTACCGAAATCGCCGGCCAGCTCGGGCTGCACCGTCGGCACCGCGCCGAGCATCACTTCGCCGGTGGCGCCGTCGATCGTGACGAGGTCGCCCTCGCGCACTTCGCGGCTGCCGACGCGGAACAGCTTCTCGCGCGCGTTGATCGCCAGCGTGCCGGCGCCCGAGACGCAGGGCCGGCCCATGCCGCGCGCAACCACCGCAGCGTGGCTGGTCATGCCGCCGCGCGCAGTGAGGATGCCCTTGGCCGCGTGCATGCCGTGAATGTCCTCGGGCGAGGTCTCGACGCGGATCAGGATCACCGCATCGCCGGCATTGGCGCGCTTCTCGGCGGTGTCGCTGTCGAACACCGCGATGCCCGATGCCGCGCCCGGGCTCGCAGGGAGCCCCTTGGTCAGCACGTCGCGCGGCGCCTTGGGATCGAGCGTCGGGTGGAGCAGCTGGTCGAGCGCCTGCGGATCGACGCGCAGGATCGCTTCCTCCTGCGTGATCAGCCCCTCGCTCGCCATGTCGACCGCGATCTTGAGCGCCGCCTTGGCGGTGCGCTTGCCCGAGCGGGTCTGCAGCATCCAGAGCTTGCCGCGCTCGACGGTGAACTCAATGTCCTGCATGTCGCGGTAATGCTTCTCGAGCGTCTCGAAGACGGCGGCGAGCTGCCCGTACACTTCGGGCATCGCCTCTTCCATCGAGGCGGGCTTGGCGCCGGCCTTCTCGCGAGCGGCCTTGGTCAGGTACTGCGGCGTGCGGATGCCGGCGACGACGTCCTCGCCCTGCGCGTTGATCAGGAACTCGCCATAATATGCGTTCTCGCCGGTCGACGGATCGCGGGTGAACGCGACGCCGGTCGCCGAGGTGTCGCCCATGTTGCCGAACACCATCGCCTGGACGTTGACCGCCGTGCCCCAGTCGCCGGGGATGTCGTTGAGACGGCGATAGACCTTGGCGCGCTCGGACTGCCACGAGCCGAACACCGCGCCGATCGCGCCCCAGAGCTGGTCGTGCACGTCCTGCGGGAACGGCTTGCCCCACAGCTCCTCGACGATCGCCTTGTACTCGGCGACCAGCGCCTGCCAGTCCTTGGCGCTCAGTTCGGTGTCGAGATGGAAGCCGCGATCCTCCTTGGCGATCTCCAGCGCTTCCTCGAAGCGGCCGTGATCGAGCTCGAGCACCACGTCGGAATACATCTGGATGAAGCGGCGATAGCTGTCCCAGGCGAAACGCTCGTCACCGCTGATCGTGGCGAGGCCGACGACGGTGGTGTCGTTGAGGCCGAGGTTGAGCACCGTGTCCATCATGCCGGGCATCGAGGCGCGGGCGCCCGAGCGGACCGAGACGAGCAGCGGATCGGCGGCGTCGCCGAACGTCTTGCCGGTGATCCCCTCGATATGGGCGATGCCGTTGGCGACTTCGGCCTTCACGCTGTCGGGGAAGACGCCGCCCTGGTCGTAATAGACCGCGCACATCGGCGTGCTGATCGTGAAACCGGGAGGCACGGGCAGCCCGATCGAGGCCATCCCGTCGAGATTGGCGCCCTTGCCACCGAGCAGGTTCTTATCGCCCTTGCCCCCATCCGACACACCGCCGCCGAAGCGGTATACGTATTGCGTCATTCCAGTCCCTTTTCACGACCTGGAACAGGCGCCTACCGCAGGTGCGAACAAGGGGAAAGCCGCTGACTACGTTGTCAGAGGCGAAGATTTGCTTGTGTTGGGGACAAGTTGGCGCGACACCGGTTTCCTAATATAAATCATGGAAATGCTAGTCTTTTCTCCACCGCGACTTGTCCGGTGGACGATCGAGCAGCGCGCGCGCCAATGCGCCTGCGAAAAGAATGTCGGGCACGTCGCCCGCCAGTTTCACCCGTGCCCTGCTGCTAAGCAGCATTTTTTCGCGCTCGATCGAGACCACCTGCGCCCAGGCCACGTAGATGGTCGGGTGAAAGGCGCGGAAGATCAGGAGCGGCCGCAGCCAGAAGCCGGTGTCCGACGTCCAGGCAAGTACGCTGGACCCGTAATTGGGCGAACCCAGCAAACCGCCAAGGCTGAGCGAGACGAAGCGCCAGCGCCGCGCCGAATAGGGCGGATCGGAGGTGGCGGGGTAGGCGCGGGCGACCCGGCGCCAGCCCAGGTTCGCGATCACGCCGATGATCGCGAGCCAGAAGAAGGGGAAGCAAACGGCGAACAGGGCGAAGAACAGCGCCGGCGAAACCGGCAGCCCCTCTCCGCCCCCGGTCATCCCTCGATCTTCGAGAAGTCCGCGACGTTGTTCACCGCATCGCGGATGCGGGCGAGCAGGCCGAGGCGCATCTCGCGCTTGAACTGGTCGGGGTCTACAACCGTCACGTCGTCGAAGAATTTGTCGATCGGCGCGCGGAGCGAGGCGAGCGCGGCCA
>Ga0164294_10000836_pt1 | contig 29201 bp, 21 predicted proteins | sample GEODES005metaG_FD_111479 | JGI IMG/M metagenome (GOLD analysis project Ga0164294, IMG submission 111479) | Oligotrophic lake water microbial communities from Sparkling Lake, Wisconsin, USA - GEODES005 metaG | ecosystem: Environmental > Aquatic > Freshwater > Lake | place: USA: Sparkling Lake...
CCAGCGGGTCGGCAGCTGCAAAGGGACGATCGATGCCCATTCCTCGTCCGATACCCCGCCTGTTCAGCGGATGCTGCCTCCAAGAAACAGCCCTAACCCAGCTCCAGAGTCTCAGGTCAAGCTTTGTCCATGAAGCCGAGTTTGAAGCATAGTCTGGCGTTGCCAACCACACGACTGAGTTGGTCCGACGGGAGGCTTCCGCTGGCTAGGATCTTCATGCAAGCCTCATGGCTTTCGGCATATTTGCCGATCCAGGATGCGGTGACGGCATACTCGTCAAACAGGCCATACTGGTAAATCCACGGTTCGACGAACAGCGCGTCCGGCGGTTGGGTTCGGTCAAGTCCCTTTTCGGCATAGGCGAAGCCTTCAGCGTGGCGGGCATAAAGGCGGCATTGGCGGGCTGCCCCATGCAGCGCCTCGGCGCGAGTGGTGGTGACTGCGTCGGCCGCTTCGAAGGCGGCAATGACGTCGCTGCTGTCATGGCCCATCCGCTGCTTCAGTTTCGCCACCTGATACAGGCTGATGAAGATCTCCTCTTCCCAACCGCCTTGGTCGGCGCGCTGCAGATAGCGGGCGATGGCAAGATCCAGCCGGCCGGCGTCGCGAAAACTCTGCGCGAGGTAGAAGGTATAGCGGCGCACAAGGAAAGGATCGCTCTCGGCGCGCAGTGCATCCAGCAGCAAGGCGGCATCGTTACCATAGGTGCCGGGGTCACGCCTCCGGGCGCCGTCGTGATTGCGCCGGATGGCCAGATCGAGGTGTCCGCTGGTGTGCGGCTCGTTGCATTCCAGATATTCGTGCAGCACGCCGCGATAGAACCACTGCTGGCGGTTGTTGATGAGCTGTTTGCGGGGGTAGCTGAGCGGTGGGTCGTGGATAACCAGTGAATAGCAGTCGTGGGTGAGGGTAAGCGCGTCGGTGCTTGTCAGTTCAAGATAATCCTCGGCGTCGATGATTAAGCTGTAATTCGCCGCATCCCGTGCCAGTTCCAGCGCTTCTGAGCGGTTATGGGCAAAATTGCGCCAGGGGCGCTGGTGCAGGGTGCCGGGGACGTCGTGCAGCTCGGCCCGAATGATGTCCTGCGTGCCGTCGGTGGAGCCGGTGTCGACGATCACCCAGCTGTCGATCAAAGGCCGTACGCTCGCGAGGCAGCGGCGGATCACCGGCGCCTCGTTCTTGACGATCATGTTGAGACAGATCGTGTGGCTTTTCTCAACGCGCACGTTGCATCGTCTGCGGCGGTCCAGATGCGCGCCGCGCCGTTGCGGCGGCGGTCAGCCGGTTGTCGAAGCCGGTTTTCAGGCGGGCGTCGAACAGCGCCTTGTCGGCCTTGTTGGTCGGAGTCTGGTCCTTGCGCCAATCGATCTCGACAAGAACGGCATTGGGATCATAGCACAACGCACCCTGCGCCTCAGCAATCAGGCTCAATTCGGTATCGCCGTAGTGCGACTGATACTCGGGATGGAACAAGCAACCGTCATAGACCGAACGCGCCCATGGCCGGCTGACCAGGCCGAAGCTGGCCAGCCGCCCGGCCCATTTGCCGTCGTTCAGAGCCGCCAGCCCGGCCGCGTTCGCCGCCAGCGCGGTCTGCGCAACGGACAGCCAGTTGCGCCCGGCAAACGCATCCTGCGCGACATATGCAAAGCTGGGGCTTTGGGTCATGATGAATGCCCGGTTTATCAGCGTCACAAAGCCTTCCTGGCTGTCGTCGTGGATGGCGAGAACGAGACCCTTGCAACCGGCTCGCGCCGCCATCAGCTGCGCTGCCTGCCGTGCCATTGCAGCATCGACAAAGGGCATGGCCACGATGGACCCCGCTAAGCTGTAGCTGCCATCCTTCAGCCGTGACGACGATATCATCTCGATATCGAGCATGGTGTCAACCGAACCGAACGTTCGTCGGAGTAACATTGCGCAGGTGCGTGGCGCACCATTCCCGGCTGCTTGATTGCGCAAAATAGAGATTGCGGTAGTTGATCCAGCACGCGGCCAACCACGCCGATTTGGTCTTGTGCGCAACGTCCTTCATCTCGCGCAGCAAACGAATGTGAACGTTCAGTTCCGCCTCCTTGCCGGGCAGCGCGATCTTGAACGTCTTGAGGTGGCGACCCGAGGTTTTCAGGAAGATGGGGAGCAGTCGCTCGATGATGAAGACGACATAGGTGGCGCCATTGTGCATCGCACGCTTGTCAGCCTCGGGAGAATGCAGCAGCTCGCGCATCTCGCGCGATAGCCGGCTATCGCTGAGACCCATCACCCGCCGCACGAAGGCGAGGTACAGCGACCAGAATTTCTGGCTGCCGACAAAATAATTTGCGGCGGAGAACATCGCGCTCGGCTCGACGGCGATCAGGTCGTCTTCCGGTAGGTCGGCCGCCGCGAACACGGCCCGCGCCAACTCCAGAAAGCGCGGGTGGCACGTCTCGCCCTGTAGCCACATGTTGTGGAAAAGCGCTTCGTTTTCCGGATAGGGATTACAGTAGTAGATATCAAAGCCCGGGTTGGCAGTGATGGCATCGCGCAGCGCATCGCCACTGATGCCCGTCTTTTCGCCGAACCGCCACGACAGCGCGCCCCACAGCGGTGCCGACTGCAATTCGGGCGATGCAGCCAGTCGGCTGAAGACATCGAACTCGAGATATTCCGACACGACGCCACTGTTGTCGAACGGCTCGAAGGCAGGGTCGAGCAATTCGATGTGCCAAGGCTCGTAATAGATCTGGAAGATTGGAAGCGGGTTGCGCGGCCGCCGAGTGCCGCTGCTTGCGGCATCGATGCGGACACGCCCGTTGCCGCGCTGAGTGACCGTGATTGCAGCGCCCTTGGTGTCGTTGCGCAGCTTTCTGGCCGGTACGATGCGGGCAGGTTCGGGCGGGTCATTTGCCGCCTTTGGCAGTGGCGCTGAGGCTGGCTTGGCCGGCGTGCGGCTTGTCGATTGCCGCCCGGCAGGCCGTGATGGGGATGCCGGCAGGTTGGCGTCAACCGCGGCAGATGGTTTGGCTGACGCCGCTGCAGCAGGCGGCAGGCTGACGATCTCGATGGTCCGCCGCGCTTCGTCGCTGGCGATCGACCTTGCCGAAGCACGCCTTGGTTTGTCGGGACCCTGCTGCTTGCCGCTGCCTTTTGTCAGAACTACCTCCCTGGCGCGCGTGCCGCACGGACTGCGCTGGTCATGCCGCGTGTTCCAAATTGTCGAATATTGCCAACGAAACACTGCCACACAGCGGGGCAATGCCGCAAAGATTAGACTGCTTTTTTGATTATGTTGACAATGTCGTCAAACTTAAAATTTATTTCTGATCGCCTGGAATCCTCGGAGTTGTTATTCTTGCTAACGAGGCCAGCATCCTCCAGCTTCTTGATGACGTTGAACGCCGTTCGTTCTGAATAGCCGCAGTTAGCAGTAATGGTCTTAATCATCGATCCATTATTTTTGACTAGGCTGTACAGGACGAGGCCTTCGCTTGATAAGAATCCCACGCCAAACCGAGACTTCATGACCTGATCCAGGGCGTTTACCTTGTCGATCAGATTTTCAACATCATCTGCCGTGATGTGCTGGTTCGGCACTGTGCTGACCTCGTTAGCCAATCCCGATGTGCCGACATGGTCATCGGTTACAACTTAATAAACAGAACTGATTACCTCCTTCTCCTGCTTCAGATGTAAGTGACAAGCACAATTGCTGCCGCTTTTGAACATATCAAAAAGTTAACGAAAAAAAATACAGAAGGGTGAAAGTTATTCGGATAATTTCTATAATATTATAGATAAATAATATTGCATATAATGTATATAAGAATAATATAAAAATAATATATAGTAAATTATTATAGATGTCCCAATTAATATTCTTGGGCAATGATTCTTAACATTTTTACTGATAAGATGGCGACGAAGTCGATGCATGATTGTCGAATGTTTTCGTGTCGTGCGGCAATGTGCTGCCAGTTATTGAACTTGCTGAATATGCGCTCGACGAGATTTCACCAACGGTATTTCTCGCGATTATGCGGGATCGGTATGCGGCGGTTGCTCTTGGCCGGGATGACCGCCTCGGCACCCGCTGCTGCGTTCTGGGAGTGGATGGCATCGGCAACATAGGCTTTGTCGGCGAGCAGCGCCTCGATGCGGCCGGGTAGCATCCGGAACAGCGGGCCAAAGCGCTGGACGTCGTGCGTCTGCTCTGGCGTCAGCGCGAACCCGGGCGGCCATCCGTGTCCGTCGCAACGATTGTGGAGCTTGGTGGTGAAGCCGCCGCATGCCCGGCGTCGTGAACCGGACACGCGGTGCCATGCTGCGCTACTTGGGTAACAGGCGAAGCTCGGGGAGGCCGCGTCCCCGAGCCTCTGCATTGAAGCGCGCCAACTCCTCGGCTGCGATCAGCTCCAGCCGTGTCCACACGGCCTGCCACTGCCGGTCAAGGTCGGCCTTGCGCTGCAACCGGCTTGCGGCTGGACGTCCCTCGGCGCTCCCGGCGCCGTACCCGCCGTCACCCACAAGCGTGCCGTAGAGCGTGTCGTACTGGGCACTCAGGCCGGCGGGCACGCCGACCTGGCCTGCGACGGGCAGCGGCGCGATGGTTGCTTCCACCAGGCGCAGTGCGGTGTCGAGCGCTGCGGCGGCGCCGGTGGTGGCAGCCGGCGAGGCGATGACGGCGCGCCGCAATGCGCGCACGTCAGCCAGCGTGCGGTTCAGTGTGGTCATCGTATCGCGCACCGCCGTGGCCACTGCATATTGCGCGTCATAATCGGCCTGAGTGATGGCGGGCGCGCGCGGATTGCCGGTGACCATCAGCGGACGCGTTTCCACCAGCGACCCGGCGGTAAGCCGGACGGTGTAGCGTCCCGGCGGCACCTTCACGCCCTTTTCGGCGCGCTCGTCGCTATCATCCGGCTTCGACCCAATCGGCCCTTCGGTGCGCAGGTCCCACACGACACGATGGAACCCCGGCTTCGTGGCCAGAAGATCAGGCGCTTTGCTGCCGGCGCGGAAACGGCGCGTCACGGTGCCGCGCGCATTCAGGATCTCCATCCTCGCATCCGGCGCATCGGCGCCCAGAACATAGTGGATCAGCGCCCCGTGCGGCAGGTTGTCAGGGAGCATGAGGTCCACCTCCTGGAGCGGCAGCCCTCCGACGCCGCGCGCGACCGGGCGCGGCGCATAGAGCCGGACCGCGCGCGGGTTGGCTTCGGCAGCCAGTTCCCGCAGCGGGCCCAGATCGTCCAGGATCCAGAAGGAACGCCCCTGCGTGGCCACGGCCAGATCGCCGCGGTGCACCTTCAGGTCCATCACCGGCGTCGCCGGCAGGTTGAGTTGCAGCGACTGCCACCGGGCACCGTCGTCGAACGAGACGAACAGCCCGAACTCGGTGCCTGCATAGAGCAGCCCGCGCTGTTCGTTGTCTTCACGCACCACCCGCACCGGGTGGTTGGCGGGGATGCCATTGGTGCCGTCGGCGATCCGTGTCCAGGTGCGGCCATAGTCTTCGGTGCGGAAGACATAGGGGGTGAAGTCATCCAGCTTGTAGCGGTAGGCTGCCACGAAGGCGCGGCCCGGTGCGTGCGGCGATACCTCGATACGGTTCACGGTGGAAAGCGGCGGCAACTGCGGCGGCGTGATATCCGCCCAGCGCTTGCCGTCGTCGCGCGTGATGTGCAGGCGGCCATCGTCGGTGCCCACCCAGATCGTGCGCGCGTCGTGCGGGGAGGGGGTGACGGCATAGATCGTCGTGAACGTCTCCGCCCCGTTGGGGTTGTCGGCCGTGATCGGCTCGCCCGGCCAGGCCTGGTAGCGCGCATCGTTCGTCGTCAGATCAGGCGAGATGCGCGTCCACGTGTTGCCGCGGTCGCGGCTGCGATAGAGATACTGGCTGGCATGGTAGACAGTGGCCGGGTCGTGCGGGCTCACCACGATCGGCGCCAGCCACTGCCAGCGGTTGATCTTGTCGCGCGGCGCCAGCGCCATGGCCTCAGGATAGACGGTCACGCTTACCCGCGTGTCGTCCCGCAGGTCCTGCCGGTTGATTTCGCCGCCATAACAGCCGCCGAAGATGATGTTTGGATGGTCAGGGTGCAGCGCGACAGGCCCGGTCTCGCAACCGGCGGCATAGCCCCACTCCTGCTGCGGGCGCAGGCTGTTGCGCAGCCGGCGTTGCAGCACGCTGATGCTCGAATTGTCCTGCTGCGATCCGTACAGGCGGTAAGGCACCTGATTGTCCACCACCACGTCGTACAGTTCGGCGGTGGGCTGGTTGTACACCGACGAGAAGGTCCGCCCGTCGTTCAGCGTCACCACCGTGCCGCCATCGTTGGACATGCCAAAGATGCGCGGATCGCGCGGGTTGATCCAGATGTCGTGGGTGTCGCCATGCGGCACCGGTATTTTCTTGAACGTGGTGCCGCCATCGGTGGAGCGCAGCAGTGGCACGTTCATCACATAGACCTTGCCCGGGTCCACCGGATCGGCGCGCACATGGCCATAATACCACGGCCGCCCGCGCACTTCCTTGTCGGTGTTCACGAGCGTCCAGGTCGCGCCGCGATCATCCGAGCGATAAAGCCCGCCGCCGGGTTCGGCCTCCACCAGCGCCCACACGCGCCGCGGGTTGGCGGGCGACACCGTCACCCCCACCTTGCCGACGTTGCCTGTCGGCAGACCACCGGCCAGCTTGCGCCACGATGCGCCGCCATCGGTGGTGCGGTACACGCCGCCGTCTGGCCCGCCGGAAATCATCGTCCACGGCTTGCGTTCGATGCGTGACAGGCCAGCATAGATCTCGTCCGGATTGTCGGGGCTCATGGAGAGCGTCACCGCGCCGGTGCCATCGTTCACGAACAGCACATGCTCCCACGTGGCGCCGCCGTCGCGCGTGCGGTAGACGCCGCGTTCCTTGTTGCGGCCAAAGGGATGGCCGAGCGCCGCGACATAGACCACGTCGGGATTGGTCGGATGCACGACCAGCTTGCCGATGGCGCCCGATTCCGGCAGGCCCAGATAGCGCCAAGTCGCGCCGCCGTCGGTCGATTTCCACACACCGCGCCCCACCGAACTGTTGCCGCGGATGGAGGCGGAGCCGGTGCCGACATAGATGATGCGCGGATCGCTGTCGGCGACGTCGATGGCGCCGATGTTGCCGACATCCAGGAAGCCGTCGGTGACATTTGTCCAGTGGCCGCCGGCGTCGTCGGTTTTCCACACGCCGCCGCCGGTGGTGCCCATGAAGAACACATTGGGCTGCTCGGCAATGCCGGCCACGGCGGTGGAACGGCCACCACGGAACGGCCCGACCATGCGATACGACAGGCCGGCGTAGAGCGCAGGATCAACGGCCGTTGATGCCTGGGTGGCCGCCGGTGACTGTGCGTGCAGCCCGGCAACCGGCAGGGACAACAGGAGCGCGAGCCCGACACGACGAAGCAGCACGGTGGCTAACCGATTGATGGAGCGACTTGACTGGAGCATGCGCTGTTGTGGCGCTGCAACCCGCTTTGCGCAAGTGGCCCCGGCGCCGTACTGCTCAAGGCGGGCTGAGCGCCGCCAGCCGTGCCTTGAGTTCGTCCAAGCGGGCCAGCAGCGTATCAACGGCCCCGATCGCTTGGGCAGTGGGCCGGGCATCGGCCTGTTGTAGCAGCTTCAGCATATAGGCCAGCTTCTCCTGCAGGCTGACGATCGTTTCCCGTTCCGGCGGCACGGCGGTGATGCTGCCGTAGCTTGTATCGGGATTGGCCGCTTCGCCCTCGCCGCGCAAGCGGAGCACGGCGTCGCGCTGGGCAGCGGGCGCACGCGCCAGCCGTTGGTCAACAGTGTCACGCAAAGCCTGGGCCGCCTCGCTGGCCTTCAGCAGTTGCAGGCTATACCGGGCCTGCAGGGCAAGATCCTCTGTGGTCACGCGCACGCGCGGATCAAGCCTCACAGGCAGTGGCGCCTCGCGCGTCACCCCATCGGCCGTGACCCGCACGCGATATTGGCCTGGAAGTACATAGGGTCCGGTGGGATCGCTTGGCGTGTTGCGGAAGGTCGCCGCGATGTCATAGCCGCGCCGCACGCCCTTTGGCGGGGCGTGGCGCAGGTCCCACACGAAACGGTGATGGCCGGGCGTCGTGGCCAGGCGCTGCGGCGGCCGGATCCAGTAAGTTGGATGCGGCAGCGAGGCCGGATCCAGCCTTTCCGCCGGGTTGGCACTGGAAAACAGGCGCACCCGTGTCCCCTGGCTGTCGAGGATCTCGAGCGTGACGGCAGCGGCGTTCGCAGGCAGGAAATAGTCCAGCGCCGCGCCATCAGGCGGATTATCGCCCGTCGGCTCTTCCGGCGGCAGCGGCGTGTCGTGGAACATGTTGGAACGCACCCGCGTCGCCAATGCGGGCGTGAACAGATGCAAGCCCTTGGCGTTCCTTGTGGCGGCAAGTTCCCGCAGGATCGACATATTGTCCATCACCCAGATCGACCGACCGTGGGTGCCGATGACGAGATCATCGTCGTGGACGACAAGGTCGCGAATGGACGTTGCCGGCATGTTCATGCGCAACGCCTGCCAGTTCGCGCCATCGTCGATCGAGAAATACACGGCGCGTTCCGTGCCCGCGAACAGCAGGCCGGGCTGCTTCGGATCCTCGCGGACGACGTTGACCGGGCCATCGTCGGGCAGGCCACCCACAATGCGTGCCCAGGTCCGACCACGATCATGGGTGCGGTAGATGTGCGGACGCATGTCGTCGAGCCGGATGGCGTTGACGGCCGCATAGGCGGTGTCATTGTTGAAATGCCCGGCATCGAGAGCGGAGAGCTTGTCCCAGGCGCGCAGCGGCGGCGGCGTCACATTTGTCCAGTTGCGTCCGGCGTCCCGCGTGATGTGGATCAGGCCATCATCGGTGCCGGCCCAGATGATGTTCGCATCGCGCGGTGATGGCGCCAACGCATAGATCACCCCCAGCCGGTCCATCGTCGCCAGCTGCGGCTCACGGAAATCGCCGATGTTCGCAGGCACTTCGGGCCGTTCGCGGGAAAGATCAGGGCTGATGATCTCCCAGCTCTCGCCGCCGTTCAGGGTCTTCCACAGCACATTGGTGGCGAACAGCAGCGCCTTGGGATCGGCGGGATGGAACATCAACGGCATGGACCGCTTGATCCGGTACTTGCCGGATCGCAGCGCTTCGGGGGCGATGTTGCGGGTTTGCCCTGTCCGCCGATCGAACCGCACGACGCGGCCGCCATAGATCAGATCGGGGTTCAGCGGATCGGGCGCCACAAAGCTATATTCGTCGGCGCCCACCCCCATCCAGTCGCGGAAGGAGATCTGGCCGCCGTTGCCGCGGCTGGCGATGCCGATCGCGCCGCTTTCCTGCTGGCCGCCATAGATCCAGTAGGGAAACTGCTTGTCGGTGGAGACATGATAGAGCTGCGCGGTCGGCTGGTTGTACCAGCTGCTCCAGGTGCGGCCGCCATTCACGGAGATGGTGGCGCCCTGGTCGGCGGTGTAGATCATGATGTCTGGCGCTTTCGGATTGATCCACATGCGCTGATAATCATCGCCGCCGGGCGCCCCCTTGTGCGATGTCCAGTTCTTGCCGCCATCCTCTGATCGATAGGCGGCGGTATTGGCGACAAACACCCTGTTCTCGTCGTCGGGATGCACGATGATTTCCGCAAAGCCGCCGTCCGGACCCCAAATTCGACGGTCAGTGCTGACCAGCGCCCAGTGTTCGCCGCTATCGTCGGAGCGGTAGATGCCGCCGTCCTTCACGGCGTTGATCACGGCATAGACGCGGTTCGAATTGCTTGGTGCCACGCCAACACCGGTCAGGCCCAGGCCTTGAGCTGCGCCCGGCAGGCCGCCCGAGAGCTTGCGCCAGCTCGAACCGCCGTCGGTTGACTTGTAGATGCCGCTATTGGGACCTGAAAAGCGCGCATTCTCCCACGGGCCTTCGCGGTGTTCCCACAGATTGGCGTAGATTATGTTGGGATTGTTGGGGTCGAACTCGATGCGGCTCGCGCCGGTGTTGGCGTTCACGTACAGGATCTTCTGCCAGGTCTTGCCGCCATCACGGCTGCGAAACACGCCGCGTTCGCTGTTCGCACCATAGGGCCGGCCCATGCCGGCGACATAAACGGTGGCCGGATCGGTGGGATGCACGATGATGCGGCCCACCTGGCTCACGTCTTTCAGGCCGATATGCGCCCAGCTCTTGCCGCCATCCACCGACTTGAAGATGCCATCGCCGGTGCTGAGATCGGGGCGGTGCAGCCCTTCGCCGGTGCCGACATAGATGACATCCGGATGCGAGGGGGACACGGCGATGTCGCCCACGGAACCGGTTGACGCCGCATCAAAGATTGGGCGCCAGGTGCGTCCGTAATCATCCGTCTTCCACACGCCGCCATTGTTGACGCCCACGAAGAAGACATTCGGCTGGCTGGGAATCCCGACTGCACCCACTGTGCGTCCGGCGCGAAACGGGCCGACAAGCCGGTAACGCAAGGATTGATAGGCCTCGGAACCCGGCGCAGCGTTGGTGCCAGCCACGGTTTGCGCCTGGCTGGCTTCTGCCGCAGACAGGCTGAAAATCAGGGCGACGCCAAGAGTGTGTATCACCGGCAACAGCGGCATGTTGTTGTCCTCAAGCCAGGAATTTTCTGCAGCATGCCAGCAGGCAGCGAAAACGCAACGCGTCTATCCGTCAGCCATGATAACTTCGGGTCCGCCGGCAGATCAGCAGCGCAGCGCGATGGCATCAATCTCGATCCGGTAGCCGTGATGCAGCACCGGTACGGGAACGACTGTTCGGGCCGGCCGATGTTCGCCCATGGCTTGCGCATAGAGCGCGTTGAAGTCCGGCCAATCGGCGAGATCCGTCACATAGACCGTGACCTTGACGATGGCCTGGCGCGATGTGCCGGCCGCCGCCAGCGCGGCAAACAGATTGGCCAGAGCCTGGTTCGCCTGTGTGGCGAAATCGGCCTCTGGCGCGTGGGTGCCACAGGGGCGAACCGGCAATTGGCCCGAGATCAACACGAAGCCGCCGGCAGTGACCGCGTGGGAATAGTGGCCGCCAGGCGGCGCGGCATCAGCTGGATTCGCGCAGCGGATTTGCGGTTCACCAGCCACTGAACCGCTCCCAGCTGTCGATGATATCTGGCGATCCCGCCACCACTTCATAGCAGCCATGCTGGGCCGCGGTGGCGCAGGCGTGATTGGGCAGAATGCGCATGCGATCGCCGACCTGCAGATCCGGCAAGTGAGCAGCAGCGCCGGGGCGCACGCCGATCACGCCATGTTCCTGGTTGGCCTGCAGCACGATCAGATCGCCCAACAACTGGCCATCAAGGCTGCACACCAGGCCATAGCCCTGATCGACGGCCTGGCCAGACGTACCGCGATCGCGGGACAGTGCCATCCAGCCGGCATCGACAATCACCAGGCCTCGTTCGGGATAGGTGCCGATCACCGTGGTCAGCACCGACAAGGCGATGTCTTCAAGCGGGCAGACGCCAACCCCGTGCATCACCAGATCGCCGAACATGAACACGCCGGCGCGAAATTCGGTGACGCCGGTGAGATCGCGAACAGCGTTGCCCGTTGGCGTCGATCCAATGCTGACGATGCGGCACGGGTGACCGGCCTGTTCCAGCAGCCGCCGTGCCGCCGCGGTGCGGGCCGCTTCCTGATCGGCAGCGCCGGCCAGTTCGGCCGGATCAGACAGGGCATAGGAGCCGCCGGCATGAGTCATCACGCCGGCGAAATTCGGGCCCAGCGCCGCTGCGATGCGGGTGAGGGTTGGGCCATCATCGAAGGCAACACCAGCGCGGTGGCCATCCACATCCAGCTCGATCAGGGTGGGCAGCGCGCCACCGGGGGCGGCATCGCGGATGGCAGCGGCCATGGCGACATTGTCGGTGACGACGGTGAGATTGATGCCCTGTACGCGCAGCGCCAGCACTGGCGCGATCTTCTGTGGCGACAGGCCGACCGCATAGAGGATGTCGGTGAAGCCGGCGGCGCCGAACAGTTCCGCCTCCTTCAGGGTGGAAACGGTGATGGGGTGGCGGGCGCCGTCGAACAGCATGTCGGCCACCGCGATGCTCTTGGCGGTTTTCAGATGCGGCCGGAACAGCACATCGCCGGCAACGCTGGCGAGATGATCGCGCATCCGTGCCATGTTGCGCGCCGCGATGCGGCGATCCAGCACCAGCGTCGGAGTGGGAACAGTGGAGAGGGTGCGCATGGGGCTCATACCATCGCCATCAGGCTGGCATTGCCGCCTGCTGCCGTCACGTTGATCGAGGTGGATACCTCCTCCACCAGCCAGTCGCGGCGATAGCGGCCCTCATTGTCGGCGATCTGCACGATGGGAATCGGGCCGGCCATGGCGGCGAGTCGCGGCAGCAGGCCGGGCGCCAGCGCCTCCACCAAAACGGCGGCGCAATCGGCGGTTGCGGGTAATTCCCGCAGCCAGGTCAGCCGCTGGCTGACAAGTGCGGGCAGGCTGGCAAGGGCGGATGGCGGCCCGCCCGGCCAGACGATGGCGGCGCTGTTGCTGGCCGCCAGCGCCGCGCCGATCTGGACGGCAAGGCCGGCTTCTGTGGCAGGGATCAGCAGAACCCGCCCGCGCGGGTGGAGGACATAAAGGTTTGTTTCGCCGACCGGGCCGGGCAGTTCCAGCGTCAGGCCGGTGAAGGCACCGGCGATGGCGTCGCGCACCAATGCGGCACTGGCGTCGAGGCCGGCAGCCTCCAGCCATTCGACCCATGCGGCCGCAGCCGGGTCGGGCGCATGGCCACCCGAAAGTCCGGTGTTGGGCTCAGATTGCACCAGCCGACCGAGATAGAGCGACCCGCCAGCCTTTGGCCCGGTGCCGGAAAGGCCGCGCCCGCCAAAGGGCTGCACGCCCACCACCGCGCCGATGATGTTGCGGTTGATATAGATGTTGCCGGCTGCGGCCTTCGCCGTGACCGCCTCGATGGTTTCATCCAGCCGCGTGTGCAGGCCGAAGGTAAGGCCATAGCCGGTGGCGTTGATGGCATCGACCAGCGCGGCCATGTCGTCGCGCTGGAAACGGACGACGTGCAACACAGGCCCGAACACTTCGCGGCCGATCTGGGCGATACTGTCGATTTCGATGATGGTGGGTGGCACGAAGCTGCCATGGGCAGCCTCGGCGGGCAGGGGCAGCTGGTGGATGCGGCAACCAAGGGCACGCATGCGTTCGATATGGGCGGTGATGGTGGCTTGTGCTTCGGCGGTGATCACCGGGCCGATATCGATGCACAGCCGGTCGGGATTGCCCAGCCGCAGCTCGATGAGCGCGCCTTTCAGCATGGCCAGCTGCTTGTCGGCGACATCCTCCTGTAGGCAGAGGATGCGCAGCGCTGAACAGCGCTGGCCGGCGCTGTCGAACGCCGAGGCGATGACATCGGCGGTAACCTGTTCCGAAAGGGCGGAGCTATCGACGATCATCGCATTCTGGCCGCCGGTTTCGGCAAGCAACGGGATCGGGTGATCGCCATGGCTGGCCAGTTCGGCCTGGATCAGCTTGGCCACTTCGGTGGAGCCCGTGAACATCACGCCGGCAATTTCCGGCCGCGCCACCAGCGCTGCGCCAATGCTGCCGTCGCCGGGCATAAACAGCAGCGACTCGCTGGGAACGCCGGCCGCGTGCAGGATGCGCACGGCTTCGGCGGCGATTAGCGGGGTTTCCTCGGCCGGCTTGGCGATGACGCTGTTGCCGGCCACCAGTGCGGCGGCGATCTGGCCGATGAAGATCGCCAACGGGAAATTCCACGGGCTGATGCACAGCACCGGGCCGAGCGGGTTGTGGGTGGTGTCGAGCGTCTGGCGGGCCTGATCGGCATAGTAGCGCAGGAAATCCACCGCTTCGCGCACTTCGGCAATGGCGTTGGCGGCCGATTTACCGGCCTCGCGGATGATCAGCCCCATCAGCAGCGGCATCTCGGCTTCGAGGCGGTCAGCGGCCGCGTCCAGCATCGCCGCGCGCTGGGTGACCGGAACGGCGGACCATGACGTGACTGCCTGCGCGGCAGATTGGGCAGCCCGATCGACATCGGCCAGTGTTGCAAATGCGACCGTGCCAACGGTATCGCTGCGGCCAGCCGGGTTGCACACCGGCACGTGGCTGGCGCTGGAAACATGCCCCGGAATCAGCGGTGCCGCGGACCACGCCACATCTACGCTGTCTTGCAGGCGAGCCGCCAGTGCAGCCAGTGCCGGCTCGCTGGCCAGATCAATCCCGCTCGAATTGCGGCGGGCGCCGTAGATGTGGGCGGGCAGGGCGATGACCGGGTGCGGGCTGCCGCCAAGCGCACGGGCTTCCTCCACCGGATCGGCAATCAGTTCCTCAATGGAGACAGCCTCATCCCAGATGCGGTGGACAAAACTGCTGTTGGCGCCGTTTTCCAGCAGGCGCCGCACCAGATAGGCCAGCAATGTTTCGTGCGTGCCCACCGGCGCGTAGATGCGGCACGGGCGGTTCAGCTTGTCCGGCCCCACCACCTCTTCATACAGCGCCTCGCCCATGCCGTGCAGGCACTGGAACTCGTAACTGCCCACGGCAAAATCGGGGCCGGCCATGGTGTGTATGGCGGCCAGCGTGTGGGCATTGTGGGTGGCAAACTGCGGGAACACCGCGTCGCGCGCCGCCAGTAGCTTCGCGGCGCAGGCGAGATAAGACACATCGGTGTGCAGCTTGCGGGTGAACACCGGAAAATCGCTGAACCCATCCACCTGGGCGCGCTTGATCTCGCTGTCCCAATAGGCCCCCTTCACCAGCCGCACCATGATCCGCCGATCGCTGCGGCGAGCCAGATCGATCAGCCAGTCGATCACCAACGGGCAGCGCTTGCCATAGGCCTGCACCACGAAGCCCAGGCCATCCCAACCCTTCAGGTCCGGCGACAGCGCCAGCGCTTCCAGCAGATCGAGCGACAGTTCCAGCCGGTCAGCCTCTTCGGCATCGATGTTGAAACCGATGCCATAACTCTTGGCCAGTCCGGCCAGCGCCATCACGCGTGGCAGCAGTTCGGCCAGCACCCGATCGGCCTGCGCGCGGGCATAGCGCGGGTGCAGGGCGGACAATTTGATCGAAATGCCGGGGCCATCAAAAATCCCACGACCGGCTGCGGCTGCCCCGATGGCGTGGATGGCATGTTCGTAGTCGGCAAAATAGCGGTCCGCATCGGCCATGGTGGTCGCGGCTTCGCCCAGCATGTCATAACTGTAGGCAAAGCCTTGCGCCTCCAGCCGGCGGGCGCGTTTCAGCGCCTCCTCGATGGTCTCGCCGGTGACGAACTGATGGCCCATCATCTGCATCGCCATGTCGATGCCGCGGCGGATAACCGGTTCGCCGGCGCGCGCGATGAGCCTGGTGAGAACCGCGCCCAGCCCGGTTTCGGCAAAGCTCGCCGTCAGCTTGCCGGTCACCATCAGGCCCCAGGTGGCGGCGTTGACGAACAGCGTCTTGCCGTCGCCCAGATGCGCCTGCCAATCGCCGCCGGCAATCTTGTCACGGATCAGCGCGTCGCGGGTCTCGTTGTCCGGGATGCGCAGCAGGGCTTCGGCCAGGCACATCAGCGCCACGCCTTCCTGGCTGGACAGCGAATACTCCTTCACCAGCCCCTCAACGCCGCCCTGCTGACCCTTGGCGCGCAAGGCGGTGACGAGGGAATGGGCGGTGGCGGCCGCGCTGGCGCATAAGGCAGCCGGCATCTCGGCCAGCGGCAGCAGTGCCGCGACGGCTTCCGGTTCCGGCGTGCGGCAGGCGGCCGATATGCGTTGCCGTAAAGGCGTGGCGGGAGACATGGCGGGAGCGAAGGCGGCAAAGGGGGCAGGGCCAGTCATGGCCGCGATATCACCCAAAGCCGCCCGGCGCACAACAGCGGCTTTGCCTTAGCCCTTGGCCGGCCCGATCACCGCATCCAGCGCCGCCATGATGGCATCGATGGCGGCCCGCAGCTCGGCATAACGCTCCTCGGGGTGATTGCCGATCTTGCCGTCGAAATCCGCCGTCTGGCTGCGCAGATAGTTTACGTGCGTGTCGAGCCCAGGCGGGCTGTAACGCACGGGCGGGGTGAGCAGGCGGGCGGCGATGCTGTTCAGCGCCGCCAGCTTCACCGGATCAGTCGTTTCCTTAAGCGCGGCGCGCAAGCGGGCGGCGGCAGCACTGGTATCGGTCGCCAGCTTCCCGACGCGCAGATTATGCTGATATTGTGCCTCCAGATCGGCATTGGTCACGCCGCTTGCCAGCACGCGCGGATCGGCCACCACGGTCAACGGTTGGCGCGTCGTCACGCTGCCGGCGGTCATCACCACCGTATACTCGCCCGGCGGCACCAGCGGGCCGCGTTCGCTGCCGCGACGCAGATCCCAGATCAGGCGGTGCATGCCGGGCGTGGCATCCAGCTTGGTCTGCCACACGGGCCGCCAGCGATAGCCGCGCGACTGCCGCGTGGCCGGGCCGTCGCTCGAGAAACGGCGCAGTTCTGTGCCGGTGGCGTCGACAATGACCAAGGTCACGGCGGCGGTGCCCGCCGGCAAGGCATAATCGATCATCGCGCCGGGGGGGCGATATTCCGGGCCTTCCTTCGGGTCGGTGCCATAATCCGCCGAGGGCGAAATGCGCACCGCAGTGACCGGCTTGTAGAGCAATGGCGCGCTGGCCACCGTGCCGGGCGCCGGCAACTGGCGCAACACATCGATATTGTCGAGAATGTAGAAGCCGCGCCCCTGCGTAGACAGCACCAGATCGCCGTGGGCGAGGCGGATATCGGTGATCGGCGTCGCCGGCAGATCGATCTGGAAGCTCTGCCAATGGGCGCCGCGATCGAAGGAGACATGCATGCCGAATTCGGTACCGGCATAGAGCAGGCCCGGCCGCACCGGATCTTCGCGCACCACGCGCACCGGTTCATCCGCAGCAATGCCGTTGCGGCCATCCGCAATCCGCGTCCACGTCTTGCCGAAATCATCGGTGCGATAGGCGTGAGGGCTGAAATCGCCGAGCAGATAGCGGTGGTAGGCCACGTAGGCCGTGCCGGCGGCGCGCACGCCGGGATCGATATTCTGTACGCGCCCGCCGGGCGGCAGGCCCTTGGGTGTCACGTTGCTCCACGTCTTGCCGCCATCGCGGGTGACGTGGACCAGGCCGTCATTCGATCCGGTCCAGATTACGCCTGGCTGCACCGCGCTTTCGCGGATGGCATAGACGGTGGAATAGACTTCCTCGCCGGTGGCATCAATCGTGATCGGATCGCCCGAGGCCATCCGGCCTTCCGGCGGGTTGGCGGTGAGATCCGGGCTGATCACCTCCCAGTTGACGCCGCCATCCTTCGAGCGGTGAACATGCTGCGAGCCGTAATAGACAGTGTTGGGCTCCACCGGGGACACCTCCAGCGGCGCGACGCGCTGGAAGCGGAAGCGCAGATCCTTGGGGTTGGCGCCGTAAAGCGATTCACTGCCGATCCAGTACTGCTGCTCGTTGCGGTTGGTGCGCAGATTGAGCCGGCTGAACTGGCCCTTGCACCCGGCCCACACCATCTGCGGATCGTCGATCTTGGGGATGATCGGCCCGGTTTCGCAGCCCGGCCCTTCCATGAAGGCCTGGCCGTTGCCCAGCGGCTGCGACGGCAGGATCAACGTGCTGTTATCCTGCTGCGCGCCATAAATGCGATAGGGAAACTGGTTGTCCACCGCGACCTGGTAGATCTCGGCCGTGGGCTGGTTGGACTGCACCGACCAGGTGTGGCCGCCATCGCGCGACACGTTGGCGCCGCCATCATTGGCCTGCACGATCAGCTTGCTGTTCTTCGGGTTGATCCACACATCGTGGTTGTCGCCGTGCGGGGTGGGCTCGTCCTTGAAGCTTTTGCCGCCATCGGTGGAGCGGAACCAGTCCTCGTTACCAACGAACACGAGATCGGCGTTGTTGGGGTCGACGCCCAGCGTGGTGTAGTAGAAGGGCCGCGTGGTCAGCTTGCCGTCACCATTCACCAGATTCCACGTGAGGCCACGATCGTCGGAACGATAGAGGCCGGCGCCGGGCTTGGCCTCGATCAGGGCATAGAGCCGGTTCGGCGCCGCGGCGGACACGCCGATATTGGCGCGCCCGAACAGGCCATTTGGCAGACCGCCCGCCAACTTGGTCCACGTGTCGCCGCCATCGACAGACTTGTAGAGGCCGCCATCCTTGCTGCCGGAGGTGATGGTCCACGGCCGGCGGATGCCGTGCCACATGGCGGCATAAAGGGTTTTCGGATCGTCGGACGCCATCTCCAGATCGGCTGCGCCCAGCGTCTCGTTGATGAAAAGTACCTTGGTCCACGTCTTGCCGCCGTCGCGGGTGCGATAGACGCCGCGCTCCTTGCCATAGGCAAAGGGGTTGCCAGTGCTGGCCACAAACACTTCATCCGGGGTGGCCGGGTTGATGCGGATGGTGGAAATCTGGCCGACGTCGCGCAGGCCGATGAACTGCCACGTTTTGGCACCGTCCACCGATTTCCAGATGCCGCGCCCGATCGAAACGTTGCTGCGAATCTTGGATGAACCGCTGCCGGCATAGACGATCTGGGGATTGCTGTCGGCCACGGCGACCGCGCCCATCGAGGCCACGCCAATCTGGCCGTCGCTGGTGTTGGTCCAGCTGGCGCCGGCATCGGTGGTTTTCCACACACCGCCGCCGGTGGTGCCCATGTAGAACACATCAGGCTGCGACGGCACGCCGGTCACCGCCGTCACCCGCCCACCACGCCAGGGGCCGACCTGCCGATAATGCAGGCCCGACCATTGCAGCGGATCATGGGCTTGGGCGATGGCCATGGGGCCGAAGGCGGGCAGGGCGGCAATGCTGGCCAGAATGACGGCTCTGAAGACGACAGATTTCATGCGGCAGCCCTGGTTCACGCCGGAAAATGCCCCGGCCCGGTACCGATGACTGGCCGATGCGTCGCCAAATGACAAGCGCAAGCCGGATCGGCCCGCAATGGCGCCGGTACCCCCACGTGAGCAAAACGTTAAAAAACGTTACTTGTCGAGGTGGCCATTGAGGCAGACGCTCCCTCATCGTTCGGCCTGATGGTTGAGTCGGTTAGTGGGGGATCTGATCATGAACGTAGCGATTTTGCGGTGCGCCATGCTTGCGACGCTTGGAACAGCGGCCGTGCTGCCATCGGTGGCCAGCGCCCAGTTGATTGCGCAGAAATATTTTCTCACCCGGCGCCCAGCGGCGATCAACATCGAAGCCGGGCAGACATTCGACGTTGACCCGAATGGCATTTCCAGCACGGTCTTCAACCAGGGGATGCTGAATATCGGCTTTGAAGGCATCAGCCAGTATGATGTCGCCGCCGTTGGCCGCAACTTCATTCCGCCCGACACGATCGGTGCCGCTGGCCGCACGCAATATGTCCAGTTCACCAACGGTGGCTTTGCCGTCTACGACAAGGCGACGGGAACGCGATCGCTGTTCTCGTCCGATACCGCCTTCTGGCAGGCTGCCGGCCAGGCGGGTGTGCCCAATGGCGACCAGCGCGTCATCTTCAGCCCTCAGGCCAACAAGTTCATCGCAATTTCCTTCGGCTCGAACACCAAGGACATTCTGGTGGCCGTTTCCGATACCGGCAACGCGCTTGGCACCTGGAAATCGACAAAGTTCGAAGGCTTTGCCGAACTGACTCCCGGCGGCCGCACGCTCGCGGATTATCCGACGCTCGCCTTCGACAACAACGCGGTCTACATCGGTACCAATGATTTCGCCGCCGCAACCGTAGGCGGCCCGACCAACTTCCGCGGCACGACGCTCAATGTCATCCCGCTGTCGGACATCCTCGGGGCGGGCGGTCCCAACGTCGTCAACAATGTCCAGTTCAGAACCGCCTTCACCGGCAATTTCGCCACTGACGATTTCAGTCGCGGCTTCGCAATTCAGGGCGTCAACAGCAGCGAAAGCACGGATGGCATCGGCCATATCATCGCCGCGTCGATCAACGATTTCGGCCTGACCCGCTATGATGTCCTCAATGCCGGCACCGCCGGTGCCGTGCGGACCGCTACGGGCAGCACGACCATCGGCACAGATTATACCTTCAATGGCTTCGGTCGTCAGCCGGCGTCCGACGCCATTGTTGGCAACCCGGCGCTGCCGAACGGCATCGCTGCCAACCGCCGCATCATTGACACCTTTGGCGATCAGATCAGCAGCAGTGCCTTCGAACATGACGGCAAGATCTACAGTGTCCACACCGTAACCGAAAACGGCACTGATCGCACCGTCGTGCGCTACACCGTCCTCGACACCGCGACCAACGCCGTGCTCGATGAAGGCAATCTTGGCGATGCAGCATTTGATTTTTATCAGGGCGCACTCGCGGTCAACAGGCTCGGCCAGGTGGTCATCAGCTACAACCGTTCGGGCCTTGGCCCCGACGGCAGGATCACGCTGGCGGCCCAGACCTTCCGCACCAATGCGCTTGGACAGCTTGTTTCAACCGGAGACGAGATTGTGCTGCGCGTCAGCGATACCGATGATTACCACAATGGTTCGCTCTACGGCCAGGCGGCCGCCGGCCGTCAGCGCTGGGCCGATTACGCCACGGTGACGCTCGATCCGATGTCGGTCCACAGTTTCTGGATCTCGGGCACGTTTGCGCGCGAGTATAACTTGGGTGCGTTCGGCCATCCAGGCGGCACCGGTGGTTCACGTTGGGGCACCTATATCGCTGAATTGAATGTCGGTGGTGTGCCCGAGCCGCAGAGCTGGGCCATGCTGATCATCGGTTTTGGCCTGATCGGTGCAGTAAACCGGCGCCAGCGCCAACCGGCAAGCTGCTGATCCTGCGCACCAGGTTGGATCGATGCACTGTCATGGGCGGGGCTTCCCGGCCTCGCCCATTGCCACCAGCGCACAGTGCCGCCGCCCCGGCAGGCGGATCAAGGATGAGCCCAAAGCCGTGATGCGTCTGGTCGCCCTGTTGATGATTGCAACCGCAGCGGCCGCGGCGCCGCCGGCCGGCAAGCGCACCCCCACCCCCGCCGCCACTCTGGCAGCGCCGCTGACCGGCAGTTGGGCCGGAGACGGCTTTGCCTTGCGATCGGCAGGGAGCGGCTATGTGGTGCAAGGCAAGTGCGCTGCCGGCAAGATCACCTGGACGGTGGTTCCCGATGCGGCCGGCGCCTTCACCGCAGCCGGCTATTTCAATCCGCAGCGCCCGGTCCGCCTGTCCTTGCCCATTGGGTCCCGCGATCAGCTGCCGGTGGTTGAGCCGCTTTCGCAGATTGCACCGCGTGATCGACCGGCGCTGTTCAAGGGCCAGATCAGCGGCAACAAACTGACGCTTCTTGTGCGTATTGCCGGCAGTTCCGGCGACACACGCCATGTTCTCAAGCGCGGCGCCGCGATCCGGTTCAAGGATTGCTCATGAGGCTGTCGCGTGCCGGACAGCAGATATTGCAGCGGGATTTGGCGCGGTTGGACCGGCATGCTAGAGTGAGGTGGTTGAAAAGGCACAATCGATGCAGCTTCGTTTGCTGGGATGGCGACCAGTTTTTGCCCTGTGTGCAGGGATCAGCCTGATGATTTCCACCCCAGATGCCGCATCAAATGCTGCGCCGGCTTCGCTACCACCCGCGTCGCTGCTGACCGGCGAATGGGGCGGGCTGCAGGTGCGGCTGCTCCTGACCGAAACCGGCGGCCGGCTGGACCTGTCCTGCGCCTCGGCGAGCCTCGACACGCCGATCCGTCTCGACGCTGCCGGCAGGTTTGGCGCCAAAGGCCGCTATGAAAGCTTCAGCGGCGGGCCGACACTGGAAGACGTTCCGCCAGCGACCACGGCGGCGCATTTCGATGGCCATGTCGAGGGCAACACGATGCACATTTCGATCCGTCGGGAAGGTGAAAAAACCGCAGAACGTTACATTTTGGAGCGCGGTCGCCGGGTGAAGCTGATCCGCTGCGGCTAGAACCGGGATTGGCGGAACCACCGCGCCCGGTATCGCGTTTATCCACCGAACTCTGTTGAGCATGTCGGCAGCCCTGGCCAGCAGCCCGCGATTGTCGCGCAAATGCTTGAAAGGTAATGCGCCGGGTCATTCGCCTGTTGCCCTGTCTGGGCCGGTCGGCATAGTCAGCGATGAATGATCGGGCCATTGGTCTTGAGTTGATAATGTCCACAGGCCCAAGAACCATCGTGTGCTGCTTGGAGCCCAAGGAAAGACACGCCGGCATGCCGTCCAGTTCCAATCGCAATCCCAATCCCGGGGCCGAGGTGCTGGAAGCGCGGCCACTGCAGCGCGCCGGCATGAAGGCGGATTTTTCCTGGAACAACAGGGGCAAGCTCTCCGCCGATCTCTATCGTGAACAGACAGGCAAGGCATGACCATCCAGACACATCCCACCACGCCTTTTGCCGGGCAGAAACCAGGCACATCCGGGCTGCGCAAGAAGGTGCGGGTGTTTGCCCAACCGAATTACGCGGAAAACTTCATTCAATCGGTGTTCGACGTGGTGGACCGCACCGAAGGCACAACGCTGGTGATCGGCGGCGACGGGCGATTTCATAATCGCGTGGTGATCGCCCAGGCCATCCGCATGGCGGCGGCCAATGGCTATGGCCGGGTGCTGGTCGGGCAGGGCGGCATCCTGTCCACACCGGCCGCCAGCCATGTCATCCGCAGATATGGCGCCAGCGGCGGCCTGATCCTTTCGGCCAGCCACAATCCCGCCGGGCCGGATGAGGATTTCGGCATCAAGTACAACCTCGGCAACGGCGGCCCGGCGCCGGAAGCGGTGACCGAAGCCATTTTCGCCCGCACGCAGACGATTGACCGCTGGCTGTCCGTGCCCAGTGATGTCGATCTGGATCGCATCGGCACCAGTCAGGTTGGTGGCATGGCGGTGGAGGTCATCGACCCGGTCGCCGACTATGCCGCGCTGATGGAAAGCCTGTTCGATTTCGCCGCGATCCGCGGCAAGGTCTCTGCCGGCTTCACCATGGCTTTTGACGCGATGAGTGCGGTGACCGGGCCATATGCGACAGAGATCTTCGAGCGCCGGCTGGGCTTTGCAAAGGGTACTGTGCGCAATGGCACGCCGCTGGAGGATTTCGGCGGCCACCACCCCGATCCCAACCTTGTCCACGCGCACGAGCTGTATGAAGCGATGATGGCGCCGGATGCGCCGGATTTCGGCGCAGCTTCGGATGGCGACGGCGACCGCAACCTGATCATCGGTCGCCATCGCTTCATCACCCCGTCGGATTCGCTGGCGATGCTGGCCGCCAACGCCCATTTGGCGCCCGGCTATGCCGCGGGCCTGAAGGGCATTGCCCGTTCGATGCCGACCAGTGCCGCGGCGGACCGGGTGGCGGCGGCGCTTGGCATCCCGTGCTTCGAAACCCCCACGGGCTGGAAATTCTTCGGCAACCTGCTCGATGCCGGCATGGTGACGATCTGCGGCGAGGAAAGCGCCGGCACCGGATCGGATCATGTTCGTGAGAAGGACGGGCTGTGGGCGGTGCTGCTCTGGCTCAACATCCTGGCCGTGAGCGGCATCAGTGTCGACGCGCTGGCGCGTGAACATTGGGCGCGCTTTGGTCGCAACTATTATGCCCGCCACGATTATGAAGCGGTGGAAAGCGAAAGTGCCAACGCCCTGATCGCCGAACTCACCCAGGCTTTGCCCAGCTTGCCAGGCCGCACTGTCGGCCCGCTCACCGTCGCGGGGGCGGACAGCTTCAGTTACACCGATCCGGTCGATGGCTCGGTCAGCGCCAACCAGGGCCTGCGCGTGCTGTTTGTGTGCGGATCGCGGATCGTGTTCCGCCTTTCCGGCACCGGCACCGAAGGGGCGACCTTGCGGGTCTATCTGGAAGCCTATCAACCGCCTGATGGCGCCATCGACCGCGAGACGCCCGCGATGCTATCCGATCTGATCGCGGCAGCAGAGACACTCGCCGGCATCACCCGTCACACGGGACGAGCCCGGCCCGACGTGGTGACATGACGCCCTGTTTCGCGGCTGGCCACACCCACGATTGTTACCGGCCCAATTGGGAATTGAATCCGGCGGCCGGCCTGTGGTTCGGTCCGGCGAAATTCCTTTTCTATCCCCATGCTGTCGAACTGGATCGCCGCTTCGTGCAGGACCCGCGGCTGGCGCAGGACGGCGTGGACACCCCCGGCATCGTGCCGCCAGCCAATGTCCCCGGCCGGCTGCCCCGCGTGCGCCGCCGAACTGCGCGCCTTGCTTGGCAGCCTGTTCGCCTCCACCGGCACCATCATGCTCACCGCCGGTGTTGAATTCGGCCGCAGCCAGGGCGGCAACAACAATGGCTATGCGCAGGACAATCAGGCCGACAGGATCGATTGGGCAGGCCGCGACCGAGCGTTGGAGGGTCATGTTGCCGGCGCATAGGCTGGCTGGCGCTGAGCCTTTGCTCAAGCCCGGCTTGGCGCAGCCAAGCTAATGATTGCCGCAAGCCCCGTGCTTCGGCCGGCTCCGGTGGTTTGCCGTACCGAAATCACCTGTTACCAGTGCTGTAACTCCCCTGGCGGACGGAAGGGATCGACCATGCACAATATCAGCCAGGGATTTTGCCCGGCATGACGGCATTGCCCGATCTTTCCGTCGAATTCGTGCAGGCTCTGCTGCCCTTCATTGCGGTCGGCTTCCTGGCGCAGCTGGTTGATGGCGCGCTGGGCATGGCCTTTGGCCTGATCACCAATCTGATGCTGGTTGGCATGGTGGGGCTGGCGCCGGCGCGGGCTTCGGCCAATGTGCATCTGGTCGAATGTTTCACCACGGCGGCTTCGGCGATCAGCCACATCATCTATCGCAATGTTGATTGGGGTCTGCTGGCGCGGCTGGCGATACCGGGTATGATCGGCGGGGCGGCCGGTGCCTATGTTCTCTCCAATATTGATGCCAGTCTCGCGCGGCCGTTCGTGATGGCCTATTTGGCCGGCATTGGCGTCTATCTGCTGTGGCGGGCTTGGCGACTGGATCATGGGCCGCCCCGCCGCGCGCCGCGCCTGGTGCCACCATTGGGCCTCGTGGGCGGTTTTCTGGATGCGGCGGGCGGCGGCGGTTGGGGGCCGATCGTCACGTCTAACCTGTTGATTCAGGGCGCTTCGCCGCGCACCTCCATCGGCACGGTGAACACCGCCGAATTTCTGGTGACGATGGCGATTTCGGTCAGCTTTGTCACCCAATTGGGACCGGAGGCCTTTTCCACGGCCGTAATCGGCCTGGTGATTGGCGGGCTGCTGGCCGCCCCGCTGGGCGCCATCATTGCCAGCCGGGTCCCCGCGGGCCGCCTGCTGGTCTTGGTGGGCCTGATGCTGGTGGCCAGCAGCATCTACAGCCTGTGGCTGGCGCTGGCCTGAAAAGGCCTGCATCCGTGGAAACCCCGGCTGGCGCATTGAAGCGATCGCCGCTGTAATATGCCCGTTAATCTGTTTGAGGAGATGGGTATGAACCTGCACCACGATGCTCTGGTTCTGGTTGCTGACGGCCAGAAATATCTGCTGCTCCGCAACAGCGGAGATTTTCGCAATCCAGTTCTGAAAGTGGAGGCAAGCGCCGAACGTAGCGGTGCGCCGACCCGCGATCTGGGCAGCGATCAGCCGGGCCGGGCCTTTTCCAGTGCAAGCGGAACGCCAAGCGCGATGGAACAGACCGATTGGCACCAGCAAGCCGAGGATCGTTTTGCAGCCGAAGCTGCCGGCTTGCTTGCCCGCCGTGCAGGGGGTGACGATGGGGCCGAAATCGTGATCGTGGCACCGCCGCGCACGCTGGCTGAACTGCGCCGCCACTACAGCCGGGAGGTGAGCGCCCGCATCGTCGCCGAAATCGACAAGGATCTGACCGGCCACCCGGTCGACGAGATTACGGCCATCATTATCCGTTGAGCTTTCGCCAAAGCCGATTGCCTCTTGCTGCCCGGGTGCTAACACGGCGGCAACAGGGAGACTGAATATGCGTGCTGTGTGGATGATGGCTGCCAGCCTGTCGGCGATGTTGGCTGGGCAGGGCCTTGCGGTAGAAGCGGCGAAGCCGACCACACCGGCTGGGGTGGAAGCCTATTTCACCGGCCTGAAATGGCGCAACATCGGACCGGCGCGCGGTGGCCGTTCCATTTCGGCCATCGGCAGCGTCAAACGTCCTAACGAATACTGGTTTGCCGCAGCCGGCGGCGGCCTGTGGAAGACGACCGACGGCGGCACCAGCTGGCAGCCGATGACCGACGGCAAGACTGCCACCGCGGCCTTTGGCGGGGTGGCGGTGTGCGAGGCCAATCCCGATATCGTTTATGCAACCACCGGCGAAAGCCAGCTGCGCGGCAATGTGCTGCCCGGCAATGGTGTGTGGAAAACCGCAGATGGCGGCAAGACTTGGGCGAAGATCGGCCTGGCCGATGTCCAAAACTTCAGTCGCGTGCGGATTGCGCCCAAGGATTGCGACACCGTGTTTGTCGGCGGCTTTGGCCATTATGGTGCCGACAATCCCGATCGCGGCGTGTTCCGCACCAAGGACGGCGGCAAGACGTGGAGCAAGGTGCTGTACCGTGATGCCAAGACCGGCGCCGTGGACATCAGCATCGATCCATCAAACCCCAATGTGGTTTATGCCGCGCTGTGGGAAGCTTGGCGCAAGCCGTGGGGCATGTCGTCGGGCGGGCCGGGCAGCGGCCTGTTCAAGAGCGTTGAGGCGGTACAAGTTGGGCCGAGATCAGCCGCGCGCCGGGCCTGCCCAAGGACGGCCTGCTCGGCAAGATCGGGGTGAGCGTGTCGCCGGTCGATCCCAACCGCGTGTACGCCATCATCGAGAATGAGGCGGCCGGCGGCGTCTATGCCAGCAATGATGGCGGCAAGACCTGGGAAAAGCGCAACGACAGCCGCGATCTGCGCCAGCGCGCCTTCTACTATACCCGCATCGTGGCGGACCCGAAGGACAAGGAGCGCGTCTATGTGCTCAACGTCAATTTCCACCGCTCCGATGACGGCGGCAAGACATTCCCCAAGAAGATCCGCGTGCCGCACGGCGACAACCATGATCTGTGGATCGCGGCTGACGACAACAACCGCATGGTGCAGGCCAATGATGGCGGCGCCAACGTGTCCGTGAACGGCGGCACCAGTTGGACAAAGCAGAATTTCCCGACGGCGCAGTTTTACAGGCTCAGCCTGACCGCCCACAAACCTTATTATGCCTGTGGCGGCCAGCAGGACAATTCGACCATCTGCGTGCCGTCGCGCGGCTGGGGCAACCAGAATGTGCTGGGCGGCCTCTATGGTGTCGCCGTGGGTGGCGGCGAGAGCGGCTATGTGGCGCCCGATCCGCGCAATCCCGATATCTATTATGCCGGCAGCTATGGCGGCCTGCTCACCCGTTACGACCATCGCACCGGACAGAGCCGCACCATCACCGTGCGGCCGGACAACCCCATGGGCGCGTCGGCCAGCGACATTGCCGAGCGCTTCCAGTGGACCTTCCCGATCCTGTTCGATCCGCATGATGCCGGCACGCTCTATGTGACCTCGCAGCATGTCTGGAAGAGCCGCAATGAAGGTCAGAGCTGGGAAAAGATCAGCCCGGATCTGACCGCGCATGATCCTGCCACGCTGGGCCCATCGGGCGGTCCCATCACGCGCGATCAGACTGGGGTGGAAACCTATGCCACCGTTTTTGCGCTCGCCCCGTCGCGGCTGGAGAAGGGCGTGATCTGGGCCGGGTCTGACGATGGTCTGGTGCACATCACCCGCGATGGCGGCGCCAACTGGGCCAACATCACCCCGCCCAAGCTCCCGAAATTCACCAAGATCACCACCGTGGAAGACAGCCCCCACAGCCCCGGTACCGCCTATGTGGTTGGCCATCGCTTCCTGTTGGATGATTTCAAGCCCATCGCTTGGAAGACCAGCGATTACGGCAAGACGTGGGTGGAAATTGCCACCGGCCTGCCTGCCGACGAAATGGCGCGATCGATCCGAGAGGATGTAAAGCGCCCCGGCCTGCTCTATCTCGGCACCGAACGCGGTGTGTGGGCCAGCTTTGATGGCGGCAGCGCCTGGCACAAGCTGCAGGCCAATCTGCCCGTGGTGCAGGTTTCGGATTTGGCGGTGACCGATCATGATCTGGTGATCTCCACGCACGGCCGCAGTTTCTGGGTGATGGATAACATCGACGTGCTGCGCCAGGTGCAGGCCGCCGCCACGCCGGAAACCCGGCTGTTTGCGCCCGCGCCGGCGGTGCGCGCAGTCGATTCCGGCGTTGCCATCGATTATTATCTGAAGGCCGCGCCCAAATCGCTGGGTATCGCGATCTTCGGGCCTGATGGCGCCTTGGTCCAACGCTTCGAAGGCAAGACCGAAGAGCCCAAGAAGGACGACAAGCCGGCTGGCGGCGATGATGACGAGGATGGCGGCGACGCGCCCAAGGGGCCGCCAACGGCTGCGATGAAGCCGGGGATGAACCGCTTCACTTGGAACATGCGCCACTCCGGTTTCACCGATTTCGATGGCATGATCCTGTGGACCAGCCGTGGCCGCGGCGTGCTGGCGTTGCCCGGTGCCTACAAGGCGCAGTTGATCGTGGATGGCAAGATTCAGGAGCAAGGCTTTGCTATCATGCGCGATCCGCGTGTCACGGGCGTGAGCGACGCCGACCTGAAGGCGCGCTATGATCTGGCTCAGGCTGTTACCGCCAAGGTGACCGAGGCCAACAAGGCCGTGCTGCAGGTGCGGGGCTTGCGCGCGCAGGCCGAGGCGCAAGCCAAGGTCAAACCGCTGCCGGCACCGGTGACCGCGCTGCTGGCGAAGCTGGCGGCGGTGGAAGCCGAAATCTACCAGGTGAAGAACCAGAGCCGGCAGGACCCGCTGAACTATCCGATCAAGCTTAACGACAAGCTGGCCGGCCTGATCGGCGTGATTGACAGCGCCGATGCGGCCCCCACCGATGGCGCGCGAACGGTGTTTGCTGATCTGTCGGGCCAGCTGGCGCGGCAGTTGCAGGCGCTGGAAACGGCATTGACCGAACTGCCCGCCGTCAATGCCGCCCTGCAGGCCGCAGGGCTTAAGCCGCTGGACCGGGTGAAGTAGCCGGCTGCGGGCGATTCCAACTCAGGCGGCGGCCGTACATAGGCCGCCGTCCTGTACCCTCGCTTGCCGCCATTGCTAGGCGCGGGGCAGGCGAAGC
>Ga0164294_10000837_pt1 | contig 29200 bp, 21 predicted proteins | sample GEODES005metaG_FD_111479 | JGI IMG/M metagenome (GOLD analysis project Ga0164294, IMG submission 111479) | Oligotrophic lake water microbial communities from Sparkling Lake, Wisconsin, USA - GEODES005 metaG | ecosystem: Environmental > Aquatic > Freshwater > Lake | place: USA: Sparkling Lake...
ACCATCCAATACCCGTCCTTCACGGTCGGGAAGGCCTGGCCGCTCGACGTGACGTCGGTGCGTACGCCCTGCACGCCGATATTCCCGGTCAGTTTCGCAGAGCCGAGATTCCCGTCCAGCGTCGCCATCGCATAGGGCGTCCAAACGTTCTCCTGGATGTTATAGCCTTTGCCCAGACCGTAGTTCCGGCCCGTCGCGGGGTCGTTGTTCGGTATGTAAACCAGCACGCCGCTGCTGAAGATCGCGCGCGGGTCGTAGGCCAGGATCGGCCCAAGCCCGCGATCGAGCGTGACCGGCGCGAGGAGCAGGTTCGACGGGATGGCCGCGGTCGTCGCGCCGCCCGGCGGACTCAGGAAGCCTTCCTGCGCGCTCAAGGTCTTGGTGCGCGTCGTAAAGTCGGCGCCGACCTTTATCGACTTGACGAAACCGCCGATGTCGCGCTCGATCTCCGCCTTGGCTTCGACCAGATCGTCCTTGGTCCGGCGCGTGTTGCGATACCCGGCCTGGACCGGCGAACCGCTCCACCCTTCGACGTCGGTCAGGACCAGCGCGGGGTTTGCGCCGTTATAGTTGCTGGTGAACTGCGGCCCGGTCGGGGTCGCGGTATAGCTCACCGTTCCCGTCGCGCTGGGCAGCGCGCGGCCGAGGCCGGCGGTCGTCTGGATCGAATCGTCGGTGCGATCGGTCCGCGACCAGCTCAGATCGGCCATGATGCCCCAGCCGCTGTCGTTCTTCCACGTTGCGTTCCAGCCGACCGAATATTGGTCGGCTTTGCGATCGTTGGCGTAATTCTCGATGATCGGCGTGCCGGTGATCGTCGCGGCGGTGACCAGGCCATTCGACGATGTGACGTTGCTGATGGCATCATGGCCGCACCCGCCCCCGCAATTGAACGGCATTTCGAACCCGCGCTGATTGATCTTGTCGACGAACCGCGAATAGAAGGCGTCGATCGTAACCGTCAGATTGTCGTCCGGACGCACCTGGAAGGTAGCGTTCGTGCCGAAGCGCTTGAGCTTGTCGGTCTCGACCCAAGTCTTGATGCCGTTCATGCCCTGTGCGCCGCCGGGGTAGCCGCCGAAGCCCCAGGCATTGAAGTCGCGCGTCTGATAGGGGTCGTCGGTGTAGGCGGCCGACAGCGAGATGCCGGCCTTGCCGTCGGCGAACGTGTCGACGAAGGTGGCGAAGGCGCTGTAGCCCTTGTCGCTCGAGTTCGGGTCCAGCTTCTGGTCGACGTAGGTACCGCGGATGCCGATCGCGATGACGCGCTTGCCGACATCGAGCGGACGAATTGTGCGCAGGTCGATGCTGCCGACGAGGCCGCCGGCAGTCTTGTCCGCCTGTGCCGTCTTGTACACGTCGACGCCCGCCAGGATCTGCGACGGATATTGGTCGAATTCGACCGCGCGGCTGTCGTTCGTGGTCGTCTGCTGACGGCCGTTCAGCGTCGTGCTCGAGAAATCGGGGCCGAAGCCGCGGATCGAGATGATGTTGGCACGACCGGCGTTGCGCTGGGCGGAAATGCCCGGCAGGCGAGCGATCGACTCACCGATGCCGTTGTCGGGCAGCTTGCCGATGTCTTCCGCCGAAACGGACTCGACGACCTGGTCGGCGTTCTTCTTCTTCGCGGTCGCGCTGGCCAGGGCCGCGCGGAACCCGCTGACGACGATGTCGCTGCTGCCGTCATCGGCCGCGGTCTGATCGGCGGGCGTGCCCTGCGCCATGGCGGGCGACGCGGCCGCGGCCAAGGCGCCGGCCAGCGCGAGACCGCTCACGCGCAGCGCGAGATCGGTACGACGAAGCGAACGAGAAAAGTACATCAATTCCTCCCCTTGCGGCCGGCCATGTTTGGCTTCGGTGCGCGCCCACATGGCGCGTTGCAGATTTGTTGCGCTTATGATGCGGCCGATAAGCGGCCAAGCCGGCCACATACGTATTCAACACTATGCATCGCGCGGTGTTGCGCGAATGCATCGATCATTTGGTGCCGAGGATGCGGTAGCTCCACGGGGCAAGCTTCATGTTGGTCGATCGCGTGATCGTCACCGCCGCGCCATCCGCGAAATCGACATAGCTGCCGTCGCTGGGTCCGTCGGTGAAGCCGACCGTCTGCGTATCGGCCGACAGGTTGAACAGCGCGAACACCTTGTCGCCGTTCCTGGCACGGACGAACGACAGCACCTTGGTCGGCGCGGTGTTGACGACCGGCGTCATCGCGGCGCCCCATGGCGCGTTCCACAACGCGGGATGCGCCTTGCGGTACGCGATCAGGCGGCGGAACAGATCGTCGTTGGGATGCGGGCGCCAGTCGATCGGGTCGCGCTCGAAGAACTTCAGCCGTTTGGGATTGCCCGCTTCCTGGCCGTTGTAGATCAGCGGGATGCCTTCCCCGACGAACGACAGGGCGATCGCGGCGGGCAGTGCCTTGCCGAACCGTTCGAACTCGGTGCCTTCCCACGCATTCTGGTCGTGGTTTTCGGTATAGGCCATGCGCATCGCGGCGTCGGGCCAGGCGCTTTCGGTCTCCGAATAATAACCGAACAGCGCGCCGACGTCGGCCTTGCCCGCGGCGATGTCCGCCATGGCATTGTTCCATTTCCAGGCGTAGCTCGCATCGAACGCCTTGCGATGCACGTCGCGCTGGTCGAATTCGGCCAGCATGAAGACCGGCTTGATGCGATCGAGCTCGGCGCGTGCGTTCTCCCAAAAATCGAGCGGGACATAGCCGGCGACATCGCACCGGAAGCCGTCTATATCGACCGTCCGCACCCAATATTTCATTGCGTCGGTCATATAGCGGCGAAGGCCCGGCTTCGAATAATCGAGATCGATGATGTCCGACCAGTCCCACCACGGGGTCGGGCGGTTCGCGCCTTTCCAGTCGTGCTCGTACCAGTCCGGGTGTTGCCGGTGGATGGGATTGTCCCAGGCGGTATGGTTGGCGACCCAATCGAGGATGACATGCATGCCGAGCTTGTGCGCGGTCGCGACGAACGACTTGAGATCGGCGAGCGTCCCGAATTCGGGGTTCACGCCGTAATAGTCCTTAACCGAATAGGGGCTGCCCAGCGTGCCCTTGCGGTTTTCGACCCCGATCGGATTGACCGGCATCAGCCAGATGATCCCGACGCCCAATGCCTTCAGCCGCGGCAGTTGCGCTTCCGCCGCCTTGAACGTGCCCTGCGGCGTGAACTGGCGGGTGTTGAGTTCGTACAGGACGGCATCCTTGGACCAGGCCGGATGCGTGAGCGTGACATAGGGTTTCGGCGTGTAGGGGTCGGCCGCCTTGGTCGCCGCAACCGCCGGCGCGCTCGTCAGGCTGGCCAGCAGTGCCAGCGCGATCGGTTTCAGCATCCTGTCCTCCCGTTTTTTGCCCTTCTGCCATGCCGCGCGGCCAGCGCCGCAGCGAATACGTATGCGGTGGCGTATCGGGCGGGGTGGGGCTCGCCTAACGTCGCGATGCCGCTCCAGTCACGAGGGCGGATGGGGAGGCCTGCTTGTCCGACACCAGTTCCGCGCGCGAGGCCTATCGCGTCGCCGGTCCCGCCGCTACACTCCCGCCCAACCGGCCGCGTCCGACTGCCGGCATTGGGAGGAATCGCCGGGCGGTGCTGACCGACAAGCCTACGTCATTCGACATCGCGCAGCGCGCCGGCGTATCGCATCCGACCGTGTCGCGCGCGCTGCGCGGCGATCCGACGGTCAGCGAAGCGACGCGCAAGCGGATCGAGGCGATCGCCGCCCAGCTGAATTACAAGGTCGACAAGAACGCCTCGTCGTTGCGCAGCCGCCACACCAATACGCTGGCGCTCTTGTTTTTCGAGGATCCGACCCCCGACGATTCGCTGATCAATCCGTTCTTCCTGTCGATGCTTGGGTCGATCGCGCGCACCTGCTCGCTGCGCGGTTACGACCTGCTGACCTCGTTCCAGCAACTCTCATCCAACTGGCACGTCGACTACGAGGACAGCCACAAAGCGGACGGGATCATCCTGCTCGGCTATGGCGATTACGAAACGTATCGTGCGCGGCTCGAGCAGCTCGAAGCGCAAGGCACGCATTTCGTGCGCTGGGGCTCGGTCCAGCTCGGCCAGCCGGGGACGACGATCGGGTGCGACAATATGCTGGGCGGGCATGACGCCGCCGCCCATCTGATCGGTCTTGGCCGGCGAAAGATCGCGTTTCTGGGCGAGGCGTCGAGCCGTTCGCCAGAACTCCAGGAGCGCTATCGCGGCGCGTGCTCGGCGATGGTCGAAGCGGGCATCAAGCCCGATATCGGTCTGCAGGTCGATGCCATCACGACCGAAGCCTCCGGCTATGACGCGGCGCAGAAGCTGATCGGGCGGGGCGTCCCGTTCGACGCCATCTTCGCCGCCAGCGACCTGATCGCGATCGGGGCAATGCGCGCCCTGGACGAGGCAGGGATCGGTGTACCAACCGATGTGTCGGTGGTCGGCTTCGACGATATTCCGGCCGCCAGCCTGTCGCATCCGCCGCTGACCACGATCGCGCAGGATTATCGCAAGGCCGGGGAGATGCTGGTCGACACCTTGCTCCGTCGCATCCGTTCGGAGACCACCGAGGCAGTCGTGCTGCCGCCGCGACTGATCGTCCGCCGTTCAACGACCGAGGCCAGGTGATGGACGCCACCACGATCAGCGAAAAGCCGCGGCAGAATTGGCGCGGGCTGTGGAACATCTCGTTCGGCTTCTTCGGCATCCAGATCGCGTTCGGGCTGCAGAACGCGAACGTCAGCCGAATCTTCCAATCGCTCGGCAGCGACGTCGGCAGCCTGGCGTTATTGTGGATCGCGGGGCCGGTCACCGGACTGCTGGTCCAACCGGTCATCGGCCATTTCAGCGACCGTACCTGGGGACGGTTCGGGCGACGACGGCCCTATTTCCTGGCCGGCGCGACGCTGGCGGCGCTGGCGTTGGTCGGGATGCCCAATGCCAGCGTGCTGATCGCGGCGGCACTGCTGCTGTGGATGCTCGACGCGTCGATCAACATATCGATGGAGCCGTTTCGCGCGTTCGTCGGCGACATGGTCGCGCCGTCGCAGCGCACCGCCGGCTATGCCTTCCAGACGGCGTTCATCGGAGCGGGGGCGGTGATCGGCAGCCTTGCGCCATTTGCGATGGCGAAGCTGGGCGTCAGCAATGTCGCGGCGGCGGGCGGCATCCCGGATTCGGTGCGCTATTCGTTTTACCTGGGCGCAGTTGCCATCTTCGGCGCGGTACTGTGGACGGTGCTGACGACGCGCGAATATCCGCCCGAACAGATGAGCGCATTCGGACACGGCGAGATGGCCGCGCAGGACGCGCCGGTCGCGCCGCGGCACGGGCTGATCTGGCTGGCGGCCGGCATCGTGGTGCTCGCGATCGTCTACGCACTTGCGCTCGAAAAGGACCTCTATGTGCTGGGCGGCGCGCTAGCGGCATTCGGCGTATTGGGTCTCGTCGCCGCGGCGATGGTGCGGGGCGGCAGCGACAATGCGCTGGTCCAGATCATGAGCGACCTGTCGCGCATGCCCAACCAGATGAAGCGGCTGGCGCTGGTCCAGTTCTTTTCCTGGTTCGCGCTGTTCATCATGTGGATCTACACCACGCCGATCGTCGCGCAGTATGTGTTCCATTCAACCGACACGACGGCGAAGGCGTATAACGATGGCGCCGATTGGGTCGGGGTGCTGTTCTCCGTCTATAACGGCGTCGCGGCGCTCGCCGCGTTCGTCCTCCCGTTGCTTGCCAAGCGGATCGGCGCGGCCAGGACGCACATGCTGTGCCTGCTGGTCGGGGCGGTCAGTTTCGCCGGACTGATGCTGATCCGCGACCGGGAGATGCTGATCCTGCCGATGATCGGGATCGGGCTGACCTGGGCATCGATCCTGACCATGCCCTATGTCATTCTGTCGAGCGTGCTGCCGCAGCATAAGCTGGGCATCTACATGGGGATCTTCAACTTCTTCATCGTGTTGCCGCAGCTGTTGGTGGCGACCTTGATGGGCGCGGTGATCCGCGCCTTCTTCCCGACCGAACCGATCTGGACGATGGCCTTCGCGGCGGGCGTAATGGTGCTCGCGGCGCTGGCGATGCTGCGGGTCCGGGACGCGGGGCTTGCCGAGGGCATGGCCGCTTAGCGCGGCAGGGTAATCGTTGCGGCGAGCCCGCCGTCGGGGCGGTTCGTCAGCCGGATGTCGCCACCGGCCTCGCGCACGATCGCATTGGCCAGCGCGAGCCCGAGCCCGATCCCGCCCGTTCCCTTGTTGCGCGAGCTTTCGAGCCGAGTGAAGGCTTCGAAGACCTCACCGATCCGCTCGGGCGGAATGCCCGGGCCGTTGTCGCATACGGTGATCTCGACGGCATGCGCGCTGGGGCGCAGGAACACCTCGGCCCCGCCACCGTATTTGACCGCATTCTCGATCAGGTTGCGCACCGCACGGCGCATCAGCGATGGGCGCAGCCGCATCTTGAGCCGGTCGACTTCGGCGAATTCGACCGGTTTGCCGAGATCGCGGAAATCCTCGACCACCGCATCGACCAGGGCCGCCAAATCGACTTCGGTCACCGGTTCGCTGGGCCGGCCCAGCCGCGCAAGCGACAGGATGTCGTCGAGCGTTCCGTTCATCTCGTCGATTGTGTCGGCCATCTTGGTCCGGTCGTCGTCGTCCTCGACCGATTCGATCCGGACGCGCAACGCGGCGAGCGGGGTGCGCAGGTCGTGGCCGATCGCGCCGAGCATGCGGTCCTTTTCGTCGAGCATCGCCAGCACGCGCGTGCGCAATTGGTTGAACGCCGCAATCAGCGTGCGGACGTCATGCGGCCCGCTTTCCTCGATCGGTCCCTGCTGGTCGGCGGGGTGGAAGCCTTCCGCCGCATTGGTCAGCGTGCGCAGCGGCCGGGCGATACGCCGGGTCGCCCACAGCACCGGCAACAGCACGATCGCGTACAGCACCAGCGTCTGCAGGATCAGTCCGCGCATGATCGACCAATCGGAATCGTCCCACGATGCGCTCTGCACCCACCAGCCGGTGCCGGGCTGCCGGATCGCGATCAGCATTTCGGTGCCGGTCATGCGTAGCCGTTGCGCGCGATAGCGCGGCAACCGCGCCAGGCGCGGATCGTCGGGCGCGACATGGCGAATCGCCGCCACGACTTCGCTCACCGCGATCCCGGCTTCGGTCAATTTGCGGCGGATGCCATGCTCGACATCGGCGCGCCGGCTCAGTCCGGCGGGCATGGGGTTAGTGGCTTGCGGTCGGGGGCGGAAGCGGTCCCATGGCGTTTCGTCGGGGCGTAATTCCGACAATCGCGCGTCGATCACCGGATCGCGCGCGCGGGGATTCTGCGTGGCGTCGATGATCCGCGCCGATACCGGGCCGACGACTTGCTCGAGCCGAAAGGCCTGGCGATCGTGCAGCGTGAAACCGAAGTTGATCGCCTGGGCAACGAACAGCGCGAGCGCGACCAGCACCGCCATTTGTCCGGGCAAGTTACGCGGCAACAGCTTCAAAGACGCGTGACCTCGGCGGCCAGCGTGTAGCCGCCGCCCCAGACGGTCTTGATCAACTCGGGGTTCTTGGGGTCGGCTTCGATCTTGCGCCGCAACCGGCTGACCTGATTGTCGATCGCGCGATCGAACGCCATCGCTTCGCGGCCCTGCGTCAAGTCGAGCAACTGGTCGCGCGTCAGCACCTGGCGCGGCCGCAACGCAAGCGCGAGCAGCAGGTTATACTCGCCGGTCGACAGCGGCACCGACACGCCTTCGCGATCGACCAGGGCGCGTTCGCCGGTCTTCAGCACCCAGCCGCCGAAGGCGTATGAGCCGCTGTCGGGGGCATGCTGGCGACTGCCGCCCGCCGCCGCCCGCCGCAGGATGACCTTGGCTCGCGTCGCCAGTTCGCGTGGCGAAAACGGCTTCACCACATAATCGTCCGCCCCCATCTCCAGCCCGACGATACGATCCGTCTCCTCGCTCTTGGCGGTCAGCAGGATGACGGGCACGTCACCCGACGCGCGGATGTGGCGGCACAGGCTCAGGCCGTCCTCGCCGGGCATCATGATGTCCAGGATCACGAGATCGATCGCATAGGCCGCCATCCGCGCGCGCGCGCCCTCGGCGTCGCCGGCTTGCGTGACGCGAAAGCCTTGCTTGGTCAGATATTGCGCCAGCGGCTCGCGGATCGATCGCTCGTCGTCGATCAGCAGGATGTGGGGAAGGCCGCTCATGAGGGAATGTTACGCAATCGGCGCCCCGGTGCAAAGGCGAGGGCCGGGCGGACGAGGAGGGGCGTCCGCCCGGCGGCCGGGGAAATGGGGATTATTCCCCGGCATCTGGTTTCGGCGCGTCGGCCGGCGGCGGGGGCGGCATGTCGCCCCCGGCCCCCGGTCCGCGACCGCCGCGCATGCCCATCGCGTCGCGCGCCGCCTGGCGCTCGGCAGGATCGAGCTTGCCGTCCTTGTTCGCATCCATCCGGTCGAAGCGGCGTGCAGCTTGCGCACGATATTCGGCGCGGTCGATCATGCCGTCGCCGTTGGTATCCAGTCGCGCCATCATCCGATTGCCGGGTGCGGCAGGCGAGGGCGGGGGAGCAGCGCCGTCGGCGGGCGGCGGCGGCATCGTCATGCCGGCCGCCATCGGCGGCTGACGGCGTGCGGCCATTTCGCTCGCGTTGAGCTTGCCGTCCTTGTTGATGTCCATCCGGTCGAACCGCGCGTCGGCCGCGGCCAGCGCTTCGTCTCGGGTGATCGTGCGTCCGGCATCGGCCGGCGGCGTCGAGCTCGGCGCGGTCTGTGCAGCGAGCGGGCCGGCGGCTGCGGCGGCGAAACCGGCGGCGGCCAGGATGGCGGCGAGGGCGATGCGATTCATGACTGATCCTCAGCAGGGATGGGATATTTCCCTAACGCCTGTGCTTATCGCCACCCTTCGTCACGCAGACGTGTCAGTCCACGACGAAGTTGTCGCAAATTGTCGCGTTCGTCGCTGCTACGGAAAATAATGCGGCTATTTTTCCGGCGACGAGCTTACGCGAAGATCGCCACGCTCTGCATCTGTTGGGCAATCGGCTGGCCGTCGGCGTTCCAGATCGCCATGTCCTGACTCGAACTGCCGTCCTTGGCGTAATCGGCGCTGGCGCGGAGGAGCCACCAGCCGTCGGTCGTCCGCGGCTGCGGCCCGAGCACGTTGAGTTGCCACGTCATCGAACTGACCGGGGCAGGGCCGCCGACCAGCTTGAGCGCCGCGGGCGGCAGGCAGTCGGCGATGCACATCAGCTCGACCATCGGGTCGAGCCCGTCGCGTTCCTGCAACCGTGCCCAGCGCAGCCATTCGGTCGGGCCGACGGTGGCGTCGCGGCGGTCGAGCAATTCGAAGTTCTGGATGAACATGGTCGAATTCCCGCCTCGATAAGTTTTATCTTCCGGCGTGGGACATGGGAAATCGGGCGCCGTGCCGACCTCATGCGAGACCTTCGATTCGACCGGGCCCATGAACACGAACGTCGCGCGCAGCCCCAGGCCCGCGTCGCTTTCGACATCGGCCTGGACGAAGGCGGCGTTGCGGCCGCGGCGCAGGCGGCTCGCGCGGATCGTTACATCGCCGGACAGCGGCCCGATGAACGCGACCAGCGCGGAGCGGAGCGGCGGCAAGTCCGTATCCGACTGTTGCGCCACGTGTAACGCCAGCGCCGCCGACAGGCCGCCATAACTCGTGCGCCCTTGCAGCCACGTCTCGGGAATGCTGCCCCGCCAGCCGCCCTCGACCGGCTGCAACGCGTCGATGATCGCTTTCACCCCTGGCATGCGTCCCCCTTATGTCGCTTCGGCGGCCAGCCGGTCGCGCAACTCGCGTTTCAATACCTTGCCGATCGCGCTGCGCGGCAGTTCGTCGATCGCATGCAGCGCCGACAGTCGCTGCGTCTTGCCGAGCTGCGCATTGGTCCATGCCATGATCTCGTCGGCGCCGGCATCCACGCCCGTGTTCGGCACGTAGAAGCCGACCGGCGTTTCGCCCCAAGCCTCCGACGGCACGCCGATGACGGTGCATTCCTGCACCGCCGGATGCGTCTTGAGCACCGCCTCCAGATCGACCGGGTAGATGTTGAACCCGCCGGAGATGATCAAATCCTTCTTGCGGTCCATCAGGATCAGGAAACCGTCCTCGTCGAAGCGGCCGATATCGCCGTGGCGGATGAAGCGGTTGCCTTCTTTGTCGTACCATTCGGCGTCGGCGGTCGCCTGCCGGCGGCCGTGATAGCCGGTCATCATCGCGGGCGAACGGCCGACGACTTCGCCGATCTCCCCCTGCGGCACTTCGTTGCCGTCCTCGTCGATCAGTCGCATGTCGTGGCCGGGCATCGGCTGGCCGACGGTGTGCAGCTTGTCGGGGTGCTCGGTCGCATTCAGGCCGGTCGATGCGCCCCCCTCCGTCATGCCGTAGAATTCGACCAGCGTGCCGGGCCAGCGCTTGAGGATGTCGGCCTTCAGCGCGGGCGAGAAGGGTGCGCTGGTCGACGTCTTGAGGCGGAAGCTCGACAGGTCGAAGCTGTCGAAATCGGGCACGGCCATGATCCGCTGATACTGCACCGGCACCAGCATCGCGTGAGTCGCCCGATGCTTCTGCGCCAGCTCGAGGAAACCGCGGGCGTCGAACTTCTTCATCAGCACCGACGTGCCGCCCCAGCCAAGCGTCGGCAGGAAGCTGACCAGCGTGGTGTTCGAGTAGAGCGGGGTCGAGTTCATCGTTACCGCGTCACCATACCCGCCCGCCGAATTGCGTCCGATGTGCGACCAGCGCATCGCGTGGCTCTGGACGATACCCTTGGGCGTGCCGGTGGTCCCCGACGAATAGATGATGTTGAAGCCATGATCGGGCCGGATGGCGACCGGTGCCGGCTGGGTGCCGGCCGGGGCGATCCAATCGTCGAAGTCCTGCGTGTCGAGCCGGATCTGCTTCGCCGCGATATCCTGGTCGGCGATCGCATCCGCATTCTCGCGATCGACGAAGACGATCGGCGCGCCGCAATCGGCGACCATCGCCGCCAGCGATTCGGGTGTCGACGAGGGAGCGAGGGGCGCTGCGACGCCGCCGGCGCGGAGCGTGCCCAGGAACACCGCGGCATATTCGACCGACGCCGAAGCGATGATCGCGACCGACTGGCCTTGCGAGACGCCGTCGCGTTGCAGGGCCGCGGCGATGCGATCCATCAGCGAATCGAGCGCGGCATAGGTCAGCGCCGACTGCCCGTCGGCGACCGCAACCTTGTCGCCGCGCTCCGCCGCATGGGCGCGCAGGATGTCGGGCAGGGTGGCGAAGTCGCTGGACAGCAAATCGGTGGCGCTCATGGTCGTTTCGCTAGGCGAACGCGTTTCCAAATGCCATACGCGAAATTCGAAAACCGAAAATCGGGGGAGTCGATGCTGTTCTTCAACACCGGAAATCCGGCGCCTAACCCGCGCCGCGTGCGCATCTTCGCGGCGGAGAAGGGCATCGAGCTGCCGACCGAGCACGTCGAGATCGTCAAGCGCGAGCACAAGGCGCCCGCATATCTGGCGGTCAATCCGATGGGACAGACTCCGTGCCTGCAGCTCGACGACGGCAGCGCGATCACGGAGAGCGTGTCGATCTGCCGATATCTCGACCATCTGCATCCCGACCCGCCGATGTTCGGTGCGACGCCGCGCGACGGGGCGGAGGTCGACCAGATGATCCGCCGCGTCGAAATGCGGCTGATGACGCCGATCGGTATGGTCTGGGTGCACACGCATCCGCTGACCGCGCGGGTGGTGCCGCACCAATATACCGAATTCGGCGAAAGCAATCGCCCGCGGATCGACGTGGTCATGCGCGAGTTCGATTCGGTGCTGGCCGATCGGGCGTTCCTGGCCGGGGAAGCATATTCCATGGCCGACATCATCCTGCTGACGACGATCGACTTCGGCACGTTCATCGGCGTCGACATGCCCGGTGACGTGCCGCACCTGAAGGCGTGGCACGAGCGCGTGTCCGCACGACCGAGTGCGCAGGCATGAGCAGCGGTTTCGACGGCCGGGTGGCGATCGTCACCGGCGGCGGGACGGGGATCGGCGCCAGCGTCGTGCGGATGCTCGCCGAGCGCGGGGTGCGGTGCGTCGTCAACTATGCGTCGAGCAAGGACGATGCCGAGGCGGTCGCGACCGCCGCCGGCAACGGGTCGATCGCCGTGCAAGCCGACATCGTCGAGGATGCGGCGTGCAAGGCGCTGGCGCAGGCCGCGATCGACGCGTTCGGGCGGATCGATTTCCTGGTCAACAATGCGGGGCGGACCAAGTTCGCCAACCATGAAGATCTCGACGCGCTGAATGCCGAAGATTTCGTCGATATCTATCGCCTGAACACGATCGCACCGTTCCAGATGGTGCGGGCCTGCGCACCGGCGATGCGCGAGCAGGACGCGTCCGCCGTGGTCAACGTCGCGAGCGTCGCCGGGCTGTTCGGCATGGGATCGTCGGTCGCCTATGCCGCGTCGAAGGGCGCGCTGATCACGATGACCAAGAGCTTGGCCCGCGTGCTGGCGCCGCAGATCAGGGTCAATGCGGTGGCGCCGGGCTATGTCGGGACGGGCTGGTTCGAGAAACGGTTGGGCGCGGACGGGTTCGAGAAGCTCAACCAGAACATCGCCAGCCGCGTGCCGATGGGGTTCGCTGCCGGCCCGGACGAGATTGCCGGGCCGATCGTCCATTTGCTCGATCCCTTGTCGCGGGCAATCACCGGGGAGGTCACGACGATCGATGCCGGTGGGCACCTCGACATGGCGCTGACTCGCCGGCCGGGGAAAGAGCGCTGACTCTGTCGTGCTCCGGCGAAGGCGGGAGCACGGGGTTATAGGCGCTGTTACCGGGGGCTGCGGGTTCCTGCATTCGCAGGAACGCGTTGGCCTCATGCAGCGACCTCGGGGTTCGCCTTGCCCGGCACCCGGTCGAGCACTTTCCACACGACGATCCCCAGCGCCGCCGTCGCCAGCACCGCTGCCAGCAGGAAGTTCGCGCCGGCAAAACCATGGTCGACGCCCGTCGCCAGCGCCTGAGTCAGCAACAGCGGCCCGACGATCGACGATATGCTGCCCATGCTGCCGATCCCGCCTTGCAACGCGCCCTGGTGCCGGGCGTCGACCATCCGCGACAACAGGCCGTTGAACGAGGGGAAAACGAATCCCTGGAAGGCGCTGATCGCCATCAGGACATAGGCTTGCCAGCCCGCGGTCGCGAAGGCGAACAGGTAGAAAGCGGTCGCCGCTGACATCATCCCGAACACGATCGCCCTGCGTTCGCCGAACCGCTTGATGACTGGCCCGGTCAGCCCGCCCTGGACGACGGCCATGATGACCCCGACGAACGCCAGGCTCCAGCCGATCGCCTTGGCATCCCAGCCGAGCTTGATCGTCGCCCAGAACGCCCAGGTCGCGGGATAGACCATATGCCCGAGCTGCCAGAGGAACCAGGCGAGCAGCAGCGGCGCTGCATTGCCGGCGTGGAACAGCGGACGGAAGGCGCCGATGACGTGCGCATCGCGCAGGTGGAACGGGCGGCGATTTTCGGGCTTCAGCGTTTCCGGCATCAGGAAATACATGGTCGCGGCATTGACCAGCGCGAGTGCGGCGGCCGCCATGAACGGCGCACGCGGCCCGAATTGCGCGAGCAATCCGCCGATCGCCGGGCCGATGATGAACCCGACGCCAAAGGCGAAGCCGATCAGCCCGAACGCCCCGGCGCGCTTTTCGGGCGGGGTCACGTCGGCGATCACCGACCCGGCGGGGCCGTAGACCGCCCCCGCGGCGCCGGCGATGGCGCGACCCAGGAACAGCCACGCCAGCGTCGGTGCCCAGGCCATCAGCGCATAATCGATTCCGAAGCACAGCATCGACGTCATCAGGATCGGACGGCGGCCGAAGCGGTCGGAAAGATTGCCGAGCACCGGTCCCGCGAAGAATTGCATCACCGAGAAGATGACGAGCATGTACCCGGCGACGCGCGTTGCCTGCTTCAGGTCGATATGGCCGAGTTGGGTGATCAGTTGCGGAAAGATCGGCATGATGATGCCGAACCCGATCGTGTCGATCAGCACTGCCGCCAGTGCGATCGGTATCGCGCGATTCTCGAATCTCATCCTGCTCCCCCGCCGGATCGCCCAAAGGTCACAAAGGTCACGGGGTGTGCGCGTCGCATTGCGACGAACCGTGCCCCGAACGGCCGATCCACCATGAATGTGTCACAGATCAGGGTTTGTAGGACAGCGAAAACGCTAGCTGCGCCGCTTGCCGCCGTTCTTGAGCGCCTCGCGCTTGCTGAGGCCGCTCAGCCGGTCTGCGTTCGCGGCGACATATCGCGCCACTTCCTCCGGGTCGGTCCAGGCATATTGGCGCAGCGCCCAGCCGATCGCCTTGCGCAGGAAGAATTCGCTCGATCCGATCGACGGCGCGATACAGGCATAGAGCAGATCGAGGTCGGTCGTGCGCTTGGCCGGCAATTGGCAGAGGATCGAACTGCGGCGCTTCCACATGTCGTCATCGGTCGACCAGGCAAGCATCCGCCGGGTCATGGCAGCGCGGTCGTTCTGCAACAGCCCCCACAGGCGATGCCCGGCGATCTCGTCGACATAGTCCCACCACGCGCCGGTGACGATCATCTCTTCGTACATCGGCAGCGCTTCGATACGCTGGAAAGGCCGCGCGGCCTTCACCGCCGTCAGTTCGATCGCGGCATAACGCTCCTCGCGGAAGGCGGCGTGGCGCCACAGGTCGAGCACATCGCGTTGCCACGCGGCGTCGTCGGGCCAGGCCAGGTCGGCGAATACGGTCTTGAGCGCGGCGCGCCGTGGCACGCTGGACGCGCCGAGATAGGGCATCGCCGATTTCATATACGCCTGCATCGCCGGCGCGCGTGCTGGTTCGGCCACGGCCTCCAGTGCGGTTCTGGTCCGCCGGCGAAGCGATGTGCTGCTCATCGCGATACGCTAACGCGCTACGGCTTTACGCGAAAGGCGGTCGCGCCGGGTTGACCTCCTCCGCCACATACCGCACATTCGAAATCACAAGCCGTGGAGACGGCGGCCAGGAGAGTAACATGGCGACGGTAGCGGCGGCTTCGAGCGAATCGGGGAGGGGCAGCGGTACGCCCGTGTTGCCGCCGATCACGATGGGCACGCGGATCAGTTACGGGATCGGCGCCGTCGCGGCCGGGTTGAAGGGCGCGGTCTTCAACACCTTTCTAATCTTCTATTACAATCAGGTCGTCGGGATCCCGGCCAGCGTCGTGTCGATCGCGATCGCGCTGACCCTGGTGGTCGATGCCGTCGCCGATCCGTTGATCGGGCGCTGGTCCGACGTCACGCGGTCGCGCTGGGGGCGGCGTCACCCGTTCATGTATGGCGCGGTCGTTCCCGTCGCGCTGTTCTTCACGCTCGCCTGGTTCCCGCCGAGCGGGCTGAGCAACTTCGTACTCGGCATCTGGGTGTTCGCCACGGCGGCGCTGACGCGCATGTCGCTGAGTGCGTTCGAGATCGCGGGCAATGCGATGGCGCCCGAACTGACCGACGATTATCGCGAGCGGGCGCGGCTGTTCTCGCTGCGCTACATGTTCGGCTATGTCGGCGCCTATGGCTTCAGCGCGCTGGCGCTGGCGACCTTCTTCAAGGCGACCCCGGCCTTCCCGCGCACGGGCCAGCTCAACCCCGCCGCCTATCCGCCGTTCGTGCTGACCGCGGCGGCAGTGATGATCGCCGTCATCCTGATCTCCGCGATCGGCACGCACAACCGCATCCCCTTGCTGCGCCAGAGCATCACCGTCAGCGGCGGCGGGTTGAAGTCGCATCTGCGCGAAATGGTGGGGTCGTTCAGCAACCGCGCGTTCCTGGCGATCTTCGGCTTCGGCGTGTTCAAATATAGCGCGATCGGGCTGTACAGCGGGATCAACATCTTCTTCGGCACCTATTTGTGGAAATTCGGCGCGGGCCAATTGTCGATCCTGACGCTGGCCGGCGTCGCGGCGGCAGTGGTCGCGTGGCCGCTCGCCCCGATCGCGGCGAACCGGCTTGGCAAGCGGACCAGCGCGATGCTGTTCGCGATCCTGGGCGTGGCCTGGGGGCTGACGCCGCTCGTCCTGGCGCTCAACGGCTGGTTCCTGCAGCCTGGCGACCCGCGGCTGTTGCCGACCTTGCTGTTCATCGACGTCACCTATGGCGCGATGGTCGCGATCTCGCTGATCAACACATCGGCGATGCTGGCCGATGTCGTCGAGGACAGCGCCGTGCGCACCGGCCGCCGCGATTCGGGCACCTTCTTCGCGGCGTCGAGCTTTATGCAGCAATGTTCGACCGCGGTCGGCATCCTGGCTACGGGCATGATCCTGACGCTGTCGCATTTCCCCGCCAAGCCGGCGCCGGGCACGGTGACCGACGCGATGGTCCGCAGCCTGACGCTCCACTACATTCCCGTCGTCATGTGCCTGTGGACGATCGGCGCGCTGATCCTGTGCTTCTACCCGATCACGAAGGCGCGACACGAAGCGAACCTGGAAACCCTGCGCGCGCGCGAAGCGGAAGCGATCGCCAACGGACAGGCGAATTTGCCGGTCAGCGGCCCGATGCACTGAACGGGATTGACGTGGGCGCGGCCATACCGCAATTTCTAATCATTCGATGAAACGGCGTCAGGGCATGACGCGATAGGAGAGACGATGGCGACGTTGGCCGAACCGCAGGCATCCGCGGACTCGTTGGACGACTTCCGCGCCGAGGTGCGCGATTTCCTGGCGGCGAACTTCCCGCCGTCGCTGAAGGGCAAGGGCAATGCGCTTGCCAGCGTCGAGGGGCCGACTGCCGAAACGCCGGAGATGACCGCGTGGCGCAAGGCCATGGGCGAGCGTGGCTGGGGAACGCCGACATGGCCCAAGGAATATGGCGGCGGCGGCCTGACCAAGGCGCAGGCGCGCGTGCTGAGCGACGAAATGGCGCGGGTCGGGGCGTGGAACCCGATCGGCGGGATGGGCGTGATGATGTTCGGCCCGACCTTGCTCGAATATGGCTCCGAGGAGCAGAAGCGCGAGCACATTCCCGGTATCACGATGGGCGAAGTCCGCTGGTGCCAGGGGTATTCGGAACCGAACGCCGGGTCCGACCTCGCCAATCTCCAGACCTTCGCGGCCGATGCCGGCGACCATTATGTCGTCAACGGCCAGAAGACCTGGACCTCGGGCGGGCAATGGGCGGACAAATGCTTTTGCCTGGTGCGCACCGACAAGTCGGACAAGCACAAGGGCATCAGCTTCCTGTTGATCGACATGACCGCGCCGGGCGTCGAGGTGAAGCCGATCAAGATGATCAGCGGCATGTCGCCGTTCTGCGAGACTTTCTTCACCGACGTGAAGGTGCCGAAGGAAAATCTGGTCGGGCAGGAAGGCCAGGGCTGGACGATCGGCAAGCGCCTGCTCCAGCACGAGCGCACCAACCTGTCGGGCGGCGGATCGCGGCTGCAGATGTCGGGGCCCAGCCTGGCCGATCTCGCCAAGAAATTCGTCGGCGAGGAAGACGGCAAGATCGCCGACCGCGATCTCCGCGCGCGGATCGCCAAATGGGAAATGGACTGGCGCGCGTTCCAGCTCACCGCGATGCGCGTGATGGCCGAATCCAAGGCGGTCGGCGGGGTCAGCGAAGTGTCGTCGATCCTCAAGACGGTCGGCACCAAGCTGGGCCAGGAACGGTCCGAGATGATCATCGAGATCGAGGGGCTGCAGGGGCTCGGCTGGGAAGGCGAGGGGTTCACCGCGGACGAACTCCACAACGTCCGCGCGTGGCTCTTCGGCAAGGCGACGACGATCTACGGCGGGTCGACCGAAGTGCAGAACAACATCATTTCGAAGCGGATCCTGGGGATGCTGGATCACCAGTGAGGTAACAGGGAGCAGGTATCAGGGAGCAGAAATCGACTGCTTCCTGCTACCTGATACCTGCTCCCGGATCAGAGAAGACAACAGGCTCGAGCCTCCACGCCAGCCAAACGGGGTGAACTAAAATGGCCGTACTCAGCGAAGAACAGACGATGCTGCGCGACATGGCGCGCGACTGGACGTCGAACGAAAGCCCGGTGAACGCGTGGCGCAAGGTACGCGATGCCGACGACGGCAGCGGTTACGACGCGACCGTCTATGGCGAGATGGCGCAGATGGGCTGGTCGGGGATCGTCGTGCCCGAAGCGCATGGCGGGTCCGATTTTGGCTGGCTGAGCCTGGGACTGGTGATCGAAGAACTCGGCAAGACCGTGACCGCGAGCCCGCTGGCGGCATCGGCCGCAGCGGCGTCGGCGATCGTGCTGGGCGGCAGCGACGAGCAGAAGGCGAAATGGCTTCCGGGGATCGCCAGCGGCGAGATCGTCGCGACGCTCGCGATCGACGAAGGGCCGCGTCATGATCCCGACACTATCACGGCCAGCGTGACGGGCGGCAAGCTGACCGGCACCAAGGCGTTCGTCGCGGAAGGCGATAGCGCCACGCTGTTCGTCGTCGCGGCGGCCGACGGGCTTTATCTGGTCGCGGGCGATGCAGCGGGCGTGTCGCGCTCGCGCCGGCATCTGACCGATTTCCGCAGCCATGCCGACGTGCGCTTCGACGGCGCCGATGCCGACAGGCTGGCGAGCGGCGGCGACGATGTGCTGGCCAAGGTGATCGACCGGGCGCGCGTGCTGGCGGCGGCGGAAATGCTCGGCATGGCGGGGCAGGCGTTCGAAACGACGCTCGCCTACCTTAAGCAACGCGTGCAGTTCGGCCAGGTGCTCGCGACCTTCCAGGCGCTGCAGCACCGCATGGCGAACCTCTACAGCGATATCGAACTCATGCGGTCGGCGGTCGAGGCGGGGCTCGCGGCGATCGACAGCGGCGGCGACACGCGCCAGGCGGCGATCCTCGCCAAGGCCAAGGCGAACGAGGTCGGGCACCTGATGAGCCGCGAAATGGTCCAACTGCACGGCGGTATCGGCATGACCGACGAATATGACGCGGGCTTCTATCTGAAGCGCATGCGCGTGCTCGAGGCGATGTGGGGCAACACGGCTTACCTGCGTGACCGGTTCGCGCAGCTCAACGGCTACTGACGCCCGCGACGCCGATCCCGATACGACAGCGTTGGTGACCCGATTCCAGAATCGGGTTTGCTGCACTTGCTTGATGTGAAGCAATCGACATGCACAGCTCGGCAAAGGGGTAGGTAGCGAAATGCAACGCTAAACATTGCTTGACGTAGCGTCTGTGAACGTGCCTATTCGAGTTCTGGGTATGGTGCCGGTAAGTGCACTGACCCGATGGGGAGAGGTACATGACCAAGATACAGCTGCTTTGCGCCTGCGCGGCATCGGCAATGGCTTTTGCGGCGGCGTCGCCCGCCATGGCGCAGACCGCGCCCGACACCGACGAGACGGCCGATACCAGCCGCGACATCGTCGTCACCGGATCGATCATCAGGGGCACGCCCGAAGACGCCGCATTGCCGGTCAACGTGATCGGGTCGGCGGAGCTGGAGAAGCAGGGGTCGCCGACCGCGGTCGAATTGCTGAAGGCGTTGCCGACGTCGAGCGGGGTGCTCGGCGATTCGAACCAGTTCGACAGCCGCAGCCAGGGTGCGGAAGGCATCGCAACCGCCAATTTGCGCGGCCTCAGCCCGCAGCGGACCCTGGTGCTGCTCAACAGCCGCCGCCTCGTCACTGCCGGTAACGGCGTGCCCGCGGTCGACATCAACCTGATCCCCTCCGCGGCCATCGGCCGGATCGAGGTGCTGAAGGACGGTGGCGCGACCACCTATGGCTCCGACGCGGTGGCCGGCGTCGTCAACTTCATCACCCGCACCGACCAGGAAGGGTTCCGGATCGCGGGCAATTACAAATTCGTCCGCAGCACCGACGGCGACATCGACGTCTCGGCCAGCTACGGCCATGTCGGCGAGAATTTCCGCGTCCTGGCCGCAGTAAGCTTCACCAAGCGTGGCCAGCTGCGCGCGATCGACCGCGATTTCGCGATCCGCCCCTATACCGAGAATCCCGAGGGCGGCTGGACCGGCGGCGGCAACCCGGCGAACTTCGTCGTGCTCGGCATCAACGCGGGGCCGGCGACCGGCCGCTTGCCGATCACCTTCCCGGGCGCGACGCAGATCCAGCCGGATACGAGCTGCACCGCGCTGGGCGGCTACCTCGGCGTGCCGAAGGCGGTCGGCAGCAATCCTAGCTATCCCAACGGCCAGTGCTTCAACCAATATTCGGTGTTCGACAATCTCGTCGATCTCGAAAAGCGCGGCACGGCCTTCGTCGATTTCGAGGTCGACCTGGGGTCGAGCAGCAAATTCGAAGTCACCGGCCTGCTGGGCCGGTCGACCGTGCCGCACTATCTGACGTCGCCGTCCTACGTGTTGACTCAGGCGCCGTCGCTGGCGTCGCTCGGCGGGATCGTCCAGTCGGCGGTGTCCGGCTGGTACGTCCCCAGCACCAATCCGGGCTTCATCGCCTATCAGGCGGCGAACCCGACGCAGATCCCAGCCGGGGCCAGCGGCGTGTCGTTCCCGCTGCTGCTGTTCCGCCCGTTCCTGCTCGGCGGTAACCCCAACACATTAGGCGAGGGCGGCGAAGAGGGTGCCGCGCGCGGCATGCGCAAATCGGAATCGATGCGCTTCACGGCCGAATTGAGCGGCAAGATCGGATCGGGCCTGAACTATAGCGTGTCGGGCACCTATCATGAATATTATCGCTATACCGACGGCTACGATTCGTTCGGCGACCGCGTCCAGCTGGCGCTGCGCGGGTTCGGCGGACCGAACTGTACCGGCACGACCGCCGGGGCGAACGGTTGCCAATATCTCAACCCGTTCGGCAACCAGGCGACGATCAACCCGGCAACCGGGCAGACCAATCCGCAGGGCAATGCGGCACTCGCCAACTCCCGCGAACTGACCAATTGGCTGTTCGTCAAATCCAACACGAAGGTGAATTCGCGGCTGTTCGTCGGCGAAGCGTCGATCAGCGGCAGCACCGGCATCAAGCTGCCTGGCGGCGACATCCAGTTCGGTGTCGGCGCGCAATATCGCTACAGCTGGTTCACCACGACGTATGCGAACAACAGCAATATCGCAGTCAATCCGTGCCGCGACTCGCCGATCACCGGCAACACCAATCCCGCGGCCTGTTCGCCGACGTCGGCCACCAGCGGGCCGTCGGCGCCCAACGGCGCGCTGGCGTTCCTGGGCACCAACCCCAACAGCTCGCTACGCGGCGGGGTGAAGGCGGTCTATGCCGAAGTCCAGCTGCCGGTGTTCGACACGCTGAACGTCCAGGGGGCGATCCGCTACGAGGATTATGGCGGGTCGGTCGGATCGACGGTCAATCCGCAGGTCCGGGCGCGCTGGCAAGTCACCGACTGGCTCGCCGTGCGCGGCGGTTACGGCACGACGTTCCGCGGCCCGACGCTGGCCAATCTGTCGAACGGCTTCATCACCGCGCTGCAGCTGATCGGCTCGACCTTCAAACCGGTCGACGTCAACGGCAACCCGGCGCTGAAACCGGAAAAGTCGCAGAACTATTCGGGCGGCGTCCTGCTCAATGCGGGCGGGTTCAAGGCCAGCGTCGATTACTTCAAATATAACCTGACCAACGTGATCGTGTCCGATCCGCTGGCCGCGATGGTGGCGACGCTGTTCCCGGCGGCGGGGGGCAATGCCTGCGGGACGGCGCTGGCGGCGCGCTTCATCTTCGCCAACGGCGCTTGCGGCACGCTGGCGACGCCGGCGCTGAACATCGCCAATATCGCCCGCGTGAAGACGTTCCTGCAGAACGGGGCGAAGCAGACCAACTCGGGCCTTGACTTCGCGATCGACTATCGCTCGTCGGGGTTCCTGGGGTCGGGATTGCGCTTCGGGATCGGCGCCGATGCGACCTATACGATCGAAAACCGCATCAGCGATATCACGGTCGCCGGGATCAAGGTCGCCAATGCCTATGACGGGGTCGGACTGCTCAACTATCAGAGCACGCTCTATCCGCTGCCCGAATGGAAGGGGCAGGCCTATGTCGACCTCGGCGGCGGGCCGATCGATGCGCGCGTGACGGTGAACTATATCGACGGGCTGCACGACCAGCGCGCCGACACCAACAGCGGGCCGTTCGCGCCGAACCCCAACATCAGCGGATCGCCGATCCTGACGCAGGGCACCAACATCAGCAGCTTCACGACGGTCGATTTCAACCTGCAGATCAAGCTGCCGTGGAACGTCACGCTGACCGGGACCGTGCTCAACATCTTCGACCGCGATCCGCCGTTCGCGCGCGAGGATTACAGCTACGAACCGTTCATCGGCAATCCCTTGGGCCGCCAGATCAAGGTCGGTGTCTCGACGAAATTCTGATCCGTGTCCGACTGACTTCGTCCGGCCCCGTCGCGCCTTCCCGGCGCGGCGGGGTCTTTTTTGTGCCCGCGTAAACAAAAGGTCGCCCCCCGTGTCCTCCCCGACCAGCCTACCCGAAATCCAGGCCACCTTCGTCGCCAAGCGCCGCGCGCTGACGCTGCTGCTGCTGACCCTGGCCTATTTCTTCAGCTACATGGACCGCCAGATCCTCGCGATCCTGAACGAAGACATCATCCGCGACCTCCACCTCAGCGATGCGCAGATGGGGATGCTCGGCGGGTTGGCGTTCGCCATCTTCTATGCCGGGCTGGGTATTCCGGTCGCGTGGCTTGCCGACCGCAGCAATCGCGTGCGGATCATCGCGATTGCCCTGGCGATCTGGAGCGGGTTCACCGCCGCGGGCGGCCTCGCCCAGAATTTCTGGCAATTGCTCGGCGCGCGGATCGGCGTCGGCATCGGGGAAGCGGGGTCGAGCCCGCCCAGCCATTCGATCATCGCCGACCTCTATCCGCCGGAAAAGCGCGCCTCCGCGCTGTCGATCTATTCGCTCGGCGTCGGGCTGGGGGCCGCGTTCGGGACGATCATCGGCGGCGTCGTCGCGACCAAATACGGCTGGCGCGTCGCGATGTACGTGATCGGCCTGCCGGGGCTGTTGCTGGCGATCGTCATCTGGTTCGTCGTGCCCGAGCCCAAGCGCGGCCTGTCCGACGCGCAGACCGCGATGGAGGATACCAAGCCGACGCTCGCCGACGGCTTCACGACCCTGTTCGCCAACCGCGCGGCATTGCATCTGATCGCCGGGTTCACGCTGACGTCGATGATCGGTTACGGCCTGACGGCGTTCGGCCCCAGCTTCATGCAGCGGTCGTTCGGCTTCACCAAGCTCGACATCGCGTTGAAGGTCGCGACGTTCGGGGCCGTCATCGTCGGGATCGCCGCGGTCGTCAGCGGACGGATCGCCGATCGTCTGTCGAAACGCTATGGGCTCTACAGCCAGTCATATATGGTGGTCGTCTTCAAGACGATCGGGTTCCCGTTGACGCTATGTTTCTATGCGGCATCGAACCCGACGTTCGGCGTCGCCGCCTATTTCGCGTCGATCCTGTTTTCGACCGCCTATTTGGGCGTGACCTTCGCGCTGATCCAATCCGAAGCGCCGGTCCGGCTGCGATCGACCTGGGCGGCGATCACCTTGCTGATCAACAATCTGATCGGACTCGGGCTGGGGCCGCTCGCGGTGGGCGCGATCAGCGACGCGCTGAAGCCGACCTATGGCGCGGAATCGTTGCGCTATGCGATGTTCACGTTCAGCGCGATCACGCCCTGGGCGATCTTCCATTACTGGCGGGCGGGCGTGCTGTTGAAGCGGGCCAGCGCACGCCGCTAGCGTACGCCAACGACGAGACGCGCCCGTTCGGCCGACGAGCATAGCTCGATCGACGACGCCGCATTGCCGCGGCGCCACCGCCTCAAGGGACCGCCGCGGCGAAGCCGCGTCGTTGGACGGGCCGAAGGCCCGCCGGCCGCGCTTGCGCGTCTCGTCGCGAACTCAGTTCGCGTCGTGCGCGGCGGCGCGGTCGTCGAACATTCCGAAGGCGAGGGTGGACGCATACATCGCCACGGCGCGCTCGCGCGGCATGGCCGATGCCCATTTGCGCATGTCGAACGCCGCATTCTGCAGCGCCATCAGCGACTGGCTGACGATCAGCGCATCGACCGGGCGGACCGATCCTTCCGCCGCGCCGTCCGACAGCATCCCGGCATAGCGCCGCGCGATCCGGTTCGACCGGTCGAGCATCGCGGTCCGCACTTGGCGCGGCAGGCCGGTGAGGGCGGTCGTGCGGAGCAACGGCCCACGTTCGGAAAATTGCACGTCGAGCAACGTCGCGATGACGCTCGACAGCTTGTGCCACCAATCGCCGCCTTCGTTCTCGCCGGCCTGTTGCGTCTCGATGATCGTGTCGAAGCTGCGCTTGTAGCATTCGATGACCAGATCGTCCTTGGCATCGAGGTGGTGATAGAAGCTGCCCTTGGTGACGTTGAGTTCGGACGCGATCTTCTGCACCGAGGCACCGCGATAGCCGAGCTCGTTGATCAGCCGCGTCGCGGCGCGCAGGAACGCCTCGCGTCCCGGCTCCACGTCCTGATGTTCGACATTCAGCATCGTCGGCGCCCAGGACGCGCCCTTGGGGGCGATACCATGACGGAACATGTCCATGATGCGCGCTTCGACGCGATCGAACTGGTCGAGGTCGTATCGCGTGATCCAGGCGGGGATCCAGAACGTCTCCTCGAGCAGGACGTGCGCGCGCGCGCCGTTCAAATCCTTTTGCCGGCGATCGGCCGGCTCGCCCCACAAGGCGCGGGTGCGGCGAAAGATGTCGCGCCACCCGGCCATCAGCCGCCCGAGCATCGGCTCTTCCATCGCACGCAAGTCGCTCAGCCCCGCCAGCGCGCGTTCCTCATTCTCGCGAATGCGCGCGAACCGCGCCATGTTGAGCGACAGATATTTGGCCACGCGCGCCTCAGGCGTCGCTTCGGCCTGCGCTTCGTCCAGCATGTCGCCAAGCGTGAGCAGCGTATGTTCGAAACAGGCCTGCGCCAGGTCTTCCTTGCGCTTGAAATAATAAGTGACGCTGGTCGTGTTGAGCCCGACCCGCCGCGCGACATCGGCGAAGGTCATGCCCTTCGCGCTCTGTTCGTTGATTGCCTCCGACGCCGCCGCCAGGATCGCGTTGCGTTTCGCGCGGAAACGTTTCGTCCCCGCCGCGTCGTCCAATTCTGCGGTATCGCTTTGCCCCATCGCCGAAGCTTATCAGCTTCGTCCGGCATAACCAGTGATTTTGCGTAACGAAAACGTCGCATTTTCGAATCTTTTTTCGACATGCCCGACACGCATTCAACGGCTTTACCGAATACGCGGTATGGTCTAGCCGGTGGCCGGACAGCCAAAGGAGATCGATACGATGGACTTCACATTGAGCGAACGCGAGACCTATTTCCGCGATCGGGTGAAGGCGTTCATCGACAAGGAAATCAGGCCCCGGAACCCCGACTATCATCGCCAGTCGCACGAGGGCGATCGCTGGAAGGTGATCCCGGTGATTGAGGAAGTGAAGGCCATCGCCAAGGCGCAGGGGCTGTGGAATTTCTTCATGCCGCCGCATTCGGGCCAGACGCATGTCGACGACACGTTCGAATTCGAAGGCACGCAGCTCACCAACCTCGAATATGCGCTGTGCGCGGAGGAAATGGGGAAGGTCGGCTGGGCGTCCGAATGCTTCAACTGCTCGGCGCCCGATACCGGCAACATGGAGGTTTTCCATCGTTACGGTACGCGCGAGCAGAAGGAAAAATGGCTCGTACCGCTGATGAACGGCGAGATTCGATCGGCCTTCCTGATGACCGAGCCGGCGGTGGCGTCGTCCGATGCGACCAACATCGAAACCAGCATGGTTCGCGACGGCGATCACTATGTCATCAACGGCCGCAAATGGTGGTCGTCGGGCGTCGGCGATCCCCGTTGTGCCGTCGCGATCGTGATGGGCAAGACCAACCCCGACAACAAACGCCACCAGCAGCAGAGCCAGATCCTGGTGCCGATGGACACGCCGGGCGTGAAGATCGAGCGCATGCTGTCGGTCTACGGGTACGACCATGCGCCGCATGGCCATGGCGAGGTGGTGCTCGACAACGTCCGTGTGCCGGTCGAGAACGTGCTGCTCGGCGAGGGCCGCGGCTTCGAGATCGCGCAGGGGCGCCTGGGGCCGGGCCGTATCCATCACTGCATGCGCACCATCGGCACCGCGGAAACCGCGATCGAGGCGATGGCCAAGCGGCTGTTGTCGCGCGTCGCGTTCGGCAAGCGGATCGCCGACCATTCGATCTGGGAGCAACGGATCGCCCGCGCGCGGATCGACATCGAGATGACGCGGCTGCTCTGCCTCAAGGCCGCCGACATGATGGACAAGGCCGGCAACAAGTCCGCGCAGCAGGAAATCGCGATGATCAAGGTCCAGGCGCCGAACATGGCGCTGCAGATCCTCGACGACGCGATCCAGGCGCATGGTGGCGGCGGCGTGTCGGACGACTTCCCGCTGGCGCACCAATGGGCGGCGATGCGCACACTGCGCTTTGCCGACGGCCCGGACGAAGTCCACAATCGCGCGATCGCGCGCAACGAGTTCGGCAAGTACGGCGAGTATCGCGCGGACGTCATGTCGAGCGGCGATATCGGCGTGTCGCGTTAAAACCAGGCGCTCCTGCGACAGCGGGGGTTCGGATCCACAGAGGCCGTCGCCCGCGGTCCTAGCTGCTGCTGTCGCAGGAGCACGGGTGGGGAGTTCGAAGTGAAGGCAGCCGTTCTGTTCGAGGCGAAGAAGCCGCTCGAAATCTGCGATGTCGACGTCGCCAAGCCTGGTCCGCACGAGGTGTTGATCCGCACCGTTGCGTGCGGGGTGTGCCGGTCGGACCTGCATTTCGTCGACGGCGCTTACCCGACGCCGTTGCCCGCGATCCCGGGCCACGAAGCCGCCGGTATCGTCGAGGCGGTCGGCGACGAAGTGCGCACGGTGAAGGTCGGCGACGCGGTCGTCACGTGCCTGTCGGCGTTCTGCGGCCATTGCGAATTCTGCGTGTCGGGCCGCATGTCGCTGTGCATCTCCGCCGAGGTGCGCCGCCAGAAGGAGGCCGCCCCGCGACTGACGCTGAAGGGCAAGCCCGTCCATCAGATGCTCAATCTGTCGGCCTATGCCGAGATGATGCTCGTCCATGAGCATGCCTGCGTCGCGATCGATCCGGACATGCCGCTCGACCGGGCGGCGCTGCTCGGCTGCGCAGTGACGACGGGGGCTGGCGCCGTGTTCAACGCCAGCCCGGTGACGCCCGGCGAGACGGTGTGCGTGGTCGGCTGTGGCGGGATCGGCTTAGCCGCGGTCAACGCCGCGAAGATCGCCGGCGCGGGCAAGATCATCGCGCTCGACCCGGTGGCGGAAAAGCGCGCCCTGGCCGAGAAACTCGGCGCGACGCACAGTTTCGACGCGACTGCCGAGGGGACGGTGGGCGCGGTGGTCGAACTGACCAAGGGCGGCGTCCACCACGCCATCGAGGCCGTGGGGCGCGAGGCGTCGGCCGATACCGCCGTCAAGGTGCTCCGCCGCGGCGGCACCGCAACGATCCTGGGGATGATGCCGCTGGGCAGCAAGGTCGGACTGTCGGCGTTCGACCTGTTGGGCTCGAAGAAGCTGCAGGGCGGGCTGATGGGCGGCAACCGTTTCCCGGTCGACATTCCGCGCCTAGTCGATTTCTACCTGCGCGGGTTGCTCGATCTCGATACGATCATCGCTGAACGCATGTCGCTCGATAACATCAACCACGCGTTCGACGAACTGCGCAAGGGCGACGCTGCGCGCAGCGTCATCGAGTTCGCCTGATGGCCGCGCATCCCGACGATGCTCCCCAGACGATCGCGGTCGACGAGAAGAACGCGCTCGACCTCGCCAAGCTGGCGGCGTGGATGGAAGCGAACGTCGCGGGGTTTGCGGGGCCGCTGAGCTACACCAAGTTCGCCGGTGGCCAGTCGAACCCGACCTATAAGCTGACCGCCGCGTCGGGCGACTATGTCCTGCGGCGCAAGCCGTTCGGCAATCTGTTGCCCTCCGCCCATGCGGTCGACCGCGAATATAAGGTCATCGCCGGGCTGTATCCCACCGGTTTTCCGGTCGCGCGACCTTATGGTCTGTGCACCGATCCCGCGGTGGTCGGTACCGATTTCTACGTCATGGGGTTCGCCGACGGGCGCAACCTGTGGGACGGCACCTTGCCCGATTACGCGCCGGCCGAACGCACCGACATCTATAATGCGATGTGCGACACGCTCGCGGCGCTCCACACCACCGATCATGTCGCGGCGGGGCTGGGCGATTACGGCAAGCCGGGCAATTATTTCGAGCGTCAGGTCGCGCGCTGGACCAAGCAATACAACCTCGCCGAGACCGAGCATATGCCCGCGGTCGAGAGCCTGATCGAGTATCTGCCGCGCACGCTCCCCGAACAGACGCGCACGTCGGTCGTGCATGGCGATTACCGCATCGACAATATGATGTTCCACAAGACCGAGAATCGCGTGATCGCGCTGCTCGACTGGGAATTGTCGACGCTCGGCGACCCCTTGGCCGACTTCAGTTACTTCCTGATGAGCTGGGTCACCAAGCCGGAGGGCCGGTCGGGCGTCGAAGGCGTGGCCGGCGGCGACAGCGGCATCCCGACGATCGACGACATGGTCGCGCGATACTGTGCCGCGACCGGGCGAGACGGGCTGCCCGACCTGAACTGGTATTTCTCGTACAATCTGTTCCGCCTGACCGGCATCGTTCAGGGCATCAAGAAACGGATCGTCGAGGGCACGGCGTCGTCCGCGCAGGCCGAGAAATCGGCGGCCGGAGTGTATCGGCTGGCCGACGCGGCGTGGGACTTCGCGCAGAAGGCTGGGGCCTGACTTTCCTTGTGCTCCTGCGCAGGCAGGAGCCCAGGGCCACGGGCGGTTCGCTCGATAATCCTAGGCTCCTGCCTGCGCAGGAGCACGAAAGAGAAGGATGCAAGGGATGTCGCTATTCGACCTGACCGGGAAGGTCGCGGTCATCACCGGATCGACGAAGGGCATCGGCAAGGCGTCGGCGTTCGAGCTCGCCGAGCATGGCGCCAAGGTCGTCATTTCCAGCCGCAAGCAGGATGCGTGCGACGCCGTCGCTGCGGAGTTGAACGGCAAATACGGCGAGGGCACCGCGATCGCGGT
>Ga0164294_10000839_pt1 | contig 29143 bp, 24 predicted proteins | sample GEODES005metaG_FD_111479 | JGI IMG/M metagenome (GOLD analysis project Ga0164294, IMG submission 111479) | Oligotrophic lake water microbial communities from Sparkling Lake, Wisconsin, USA - GEODES005 metaG | ecosystem: Environmental > Aquatic > Freshwater > Lake | place: USA: Sparkling Lake...
CCTTGGTGGAGTACTTTGGCCAGCGCTGGGAGAAGCAGAGCTGCGAGGCCTGCGATGTCTGTTTAGGCGAGCTGGAGGGGGTGGCGGATTCCACCACGGTGGCCCGCAAGATCCTCTCGGCCATCGCCCGCCTCGCCGGGCAGCGCGGCGACGCCTACGGCGCGGCCTACATCGCCGAGGTGCTGCGCGGGGCGCGCAACGCCAAGGTGTTGGAGCGGGGCCACGACCAGCTCACCGTCTGGGGGCTGATGAAGGAGCTGGACAAAGACACGATCGTCACCTTCATCAATCAGCTCATCGACGGCGGGGCCCTGTCCCGAGAAGAAGGTGTGTACCCGGTGGTGCGGCTCACCGAGGAGGGCCTTCGCATCCTGCGCGGGCAGCAGGAGGTGCAGCTCTTTTTGATGCGCTCGGCGGCCCGCATCGCGGAGTCCGACCGCAAGCGCAAGCGGGTGGAGGTCACGGGAGCGGAGACGGCGGCCTTGAACACCGGCGACAAGGCCCTCTTCGAGGAGCTGCGCGCGCTGCGCCGCACCCTGGCGAGCGATCTGGGGGTGCCGCCCTACATCGTCTTCTCCGACGCGACCCTCGAAGAGATGGCCCGCAAGCGCCCGCAGTCCGAGTCGGCCTTCCTCGACCTGCGCGGCGTGGGTGAACAGAAGCTGGAGCGCTTTGGCGCCCGCTTCCTGGCCCTGCTGACCCAGCGGAGCGGCGAAGTCGCGCCGTCGCCTGCGCCCACACCCAAGGCGACCAAAGCGACCAAGGCCGCTCCCGCGCCGAAGGCCGCGCCCGCGCCGAAGGCCGCGCCCGCGCCGAAGGCCCCGCCGGCTCCCCCGGCGCTCAGCGAGACGCAGCTCGCGGCCTTTGTGCTCTTCGCCAACGGCCGCTCGGTGGACGAGGTCGCCGCCGGCGTGGGGCGGTCGCGCGGCACCTGCGTGGACTACCTCTGCGCCTTCATCGCGCACCGCCGGCCTCGGTCGATCGCACCCTGGGTGTGCGAGGAGGACCTCGAAGACATCCAGGCGGCCATCGCGGTGGTCGGGGCGGGCTCCCTCCAAGAGCTGCACACCGAGCTGTGCGGCAGCATCTCCCTCGATCGCCTTCAGATCGCCGTGGCCTTTCTCAAGGCTGATTAGGCCAGGGCGTCGCGCCCGAGCTTGAGGATGAGCGCCAGCACCACGGCGAGCACCACCCAGCGGACGAGGCGGTCGCCGCCCCGCATCGCCACCCGGCTGCCGGCCCAGGCGCCGGTGAACTGGGCGGTGGCCAGGGTGAGGGCCAGCGGCCAGCGCACCACGCCCTGGGCCGCGAAGACGGCCAGCGCGGCGAGGTTGGAGGCGAAGTTCACCACCTTGGCGTCGGCCGTGCCCTGGGAGAGGGGGCGGCCGAGGAGCAGGGCGTAGGCGAGGATCAGGAAGGTGCCGGTGCCGGGGCCGAAGAAGCCATCGTAGGCGCCGATGCCGAAGGCGAGGCCGATGGCGATCGACCGGGCGTGGGGCCGCGCCGCCTTGGCGGGGTCGGGGTGCAAGGGCGGCCGAAAGGTCAGGAGCAGCGCCACCGCCACCAGCAGCCCGAGCACGATGGGCCGCAGCAGGGCTGGGCTCAGGAGCAGCACGAGGGCCGCACCGCAGGCCGATCCGAGGAAGCCGGCGACGAAGGAGGCCGGCGCCCGGGGGCGGTCGACCTTCCCGGCTCGCCAGAAGGTGAGCAGGGCCGATCCGGAGCCCCAGACGGCCTGCCCCTTGTTGGTGCCCAGCGCGATGTGGGGCGGTAGGCCGGCGGCGAGCAGGGCGGGGACCGTGATGAGGCCGCCACCGCCGGCGATGGCGTCGATGAAGCCAGCGGCGGCGGCGGCGCCCATCAGCAGGAGGAGCGTGGGGAGGGGGAGCCCCACCCCCGCGGAGAGGTCGGCGAAGACAGACATGGCCCGGGCGCTAACCCGGGCCGGTCGGCCTAGCTCCGACGGCGGCGGGCGCCGAGGAGGAGCAGGCCAGCGGCGAGGCCGACCATCGAGGCAGAGCCGCCGATCGCCGAGCAGCCGCCCTTGGCGCCGTCGTCGCTGTCGTCGGAGCCGTCGTCGGTGAGGCCGCCGTCGGTGCCATCGGTGCCGTCGGTCCCATCGGTGCCGTCGGTCCCATCGGTGCCGTCGGTCCCATCGGTGCCGTCGGCGCCGTCGTCGCCGCACTCGATCACGGCCGGGTCGTTGTCGTCACAGTCGGTGCCGCCGCTCTCCAGGGTGTCGGCGCCGTCGCCGTCCTGGTCGAAGTCCGAGCCGCCCGAGCAGTCGGAGTCCACGCCGTCGTACCAGGTCTCCGCCGCGCCGGGGAAGGCGCTGGCCGAGGCGTCGTCGCAGTCGTCGGAGAGGTCGGAGTAGCCCTCGGGCTCGAAGCACGCATCGAGCGGGGCGGACTCGTCGCCGTGGCCGTCGCTGTCGGCGTCCTGGTAGAAGGTGACCTGGTCGACGGCCTCTTCGTCCAACATGCCGTCGCAGTCATTGTCCAGGTCGTCGCAGATCTCCTCGGCGCCGGGGAAGGTGGCGGCGTTGTTGTCGTCGCACTCCTCACAGGCGGCGAAGGTGTCGCCATCGAGGTCGGCGTAGGCCACGCTGCCGTCGCAGTTGTAGTCGATGGTGTCGGTGCAGTCTTCGACCACGCCCGGGTTGAAGTCGGCGCTGGTGTCGTCGCAGTCGCCGCTCGTGCGGGTGTAGCCAGAAGGCGCCGTACAGGCGGAGACCGTGGTGGTGCCGCCGTAGGTGTCGCTGTCGGCGTCCTGGTAGTAGGTCACCTTGCCGGTGGTGCTGCTGTCGGCGTCGTCCACGAGGCCGTCGCAGTCCTCGTCGGTCGAGCCGTCGCAGACCTCGGTGGCGCCGGGGTTGACGGTGGCGTCGCTGTCGTCGCAGTCGGACTCACAGGTGGTGTACCCGTCGCCGTCGGCGTCATCACAGGGCTCGTCGACCGTGATCGAGGTCGTGGTGGTGGTGGAGAGGTCGCCGGACTTGGCGCTGTTGCCGTTGACGGCGTTGCCGGCGGCGTACAGCGTGATGGCGCCCTCGGCCGAGGGGGCGGTCCAGGAGAAGTTGAAGGTCACCGTGCCGCTGGTCATCGCGGTCTTGGAGCTGTGCGTGATCTCGGTGCCCGACTTCACCGTGTTGGTGCCGGCGGTCATGGTGCCCGAGGAGCCCGAGACGTTGAGGCCGGCATGGGACATCGAGGAGTTGGTGACGGCCAGGGTCACCGTGATGGTCTCTCCCGGGGCCACCGTGGTCTTGCTCGGGGTGAGCGCGAGGGTGGTGGTGCCCGAGCCGCCCGTGTGGCAGCCGGCGCAGCCGGAGACCGACGAGCCGGTCTTGCCAGCGGAGTAGGCGTAGGACGAGGGAATGAGCAGCGCGGCGAGAAGAGCGAACATCAGCGGCAGTCTCCTGACAGGGTGAGGAAAGGGTTGCGCAAGGTTAGCCGATCTTTCCTGAGAGGCGCTTTCAACTTTGTTGCTCCGCTTGACATTTCGCTTTCAAGTAAAGGCGATGATGTGAAACTTCGGCTGTTTACGCTGGTTTTGACACTGGGATGCGCGGGGGAGGTCGCCCCGCCCACAGCCCCTGATCTTGTGCTGGTGATCGTCGACACCCTGCGCGCCGACCGCCTCGGCACCTATGGCGCCGACCGGCCCACGAGCCCGCAGATCGACGCGATGGCCGCCAAGGGGCTGGTCTTTGAGCGGGCCTACGCCCAGTCCGGCTGGACCCTGCCTTCGGTCACGAGCCTGCTCACCGGCCAGTTCTTTCACGAGCATCGGGTCGGCCGCGACCTCGCCCGGCCCAATGTCGTGGGCTGCCTGAGCCGGCAGGCCACCACCCTGCCCGAGCTGCTGGCGGCCCAGGGCTACGCCACCGGCGCCGTCATCAACAACACCTTCCTGGCGCCTGAGTTTGGCCTGCGGCAGGGCTTTGTTCACTACGACTACGAGGGGGCCAGCAACGCCAGCCACCGCAGCGCGCTCACGAGCGTAAACGCAGGCCTGGACTGGCTGAGCGCGCAGACGGCGCCGGCCTTTTTGCTGCTTCATGTGATGGAGCCGCACCTGGACTACCGGCCCGATCCGGCGGTGCGCGGCCGCTTTGCCCCGATCGACGCCGTTCCCAGCGAGCTTGATCTGGCCGACCCCGCGGTGTTTACGCGCCTGCAGAACGGCGCCAACCTGCCGAGCCCGGCCGGGCAGGCCTATGTCAAGGCGCTCTACGACGAGGAGGTCGCCACCGTCGACCTGGCCATCGGTCGCCTGCGCGAAGGTCTCGCCGCCCGCGGTCGGCCGACGGTGGTGGCCCTCACCGCCGATCATGGCGAAGAGCACTGGGATCACGCCGGCTTTGAACATGGCCACGCCCTGTGGAGCGAGCTCACCCGGGTGCCGCTGATCCTCCAGGGCCCGGGCATCGAAAAGGGCCGCAGCGCCACGGTGGTGGAGCACGTCGACCTCTTCGCCACCCTGCTCGGGCTCGGCGGCGCCTCCCGCCCGGCCGGGGCCCACGGCGACGACCTCCGGCAGGTGGCCGCTTCCCCGAGCCCGCGGGTGGCGCTCAGCGAGAATTGTCTCTACGCCGCGCCCTGCGTGTCGCTGGTCGACGACAAGGCCCGTCTGCTCTTCTTTCCCGTGGAGCAGCAGATGAGCGCCCACCTGCTCGATGCGCGGGGCGCCGATGGGCCTGCACTGCAGGGAGAGGCCCTGCGGGCCGAGGTCAACCGCCTGGGCCCGGTCCTCCAGGCCCGTCGCGGCACCCTCGACCCGATCAACGCCAACGGCCTGCGCACCCTCGACGCCCAGCTCTTCGAGCAGCTCGCCGCCCTTGGCTACATGAACGGCGTGGCGGTCGATCCCGAGGCGGCCCAGGCCGGCGACCCCTGCGGCGAGCCTACTCCTCCCCCGCCGACGCCGGGGCGCTGAGCACGGCGGGCTGCTGATCCTCGGGGACGCCGCCCGCGCGCACGACCAGCTCCAGCAGATCGCCGGGCACCGGGGCGACGACGGCGATGGGGGCGTCGGTGAGCGGGTGGTAGAGGTCGAGCTTCCAGGCGTGCAGGGCGAGGCGGGGCCAGGCGCGGCCGGCGGCGTGGCCGTAGCGGCGGTCGCCCACCACCGGAAAGCCGGCCTCGGCGGCGTGGCGGCGGATCTGGTGGGTGCGGCCGGTCATCAGCCGCACGGCGAGCAGGCTCATGCCCTCGTTGCGGTTGAGGCGCTTGAAGCGGGTGTGGGCGGTCTCGCCGTCGATCGGGTTGGTCCACTCGCCGCGCTCGCCGGGATCGCCCACCACCACGATGAGGTAGGTGCGCCGGATGGTGCCCTCTCGAAAGGCGTCGGCGATGTCTGGGTTGACGCCGGGGTCGCGGGTGACGAGCAGCAAGCCGCTGGCCGGGGTGTCGAGGCGGTGGTGCAGGCCGACGTAGCGCTCGCGGGCCGAGAGGAGGCCGTAGACATGCACCCTCTTGCCCTCGCGGGTGCCCTGCGAGGGCAGGCCCGCCGGCTTGTCGACCACCATCAGGTAGCGGTCCTTGTAGCGGACGGGCAGCTCGGGGGTGTCCTCGAGGTCGGCGACGGTGCGCACCTCCACCACGGCGCCCAGAGTCACGGTGGCGGCCGGGTGGGTGGTGATGGTGCCATCCACCCGCACGCCGCCGCGGCCGATGATCGTGCGGGCCTTCTTGCGGCTGAGCTTGGTGTTGCCGGCGACCGAGCGGTCGAGGCGATCTTCGAGGGGGGCGACGTAGCGTTCGCGCACAGCGGCTCCGTGGGGGGCGGCGCTCTAACCGGGATCGGCGGCTTCGGCGTCCAGCACGGTGCAAGCCCGCACCCAGGCCTCGCCCACCGCGAGGGGGGCCTCGCAGCGCAGGGGCAGGTCGCGGCCGAGGAGGCCGAGGGGCTCGCCATAGGCGGCCTGCCAGATCCGGTCGCCGGGGGAGAGCGCGCCGGGCCGCGTGTCGGGTCCATAGACGAAGAAGTCCGCCAGCGGCGCCTCCACCACGCCGGCCCAGGGCTGGCTCAGCGCCGCGGCCTGGTAGCTGCCCACCCACACGCGGTCGCCGGCCGCCAGTTGGGCGGCGATCTGCGGGGCGGCGGCCCGCTCTGCCTGGGCCTGATGCAGGCCAAAGAGGCTGGCCTCGGGGCCAAAGGGGGAGCGAGCCGACAGGTAGAAGAGCCCTGCGAGGGCGAGGTAGGGGTGCCGCCCCGCGAGGAGCACGGCGGCGAGCGCCATCCCGGGGAGGAAGTAGCGGACATGGGTGGAGGCGGCGCCCGGCGTGCGGCTGACAAAGAAGCCGACCACCGAGAAGAAGCCGACCCAGACGGCGATCTGCACCAGGGCCGGGCGCAGGGCCGGGCGCAGCAGGGCGCGGCCGCCGAGGAGCAGCCCGCCGACGAGGAGGAGCCCGCGGCCCTGCTCCCAGAAGACGATGCGCAGCGACCAGTACAGATCAGCGGCCCAGGCGGTGAGGCTGGCCGGCAGGTGCTCGGGTTGGGCGGGGGCGCCGTGGAGCAGGGCCCAGGCCCCCAGGCTGGCCAGGGGTGCGAGGGCTTCGGGCCGCCAACGGCGCTCATCCCAAGCCCGAGCCAGGGCCGGCGCCAGAAGCAGCACGCCGGGCTCTTTGCACCAGGGGGCCAGGGCGCCGAGCAGCGCGAAGAAGCCCCAACGGCCGTGGTGCAAGGCCAGCAGGGCCCAGGGGGTGACGGCCAGCAGCGGCAGATCGAGCTCGGGGCGCAGGAGCTGGGCCAGGAAGGGCGGCAGGCCGAAGAGGGCGAGGCCCGACCAGCGGCCACCGAGGCGCTGGCCGAGCACCGCAAAGCCGCTCGCCGCCAGCATCGCCGGCAGCAGGCAGGCGAGGTGGATGGCCTCGACGTGGGGGCCGAAGAGCCGCACAAAGAGCCCCAGCCAGGCGAACCACAGCGGCGGGTGGGCATAGTCGGGGATGCCATCGGCCCACTGGGGCGGGGTGGTCTGGGCGGAGAGGCCGGCGAGGAGGGCCTCGGGCAGGGCGCCGGCGGGCCGCAGGAGGGGGCCTTGCTCGGCGATCAGCAGCCCCTGGGGCACCCACCAAAAGAGGCTGTCCTCGACGAGGGGCTGATCGAGGTGGGCGAGCACCCAGGCGGCCGCCAGCAGCGCCGCGACGAGGGCGGGGTGCAGCGCGGGGTCGCGGGAAGGGGGCTGGGGAGCGTCCATCGGTCGAGCCTACGTCAGGCGGCCGCGGGCTGGCAAAGAGCCTGCAAAGCCCCCCCCGCGTCGTCGCCGAGCGGTATCCTCCCCGCCCCGACCCCGGAGGTCTGTGTGCGCGCCCTGCTCCTCGCTGCCCTGCTCTGCCTGTCTCCTGCTGCCTTGGCGGCCGATGAGCCCTATGTAATGGGCGATCTCAACGCGAGCCTCGTGCTGCCGAAGGGTTGGGAGCAGCTCAAGTGGTCGGACTGGGAGCTGCAGGCGAAGAGCAAGGATGGGATGCTCTTTCATCTGTTCAAGTCCGACTACCAGCCGGATCTGACCGAGGCGAACGTGGCCGCCCACGCCGAGGCCTACCTCGTGCCCCTGGCCGACCAGGGCTTCAGCGAGCCCACCACCACCAACGCCTCGCTCACCGAGATCGCCGGGCGGCCGGCGGGCTTCGTGCGCACCGCGGTCTCGATCCCCAAGGTGGGCCGCGGCACCGCGGTCACCGCCATCTTCGCCGGCAAGGGCATCACCCTGCACGCCCGGGTCATCGCGGTGGCGGGCCAGGCCAGCAAGGCCGAGGCCACCCTCACCGCGATGCTCGGCCTGCTGCAGCTCAGCGCCGAGCCGAGCCCCACCACCAACGTCGTGACCAGCCCGTCGGGGCTGGGCGCCACCCTGCCGGCTGGCTGGCGCGCCCCGCTGCCCGAGGAGCTGGAGGCGGCCCAGAAGGTGACGGCGCTGATCGGCCAGCCCCAGGTCGACCTGGAGAAGTGCTGGCTGGGCGTGCGCCCGCCGGCCAGCGGCGAGGCCGACCTGCTGCTCACCTGCAAGGGGGGCGCGGCGCCGGGGCCGATCGACAGCCACTCCTTCGCTGGCGTCGAGGAAGAGCTGCACACGCGCTTCTTCGGCAAGCTCACCGAGGCGGTGCCGCGGGGTACCCCCCTGGAGCTGACCGACCGCCAGGGGGTGGTCTTCGCGGTGAAGGGGGGCAAGAACCCGATCCGCCTGCTGGTGCTGCCCTACGAGAACAACATCGCCACCACCTGGGCCCTCTCCAACCACCTGAGCGAAGAGGCCCTCGACGCCGATCTCAAGGCGGTGGCCAGCGCCATGACCTTCCCCGGCGAGAACAAGGGGGCGCCGCGCTTCGGGGCGGGCAACTGGTTGGACTACTACCTCGCCTACCGGCCGCTCCACCCCTACGTTCTGGTGCCCGGCGCGCTGATCCTGGCCGCGGTGGCGGCCTTGGTGATGAAGCTGCGGCGGGTGGCCCAGACCGGCTGAGCCCAACGAACAAGGGCGCCGCGGGGGCGCCCTTGCCAGGAGTGGCGGACTACTTGCGCGGCAAGGCAGGCGGGGGCTCTTCGCCGCCGCCTTCGAGGCCGGCGCAGTAGCAGGCGGTGAGGTCCGACGCGCCGATCGAGCCGGTGGCGTAGGTGGCATCGAAGCTGGTGATCGCCATGTCGGCGCCGGCGCCGTAGCTGCTGATCGTGAAGGTGGGCCCCGCGTTGGCCTTGTTGACATCGGTGGAGCCGGGGATCTCCAGGATGGACTCGGCGGCGGTGGCCGGCGGCGGGGGTGCTGCGGGGGGCGGCTCGACGTTGATCAGCTCCAGCACGTCGCCCGAGGCCGGGGTTCCTTCGATGAGGATGCGCACCTTGGCGTCGAGGTAGGTGTTGGCGACCAGCTCGTCGCAGGCAGCGGCCGAGCCGCTCGTGCCGACGACCTGCACGCCAAAGTCAGTGGCGGCCCAGACCCAGGAGTCGAAGGTGATCGCCGTGCCCGAGGTGGGGGTGTAGACCACGCTCGAGGTGGCGCAGGCATCCGCGTCGGCGTCGGCGTCGCTGTCGGCATCGGCGTCTGCGTCGCTGTCGGCGTCTGCATCGGCGTCGCTGTCGGCGTCAGAATCGGCGTCGGCGTCGCTGTCGGCGTCCGTGTCGCTGTCTGCATCGGCATCTGCGTCGGACTCTTCGCCGGCGGTGTCGCCGCCATCGCAGTCGGGCGAGCCCGAGCAGCCCTTGTCATCGCAGTCGAACAGGCCGTTGGCGTCGTTGTCGGCGCCATCGGTGCAGTCGCCGGGGTTCATGCCCTCGGTTTCTTTGCCGCCGCAGGCGACGGAGAGGGCCAGCAGCCCAACCAGGCTCAAAGAGCGGATCATCGCGTACCTCCAGTGGGCTCCATCATGCCGCAATGGGGGCCTCGGGTGCAAGGGCTGCGACCTCAGCCTCCGTCGGCGGGCGTCTCGGCTTCCTCGTCGGCGGCCGGGGCGGCGGGCATGGGCAGCGCGGGGCTCAAGGCGTCGGGAGTGGGCACCTGGACGGCGCCGCCGAGGGGGATGGGCAGGGCCGCGCCCTTGGAAGGCCGCGGGCTGGCGGTGGGCTTGGGGGCGTCGCCGATGCGGGTGGGCTGGGTGGCGTTCTGGTCGGCCGTGCTGAAGCAGTCGTGGTCCCAGATCTCCACGGTCTCGACGGTGGCTGCCTCGCCGGGCTTGGGCGTGACCTCCTTCATGTAGATGATCTGGAGGCTCTTCACCTTCTCGCCGCCCTGGTGGTCTTTGTTCCAGGTCCGGCAGAGGTACTGCGCAAAGGGCTGGCGGAGCTTTTTGTTGGACTTCATCCAGAGATTGCGCATGTATTTGCGCCAGCGCTGGTTCTTGTACTCGGTGCTGGGGACATCGGGCTTTTCGTAGTCCACCGGCCCGTTCACCCAGAGATCCACCTCGGCGCCGTTGACCATCTTGGCGGGGATCACGAACCAGCCGTCATCCTTCAAGGGGTAGGGGGCAAACATCTCCCACTTCTGGTCGATGCGCAGCACGCTGCCGATCCAGCGCACGCTCAGCGGCACGCTCCAGCGATCGGTGGGCATCCAGTAGGTGGGGATGGTGGTCATGTTCCAGTGGAAGCTCATCCACAGGAAGAAGGCGGCGAGGAGGTGATTGGGCGCGCTCAGCACCTGGGTGGGGGACCTTCGGCGTAGGGTGAGGCCGAGGCGATCCCAGAACCAGCCGGGCAGCAGGCCGATCCAGCCCACCGCGCAGATGTAGCTGAAGAGGCCGATCTCCAGGCCCAGATCGAAGCCGAGGTGCATGGAGATGAAGGCGGCGACCACCAACACGCGCACCGGCCCGCGAAAGACCGGCATCAGCAGCAGAAAGGGCCCGATGAGCTCCAGCCAGAAGGTGCTGTGGGTGAGGGTTTGCCACACCAGCGGCTCGGCCAGCAGCCAGGAGGCCATCGGCTGCCGGGCGTACATGTCGATGTTGAGCGCATAGTAGACGGCGAGGCCGTTGCGCCAGACGCTGCCGGTCTTCAAAAACCAGGTGAAGAGGTAGATGAAGCCCATCTGGGCGCCCAGTGCGGCGGTGGCCACGCCCAGCACGGTGCGGGGCAGCTCAGCGCTGGGGTCGGGGCGGCGGGCGGCGTCGAGGGAGAAGCGGGCGCCGAGCGGCAGAAACATCGACCAGAACAGCAGCAGCCGAAAGACCACATCGCCGGACTGCAGCACATAGGCGTTGCGGTTTTGCAGGCTGACCAGCAGCACCCAAGAGGCGATCGTGGCGAGGCGCGTTTTGTAGCCCACCACCAGCATCCCCGCGAAGACCGCGGCCACGCCGAAGAGGAAGAGCTGGTGGTTGGCCAGCCCGCCACCCATGTGCAGGCTGAACTGCAGCTCGCGGTAGGTGTACTCCAGCCAGGCCTTGCGGGGGAGCACGCCCTGGTCGGTGTAGAAGACCGACACATCGCTGGCCCGCACCCAGAGGTCGGCCAGGATGAGCAGCCCAAGGCCCACCCGCATCGCCGCCAGCGAGCGGGTGTCGAGGCCAAAGACCTCGGTGAACGCGACCCGCCAGGCGGGCTGGGGGGGTGTGGGTTTGGGCTCCATCCCCAGACTCCTTTTGGGTCGGCCTGCGGCTTAGCCGGCCAGCTCGCGGTCGATGATCAGCTTGAACTGCTCGAAGGGCAGCGCCCCGGAGAGGGGGATGCCGTTGATGAAGAAGGCGGGGGTGCCGCTGACGCCCACCGCCGCGCCGGCCTCGGCGTCGGCCTGGATCTCGGCAGCCTGCTTCGGATCGACCCGGCAGGTCTCCCACTTGGACAGATCGAGCTTGAGGTTGGTGGCGTAGGCCTTCAAGTCGGTCTCGGTGAGGCTCTGCTGGTTCTTCATCAGCACCTCGTGCATCTCCCAGTACTTGCCCTGCTCGCCCGCGCAGTTGGCGGCGATGGCGGCGGGGATGGCGCCGGTGTGGCCCGGCAGCGGGTAGTCGCGGAAGACCATCCGCACCTTGCCCTTGTACTCGTCGAGGATGCGCGTGATCGTGGGGTTGGCCTTGCCGCAGTAGGGGCACTGGTACTCGGCGAACTGCACGATGGTGACCGGCGCGGTGGCCTCGCCCAGGAAGGGGTCGTCATCGGCGCTGACGGTGAAGCGGGGCATGTTCTTGGGGAAGGGCACATCGGTCTTCACGCCCATCGAGGCCTTCAGCTCTTCGAGGTAGACCTGAAAGCGCTCGGTCTTCTTGCGGCGCATCAGCTCGTTGACGACCTGATCGCGCACGGCCTCCAAGGGGGCGCCGCCCATCTTGCGGCTCATCACGTCGTAGAAGGCCTGCACCTCGGCCTCGGTGGGGGCGGGGACCTTGTCTTCGACCTCCACCTTGATGAGGCCGTTGATGTCGCCCAGGCCGCGCTTCTTGGCCTCGGCGTCGAGCAGCTTCTCGGTGACGATCTGGTCGGCGGCGCCCATCTGGGTCTGCCACTTGTTGGTGAGGTACTCGACCTCGGCCTGGATCAGCGCCGGGGCGATCTCCTTCTTCAGCTCGCCATAGGTGAGCTGGCCGCCGTTCCAGCTGGAGACCACGGTGCTGTCGTCGATGTCGCTGGCGGCGGCGGGGGCTGCGGCCGGCGCGGCGGCGGCGGCGGGGGCCTTGGCGGCGGCGGTGCCGGCGTCGGTGGGCTGCTCGCAGGCGGTGAGGGCAAGGAGGACCAGGAAGGGGCGCATGAGGGCTCCAAAACGAGGGGCGGGGACGTAACCCCCAAGGCCCTGCGCCGCCGCCATCCGGGGTCGACGCGGGGCCAGGGCCTCGGTACAGCCAGCCATGTCCACGCTTCGCACCTTGGTGCTCCTCACGGGCCTGGGCCTCGCCCTGGGTGGTTTCTCCCGCTTTGGCCTCCCGGCCTGGCGGAGCCTCTTCGCCTACAGCGTAGAGGCGGGGCCGATCTTCGCCTCTTCGGTCGCCCCTGTCGAGCCCGACGGCGGCGCGCCAGCGGTGCGCCTGACCCCGGTCATCACCGGGCTCTCCCAGCCCACCGACATCCAGGCGATCCCGGGCCGGCCACACCTGCTGGTGGTCGCCGAGAAGGAAGGCCGCGCGCGGATCTTCGACCTGCGGACCTCGCCGCCCACCGAGCTTGGCGATCTGCTGCGGCTCTCGGTGCGCAGCGCCTCGGAGCAGGGGCTGCTGGGCATCGCCTTTCACCCGCGCTTCGCCGAGAACGGTCGGCTCTTCGCGAGCTACTCCACCGACGGGCCCACCAAGGCCGGCAACAGCCGCATCAGCGCCTGGACGGCCGACCCCAAGGCGGAGCGACCGGTCGCCCGGGGCGAGCGCAGCCTGCTGGAGGTGGAGCAGCCGGCCCCCAATCACAACGGCGGCCAGATCGTCTTCGGCCCCGACGGCCTGCTCTACATCGCCTTTGGCGACGGCGGGCGGGCCGGCGACCCTTGGGGCAACGCCCAGAACCCCGATGTGCTGCTCGGCAAGATGCTGCGCATCGACGTTGACCGCCAGGACCCGGGGCTCGCCTACGCCATCCCGCCGTCCAACCCCTTCGTCGGCCGTGTGGGGCACCGGGCCGAGATCTTCGCCCTGGGCCTGCGCAATCCCTGGCGCTTCTCCTTTGGCCCGGCCGGGCAGCTCCTCACCGGCGACGTCGGCCAGGACGCCTGGGAGGAGGTCGACGTGGTGCCGATCGGCGGCAATCTGGGCTGGGACCGGCGAGAGGGGCGCCACTGCTTTGAGGTGAGCCCCTGCAGCGCCGAGGGCCTTGTGGAGCCGATCTTCGAGTACCCCCATGGCGATCAGGGCCAGTCGATCACCGGCGGGGTGGTCTACACCGGCGCTGCGCTGCCGGCCCTGCGCGGGCGCTACCTCTTTGGCGACTTCGTCTCGGGGCGCCTCTGGAGCCTCGCACCGCCGACCCAGCCCAAGGCGACCGAGGCCCAGAGCCTGGGCGACACCGACCTTTTGATCAGCACCTTCGGCCGCGACGGGGCTGGCGAGGTCTATGTGGCGGACTTCCGCGGCACGGTCTACCGCCTCGATCCGCCCTAATTTTCGATGTAGCCGAGCGCTTCAAGCATCGCGCGCTCGTTTTCATCCAGGGCGGCGCCGGAGCCCTCGGCCCCCTCGGCGTCGGGGGCCGCGGCGGCCGGGCTGCTGCCGTCGGGGCAGCGGATCTCCTCGAAGCGGTTGCCGATCTTGGCGAGGGCGGCCTGCTCCTCGGCGGGGATGCCGTCGCGCAGCACGCCAAGCAGGGGGGTGAGCAGCGCCGGCGGCGCGGCGCAGCGGGCGATCAGATCGTCCAGCTCGGCCGGATCGACGCTCAAATCGTACAGCTCGAAGAGGCCGCCGCCCTTCTTCGGCGTGTAGTGCAGCTTCCAGCGGCCCATCCGCACGCCGCGCACCTTGCCGACCACATCGGGCACATAGCGGCGCTTGTTGGCGGCGAAGTAGGAGATGTCGGTCTCCAAGAAGGCCGGCGGCGCCCCCTTCTCTTCGATGGTGGCGAGCGGCAGCCCGTCGAGGCCTTCGGGCAGGGGCAGGCCGGCCAGCGCGAGCAGGGTCGGCATCACATCGACCGAGCGGAACTGTTCAGCGACCTTCTTGCCGGCCGGCAGCCCCGCCGGGTAGCGCAGCAGCATCGGGACGCCGATGCCCGGCTCGTAGAGCAGCTCGCCGTGGTGGTACCAGTAGTTGTGATCGCCCAGGTGGTGGCCGTGGTCGGCGGTGAAGACCACGATGGTGTCGCGGGCGAGGTCGTGGGCGTCGAGCCAGTCGAGGATGCGGCCCACCTGATCGGTGTTGTGGTCGACCTCAGCGCCGTACAGCTCGACGGCGGCGGCGTTGTCGGCGTCGGGCAGGGGATTGTTGAAGATCATCTGCCCGCGCGGCACATGGGCTTTGCGGCCGCTCTTGGTCTTCACCTTGTGCTTGTCGATGGTGTTGACCACGATGTCGCCGTCGCGGCCGGGGGGCCGGTAGGGCCAGTGGGGATCGAAGTAGTGGGCGTAGACGTAGAAGGGGTCGCCCTGGCCGGCGTTGTCGTCGAGCCAGTCGATCACGGCGTCGGTGGCCACGGCGCTGTCGGTGTTGCCGTCGAAATTGCGGATGGCGCGCAGGCTCAGGCGGTCGAGGGCGGTGACGAGGCCGGTGAGGCGCAGGGGGCCGTAGGCCCGCTCCAGCTCGAAGAAGCTCCAGAAGCGGTCAAAGCCCTGCTCAAAGCCGCGGCCGCGCATCACCCAGCCGTTGTGAACAAAGGCCGCCGTGCGGTAGCCCTCGGCCTGCAGCGTCTCGGCCAGGGTCTGTTCGGCGGGGCGCAGCTCGTCTTTGAGCACGCGGACGCCATTGTGAATCGGGTACTTGCCGGTCTGGTAGGCCGCCACCGACTGGGTGGTCTTGGGAATCACCGTGACGGCGTCGGCCAGCTCCACGCCTTCGCTCGCAAGGCGGCGGGTGGCGGGGGTGGCGCGCTCGCCGTGGGGGCCGATGTGATCGCGGCGGGTGGTGTCGACCAGCACAAAGAGGATGTTCGGCCGGGCGGCGCCGCCCTCGGCCTGGGCCGCCTGGGGGCGCAGGGCCACAAGGCCGCCGAGCCCGAGGCCGAGGGCGAGGCTGGCGGCGCCGAGGCGGCGGGCGGTGGCGCCCGAGATCGGCGCCGCGCCTGCGACACCGGCAAGGAGCAGCCCGGGAAGCAAGGCCAGCAGCCGCTGATCGAGGGCGCTCGTGTAGATCGGCACCCGGGCCCAGAGCCCCGCCGCGGCGAGGAAGGCCGCAGCCAGCCCGAGCAAGGCGGGCCGCCGGGCCGCCGCGTAGGCGAGGCCGAAGGCCGGCAGCAGGGCGAGCAGGCCCTGCCACTCAAAGCGGTCCTGGCTTTGGGCCCGGGCGGCGCCCACCGCGAGGCCGATGACCACCGCCGTCACCCAGGCCGGCCGCCGGTGCAGGGCGCCGAGCAGGCCGCTGAGCCCGGCGTTGACCGCCACGATGGCCAGGGCCCAGGCGAGGGCGGCGGCCAGCACGGCCACCTCGCGCTGCCCCTGGACGAGGTCATAGGGCAGGATGGCGGCCGCCTCGGCGAGGCCGAGGAGCAGGCCCAGGCGGGCAGAGTCGAGGGCGGATTCCGAGCGGGTCATGGGCGCAGGGCTATCGAAGCGGGGCCCCGGGGGCGAGGCGCGCGGCGAAGGCGGCGCGTTCTTGGGGGATGCGCTCAGACCGAAGGTAGAAGAAGGCCAGCAGCACGGCCTTGTGCCCAACGGCGACGGCCTCGCCGGCGTGCAGGCTGTGTGGATCGGCCTCGCCGTTCGCACCCTGGCTCCACCAGAGCAGCAGGCGGCCGCGCCTGGCGGGCAGAGAGAGCGGCGTCGGAAGCGCGCTCGGGAAGACGGTGGCGCCGCCCAACTCGGTGTCGACGAGGGGGAGCAGGGCGGTGAGGCCGAGGGTGAGCCCGTGGTCGAGGACGTAGTGGTCGAGGTGGGGCGGGTGGCCCTCCCCCGGCTGGTAGTACCGAAAGCGAAGACAGAGGGGCTCGTCGGGCTCCACCCCGCAACCGGCGATGAGCCGGCTGGCGAAGCCCTGGAGCAGCGGATGGACGTTGGCCGGCGCCTCGGCGACAAAGGAGCAGCGGTCGCGGCCGTGGTAGTCGGCGGCGGCCTCTACGAATTCGGCGTCGCCCCAAAGGGCCAGCAGCGCCGCGCAGGTGTCGGCGTCGGCGAAGCCTTCGATCTGGGCGAGTTGGGGCGCGCTTTCGACCCGCTCTCTCAGGCCCAATTCCGGCGCGGTCCCCGGGGCCGGGTCTCGCCCGCCAGCAGGGCGGCGACCGCCTCGGAGATCGGCAGCCCGGCGGAGCGCTCGACGTGGTCGTACCAGGAGACCGTGTTCAGCTCCAAAAAGACGAAGCGCTCGTCGGGAGTGACGATGAGATCGATGCTGGCGAAGTTGAGCCCCAGGCGGTCGACGAGGCGCTGGAGGGCGGCCTCGACGGCGGCCGGCAGGTGGGGCCAGGGCCGGTAGCCGCCCATCAGGTCGGGGCGCTCGCGCACATCCACCACCCCGGCGGCGTCGATGGCGCCCACAAAGAGCTGGGGGCCCACCACAGTGATGCGCAGCTCCAGGGCCTTTTCAATCTCCTCTTGGAAGATCATCGGCCCGATGTCCAGCCCCTGCAGGTCGTCGAGGGCCTCGGGGGGCAGGCGGCGGGTGGGGTAGCTGCGCGTGTCGTCGCCCTGCTCCAGGCTGATCGAGCCCGAGTCGATCAGCTTGTAGACGATGCCTTGTGGGCTGGTGGCGGCGAAGGCCCGCACGGCGTCGGGATCATTGCTGACCAGGGTGCGCGGGATGCGAAGCCCACAGGCCCGCGCGAGGCGCCCGAGGGAGGGCTTGTGCCCGGCACCGGCCGCCGCCTCGGGCGGATCGAGCAGGAAGCAGTCCAGGCACTCGATCATCGACCAGAAGGCAGCGTTGGCCTGGGTCTCCGCGGCCTGGAGGTGCACCGGATCCATGCCCTCGGGCCAGCCAAAGCGCGTGGCGCGCAGCCAGACGGACTGGAGGCCCGCCAGGTCACGACCGTCCATGTGCAGGTGGGTGCCCTCGTCCAGACGCAGCGAGAAGGGCACCTCGCCGGGAAAGCGCGTGGTGGCGAGAACCCAGGCCTCGCGGCCCATCCCCCGCAGGGCGCGCACGACGCCGGTAACGCAGGGGTCTTCGTCTACCGTGGGTGTACAGATCAGGATCGGTCCCATGGGCCCCCCGGTGGTCAGAACCAACCCTGCATGTGGCCCGCGGCGTAGATGGCGATCCCGCCAAACAAGCAGGCGAAGATGCCGATGAAGACGATGGCGAAGGCGCAGCTCCAGATCCAGCCGCCCACGGTGTCTTGCACCTTCTTGAGCAGGCTCTTTTCGAGCTTGCTGGTGTCGACGCCCACCCCGCCGGTGGAGAGGTCGAGCTTCACGTCGCCCACCTTCACCTTGACGTGGACATCCTCGGGGCGAGGCACCTGGGCGACGGCAGCCAGCTTCAAGGCCTCCATCGGCGTGGGCGGCGGCCCCCCGGCGCTGGGAAAGCCCACGCCCTGCAGAAAGAGCTGCGGGTCGGAGCCCGCGGGGATCTCCGTTTTGCTGAGGGCGCCATTGTAGAAGATGTAGAGCTGGCCACAGGCGAGGCAGCGGCGGTACATCCCATTGGGGCTCTGTTCCATCGAGCCCTGACAGGTGGGGCAGTTCATCGCGGCCTCGGGAGCGGGGGCAAGGCGGGCGCCGCCGGGGACAGCGGCGCCGCGGCGGCTGCGCTACTTGGCGTCATTCTCCTTGAGGGCCTTGAAGCGACGCTCCAGGGCGCCAGCGCGGATGTCGGTCTTCACGACGAGGGTGGCGGTCTCACGGGCAAAGAAAGGGACGACGGGCTTGGTCATGGAGGGCTCCTCAAGGGTGGCTTCGCCGAACAAGGACCGCGGGCGCAGCACCCGGGTCGCTCACAGGCTGGCGTCGACGTTGGAAGGGTTCCAGCTACGACGGCTTTTTTTGGTCTGGGACGGAAAGCAAGGGGGCTGCCGGGCGCCGCCCGCCGGTGCGGAGCGGCGCCAGCGTGCCAGCGCTACTTGTTGGCCTGCTCCTTGAGGCCCTTGGCGCGACGCTCCATGGCGCCAGCGCGGATGTCGGTCTTGACGACGAGGGTGGCGGTCTCACGGGCAAAGAAAGGGACGACAGGCTTGGTCATGGAGGGCTCCTCAAGGGTGGCTTCGCCGAACAACGACCGCAGGCGCAGCGCCCGGGTCGCTCGCAGGCTAGCGCTGAAGTTGGGCAGGTGCCAGCTGCAAAGCCGTCATTTGATGTGTCTCTGCAAGGCGGGTGCTTGAATTCAGGCTGGCGGTGCGCATCCTGGGGGCCTGCTCCTGGAGCCCTCGTGTCCGATCTTCGCGCCCAGACGCCCCGCATTGCCGCCACCTGGTCGGAGGAGGGCGCCGGACTGAAGGACCCGCCCGCCGCCTCTTCTCTCGACCAGATCGGCGCCTCGGTGCTCCCGGCGGTGGAGTGGGCCTCCTCGCCGCCGGCGCTCCGGTTGCGCGACGCGCCGCGCTTCCTCGTCACGGGGCGGCTGGGCGAAGGCGGCCTGGGAGAGGTGGTGGCTGCCCTCGACCAGGACATCGGTCGCACCGTAGCGATCAAGCGGATCCGCGCCGATCGCGGCTCCACCTCCACCCTGGTGCGCTTCGTCCAGGAGATCCGCACCATCGGGCGCTTGGAGCACGCCAACATCGTGCCCATCCATGACGTGGGCCGCGACGAGGCCGGCGCGCTCTACTTTGTGATGCGCCACGTTGACGGCGAGACCCTCGACGCGGTGTTGCACCGCCTCAAGGACGGCGATCCGGCCACCCACGCCCGCTTCGGCATCGAGCGGCGGGTGGAGATCGCCACGGCGGTGCTCGAAGCGCTGGCCTACGCCCACGCCCGCGGGGTGGTTCACCGCGATGTCAAGCCCGCCAACGTGATGATCGGCCGCTATGGCGAGGTGATGTTGCTTGACTGGGGCGTGGCCCGCCTTGTCGAGGGGCCCCACGCCGACGCGCTCGACGCCGAGGGTGCGGTCAGCGGCTCGCTCTTGGAGACCCAGGCTGGCGCCCTGATCGGCACGCCGCTTTACATGTCGCCCGAGCAGGCCCGCGGCGAGAAGGTCGACGCCCGCAGCGATCTCTACGCCGTCGCCGTGATGATGCACGAGCTGCTCACGCTGGAGCATTACCTCGCCGACTGTGAAGGCACCGAGGCCATCCTCGAAGGGGTGCGCAGCCGGCCCCTGCCGCTCGGCAGTCGCCAGACAAGCCCGCACCAGAACCCCGTACCCCCCGAGCTGGCCTGGTTCCTGGTCGACGCCGCCGCCAAGGACGCCGCACAGCGGTTTCCCAACGCCGAGGCCATGCTCGACCGCCTCGCCCGCCGACGGGAGGGCGACTTTCCCGTGCAGTGCCCGGTGACCTTCACCCATTACTTCGTGGCGCGCGGCCTGCGCTTCTTCGATCGCAACCTCCTGGCCTGCACGGCGGCGGCGGCGACCGGCATCATCGGCGCTTTCGTGATGTTGGGCCTGCTGCTCGTGGGCTGAGGCGGCGGCCTAGACGATCTCGCCGGCCGGCACAGCGCCTTCGGGGTGCAGGGCGCAGAGGTGATCGTGCAGCGCCAGCATCTCGCCCACGAGGCGGGCCCCGAGGCGGGTTGGGTGGCCGAGCTCGCGGATCAGCTCGGCGCCGCGCTGGTTTCCGGCCAGCACCTGCCGCCGCCGCTCGGCGAAGCGGGGGGTCTGGGAGAGCGGGTGACCGGCCGCGGCGAGGCGCGCGTGAAGGGCGGCCACCGGCACGAAGGCGTGGACGGCCAGCAGAACGCCGATCAGCGGCCGCAGATCGGGGCGCACCGGCGAGGTGGTCCAGGTGGTGGCCCCGTTCTCCAGCACCGGATCGAAGAGGTGCAGCAGGTTGAGCCGGCTGTGCTGCCCCTCGTGCACCAGGGCCTCGGCCAGGGTGAGGGGGTCGGGGTGGAGGCTCAGGTAGGCGAGGCCGGGCGCCTCGCGGTAGGTCGCCGAGAGGTGCCGCTCGGGGTCGAAGCCGACGGGGATCAGGCGCTGCAGCGTGCTGGGCCGCTCGGCGGTCCAATCGGGCAGGGCGGCCTCGAGCACCGACCAGGCCGCGTCGATGGCCTCGGCCCAGTCCTGGGGGCTCCGACCGCCGAGATGCAAGGCGTTGCCGCTCTTCTCGGGGTGTGCCTCGACGTCGCGCAGGGGGTTGCTGTCTTCAAGGGCGAGGTGCAGGCCGCAGGACAGGGGCAGATTGGGGGACCGCTGGCCATCGATCAGGGCGCGGAGGGCTTGCTCTAACAGGGGCCCGGCCGGGCGCAGGCCGGCTTCGAGGCAGAGCAGCGCCGGCAGCACGTCGGGGGCGCCGATCGCGGCGAGGGTGCCCTCGGGATCGGCCTTGGCGCGGGCGGCCAGCGCCACCTGGGCCCGGGGCAGGGCCGCCCGGCTCGCCAGCGTCATGCCGGGCGCAGCGGGCGCGCTCAACAGGGCGCGGAGGGCGCGCAGACGCACCTTTCGGAGGAGCCCGGCGAGGCTTGGGTCAGCCGGCGCCGACAGGCAAAGCCAGGCGGCCGGCAGGGCGAGGCTCATGGGGCGGAGAGCCGGGCGTAGTAGACCTCGTTCTGGCCGCGAACACCCTGGTTCCAGGCGACATGGAAGTCGCCCTTGGCGTCGGCCACCAGCGAGGAGAGGCCGGGCTTGCCCCAGTTGAGGTCGGCCACCTTGGCTGGCGGCTCCCAGCCCTGGCCGCGGTCGAGGCTGTAGACCAGCTCGGCGTCCTGGCCTTGATCCCAGCCCCAAACCATGCAGCGCACGCCCTTTGCGTTGACCTCGATCTCGGGATCGAAGTGAAAGCCGCCCAGGCCGCGGCTGGGCTCCTCGACGGGGCCCCAGGCGCCGGGCTTGCCGCTGCGGGCGTAGACATGCACCGGCCGGCCGCCCTCCTTGTGAAACCAGGTGACGTGGTCGCGGCCGTCGGGGCCAAAGGCGAAGTGGGGCCGCTCGCCGGGCTTGCCGGTGGCGCTGAGGTCTTCGGGCTCGCCGAAGCGGCCGTCCCGGGCCTCGCCGACGTAGAGGGTGGTCTCTGAGCCGCCCGTGCCGATGTCGTAGCCAAAGAGCATCGAGCCGTCGGGCCGGCGCTCGACGTTGGTGTGCCAGGCGTCGGCGGCGCCGTCGGACAGCTCGACGACCTCGCCCCAGGCGCCGTCGCGGCGCCACTTCGCCTTGGCCTTGAAGCGGGCGTTGGGGTCGAGGGGCTTGCCGATCCAGATGTAGGCGAGGTCTTCGCCCTGGCCATGGGCGACGTGGCCCGAGCCGACCTCGCCGCCGTCGTCGGGGGTCAGCGCTTCGGGCTCGCTCCAGGCGCCGCCTTGAAAGACGGTGAGGTAGCCCTGGCCGCTGAAGTCGGGCTTGGCGTGATCGAAGACCACCACCACGCTGCCGTCGTCGCGGGCGACGAGGTCGGGGCCCCAATTGCGATCGCGGTCGAGGCCGAGGGGCTGTTGGGGGCTCCAGCTGAGGCCGTCGGTGGAGCGCCGGTGGCGGATCAGATCGCCGGCGGCGGTGCGCTCGTAGAAGATGGCGTGCAGCTCGCCGGTGGGGCTGGCGGCGATCTGGGGCCGGTAGCCGCCGCCTTCGCCCATCGAGATCTTCTGGGCCGCACCCCAGGCGCCGACCTTGTCGACGGCCGGGCCGCCGGGGGCGGGCTGATCGTGAAAGGCCGGAAAGCCAAACGGATCCTGCATCTTCGCGCCGGACTGGCCGGGGGCGCCGCCCTGGGGCGGCTGGGGCGGACCGGGGGGGCCGGGCGGGTGGCCGCCAGCCGGCGGGGCGTTCGGGGCGCTGGGCGCTGGCGGCGCCTCGGTTCCGGCGCAGGCGAGGAGCACCAACAAGAGGGCGAGGGGCCGCATCGGGGATCTCCAGTGGATGCGGCTGTACTGCGGGCGCTGCGTCCGGGGTAGGTCAGGAAATCTTGACAAAGGGGGAAATTCCAGAGGGCGCGGGGGGGCCGCTGTATGATGCCGCCATGATGCTTCTGGCGCTGCTCACCCTGGCCTGTGGCCCCGCTCCTTGCCCTGCCGGCTCCCTCATGGAAGCCGACGGCCTCTGCCATCTCGACGAGGAGGAGGCAGCACCTGCCTCCTCGGGGGTCGACGCCGGCAGCCCGGTCTGGACCGGGAAGGAGGCGTTGGCCGAGGTCGAGGCCGCCCTCAGCCATGGCCTGCCCGACGCCATCCTGCTGCGCGACCGCTACCTGGAAGGCATCTCCCACATCGATCCAGTCTGCCCGATGCGCGAGAGTGAGGCCGCCACCTTTGTAAACGGCCTGTGGTTCGACGACTGCTACTCCGATCAGGGCTTTCACTACGACGGCCTCGGCATCTTCGAGGAGCAGCGCACCGCCTCTACCTGGTACCTGAGCGGGGTGGCCAACTTCGAGATCACCACGCCGAAGGGTGCGGTCTTCGCGGGGGGCGGCGAGTTCGCCCTCGATCTGCAGGCCACCGCCACCGGCACGGCCTGGACGAGCAAGGTCGGCGGGGTCTACCACGAAGACGGCGCCGCCGACTGGCTCGGCGAAGACGGCGAGGCCGGCCTCTACGTCGAGGGGGCCTGGAACGGCGAGGAAGCCTGGGTCAACCTCGACGGCGGCGTCGGCTTCGCCGAGGTCGACCTCGCCTTCCGCGACCTTCGCTACGACGAGTCGGTCTGCCCCGACTCCGCCCAGGGTGAGCTGCTGGTGCGTGATCCCGGCGGGCACTGGTTCAGCCTCGTGGTGGAGGACTGCAGCGGCTGCGGCACCCTGTCCTGGCATGACGAAGAGCTCGGCCCGGCCTGCTTCCCCGACGCGCTGGTGCCTGAGATCCGGCGCCTCGCGGAGCGTCAGGGCGCGCTGTGATCCTGGCCCTCCTCCTCGCCTGCGCCGAGCCGGCGCCGGCCCCCCAGCCCGCGCCCGAGGAGGTCGAAGAGGTCGTGACCCCGGTGGCGCCGCCCTTTGAGGGGGCCCCCCTCGATGCCCTCGCCTTGCTGCGCCGCGCCAGCCTCGATCTGCGCGGCGTGCTGCCCAGCCTCGACGAGGTGGCCGCCGTGGAGGCCGACCCGGCCGCGGTGGATGCCCTGATCGCGGGCTTCGTCGACGACCCCCGCTACGAGCGGCGCCTCGTCGACCTCTTCGCCGAGCACTACCTCACCCGGGTTGAGGTCTTCAACCTCTTCGCGACCGACTTCGACCTGCCCCCTGAGCAGGACTTCGCCTACCGGCGGTCGGTGGGCGAAGAGCCCTTGCGCCTGCTGGCCCGCGTCGCGGTTGAAGATCGGCCCTGGACCGACGCGGTCACCACCGATCAAACCCTGGCCAACCCCCTGCTGCTCTCGATCTGGCCCCTTGAAGACGTGGGCGAGCCCGCCGACGCTGAGGGCTGGCGCCCGGCCCGCTATACCGACGGCCGGCCCGCCGGCGGCGCGGTGATGACCAATGGCCTGTGGTGGCGCTACTACACCACGGCCAACAACTACAACCGTTCACGCGCCGCCGCCCTGTCGCGGCTCTTTCTCTGCGAGGACTTTCTGACGCGGCCGATCTCCTTTGAGGCCGTCGCCATCCTCGACCGCGAGAGCCTGAACGAAGCCATCCAGACGATCCCGGCCTGCGTGGGCTGCCACAGCACCCTCGATCCGCTGGCGGCGAGCCTCTTTGGCTTCTGGTGGTTCGACATCTACACGCCCGTCGAGCTGAACAGCTACCACGCCGAGCGAGAACAGATGGGGCCCTACTACCTGGAGACCGAGATGGCCTGGTTCGGCGAGCCGATGGCCGATCCGGCCGACCTGGGGCCCCTGCTCGCCGCGGACCCCCGCTACACCCGCTGTGCGGTGGAGGTGGCGGCCAAGGCCCTGTGGCGGCGGCCGGTGGAGCTCGCCGACTTCGCAACGGTGAGCGCCCTGGCGGCCCGCTTTGAAGAGGGTGGCCTGCGCCACAAGGCGCTGGTGCGCGCGATCCTGGAAGGGGAGGACTACCGGGTGGGCGGCCTGCTCCCCGAGGCCGGCGCCGAGGCCGAGGCCCGACTGTCCACGCGGCGCATGCTCTCGCCCGAGCAGATGGAGAGCGCGGTGGCCGATCTCACCGGCTTCATCTGGCGGTATGGCGGCTACGATCAGCTCACCAACGATGTCTACGGCTACCGGGTGCTCGCGGGCGGCATGGATGGCCAGTCGGTCACCCGCCCGGAGGCCGAGCCCACCCTCACCCAGGCCCTGGTGATGAAGCGCCTCGCCCAGGCGGCCGCCCAGCACGTCGTCCACGAGGACTTCTTTGGCACCGAGGGTCGGCGCCTGCTCGCCGGCGTGTCGATGGACGATCGGCCGGGCGACGCCGGCTTCGAGGCGGCCCTGCTCGCCCTGCACCGCCGACTGTTCAGCCGCAGCCCCACCGAAGACGAGCTCGAAGAGGCCCGGGCGCTCTGGCAAAAGGTCCACGACGGCGGCGGTGTCAACCAGGCCTGGGCCAGCCTGATCGCGGTCCTGCTGCGCGACCCCTCCTTCTGGACGATCTGAGCATGCGCCCCACCCGCCGCGAGCTGCTCGCCCTCTCCTCGGCCCTCCTTTGGGCGCCCGGCCTGCCGGTGCGGGCCGCCGAGGGCGACAGCAGCCGCAAATTCCTCTTTGTCTTCGCCGAGGGGGGGTGGGATCAGACCCGCCTCTTCGCCCCGCTCTTTGGCTCGTCCAGGGTGGACATGGAGGCCGAGGCGGTCGAACGCGTGGTGCGCGACCTGCCCTTCGTCGATCACCCCGATCGGCCCAGCGTTCGGGCCTTCCTCGACCGCTATGGCGACCGCACCAGCTTCATCAACGGCTTTGAGTGCCGCTCGGTGGCCCACGACGTCTGTCTGCGCCTCGCGATGACCGGCACCCCGATGCCTGCCGCCGACGACTGGCCCAGCCTGATCGGCGCCGCCACCGGGGCCAGCTTGCTGCTGCCGGTGATCCAGCTCTCGGGGCCCAGCTACACCCACCTGAACGGATCTGTGGTGGTGCGGGTGGGCGAGAAGGGGCAGCTCCCCGATCTGATCAGCGGCGAGGCCCTCTTGCGCTCCGATCAGCTCCTCACCGCCACCCCCGTCCACATGGAGCAGATGGAGGACGCCTTCGTCGCCGAGCGCGTGCTGCGCCGGGCCGCCGAGGCCGAGCGGGGGCGGGCGGCGGCGATGCTGGCCCGCGCGCGGGAGGTCTCCGAGCGGGTGGAGCGGGTGGCCGAGGCCGCCGAGGCCTTGGAGTTCGGCGCCACCGAGAGCCTCGATGACGGTCTGGCCCTGCTGATCGACGCCTTCTCCAAGGGGCTCGCCCGCTGCGGCATGGTCAAGCACGTCGGCTGGCAGCACCTCGGCTACGACAGCCACGCCGACATCCCCCAACAGAGCCGCAACTTCGAAGAGCTCTTCGCCGCGCTGCACCTCGCCATGGAGCTGCTGGAGGCCACCCCCGGCGAGGTGAGCGCCCGCCTCGCCGACGAGGTGACGATCGTGGTGATGAGCGAGATGGGGCGCTACCCCTTGCTCAATTCCCGCGGCGGCAAGGATCACTGGACCTACACCTCGGCCATCCTGATCGGCAGCGGCGTGCGGGGCGGCATCGCGGTGGGCGGTTACGATGAACAGTGCGCCGGCCAGCGGGTGGATCTCTCCACCGGCGAGGTCTCCGACGCCGGCGTCTCGATGGTGCCCGACAACCTGGGCGCCACCCTGCTCGCCCTGGCTGGCGTCGATCCGACGGAGCACTTCCCCAATGCGGCCCCCATCGATGCGCTCCTGGCCTAGCCTGCTCCTCCTGGGGGCCTGCCTCAAGCAGAGCCCGATCCCCGGGGATGACACCGACACGAGCCTCCCCGCCGCGTTGGAGGCCGTGGACTGCGTCAACGCCCCGGCCGTGACCTGGGAGGGCTGGGCCGAGGGCATGATGCGCACCCACTGCCAGGGCTGCCACGCCTCGACCACGCCCAACCGCTATGGCGCCCCCGAAGACGTCACCTTTGACAGCGAAGACAACGCCCGACATTACCGAAACCGCATCTACCAGCGCACCCTGGTCGACGAAGACATGCCGCCCGCCGGCGGGCTGAGCGAAGACGACAAGACCCTGCTCACCGTCTACCTCGCCTGCGGGCTCTGATCAGGGCGAGGGGGGCCGGGGTGGCGGGCGCGGCCCGGGTGGCGGTGGGCTCGGACGGGGCGGCTGCGGGGGCGGCGGGTCGATGTAGCCGAGGGCCTCGAGCTGGTTGCGCTCCTCCTGACCCAGGCTGCGCGAGGCCGGCGGCGCCACCTGGTGGGGGGCGTGGCCGGCGATGAGGGCCTCGTAGGCGGCGCGCCCGCCGGCGAGGGCCTCGGGGATGTCGAGGGGCTCTGTCTCACCCGGGTCGGCGAGGAGATCGAAGCCCTGGGCCTCGTCGGGCAGGTAAAGCGCCTTGTGGGTGGGGGTGCGCAGGGCAAAGCGCGACTGGGGGAGCCAGGGGTCGGTGGTGGCGAAGACCTCGGCGCGGCCCTGCCCTTCGCCGCGCAGCAGGGGGGTGGTGCTCTGTCCCATCATCCGCTGATCGGCAGGCAGCCCGGCGAGGTCGAGCAGGGTGGGGAGCAGGTCGATGTGGCCGACCTGGGCGGCGATCTGGGTGCCGGCCGGCACGCCGGGGCCGCGCAGCAGGAGGGGCACGCGCATCACGCTGTCCCAGAGGCCCAATTGGTGATTGAAATAGTAGCCGTGCTCAAAGGACTCGCCGTGATCGGAGGTGATCGCCACCACCGTATCGTGCGGGATCTTCGCCAGGAAGGTGCCCAGCTCGGCATCGAGGCCGGATAGCTCGGCATCGTAGAGGGAGAGCGCCCGCTCCACCTGCGCCGGCGTGGGGGTGGCCTCGCCTTGAAGGAAGGGCGCCAGGGTGCGGGCGCTGCCGTCGAAGGGCAGGCTGCGGTCGCCATAGACATCGAAGGCGGGCTTGGGCTCGTAGGGGGTGTGGGCGTCGAAGAGGTGAACAAAGACAAAGGTGGGCCCGGTCTGGGCGGTCATCCAGCGCAGGGCGGCGTCGAGCACCTCCTTGGCGGGGCGATCGTTCACGTCGGGGCGGCTGGGGATCTTGTCGTCGAAGTAGTCGAAGCCGCGCGACAGGCCACAAAAGGTGTCTTGCAGGGTGCGCCCGCCGATGAAGGCGGCGGTCCGGTAGCCGGCTTTGCGGGCGATCTCGGCGCCGGTGGGGCCGGTGTAGATCGAGCCGCCCTGGGCCGGCACATTGCCGTGCACCGCCGGCATCACGCCGCTGAGCATCGACCAGTGCGAGAGGCAGGTCTCAGGAAAGTGCGTCATCGCTTGGTCGTAGCGGGCGCCCTCCGCGGCGAAGCTGCTCAGGTTGGGGGTTTGGGCCCGGCCTCCGTACACACCGAGGCGGTCGGCCCGCACCGTGTCGAGGCTGATCAACAGCACGCTGCGGCGGTCCCCCTCGGCTGGGGAGAGCTGGAAGGTGGGGCTCGCAAAGAAGGCCTTGGCCTCCGTGCCGGCAGCGGGGCCCGGCCGTTTTGGCGGCAGCGGGTTGTGCCCCTCGGTGGAGGAGTCACCTGCGCAGGCGAGCAGCAGGAGCCAGGCCACCATCTGCGTCTCCGCTGAAGGTTGAGGAGGGGAGCGTACCCCGGCGCGGTCCGGCCGGCCCCAGCCCGGGCGCCGTGCTACCGAAGGCCGGACCGGTTGGAGGCCTGCGTGCTGCCGCTCATCCTGCTCTTCCTGGCCTGCACCGAGGCCCCGAGTCCCCCCGCCGCCGCGCCCTCGCCGCCCGGTCCCCCTGGCCCCGCTGGCCCGCCCCCGGGCTTCGCCGCCCTCGGCGCCGCCGAGGATCTGCGCGGGAGCTGGCAGCCCGCCCTGGCCGCCGAGGTCCCGGCGATACCGGCCGGCGCCGCCTGCCCAGACGCCGATGGCGATGGCTTTGTCGCCGCGGTGGCCTGCCCAGGCGGCGATCCGGCCACGCTGGACTGCGACGACGCCGACCCCCGGGTGACCCCCGCCACCGAGCGTTGGGTGCGGCCGGGCCCCTTCTTGATGGGCAGCGGCTCTTCGCAGGCCGGCGCCGACGAAGACCCAGTCCACGTCGTCACCCTGAGCGGCTACTGCCTCGATCGCACCGAGTCCACCAACGCCGCCCTTTCAGCCTTCTTCCAGTCTACAGGTCGCGCTCCCGCGGGGCCCGATCGCCGCGATCTCAGCGACCAGGGCGGGGTCGCCGCCGGCCGCGAGGCCCACCCCGCCGAGGGCCTCACCTGGGCCGAGGCCCGCGACTTCTGCCAGTCCCAGGGCAAGGCGCTGCCCACCGAGGCCCAGTGGGAGAAGGCCGCCCGCGGGGGCTGCGAGGGGGGCAGCGACCCCGCCCGCTGCGACGCCGACGACCTGCGCGCCTACCCCTGGGGCAGCGCAGCCCCCACCTGCGAGCGCGCCAACCACCAGCACACCGGCGAGGGTATGCCGCGGCTCTGCGTGTCAGACACCCTGCCCGCCGACAGCGGCGCCGCCGGGGCGAGCCCCTACGGGCAGGTGCACCTCGCCGGCAATGTCTGGGAGTATGTCGCCGACGCCTGGCACCCTTCGGCCTATGGCGGCGCCCGCACCGATCCCGGCGGCCCCCCCGCCGAAGAGGGCGCCCCGCGCGTGCTGCGCGGCGGGAGCTGGAACACCTTCTCCACCAACATGCGGGCGGCCAACCGCTTCACCGACCTCGTGATGGGCTCGGCGGTGGGCGTGCGCTGCGCCCGGCCAACCGTGTCCGCCGTGCCCGATGGCGGCGTGCCCCCGCTTGTGATGGTGGCGGCCAGCGGCACCCTGCGGCGGTCTTCGGGCGCGCTGTCCGGTCGGGCGCTCTACCTCACGGCCTTCGCCGCCGAGGATGTCGATCCCCAGACGCAGATGTTGACCCCGGGCCGCTCGCCGGTGGCCGAGACCCGGCTCAGCCCGGGCGGCGGCGAGACCCAGGACTTCTCCTTCTCGGTGCCAATGGGGGGCCGCTACTACATCTACGCCTCCCTCGACGATGGCAGCGGTGCCGACAAGCAGGACTACATCGCCGCCTCGGGCAGCGGCGGCATGGGGGCGGC
>Ga0164294_10000840_pt1 | contig 29123 bp, 27 predicted proteins | sample GEODES005metaG_FD_111479 | JGI IMG/M metagenome (GOLD analysis project Ga0164294, IMG submission 111479) | Oligotrophic lake water microbial communities from Sparkling Lake, Wisconsin, USA - GEODES005 metaG | ecosystem: Environmental > Aquatic > Freshwater > Lake | place: USA: Sparkling Lake...
AAAGCCAATAAATAGAAGGACTTTTAATTTTTATAAATTAAAGTACCGACATAAGTACCGACATTTAGTAGTCTCATGCCGTTTTATTGAGCTTTGGGGCAACTTGGTGAGTTTGCGAATGCCTAGTCATCCAACCCACTTTAAGTTGTATCGCCCCCTGCCCCTTTCAATTTCCCGTCCACCGAGACCCCACCCACCCCGTACCCCCACTTATTGGCCTTGGGACTCCCGTCAGCCTTTGCATAATAATTTGCTCAAACGGGCAGCCTGCGCATGGCCCCCCTTCCTTTTTGAAATACGTTGGGCGGGGGTATAAATAAATTTTGAAAATGGATGCGAAGGGTCGTTATTTAATTGATGGTTAAGATGATTACCGCTGATCTGGGAAGCCTTAATGAGTCAATCTCACCTTTAAGAAATTAATACTTAAAGGTCTCAACATTAAAATGATGAACAAGAACCCAAGTGATTGATCGGCGTGACCATCAAAACTTAGGCGGTTTGTGCTAATGTATGATCTGTCCGTTTGTATAAAGACCTCAAACCTGAACCAATTGGCACCCCCGCCCAAAAGCTAGGGCAATCCAACAAGTTCATGCCTCCTTGGGAGACTCCAGATGCTCAAAATTCAAAACTGGGAAACCGCAGAACTCGGAAGAAAAGCCTTCAAAAAAGACACTTTCGAAGGACGAATCACCGACATCATTGGCACCCACACGCAAAGACATCCGGGCGCACAGGCTTTTTTAGTTGAGCAAGACCCCCTCTGGGTGACTCCGACGCACTTCCACTTAGAGCACCAATTTCAGGTCATCATGGCCGGCAGTGGATCTATCGGAAAGCATGTTGTTAATCGGCTCAACGTCCATTACTCAGCGCCAGAAACGGCGTATGGCCCGATCACCGCAGGGCCAGAAGGCGTCTCGTACCTGACCATGCGCATGTCCGGCGACACGGGGGCTTGGTACATTCACAAGCCTGGCTCTCTGGAGCGACTCAGATCGGGAGTCCGACAAAAACGCGAACAAACTCATGGCGTACCGACTGGCTCGGTTGGCACCAGTGATTTGCCTGCACTCATGGAACCTAGCGTCGAAAATTTAATTGGCCCCCGCGCGGATGGCTTGGCAGCACACTTTGTCCGTCTGCCGCCGGGCAGCCGTCAACAACTGCCGACGCAAAGTCCTTACGGTGGGCGTTATTACATTGTGACAAGCGGCTCCGTCAAACTTAATGACGCCGAAGCACAGACCATGTCTGTCGCTTTCGGCTCGCATGAAGAAGACTTGCTAATGCAAGCTGGAAGTGAAGGTGCAGAACTCTTGGTTTTGCAATTTCCAGTGCAGGCCCGCAGCGGCATTGACACGCAATGAAAGAGGGTTATTTCACAAACCTCTAGTGCCGCCCAGCTCGGCAACGGTCTGCTCGGTGCGCAACACGATCTTGGGTAGTGGGGTTGCGCCTGCTCAGCGGCCCACGAGGGGGGCAACCTTCTCGGCCATCAGAGTCATGGACTGGCGGGCCAGCGCCGGGTCTTTCCAGTCCACACCCGCGTAAAGCAGGGTGCCGAAATCGCCTGTGACTTCTCGGAATTCATGGAGCTTCTCGACCACCCGGTCTGGTGAACCATGGATGACCAACTGTTCCATGACGCCTTCGAGCGTGACCTGGTCGTCCGGCATTTGGGGGTCTGACTTGAACACCCCCAGGGCGCCGCGCCGTTTGAGTTTTTTGAACAAAGTGTTGTAGTAGTAGTGGTAAGGGCCTGCGGGGTCCATCGCGTAAGCCTTGGCGGTGGCGTCGTCTTTGGCTACAAACACCGTTTTGGCCACGCGCCAGTTTCCCGCATCTGCCACCCGGCCAGTTCGCTCGCAGCCTTCGACGTACTTTGTCCAATGCGTGCGCACCCACTTGGGCAGCAAAAAGTTGGCGGAAATCGGCTCCCACCCACGGGCAGCGGCCTCGGCAATCCCCTGCGAGAAGGGGGCCACTGCCGTCACCACAATGGGAGGGTGCGGGCGCTGAAGCGGCTTAGGGATGGTGCCCATGCCTGTTTCAGAAATGTGCGTTCGCGCAGAGCTGATGTTCCAGAACTGGCCCTGGATGTTGTAAGGCGGCTCGCTCGCCCAAATTTGCAAGACCTGATTAATGGCCTCCAAAAACATTGCCGGCCTGGCCATGTCCATGTTGCCAAAGACTTCGGAATCCGACGGCAGTGCGCCCGGGCTGATGCCTAATATGAATCGCCCGCCCAAAAGGTGGTCGAGCATGGCAATTTCGCTGGCCACCGCCGCTGGGTGGTGGTTGGGCATGTTGAGCGTGCCCGTGCCCAGCTTAATGCGGCGAGTAGCATGGGCCAGCGTTGCCATGAAAATTGCGCTGGAGGTAATGTTTTCCTCGGGGTCGGTGGAATGCTCGCCACAGTAACCCTCGACGAAGCCCAACTCGTCGGCCAAAATGAATGCCTCCCTGTCCTCTCGCAAAGATTGCTGCCAATCCTTGCCGATGGGGTGCATGGGCATGGTGAAGAAGCCGAGCTTCATATGATGTGCGTCCTGGGGTGGTGGTTAGGTGATGGCGCTGCTACGATCTGTTTTGCGTGTGGGCTAAAAAAGAAGATCCTAAAAATTCTTATTTTCGAAATTTAATCTCTATTTTCGAAAATGTTATCATGACTCTTGCAGTCGCGCAAGCCTGAACCGCAAAAGACCTGCAGCGGGGAAACACAGCCTTGACTTGGGGCCTGGTCACTGCTATAAATTTAATGGTTTTCGCCTGAACTTTTTCATCAACTTCCTCTATAACCTTGCAATTTTCCAATTTACAGTTAACAGAAAGACTCTCCATGAACCAAAGCACCGCTGGTTTTTTGCAACGCCGTCACATACTCAGCGCCGCAACCGGGCTGTGCTTGAGCAGCCTGAGTGCCACGGCGCAAATGCCCGCTAGCGACGTGGCAGCTAGGCTGTTTGTTGGCTTTCCTCCCGGCGGCTCGGGAGACTTATTTGCACGCATCTTGGCCGACGCACTACGCGAGGAGCTCAATCGACCCGTGGTGGTGGAGAACCGTCCCGGCGCTGGCGGTCTGACAGTGGCAGTGAATTTTTTGCGAGCCCCCAAAGACGGTAGCCACCTCATGTTGGCCACTGGCTCCACCGCGGTGTCGGCACCCATCTCTCGGGCAAAGCCACCGTACAACCCCATTGATGACTTTCAGTGGGTAGCACTGCTAACCAATGCGCCCTTTGTCATTGCGGTCAACCCGGCCTTGCCCGTGACCGACTTGCCAGGGTTGGTGGCCCACTGCAAAGCCAATGCTGGCAAGCTGTCGTATGGGCATGCCGGTTTGGGTACTACGGTGCACTTGGCCGCAGAGCTATTCAAGGACCGCGCCGGGCTGAATGTCGTGGATGTCCCCTACGCCGGCAGTGCTGGCGCCATCACCGACACCATCGCGGGCAATGTGCAATTCATTGTGGAAACATCAGGTACCTTGTTGCCCCACCACAAGAGCGGCAAACTGCGCATCATCACCTGCATGGCCGAGTCGCGGGAGAAAATCTCACCAGATATCCCTACTGCGCGAGAAGCTGGCTACGACCTGATTGCTGGAACCTCAAACTTGTTGGCCGCCCCTCAAGGCACACCGGCCGACGTGGTGGATTACTTGGCGAGGTCCACAGTGCGCGCTATGCAAAAGCCATCAGTCCAGCAAAGGCTTGACCAACTCGGCATTCAAGCCTTTTCCAAGTCAAGCCCAGAGTTGGCGCGCCAGTATGTGACTGCCGAGGTCAACCGCTGGTCTGCGGTGGTCAAAAAGCTTGGCATCGCACTCTGAGATGTCAAGGCTCGTGGATGCCTCTCACGACAGCGAGTTGGCCAAAGCCGCTCGGGCCTTTTTGGCACCACAAAGCGTGGTTTTAGTAGGTGCCTCAGACAAATCCCGCTGGTCGACCAGCGTGTACGACAACTTGGTCCGCCATGCTTATGCGGGCGGCCTCCACCTGGTCAACCCGCGCGGTGCGATAGCGCATGGCCGCCTTTGCGCCACCCACTGCGCAGCAGTGGGTGAGCAACTGGACTTGGGGCTCATCATGGTGCCACGTGAGGCCGTGCCTCAAGCGTTGGCTGACTTGGCTGACGCAGGCGGGCGCTCTGCCGTTATCTTGAGCGCTGGCTATGCCGAGCTTGGCCCCAAAGGCCGAGCCGAACAAGACGCTATTTTAAATTTGGCCAAGCGGCGCGGCATTCGGCTTCTGGGCCCTAACTGCTTGGGCTTCATGAACTTCACGCAAAATGCGATCGCCTGGACCACCCCTATCGAGGCGCCGTCGCGAGCCCATGGCGTAGCGATCGTGTCACAAAGTGGTGCCACTGCGCATTTTCTTGCAAACTTGGCGCATCAGCAGGACGTGGGTCTGAGCCACGTCATCTCAACCGGCAACGAGGCAGACCTGGACATCACCAGCTTTATCGACTGCTTGATTGAAGAGCCCCAGGCGCGCGCCATTGCAATTTTTGCCGAGACAGTGCGGGAGCCGGAGCGCTTTTTACGGGTGGCTGCACGGGCCTTGAAAGCTGGCAAACCCCTGGTGGTGCTCAAGGTCGGCTCCAGCGAGGTGACCGCCCAATCTGCCTTGGCACATACAGGTGCCTTGGTGGGGGATGACAAGGTGTTTGACGGTATTTGCCAGCAGTTTGGAATCCTGCGGACCTACGCCATGGAGGACCTGCTGGCAACCGCCGACATTGCAGGCCGCTGCGGCGTGTTACGCGGCAGGGGGGTGGGCATCGTGACCAACTCGGGGGGGGTCGGCGAGATTGCAGCCGATACCGCACACCGCTACGGCTTGATGCTGCCGGCACTCGATGACGTAGCAGTAGTGGCCATGGTGAGCACCATACCGCCAGTGGCCACAGCCCAAAACCCACTTGATCTTACCGGTACCGTTACACCTGAGCAATGTGAGGGCGCAGTGCGGGCCATGGCGAGCGTGGCCGCATGCGCAGCAATTCTGTGCCCTTGGTACGAGATTCCCAATGAGCCCCAGCACATTAGTGAACGATTGACGGCCTTGCACAGCCACCTCGCGCGCGGGCTGCGTGAGGCTGGCATGCCAGGGTTTTTGGTCAGCTACACGCCGGCAGTGGTGAACGATATGGCGCGCCAGACTATTGCAGAGATAGGCGCCAATTACTTGGCTTGCGGTCTGGACCGAGCACTGGCGGGGCTGGCCGCAGCGGCGCGATGGTCTCAGCGGTATTTAGAAGGGTCCGATGACTCAGCAGCGTCGCCGCCTCGCTCCGCGCTAATGCCTTCTTTTGGAAAGCACAACCCAACCTGGCGACCGCGCTCTGAACGAGAGGCACTGGACGCGCTGGCCTCTTTGGGCGTGCCAGTGGTCCCTGGCCGCTTGGCCAAGACGGCCGAGCAGGCGGTGCAATGCGCGCAGACTTGGAAAGGCCCAGTAGTGCTCAAGGTGGCCAGCGCCGATATTGCCCACAAAAGCGACATAGGCGGAGTGATTTTGAACCTGCGAGGTGAGGATGCCGTTAGACAGGCCTTTGCACAAGTCACCAACGCAGCCCGCCTGCATGCGCCTGAAGCTAGACTCGATGGGGTGTTGGTGGCCCCTATGCGGCCGCCGGGCACGGAGCTACTGGTCGGTTTCACTCGCGATTCATTGTGGGGACCTGTTTTGGCAGTCGGCTTGGGCGGCGTCTGGGTCGAGGTGCTGCAGGACGTAGCTTTGCGCCCCCTGCCAGTCAGCGCCCTAGAGGCCAGACGAATGCTAAACAGCTTGCGGGGGGCCAGCCTGTTGCAAGGCCATCGCGGTATGCCTGCCGCCCAGCTAGACGTGCTGACGACGGTGATCGCGCGCATCAGCCAGGCCATTAACGATCTGGGGCCCGACCTGCTTGAACTCGACATCAACCCGCTGTGGGTGCTCGGCGATCAGGTGGAAGCGCTTGACGCTCTGATGGTTTGGCGGCCTGATAAGCCAGCCGTTAACCTTCCCGAACACACCGTGCCTTCTGACGATTTTTTGTGAACCTGAAAGCCCTATGAAAACTCCTTTGTGCCAGCGGTTGGGTTGCGAGCTGCCAATTTTTGCTTTTTCTCACTGCCGCGACGTGGTGGTCGCCGTCACCCGCGCTGGCGGATTTGGGGTGTTGGGCGCGTCAACCTTTTCACCCCAACAACTCGAGGCCGAATTGCGCTGGATCGACAAACATGTCGAGGGCCGGCCGTATGGTGTAGATGTGATCATCCCCACGCGCTACGATCAAGCGTCAGAAGACAGCACCGAAGACTTGCGTGCGCTGATTCCACAAGGCCACAGGGATTTTATGGAAAACTTGCTGTCTCAGGCGGGCGTGGCAGCATTGCCCGCTGGTGAGAAAGAAAGGATTGAACAAGAAATTGTCGATGGGCGCGGCAACATGACCCCCGACGGTGCCAGACGGCTTTTGGCGGTCGCACTCACCCACTCGCAGGTGAATTTTGTGGTCAGTGCCTTAGGCTCTCCGCCGCCCGACGTGGTGGCCGAGTTGCGAGATCGCGGCATTTTGATTGGCGCACTGTGTGGCAAAGCCGAGCACGCGGTGCGCCACATTGCAGCGGGTGTCGATGTGATCGTGGCTCAAGGCACCGAGGCGGGGGGCCATACTGGCGAGATTGCCACCATGGTGTTGGTGCCCCAAGTGGTCGAGGCTTGTGGCGACAGCGTGGCCGTGCTGGCCGCAGGCGGCATTGCCCGTGGCAGCCAAATTGCAGCCGCTCTGGCGCTGGGTGCACAAGGTGTGTGGTGCGGCACTGTGTGGTTGGGCACACGCGAGAGCGAGCTCAACCCATTTGAAAAAGGTGTGCTCTTTGGAGCCCGCGCGGACGATGCCGTCAGACGCAAGGCTCGCACGGGCAAAACTGTGCGCATGCTCAAAAGTCAGCTGTCTGAGGCTTGGGAGCAGCCAGGCGCACCCCCTTACTTGCCCACACCTTTGCAGGGTATTCTCTACAACGAAGCACACGCACGCGTAGTGCGGGCCCAGCGCAAAGACCTTTACTCCGCGCCAGCCGGGCAGGTGGTGGGAATGATCAATGAAGAGACGAGCGTGCGTGAGCTGATGTACCGCATGCAGACCGAATACCTGGAAGCCGTCGAGCGCCTGCAGCGACTTAACGCCTCCCAAGATTGAAAAGAGCAGCCCATGACCGATGAAGTGCTGGTGGAACACGAAGATGGTTTGGTGATCGTCACCATCAACCGCCCTGAGCAGCGTAACGCTGTGAACCGCGCTGTGTCTTACGCGGTATGCGCGGCGATTGACGAAATGGACCGCAATCCTGCCTTGCGCGTCGGCATCCTAACCGGGGCAGGCGGTAACTTTTGTGCGGGCATGGACCTCAAGGCTTTTTTACGTGGTGAGGTCACGCGTGTGGAAGGTCGCGGTATTTTGGGCATAGCACGCACGCCGCCGCTCAAGCCCCTGATTGCTGCCGTGGAGGGCTACTGCCTGGCCGGGGGCTTTGAGTCCATGCTGTGCTGCGACTTGGCGGTGGTGGCGCGTAATGCTCAGTTTGGCCTGCCTGAAGCCAAGCGCGGCCTGGCCGCCGCTGCGGGCGGCCTGATGCGGCTGCCCCGCCTGTTACCCCAGCGCATTGCCATGGAGATGGCATTGACCGGCGACTTTTACAGCGCCGAGCGGCTGGCCGCTTACGGCCTGTTCAATGCAGTGGTGGAGCCCGGAGAGGCGCTTCAAGAAGCGCGCCAATTGGCGTGGCGCATCATGGCAAACGCGCCCCTGTCGGTGGCCGCCAGCAAGCGTGTCATTGTGGAGCAGCGAGACTGGCCGACAGACAAGATGTTTGAACGCCAAGAGCCCATCACCGCACCCGTTCTGGCCAGTGAAGACGCCCGCGAGGGTGCAGCAGCGTTTGCGCAGCGCCGGCCGCCCCAGTGGCGCGGCCAGTAAGCCGCACGCCGGCTCAGAGCGCGCAGCCGGCGCAATGCGCCGGAGTGTCTATGTGGGTTCCAATGTTTCGATCAGGTAGTGCCGTTTTGGGCGAGGCTGGCAATGCGAGCCGCATCGTACCCAAGTCCCGAGAGAACATCACCTGTGTGCTGGCCTAGCGTTGGCGGCGGGGAGTTGATGCTTGCTGGTGTTCCGGAGAACTTCACCGGGAAACCGAGCTGCGGAATGCGGCCCTCAATGGGATGGTCCACATGCAGCAACATTTGGCGCGCACGCATGTGCGGGTCATCAAATGCCTCGCTCATTGTATTGACCGGCCCACCGGGGATGTCGTTGGCGAAAAACAAGTCTACCCATTCCTGCCGAGTGCGCTTGCGAAAAACCTCCTCCATCAGGCTGAACTGGCTCTCGCGGGCATCGCCCTCGGGGAACTGGTCTTGCTTCAGTTGCGGCACTCCTGCCAGGTCGCAGAAACGCGCCCAAAAGTGGTCCTCCAGCGCGCCCAGCGTGACATAGTGACCATCTTTACAGCGAAAAATACCGTAGCAGGGCGCGCCTCCGGTATTTCGGTATTCACCACCCTTTGGCTCAACGCTGCCAAACAGCGGCTCCGCCGCGTGGTAAGTGAGGAACGACACGGCGGCATCCATCATGGAAACATCGACGAACTGGCCTTCTCCAGTCTTCTGCCGCGCGAGCACGGCCGCCAGAATGCCCCAAGCGCCAATCATCGAAGCACCAATATCGGCAGCGAGCAGCCCCGGCACCATCGGCCCTTCGCCCGCCTTGCCAAACAGGGGTAGAGCGCCAATGACACCGAGGTAGTTGAGGTCATGTCCCGCCACGCGCCGATAAGGGCCGTCCTGCCCATAACCGGAGATGGCGCAGTAAACCAGGCGGGGGTTGATCTTACGCAGATCCTCGTAGCCTAAGCCGAGGCGGTCCATCACGCCCGGGCGGAAGCCTTCGACCACCACATCCGATTGCGCGGCGAGTTCGCGAAAGATCCGCTTGCCCTCTTCATGCTTGAGGTTCAAGGTCATGCTGCGCTTGTTTCGGTTGCATAGCAGGAAAGTGCCTGAATCCACCTTGCCAATTGGCGGGAATCCGCGCTGGTAATCGCCACGCCCAGGCTCCTCAACCTTCAAAATGTCGGCGCCCAGATCGCCCAGCAATTGAGTGCACAGTGCGGCAGGAAGCAAACGGCTTGCGTCCAGTACTTTCAGGCCTTCGAGCGCGCCGCGCGCATCTTTCGGGGCGTTGGTACTGCGTTCTGTGGTTGTCATGCGGAAGCCCTTTTTCTTACGCCGCTGCGCTCGTGACCCAGCTGCTTGTCAATGTGTTCGACACAGGCACGCGCCTGTGTCAATATCTTGCGTTCGTGCGTTTTGGTGGCACGGCTGGACAGCACCGACACGTGCACCGCCGCAACCGTGCTTCCAGTGCCGTCGCTAATAGGCAAGGCATAGCCAACCACACCCGCCATGGCTTCCTGCTCGCTCCTTGAGAAGCCGGCCTCCCTAATGCGTGCGAACTCTTTCTTCAACTGCTTCGCATCGGTGATGGTGAAGGCTGTCATTTTGGGCAGTTTGCTGGCAAGCACATGCGCTTCAAGTCGGCCATCGAGCGCAGCAAAAAGCTTTCCAATGGCGGTGCAGTGCATCATCAACGGCTCGCCCAGCCGAATGTCCAAGGAGATACGCTGGCTGCCCAGGACGCGGTCCACATAGATGATCCGTTGACCCACTCGCAAGGCCAGGTAAACGTCATCTCCAAGCTCTCGAGCAAGGTCCTGCAGAGGCCGCCGAGCCACCGTGCGCAGGTCAAGCGACTGCACGGTGCGCAACGCCAGCGAAACCGTGCGTGGACCGACGGCATAGCGCAGATCGTCATCGACCGTGACAACCTCGGCGCTCACCATGGTTTGCAGCATGTTGTGCAGACTGCTCACGGGCAAGTTAAGCGCTTGTTTGATTTCAGTCAGGCGCAAAGGGATATTGCGCTCGGTTAGTAGCTTGAGGATGTCAAAGGTTCTCAGGTAGCGCTCTGGGCTCATGGTCAATACAGGCTGAATTAAAGAGGAAATTCGTGTTTTCGAAAAAAATCGGATATCCTAAGCTAACTCAAGTTACACAATCCGTCAAGTTAATCTCAAAAACAACTTGCCGAGCAAGCTTGGGTGCGTTAAAATTTCCTAATTCTGGAATATTTTTCCAAATTCCGAAATATATAACTCCACTCACAATGCCATGAGCATACCCGAAACTCTGACCATTCCAATGCTGATGAAGGAGCAGGCTAGGCGCTTCGCATCCCATGAAGCGCTGGTTGACGGTACGCGTCGCTTTACGTATTCGCAGCTTCTTGAGCAAGCAAACAATGTGGCGCGGGGGCTTGTCGCCATCGGCGTGGTGCGTGGCGATCGCGTTGCCATCCTCATGGGCAATCGGGCCGAGTGGATGCTCACATTTTTAGCCATCCAGCAAATCGGTGCCGTGTCAGTTGGCCTCAACACTTGGTCCACGGCCCGCGAACTCGAATACACCCTGATGCATGCGGAGGTTCGCTTCTTGGTGGCTGCAGACCGCCTGCGCAACCAAGATTTCCGCAGTGCCATTGCTGGTATCCTTGAAGGCGGCGGTATTGCCAGTTTGCGAAGCCTAGTTTGGGTCAATGCCGACCTAGCATCGTCGGTGAAGCCGAATGGCAATAGCGCGACTGACACCAAAGAGATCACCTGGAATGAGCTGCTGCGCCGCGGCGAGAACATTGCCCAAGCGCAAGTGGACTCGTCAGCGGGTGCCGTGCAGCCAGACGACGACGCCATTTTGTTGTACACCTCTGGCTCTACGGCAACGCCCAAGGGCATCTTGCTGAAGCATGGACACTGGGTAAGTAACTCATTTCACATTGGCGAGCGCATGCACGTCACTCACCAAGACAGGCTATGGCTGGCGGTTTCGCTCTTCTGGAGTTTCGGCATTGTCAATGCCGTTCCAAATCTACTCACCCACGGCGGCTGTGTGGTGTTGCAGGAAAGCTTTGACGCTGGCGAAGCGCTGGCGCTCATCGAGCGTGAGCGCTGCTCCATCTTCTACGGCACACCCAACATCGCGCAGGCCTTGTGGGAGCACCCGAAACGAACGCAGCACGACCTATCGTCGCTGCGCAGCGGTGCCACCATCGGCACTCCCGAGCAGGTTCAGCGCGTCGTTGATCTGGGCGTTAGAGAGATCTGCAATATTTACGGCCTGAGCGAAACATACGGCAATTGCGCTGTGACAGATGCACACGACCCGCTGGATGCAAGACTGCAATCGGTCGGCCGTCCGCTGCCTGGTGTTACCCTGCGCATTTGCCACATTGAATCGGGCGAACTGCAGCCGGCTGGCGAAGTGGGCGAGATCAGGGTCAAGGGACCGGTGGTCAGGGAATATCTCAAGGACCCAGAGAAGACTGCCGAATCATTTGACGATAACGGCTTCTTTTGCACCGGGGACCTGGGCCTGCTCGATACCGACGGTAGGTTGTACTTTAAGGGTCGCATCAAGGAAATGGTCAAGAGTGGTGGCATCAACATTGCGCCCGCTGAAGTCGAACAAGTGCTCATGCGTCACCCTTCAGTTCGCATCGCCTATGTCATCGGCGTGCCGCACCCGACACTTGACGAGGCGCTTGTTGCCATCGTCATCCCTGAGGCAGGCGCTTTGCCACAACCCGACGAGCTAAAGGCGTTCTGTAAAAAAGAGATGGCCGCCTACAAGGTGCCGCAACAGTTCCACTTCACGACTGAAATCAAGTTACCCCTCACCACCACCGGCAAGGTGCAAAAGGCCAGGCTGCATACGCTCCTGCCAAAAACCGAAGAACCCCAATCATGAGTTCAGAAAATTTCCTGAACGAGCGTCCGAATGCTTGGGGCCGCTGGGGTGAAGATGACGAGGCAGGTGCACTGAATCTGATCGGCCCCGAGCAGGTCAAGCGCGCAGCCGGTCTGGTGCGAACTGGCCAAGTGGTGCGACTCGCGCAGCTCCTTTCAAACAAAACGCCGGTACCACGACACCGCGCGGGACTTCAGCACTTCATGGGACGCGACGGCGGTGATTACGCGGCAGGTGCCAAGCGACCCGGCGGTTTCCAGTTTGCCGAAGATACAGTGGTCATGCCTTTGCACATCGGCACCCACATCGACGCCCTTTGCCACGCGTGGTGTGACAGCCGCATGTTCAACAACTACCGCGAAGAAACCATGCGCAGCACAAGCGGCGCAACTCGGCTCGGAGTAGAAAAAATGCCGCCGGCGGTCACGCGTGGCTTGCTCTTAGACGTGGTCGGCTTGCGGGGCCGCCCCTTGCACGGTGATGAAGTAGTCTCTCGGGCTGACCTTGAAGCCTGCCTTGCCGTCGCTCAACTCGAGATCGAGCCGGGAGACGCGGTGCTACTGCACACCGGTTGGCTGGCTGCCCAACAAGGTGTGAGTGACATCGACTTCAATACCGAACCCGGCATCGACTACGAAGCGGGTCTTTGGCTGGCGCAGCGCGACGTTGCTCTCATTGGTGCCGACAATTACGCGGTCGAGGTGCTGCCCTTCGCTGAAGGCACCGTGTTTCCAGTGCACCAGTGCGTGATCCGCGATTTTGGTATTCCTTTACTCGAAGGCCTGCTGCTGGAACCACTGGTTCGCACTGGCCGACGTGAGTTCCTTTTTGTTGCCGCAGCGCTGCCCATCGTTGGCGCCACCGGCAGCCCGCTCACACCACTGGCAATTCTTTGAAACACAAGGCCATGGAACCTCAAAACACCAGCCCCGGCCCCCTGGCAGGCATCCGCGTCCTCGAGATTGCCTCAATGATTCTCGGCCCACTGGCAGGCCAGTATTTGGGCGACCTCGGTGCAGACGTGATCAAACTTGAGCCACCAGAGGGTGACCTCACGCGCTCGATTGGACCAAGACGCTCACCACTGATGGGCTCATTCTTTCTATCCAGCAACCGCAGCAAGCGCAGCATTGTGGTCGACCTAAAGAAGGCCGAAGGACAGGCCATCCTGCGCAGCCTGTTGAAAGACACCGACGTGTTGCTGCACTCCCTGCGCACACCGGCCGCCAACAAGCTTGGTCTTGACTATGAAACTCTCAAGCAGCTCAACCCTAGCATCGTGTATTGCCACGTCACAGGCTACAGCGACGAAGGCGCCTATGCAGGTCGCCCAGCCTACGACGACATCGGTCAAGCTGCCTCGGGCCTTGCGCAATTACAAACTGCCGTAGCAGGGCAGCCGCGCTTCATGCCCTCTATTTTTGCGGACAAAATTGGCGCACTGCACGCCAGCATCGGCATGCTCGCCGCCATCGCGCACCGTACTGTAACAGGGCAAGGTCAGCAAGTTGAAGTGCCGATGTTCGAAAGCCTGGTAGCGTTCAATATGGCCGAACACCAATGGGGCTTCTGCTTCGATCCGCCCATCGGACCCATGGGCTATCAGCCCGTCAGTACTGCAGCACGGCGCCCCTACAAAACGAAGGATGGTTACCTCGCATTGCTGCCGTATTCAGATGCCAACTGGCGCAGCCTGTTCGAACTTGCAGGTGAGCCGCAGATCATGGATGACCCGCGTTTTTCTACCTTCGCCGCGCGGCAGAAGCACTTTCGCGAGGTCTGGGATGAAATCGAGCGACAGGCCGCACGAAAAACCAATGCAGAGTGGCTGGCGCTGCTGACGACAGCGGACATTCCTTTTTCGGTCGTCAACTCCCTGGAAGATCTGACCCGAGACCCACACCTTGAGAGCGTAGGATTCTGGACTCTTGCCGAACATCCGACCGAAGGCCAACTGCGCTTTGCCGCCAGCCCAGTGGACCTGCGCGGCTCACCCATGCGCATGACGCGCATGCAGCCACGCCTAGGCGAGCACAGCGCGGAGATCCTGCGCGAGTCCGGATACGACGAACTCTCCATTACAAACCTGACCGCCGCCGGCGGCGCCTGCCAAAGCAAACAAGCATGATTCCCCGCACCCTCTTTACACCCGAACACGAATCGTTTCGCGACACCGTTCGCCGCTTCATCGAAACCGAAGTCACCCCGCACCACGCAGATTGGGAAAAGGCGGGCCAGGTGCCCCGTTCACTTTGGAAAAAAGCTGGCGAACTGGGTCTCTTGTGTGTCAATGCGCCTGAAGCCTACGGCGGTCAGGGCGCTGACTTTCTTTACAGCGCCATCCTTATTGAAGAGATGGCGCGCGCCGGTGCAACAGGTCCAACGTTTTACCTGCAATCCGACATCGTCGGACCGTACCTCGTTGACTTTGGCACCGAGGCGCAAAAAGCCAAATGGTTGCCGAAGATGGCAGCTGGTGAAGTGGTCGTGGCACTGGGCATGAGCGAGCCGTCCGGCGGTAGCGATGTGCAGAACATTCGCACCCAGGCCATCCGCGATGGTGATGAGTACGTGATTAACGGCCAGAAGGTATTCACCACCAATGGCCATAGCGCAGACCTTGTGCTGCTAGCCTGCAAGACAGACCCCACGCAAAAGGCAAAAGGCGTCAGCTTGATCCTGGTTGAAACCGACAGAGCCGGCTTCACCCGTGGTCGCAAACTCGAGAAAATCGGCTGCAAAGCACAGGATACGTCGGAGTTGTTTTTCTCCGACTTGCGCGTTCCGGTGTCCAACCTACTTGGCACCGAAGGTGGTGGCTTCGGCATCCTAATGACCCAGCTGGCGCAGGAGCGGCTCATTCAGGCCATCCGCGCAGTGTCAGCGTCGGAGGCTGCAATCGAATGGACCCTTGCCTATGCGGTCGAGCGCAAGATGTTCGGACAGACATTGGCCGACTTCCAAAATACCCGCTTCGGCTTGGCGAACCTGCACGCGCAGGTCCTCGCCCAACGCGTATTCGTCGACCGCTGCATGCAATTGCATGCAGCAGGCCAGCTCGACGCAGTGGACGCTGCTTCGTGCAAGCTTGTGACAACTGACCTGCAGTTCAAAGTCATGGACGAGTGCCTGCAATTCTTCGGCGGCTGGGGCTATATGTGGGAATACCCAATCGCGCGGGCTTTTGCCGACGCGCGAATGTGCCGAATTGGCGGCGGCACCGCCGAGGTGATGAAACAGATCATCGCCAATTCACTTTTGCCGCGAGTTCGCAAAACCTGATTCCATCAAGCAGCCAGATTTCGTCCAACTTTTTCAATCCTTTTTCCGTAACCCAAAACTTTACAACCGGAGACAAACCAATGAAAACCATTCTTCACAAACTTCTCAAATCAAGCATCGTCTTGAGCAGCGTTGCCACTTCCGTTTTCGCGCAAGCTCAGACGAACTGGCCCGGCACCTCTTCCGTCAAGGTCATTGTTCCGTTTTCTGCGGGTGGTGCCTCCGACGTGCTAACTCGCACACTGTCCCAGCGCCTACAAGACAAAATCGGCGGCAACTGGGTCGTCGAGAACAGAACTGGCGCAGGCGGGAACATCGGCATGGAAGCCGTCAAGGCTGCAGCACCCGACGGCACCATGATCTCTTCAGCAACGATCGGCACACTGTCGATCAACCAGTTCTTGTTTGCCAAGCTGCCCTACGACCCCGCCGTCGATTTCGAATATGTTTCAAAGATCTGGGAGAATTGCAACGCATTCGTCGTCGCACCAAGCAACCCCGCGCGCAACGTCAAGGAATTTTTGGACTGGGCCAAGCAACGGCCTAAGGGAGTGAACTTCGGGTCAGCTGGCGTTGGCACCACCCCTCACTTGGCGGGCGAACTGTTCCGCGCACGCACCGGCATCCAGGCCGTGCACATTCCCTTCCGCGGTGCGGCACAGTCGATGCCAGCTCTGGTGGCCGGCGAAACCGATTTCGCCATCGACAACATCGCCAGCTACACACCCCTGATCAAATCAGGCAAGGTGCGCGCACTTGCGGTCACCTGCCCAGAGCGTTGGCCAACCATGCCGGAAGTGCCAACCATGGCCGAGGCTGGCGTGCCAGACTTTGTGGTCACATCCTGGGGCGCTTTCGTTCTGCCAAAGGGTACGCCAGCAGCCATCTCCACCAAGCTTTCTCAGGCAATCGCCGAATTGGCAGCCGAACCGGCGCTGAAGGCCAAGTATCTAGAGATCGGCGCCATCATCAAGCCTACAACCCCTAAGGAAACTGCCGACTTTGCCGCAAGCGAGCGTTTGAAGTGGCGCGAAGTGGTCAGGATCTCTGGCGCCAAGCTGGACTGACATCCTATGGGAATTCGAGTCGCCGTCATTGGTGCAGGCGCTGCCGGTCTGTGTTCGGCAAGGCACCTTCTGCATCGAGGTGTGGAAACCGTGGTCTATGAGATTGGCAGCTGTATTGGCGGGCTTTGGGTATTTGGCAACGACAACGGGCTATCTCCGGCGTACGACTCGCTGCATCTAAACTCCGAAGCCAAAGTGACGGCCTACAAGGACTTCCCGTTTCCGCAGGGCAGCCCACTCTATCCAGACCACCGTCAGGTGCGTGAGTACTTAGAGGCTTATGCAGAGAAGTTTGGCATCACGCCGCACATCCGTTTCTGTTCGCGTGTGACCGAGGTTGCGCCTGCAGAATCAGGGCGCTGGCGCGTCTCGCTGGAAGACGGCAGCAGCGCTGAGTTTGATGCCGTCGTGGTCGGTAGCGGCCACCAAGGTTTGCCAGCCCACCCTAACTGGCGCCATGATTTCACCGGCGAATACCTGCATTCGCACAGCTACCGCATTCCAGAACCGTTTCGAGGCAAGCGGGTACTGGTGGTCGGCATGGGCAACAGCGCGGTTGACATCGCAGCTGACATTTGTGTCGTCACAAAGTCCACGACCATCTCGGCGCGCTCACCCGTTCTGATGATGCCTCGCATGCTGTTTGGTGTGCCAACCTCGCGCGTGTTAGGCCGGCTGGAAAAGCCTTGGATGCCCTGGCCCATTCGGCGAACCATTCGCGAGGCGCTGACCCGCATCGTGCATGGTCGCATGGAGCAATGGGGCTTTGTGACACCCAAGAGCCGAACACACCCAACCAGCCACCCGAGTCTGATGTCGCATTTTGTTTGGGACCGCATCAAAGCCAAGCCCGGCATCGCATCGGTGAAGGGGCAAGAAGTGACTTTTGTGGACGGTACGAACGAGACCTATGACAGCGTCATCGTTGCGACCGGCTATCAGGTTGATCTGCCCTTTCTCGCGCCGCAGCTGCGACCCATTGACGGACATCGATTAGAGCTATTTCTGAGGGTTGTTCACCCTGCCCATCCAGGCCTGTTTTTTGTGGGCATGTTCAACGTCGCTGGCGGCGGCAACATTCGCATGATGGACGACCAAGCTGAGTGGGTGACCGACCTCGTGACGGGCCAACTTGCTTCGCCCGACCAGGATGCTATCCGAGCTGGCATGAAAGAGGAGCAAGCTTTTTTGCGCAAGCACTACCCTGCGGCGCCGCGTTATGCGCTTGAACTCGACCCCGTGTTCTATCGCAAGCAGTTGCAACGCGAGTTCCAGCGCGCACGCGGTGCTCGCAACCACCTACAGAGGAACCCGAATTGACGCTAAAAGACAAAGCCTGCGTGACGGGTATAGGCGAAACAAGCTACATGCGAGGCTCGACTCAGACCGCGTTCGAGCTGCAGATCGAAGCCTCGCTGAAAGCGATTGCAGACGCCGGGCTTGACCCCAAGCAAATTGACGGCGTGATCCCCATTGGCATTGTCAGCGCAACGGCTGAGGACTTTATCGACAACTTCGGCATCCCAGACCTGCGCTTTTCCGCCCTCGTCCCGCATGGCGGAGCCAGCCCGGTCATGGCCTTGCAGTGCGCTGCTGCTGCAGTTGCTGCAGGCCTGTGCAATCACGTGCTCATTGCCTTTGGCCGCAATGTCACAGGGGCTTCTGCGACCAAGGCAGGTGCGCGTATCCACACGATGCCGCAATTTCACTACGTCACTGAATTCGAGTATCCCATCGGCAATGCTGCGCCAGCTCAGATTTATGCCCCAATGGCCCAGCGGCATATGGCGATGTATGGCACCAAGGTCTCGCACTTCGGCGAGGTGGCAGTTGCACACCGACAACATGCACTGCTGAACGACAACGCAGTGATGAAAAAGCCAATGACGCTGCAGGATCACGCCAATTCGCGCATGATTGCCGACCCATTTAGGCTGTTTGACTGCAGCCTAGAAAGCGATGGCGGCGCGGCCTGTATCGTCAGCGCCGCCGAACGCGCAAGCGACCTAAAGCACCGGCGCGTATTTATTTCAGGCACAGCAGCAGGACACCCGGACCAGCCTGGCGCAATCACCCAGCGGCCGGATATGACCAGCCTTGGCATTGCCAAGGCCGCCCAACGCGCCTTCCACATGGCAGGTGTGACTCATGCCGACATTGACGTTGCTGAAATCTACGACTGCTTCACTTATGCGGTCATCCGCCAACTGGAAGATCTGGGTTTCTGCAAGAAGGGGGAAGGCGGTCCATTCGTCGAAGGTGGTCGTTTGCGCCTTGACGGAGCGCTGCCCACCAACACCCACGGCGGTCTGCTGTCGCAGGCGCATGTCTGGGGCTTGAACCATATCGTCGAGCTCGTACAACAGCTGCGCGGCAATGCTGGCAGAGCCCAAGTGAAGGACGCTGAAGTGGGGCTCGTGACGGGTTACGGCGATCTCGGTGACGGCGCTGTCGCCATTATGCGGAGGGACTGAAATGACACACGACACGAATCACGCCATGTCCGATACGCCAGCAAGGCCGTCCCCAAAAATCACGCCGCTCTCTGCACCTTACTGGGAAGCTGCCGCGCAAGGTCGCTTGCTGTTGCAAAAATGCGCCAGCTGCGGCAAGGTTCGGCACTACCCCCGCATGCTCTGCGACGCCTGCTACTCGGCCCAAACCAATTGGATACAGGCAAGCCACCTTGGCAAGGTTCACAGTTGGACGGTCTGTCACCACGCATTTCATCCGTCCTTTGTTACAGACCTGCCTTACACCTTGGTCACCATTGACCTCGAGGAAGGCGTGCGAGCGCTAGGCCGGTGGCGCAGCGCAGGTCTAGCCATTGGCGATGCTGTCGTCGCCCAATTCGAACAGCGCAGCGAAGGGCCTGAGCTGTTCTTCACTTCGGCACCAAGCACCGCGTGATGAAAGCAACAGCCATGTCGCGCACGCAAGCTGATGTTCACGCTGTTGACAACGATGACCCGGTGGCGCAAGTCGCCAATGGCATGCGTAGCCTGATCGCAGCAGCCATCCCCTCGGCACGCAAGATTGTGCTGAAAGATCTGGTGAGAAGCGCAGGCGGTCTTTCACGCGAAAACTGGTCTTTTGACGCAACCTGGACCGACGACTCAGGTGATCACACATTTCCTCTGATGCTCATGCGCGACGCCGCTGGCACGCTGCTGAACACTGACCGCCAGCGCGAGTTTTCCGTACTCAAGGCGCTGGCCAACACCGATGTGCCTGCACCCCAAGTATTCTGGATCGACAAGCCTGGTCGCTGGCTGGGCTCACCCTCCATCGTGATGACACGCATGCCCGGGCAATGCGACTACATGGTCCTCAACAATTCGAGTCCGCTAGACGTGCGCCTGACACTGGCGCGAGCCTTTACCGGCCTGATGGCCAAGCTACACACTGTTGACTGGCAAAAGTATGGTCTCGACATCAGCCTAGGACTGCCTGACGGCAAGCCCTCCCTGCACGAGCTGGCTCACTGGGAGGCTGAGTACCGCAAAGCGCAACTCGAGCCACACCCCGAACTCGATTACGTTCTGGCTTGGCTTAAGCGCCTAGCCCCAGAGGCCGAAGCCATCGTGCTCGTGCATGGTGACTTCAAACCAGGCAATGCGCTGGTGGAGGGCAAGTACATCACTGCCAAGCTTGATTGGGAGACCGCGCACTTGGGCGATCCGCTGGAAGACCTTGGCTGGGTGACCAACCCAGTTCGAAAGCGCGAGCACCAGATCCCAGGCCACTGGGAGCGGCAAGAAATCGTTGCAGCCTACCGCGATCTGACCGACCGAACTGTGCGCGAGGCCGACCTGCTGTGGTGGAACGTGTTCTCTTGTTGGAAGTTGTCGGTCATTCAGCTAACGGCTGTGGCCGAGTTTGTGGCAGGCCGCTACAACCGAGTGTTCCAAACCCCGACTTGGTTGTACCGGCCAATGTTCCAAATGATGGCGACTGCAGAAAGCGCACAAAGCGCGGACAGCACTGATTGCGCATTGAGCGCAGGGAGTCAGTCATGAGGCCAAGCATCGAAGAGCAATTGCAGGGCACTTGCAGAGTCCTTGAAAACGTCGTGGCACCTTGCGTCAATGACCCGATGGCCCTAACCATGCTGGATGGGCTTATCGCCAACCTGCGCATGCTCATCAGTGCCTATCCCGCGGTGCCAGGATTTCTGCGCCAAGACAACGAAAACACTGTGCAACTCTTGGCAACGCTGGCCAGCTCGCTGCCTGCCGAACTAACCGCGCGAGTGGCCGAGATCCTGAAAATGCCGGAGCCAGACCCTGTCGATGTGGCCGCGCTTGACGCGCGCAACGCCAGCCTGCGTGAACTTCTTGCGCTGGCCGTTTGCATCGAGAGTCTCTCAGCAGACCATCAACGCGCCATACTGCAGCACATGAGCGAGCGCGCTTCGCGCGTACCCATGCGCTACGTAGCAACTGCGCCCAGCCTACCCTCTTCCGAGAAAATCTAAACTATGCTCACACCCCTTGACGACACACTCTGCCACCAGCTGCCGACCACTTTCGACCATGTCTGGACCAGTGATCCGCGCTGGTTTGACCGCTACTGGTTTGCGATTTATTCGCAAGATGGCAAGGTCGCCATTCAGGTCACCATGGGCGCTTATCGCAACATGAATGTGCTTGATGGTGGCGCCGTGATGGTGGTCGATAACAAACAATACAACGTGCGGGTCTCACGCTCACTGGGCAGCAGCGTCGAGACCACCTGTGGCCCGCTGCGGGTACGCCCCATCGAGCCGCTCAAGTCATTTGAGATCAGCATTGCCCCGGGCGAGCACGCGCTGCACGGTGAACTGCGTTGGGAGTGCGTCGAGCCTGCCCACGAGGAACACCCGCACTACACGCGTCTTCAATCGCGCACCGTGGAGGACTACCGACGCTTCGACCAGATCGGCGTGGCCAGCGGCTGGCTGGAGGCAGGCGGCCGCCGCATCGAGATCGACCGCTGGTGGGCCTGCCGCGACCATTCCTGGGGTGTGCGCCGCGGCATGGGCGTACCAGAGCCCGTCACCGGGCCCAAGGTGACCCTGGCCGAAAAAGGGCACGTGATGTCCTTCCTGTTTTTCTCTACAGACACCATGAGCGGCTCGCTGCTGTTCTCCGGCCGCGGCGACGACAAGCCCTACACCACCGGCGTCGTCACGGATCGTCGCACACAAGAGCGGCATCACGCCACCAAGATCGACCTCAGCGTCGACCTGCATGAAGGGACGCGGCGCTTCCGTAAGGCCAGTGTCGACGTCACCCTGGAGGATGGCCGCAGCTTGCACATCGCCGTGCAGGCGCACGGTTCATCGATTGCCATGCAGGGCCTGGGCTACAGCGGCGGCTACAACGACGGCAAGGGCCTGGGCGCATGGCGTGCGGAGATCCACCTGGAGACGGACGTCTGGGATGTCTCGCATCCGTCGAAGATCGTCTACCCCGACGGCACCCATAAAGAACACTGGCACCGCATTCAGCCGGTGAGCCTTACCGCCAATCTCAACGGTGAAACCAGCTCAGGAATGGGCAGCATGACGCTCACCATCGCCGGTAAGCTGCCGCAGCACCTGCAACTGCAGTCGCAGTAAGCTGGCCGCTCAAAAGTGCACATGACCAACATGGCCTCCTTCGTGCTCGCTGAATGCCTTCGCCCAGGCGACCGTGTCCTGGTCGGCCAAGCCTGCGGCGAACCCCTCGGCCTGGTTGCAGACCTTCTTGCCCAGGCGACTCGGTTGGGCAATCTCGACGTGTTCTGCGGTTACTCCCTCAATCCGGCTTGGGAGGAGCCTCTGCCTGACGCCTTGCGCGTGACGACCTATTGCGGCCTAGGCACCATGGGCAAGCTTCTCGCGCGCCAAGGTGCCCGGTTGGTGCCGTCGTCACTGTCACAGCTTTCGGCCCAGATCCGTTCGCGCAAACATGCGGTCGACGTTGTGCTGCTGCAGGTAGCGCCTGCTGATGAAGAGGGCTACCACAGCCTAGGCTGCGCAGTCGACTACGCTTGGGATGCTGTGCAGGTCGCGCGCCAAGTGGTGGTCGAGGTCAACCTCAACATGCCGGCCACGCGCGGCGCACCCCGATTGCATTGCAGCAAGGTGCTGGTGGCACGACAGAGTGATGCCCCCCTGCTTGAATCGTTGGTTGAAGAGCCAAGCGCGTTGCAGCGTCAATTGGCCCGCAACGTGGCGACCTTGATTCCAGACGACGCCACACTGCAATTGGGCATCGGTAGCCTTGCCTCTGCCATTGCTGGCGAACTCCAGTCGCGACGCGGTCTCAAAGTTCGCTCGGGGATGGTAGGCGACTGGTTCCTGAGCTTGGTCGGCAGCGGTGCGATCGACACAGTGACGCCGAGCGCTTGCATGGGGTCGTTGGCAGTTGGTAGTCTGCGACTTTACAAGACACTGTTGGGCGAGAGCCTTCTTGGATTCGCGCAGCCGGCCCAACTCGCCCAGCCTATAGCAGCATCGCCGCTAATGGCCATCAATTCAGCAATTGAAGTTGACCTTGCAGGGCAGGTGAACGCCGAGTGGTTGGGCGAGCGCTACGTCGGCACAGTTGGCGGCCAGACCGACTACTTTCGTGCAGCACGGGCCTCGGCAGGCGGACTGGCGATTCTGGCGCTGACTTCTAGCACAGCGCGCGGTACCAGCCGGATCGTTCCGCACTGCAACCGCGTAACCTCGACTTATTGCGATGTCGATGTGATTGTGACGGAGCACGGTGTGGCGGACATTCGAGCCACCACCCTGCAGGAACGCAGCGAGCTGATCGCCGCCATCGCGGCGCCGGAACATCGCGGCCAGCTCCTGCGGGCAGGGGGTAAGTGAGAATGGGCCGACGTCATTCAAAAATCTGTCGCATCAGTTGACTCCGTTATGGCGATGCAAATTTCAATACGCGCTCATAGAATTTAAGCTCAAGATGCCTATCAGACTCAGATCGAAAGTCATGCTGCAACCTTCGATGTAATCTGCCAAGCATAGCTCAAGAGCACCGCTGTTTGACTGCGCCCAAGAACGCACCGCAACAGGCGCATGCATGTTGTCCGACGTTAGTAACGTGTGACACAAATAGGGGTACTTGATTAAAGGAGGGTTTTGGTTCATCTTTCAACCTAAGGAGTGAAGATGAAATCCAATCAACCTAGGGCCACTACCAAGCAGGTTGTCAGAGTCATCAGAAGAGCCACTTAGTCTGACTGATACCTGAGGGCTGATCACAATTATTGTGATCACATTAACAATGTTAATGTCAGTGTATCTTTCTTACTGATACCAGAGAGCCCTTCTTAAGCTACTAGCCAACTCAATCCCCACAGTCCCTACACCATCCAAATTAAGCGTAGCGACTTCTTCAAGATTGAGTACCGTATTTCACTAAAAGAATAAGCAAAAAACTTTTAGATTGCTTAAAATATAGGCAGTATCTTTTGCTAGGATTTGAAATGAAAAAGCCTTCAATTTTCCCGAGCCTGCCCAAGAATTTGACCGATCGCGAGCTTCGAAAAGAAATTCGTCGTCGTTTAAAAATCTCGGATCAGCTTGGCCTAATTCGTAAGCCAAAAAAGTGACTTGCGGCGCTAAAACTCGGTCTGGCAATCCTTGCCAAAAGCCGCCACTTCAAGGAAAGAGAAGGTGTCGACTTCATGGAGGGTTGTCCTTGTCGGGGAAAAATCACCCCAATTACAAACACGGCCATTGCACCAAGGAATCTAGGAGGCAAACCGCTGACGGTAATGCCTACATAAAGTACTTGGAATCTTTGCTGATTCGGCTTGGAATGATTGAGCCAAAGCGGCGTAAGCGGAATACGATGTTTTGACGTTTTCGGATTTATCTTTGCATAATTTTTCGCTTCCTCATGAAAGCATCACAACGCAATATATGTGTCGAATAACAATTGCGCTAGAGTGGAAGTGGTTGAGGGATACAACAGATAGATTTTCCCTTTTTCATCTTTTCTAATAAAGCAGGCTTGGCTTTAGAAATGGGACTTTGTCCCATTTCTTAGCCCCTTAACGTTTCTAAAATGACCGTCCTTCTTGCTTTTAGTTCTATCGCGTCTTGCTCTTCAATTTTGATTTGAGCATTGAATTCATCCATATCAAGAACTGACTCGATAGCTTTACGCAACTTTTCCTGAAGAAGCTCTGCAGGTGCAGCATCAAGTTCAACTGCTCTGTTAGAGCCGTACCGCGCAAAAAACTTTTTGTAGTTAACACTGGTTTTTTTGGCATCCATATCGCTTGGTAGATCGTATTTTTCTACGTCTTCCCGTGTTAATGCAACCTTGAATGACTGAATGTTTGTAATACCGAAGTCATCACGCATTGATTTGCTGAAGCTTTCGGCAATTTCATCTCCGTCCGGATCGAAGTCGGTCAGGCAGAGAAGTATTAGCTTAGATTTTCCTGATTGTATGTAGCGCCTGTAAACATCATGCCTAGGAGGTATTGAGGCATACCCTCTCGTTGTAGTGATCGGAATACAATACTCCCTTGCCACTTCCTCAAAAACAGTACGTAGCGCATTTTTTTCCAAAATAATCTCTATGTGATGTGGTTGGCCTTGCTGCAAATTTCTGTGGTAACCAGTTAAGAAATTTTCAATTTCCTGCCCAATGTACTCGTCAACAGTATCAAAGCCGCCTCCCTCTAAAACTGGTCGTGTAGAGTCTTCAATAGCTTGGATCGATACTTCTCCTGTTAGCCTAGCGCGACTCAGTAAATTGGTGAGTTTTTTATAACATTTCTGAATATTTTCATACGTAGAATTTGGTTTACGGTCATGACATAGGGGTGGATTGTTAAGCAAAAGATAATGAATACGGCGAACCGATAGTGGCCAATACTTCCTCTCTTTCTGAATTGCTGCTTTTGCAGCCTTTAGAAATTGAAGCGTCGTTATCTTTGCTCTCGTTTTTGTGCCAGTAATAGTTATTTCGCCATCTGATGAGCTAAGGGATTTTCGCCGCTGGTTGTATTCTTTCAACTCAACATGTGCTGCCTTGGGGTCAATGCTGACAATAGCTTCTCTGATTTTTTCAGATGCCGATTTTTCGCGCTGTTGGTTATACAAGCGAAGTAATTTGACACGTTTTTGCTTATCTAAATCTGCAAAAATGACTTCATCAAGTATCCTGACTGGCACTGTGCTAAGACCAAGGTATAAGCCTGAAGCCAGTCGTCTATGTCCACTCAAAAGAACCCAGTCGGCAGTTATAACTAAGGGTTCCTGGATTCCATTGTCATTGATTGATTCAATCAGTTGCCTATCGTCAGCATTGGCCACACCAAAATTGTCATAGATTGACTCGTTCTCGGGCGCTTGTTTGATCTGACTAATTGGGAAATGGGACAAGTCCTGTTTTTGGGCTGGTTTGTTCATATCAACCTCCGTTAATGTTTAATTTGTATCGGGACGCTCTACTTCCAGCCCCAGCCTTAACTAACACCAGCCAGCCTTCATTAACAAAGCATCTCAATAAAGTAGCGGCATCGGCAAAGTGGTTGCCAATAAGTTGTCCAGCTATTCGCGAGCTAAGAAAGAAAGGTGAATCACCAGCACGGGCTTGAAGTGCCAAACAGATCTGCGCCAAGTGAATCGCTTTAGGGCCATAGTCGCTTAAGGCTGCAACATCCGGCGCGTTTGGTAGTGTGCTCAGGCATTTGGCTAAAGTAGCCCCATAAGGCTGCTTAACCCTTTCCCACGCGTTTCTGAAGTCAGCCCATGAGGTTGATAGGTCTTTCGTGCCGATCACGGGTAAGTGCAGGGTATGCCAGACCTTAACAACTTCGTGCTGTCTTTGTCTCGTAGCGTTTGGCTCTGTACCTTTAAGCCATCGAGCTAATTCAAAGATCGCTCTGTGACGTTGACCCACACCAGTGGGAACAGTACTGACGGGAAACGAAAAGTGTCCACCTACAGAGGAAACAGAGGAGACAGAAGTATTGCTTTCTGTATCTTCTGTAGGTCGACGACGGATTTTTTCTGCTAGTGCTTCAAAGCCTGTTAAGACGCTGAGTGGCTCATTCTTTATGGTGTGGCCTGTGAGAGTCAAATAACGTCCTTTGGTATACAACTCTACCGATAGGCCATTAAGCTGCCCACGTGCACCTGTGATTGATTGATTTGAAAAACCAAAGGCACGAAGACCATTTCCGCTTGGAGAGATCTCAACGTAAGGTGCGTCCAAATCAGCCATAAGTTGCAGGGCATCTTTGTTTGGTTGACCGTCAATTACGCACTTATCGAGGTCTACACCAGCGATTCCATTGCCCGTTAAAACAAAGCCAACTCCTAACCATCCACCTTCGCTGTATGCGGCATCTGCTTGCTTAAATGATCCCCACGAATAGGGGTCGTTGACATTTGCTTTACTGTTGAGACGGTTTGGGTCGTACAGTATCTTTTGACCCTTCCAAACTACCCACTGGTCATGGCGTTGAAGTTCCTTGGGGAAGTTTTCAAATTTAGGTTTTAGCATTGCCATCTCCGATATTTGATTAGGCAGATGAGGTTCAGTGAATGGAACTTTTCGTAGGGTTGGTTCATTGAGGCTCCAATCTGTCTAATGAATTTGACTGCTCAAAAAGCCAAGCCCTAACCAAGCCGACATTCCAAGCCGCAATATTGGGGCCTAGCTTTTTCGGAGGAGGAAATCGACCAGTCTTCACCATTCGCCAAAGTGTTGCCCTGCTGATTGGAATCAGCTTGCGGCTGTTTGGGTCTTTGGGGTTGCCAATCAGTTGACGCTCGCGCAAGAATGCGCAATCTGGGTATTCAGTGAACCAATTAGGTGAGGCGGCTTGTGCCATGAAGACTCCTGTTTAAATAGCTTTGCGCTATTACAAAAGAGTCCTATTGCAAAGTCCAAGTACAGTGCGCGCGGACTACTTGCCTTTTGGTTTTTCTTTGCGGTAGGCGGTGATGAATTTGCGAATTTGATCAAAACCCAAAGCGACGACCTGTTTTTCGCAAGCGGCATACGCAGCATCATCAAGGGTTTTGTAATCTTCTAGATATGAATCTAGCCACTTATATAGTTTTTTTTGTTTCTGTTGCGAGTATTTAATCTGTGTATCGTTACTTGCGTGCGCTCTTGCGCTTGCAAAAATGGTTTCCCACTTTTCCTCTTTCAGTAATGCTTCAGTACAGGCATTTAAATAAACAGCTTTTACATCTTCTGTGATCGTATTGTTCGCTACAAGAATATCTAGAACTGCTGAAGCTTTACTTTCCGCCGCCTTCCAAATTGCAAGCTTTTTAATGCCCTCGGAATTCTTTTTGGATTTACTCATGACGCAGATTTGAAGGTTAGTACTTTCCCGCCAACTGCTAACTGATCCAGATAATTAGACCATCGCTGCATCATTTTTTTTCGCTCTTCTAAGTGAGATGTCCTGTTGTATGCCCGTCCATTTGCATCTTTTACTGCATGTGCAAGTTGATGCTCAATTAGATGCGCTGGGAAACCAAGTTGCTCATCAAGCAGGGTTCTTGCGCTAGCACGAAAGCCATGTGCTCTGTGCAAGCTTCCATCGTAGCCAATTGAGTTAAGTGCAGCATTAAGCGTGTTTTCACTGATCGGCCTACCTTCGCCCTTTATAGAAGGAAAAACTAGTTTATGGTGACCTGTAATCAAACGTAGTCGGGTCAGTAATTCGACTGCCTGAGTGCTGAGGGGAACGATGTGGTCAATTGACATTTTCATACGATGCCCCGGGATCGACCAAGTTGCATTTTCTAGATCTACCTCTGACCACTCCATTGCCCGCAATTCACCCGGCCTCACAAATACCATTGGTGAAAGTTGCAAGGCTGTTTTGATTACAAAATGGCCTTCATAGCCAGCAATTGCGCGAAGCAAGCCGCCAAATCCTTTTGGGTCGGTAATTGCTGCGTGGTGTTTTGTTGGTTTACTCTTAAATGTATCTGGGCCTTGTAGTTCATAAGTAGGGTCTCTGTCAGTCAATCCCTCTCGCACTGCAAATTTCATGATCCTAGAAATGATTTGCTTGACCCTGAGCACAGAGTCAAAGACGCCCCGCGCCTCCATCTTGCGAAGCGTAACCAATATGTCGGTAGTCTTGATTTCACTAATAGGCAGGTTGCCTAATTGAGGTAATACGTCACGGCTAAGCCAGCTTTTAAGTTTGGCATCTGTATTTGCCTTTCGCTGTGATTCCGTAGTCTCTAGCCACTTTAGTGCGACTGATTGAAACGTATTGTCAAGCTTCTGTTTTGCAACGGCTTTTGCTTTGCGTTTTGCAACGGATGGATCTTGAGCGCTTGCTAATAGAGATCTTGCCTCGGTGCGTTTGCTTCGGGCCATCGCCAAAGTAGTGTCGGGAAATACGCCAAGTGCTAACGTTTTGTACTTCCCAAGGAACCGGTAGTCAAAGCGCCAATATTTTTGGCCCGCTTCGGTAACTAGTAAATACATCCCCTCGCCGTCGGAGTGTCTTCCGGGCTTGGCATTTTTGACTGCTGTTGCTGTTAATTTCATCTCTCCCCCGAAGTGTCGGTATGTCAGCTTGCAGTGGGAGCAAGTGCCGGCATTTGTACCGACAAAATGTCGGTATGTCATGAGACAAGATGATACAGCTTGAAATTTAAGAAATACAAAAAACCTAATGAAAATAAGGTTCTTGAGATGTGCGGAAGCGAGTTGAGACTGGTTTCTGGTGCCTCCGACAGGAATCGAACCTGTATCTAGCGCTTAGGAGGCACTCGTTCTATCCATTGAACTACGGCGGCGGTGTGCGAATTGTAGAGAGATGCTATTTGCTGAGCATGCGCATCGCTTCTTCCAAGCCTTTGAGTGTCATGGGATACATGCGGTTGCTCACTAACTGCTGAATGATGCTGATGCTTTGGCGGTACTGCCAAACGCCTTGCGGT
>Ga0164294_10000842_pt1 | contig 29108 bp, 17 predicted proteins | sample GEODES005metaG_FD_111479 | JGI IMG/M metagenome (GOLD analysis project Ga0164294, IMG submission 111479) | Oligotrophic lake water microbial communities from Sparkling Lake, Wisconsin, USA - GEODES005 metaG | ecosystem: Environmental > Aquatic > Freshwater > Lake | place: USA: Sparkling Lake...
GGTTTACAGCTGATAAAGCCGATTGTTGAATTAATGATCCAACAGGAGTAAAGCCTGCCGTAGCAGATGTCGTTGACATTTCCCATTGAACATTTCCAATACTTCCTGCTGCTAATGATAAGTTAACTGTTGAACCTTCACATGTTGTTAATGCAGGTGACAATGTACCAACTACAGCAATAGCAGTCGCTTTTGAAACTACCCCTGCTTGTTGCTGTAATGCAACTTGTTGCGAAGTATCAGAAGAACCGCATGAAGTAACAACTACTCTATACTTCGTTCCTGTAGCAGGAAGCGATGTAGTAGATCTAGTAATATTCAAGGTTGCTGATGTAGCTCCTGAATAATTAGCATTGTTTACTATTGGTGTCCAAACTGTAGTACTAGCTGCAGTTTGCATAAACCACTGATATGTTGGTGAATTAGCTCCAGATGCCGCAACTGAAATACTAGCTGTAGCTCCAACTGCTGCACATATAGTAGGCGCTGTTGGCTCAGACGTAATATCACCATTACTAATCGTTAATTGTAACGTAGTAGTATGTGGACATCCACTTGAATTGGTATTCACAAAAGTGTAAGCTCCACTTTCAGTATACGTTAGACCAGATAATGGCCATGTATAACTACTACATGCTGATTGCTCAACTGTTTCAGAAGAAACTGGGTTAACTGTTACAGCAACTGACTCTGAACGTAATGCACATCTGTTTGCATTTATAATCGAAACAGAATAATTACCTGACTGGTTAACTGTAATACTTTGTGTAGTAGCTCCAGTTGACCATGAATAACTTGTTGCTGGGCTAGCCGTTAAAACGACACTACCTCCTGAACAAAACGTTGTTGGACCATTTGCTGTTATTGTAGCAGTGGTGTTATCAATAACTAAATTAAGTACACTTGTTGCTTGACCACCTGGGTTTGTAACTGTAATAGCCCCACCCGTTGAAGTACTTGGTGCAGTAAATGTAATTGTGTTAGCATTTACAATATTGAAAGTCACCTCTGTAGTACCTACTTTCACGCTAGAAACCGTGCTAAAATAATTTCCAGAAATAGAAACTGTACTACCCGCACAAACTGTTGCTGGGCTGTAAGAAACTACTTCAGGTGCAGGCACAATAACTGCAAGATTATCAATTGATAAATCGTAATCTCCTGAAATCCAGTTTCCTGTGATTTTGAACACTACATTTTGACCTACATAAGAAGCCAATGAATAGGTTTTAGTTCTATAACCTGCTTCACCATCATTATTAATAGTTTCTAATGTTGTAAACGTGGCACCACAATCTGTACTGACAGCTACTACAACATTTCCTGAACCTGCTGCTGGAGCAGCATAAGGAGAACTATAATTTGATAATTGATAATCAAATCGTAAGGCCTGACCTGCTGTAATAGGTCCATAATTAGCCGTTGTTAAATAACCTGAAGGGGTAACAGACCAAATATTAATATATGCATTTGCGCCTGAATTACCTGTAGCTCCACGTGTAGAACCAACCGCAAAACCTGCAGTAGACCATCCTGTTAAATCTGCAATAACATCAAATGGTTCTGTAAATGGAACCGCTCTTGGGTTACCATTCACCTGAGACGTGTTTGAATACGCTTCCTCACCAGTAGTTGTACAAGATACTCTTAAACGATATAAAATTGGATCTCCAGCAAATACCGGAGGAGAATAGGTAAGAGTATTTACTCCTGTTCCTCCAATTGCATCCACCCATTCTACACCATTGTCTGTAGATTGTTGCCATTGATAAGCTGTACCTGCATCAGAAGATGCACTAGTAACCGAAATTGAAGCAACAGGTGCTGCAGGACAAAGTGACTGAGCCGCTACGCTAACCGTTCCAACTGTAGGCATCCCGCTACAAAGTGCAGAAACCGAAATATTATCAAAAGCTAAATAATAATCACCTGAAATCCAGTTTCCTATAATTTTTACTTTAATATTCTGACCTGCATAAGCTGCTAAATCATACGACTTTTGTCTCCAACCGCCAACACCATCGTTATCTACTGTTTCTAAAGTAGTGTAAGTAGCCCCAAAGTCAGTAGAAATTTGAACTACAAAATTACCCGAACCTGCATCAGGAATATTACTATTCCCCCAATTTACTAATTTATAATCAAATGTAAATATATGATTTGCCGCTATTGTTCCTAAATTAGGTGTAGCAAAATTAGCTGTTGTAGAAAATGAATATAAATTGTCATAAATAGCATTCCCTGGATTACCACCAGCAGAAGTACCTATAGAATATCCACTATTAGACCATTGCGCTGGCAACGTAGTTGTTGCAAAACCTTCTGTCCATGGAACAGGTATAATGACAGGCATTACTAATGCACTTGACGTTACCCAAGATCCCATTTCGCCATTCGCACACATACTTCTAACATGGAAATAATAGGTTGAACCTGAAGTTAAATCAGCAACTGAAACTGAATTTAAAGTAGTAGCCGTACCAGAAGTAGTAGGTACTACGTTAGTGTCAGTAACTGCATATTCATACCCTTGTGGCGTTTGTCCAATAACTGGAGACGTCCAAGATAATGTAGCTGAAGTTGCACTAGTTGGTAAGAACGTTAATGCAGTAGGCGCTAAACAATCCGATTGAGTAGTAAATGAAGTTTCATTTGCAACCGTACATGTAGCTGAACCATTCACATTTTCAGGCACTACATACCAGTAATAATTAGATAAACCAACTAAAATTTGATTTGTAGTTAACGTATAACTAGTAGTAGTAATATTTTCTGCCACAAGAGACAAGGCTCCTGAAGCATTACCTAAGTATACATCATACTGTGATGCATTTGCAGCAGCAGCCCAAGTTAATGTTGGTGTTAAACTAACATTTGTAGCTGCGTTTGCAGGCGTTGCATTTACCGCACATGAAGGAGTTGGAGCCGATACACAAATGGTAAAGTTTCCTGTTCCTACACCTGTTGCTGCATGATACACTCTTACAAAATAAGTTTGACCAACAATAAATGGTCCCGCGTAGGTTTCTTCACCTCCTGTAGATGTGTTGTTTCTACAAACTAACTCAGTTAAGGTACCTGTAGCCGTATTATCAGAAGAAGATAGTATTTGCATTACTGCATTATATCCTGAAGCTGATTGTACTTTTACTTCATTTAATGTAGAAGTTGCCACAAATGAATACCATACGTCATCATCAGGCGTATTACAAGCAGCTGGCGTAGTTGGCGAAGCTGTTGCTACCAATGTATTTGGTAAAATACTTGATGTAGTTTGGCAAGAAGCATTTACGTTTAAAGCAATTGCTCCAGCGATGTTATCATTTGCTGGTGGATATAATACTTCATTCATAGCGATACTAAATTCGCCACTTCCACCTGAAGCTGAAGATCCAGCACCATTATGGAATACTCTAACATAATAAAAACCTCCATCTGGAGTTAAATTAGTAGCGGTTAATGTTTCAATTAATCCACTACCTGTAGCATTCTTACATAAAATAGAATTTAAATTTTCATCAAATAATTCTACTACCGCATCGTATAACGGAGAACTTCTTACTACAATAGAATATTCTGAAGCTGCTGTAGTTTCAAAAGCAAACCAAACGTCATCGTCTTGGTTACCCGCTGTAGTAGCACAAGCTTGTCCTTTACCAGAATTTGTAGCTAATCTAGAGTTATAGTACAACCCACATAATTCAGAAGTTGGAGCAGTTGCAATATCTAAACCAAAAGCGCCTGTTGGCTCATCATTTGCTGGAGCCACCAAAGTAGGCGCTGCCGTTAAACCTGTATAAGTACCTGGAGTAAAGGTATATTTAGAATTACAGTTTGGCATATTTACCAAACCAGTTGGCGCAGTAGCTGAATCAAAATGATTGTAGTTTACAGTTTGTAAAGCAAATCTATTTGCTGCTGTGGTACCTGAAGGCACACTACCATTCATACCAATACTATAAGAATATGCTGAATTGAACGTTCCGTCAAACCCTTTAAAGTTACCATAGATGTATTCAATCTTATTTCCTTGCTCGTGTAATTTCACTTGGAAATTTAAATCTGGTCCTGGAATTAAATATCTTTCCATTCCACTCCACTCAATAGTAATAATAGCCGAACCAGAACCTAAAGTTCCTTCAACAAAATATCGCATACATGCATCTCTATTTGCATAAGCGGCACCAGTTAAAACTAAATCATCCCAAAAAGGAGCTAACATTAGACTAGGAGTAGAAGAAGTTAAATCATTAGTCCATGCATTTGCAGTAGATGCTGTATTAAAAGTCATCCAACCGTTTGTACATGCTCTAAAGCCAGTGATAGGACGCCCTTGGTATTTAAAAGTTGTTCCTGTTAATAAGGTAACTGGAGAAGTATTATCATCACCGTCAGATGTTGATGTCCATGTTCCAGAGTAAGCTAAACCACTACCCCCTTTTGCAGGCATAATAGATTGGTAAGCCACACCACCAGCAGTAAAACTAGTGTTATAGGTACAAGTAACCATTTCAATTTGTTGTTCTGTAGAATAAACCGATATTCCTGAACCTGTACAAGTAACTTTAGCACGGTATTTAATATTAGATGTAATTACTGGAGGCGTGTACGAAGAAGCTGTTGCTCCTGTTCCTCCTATTGCATTAGCCCAAGTAGCACCACCATCCACTGATTCTTCCCATTGGAATGTAATTCCAGGATTCGCTGTAAAGCCAGTTAATGTTAAGGCCGCAGGTGCTGTTGTTGAACCAATACAAATATATTGATTAGCAGCACTTAACGTACCAGCTACAGGTGTATCTGTACATGGTTGTAATATATCAGCTGCATTAGCACCCAAATAAAAACTACCAGAAGTTAATTGTGCTGTAGTAAGAGCAGTTCTTTGCCCACCAGGTGTAGTAGTTCCTGTTTGATGCGTACCCGGCGCTACTGTACTAGCAAAAACAATTCTTGTCGTTGCCGTTGTACCTACAGAAGTGTAAGCGCTATTGGCAACAATTACAAGTGCGTGCGTTCCTGAAGCATATACATAACCACTTTCAGCAGCCACGTTCCAACTTCCGTCAAAACGTTGGTTTACGGTATAAGTACCATCAACAATTGATAAACCACTAGTCATAGTATTTGCAAGTGCATCCACATATTGCACGGTTGTGTACCCTGCCGTGTTTCCTGTTGTAGAAGAAGAAGACCTGTTTATAAAAGCACTTCTATTTATACCTAAAGGACTAACAAATGGAAATTTACTTGTTGTAGTTGTTGGATTAGACCCAGATGTTATGGATGTTCCTGTTTGAGCAGTAGTCCACCATCTTGAAAATTTTCCGTTAGTAATACCCGTTCCATCAATAGCTGTTAAAGAACCAACTGTATTAAAGTTCCCCCAATACATGGTGCTTCCATTCATATTTACTCTTGAAGCAGTAAATGTGATGTTGTTTGCAATTCTGATGTTACCCGCTTGCCAAATAATATTTGGAATAGCGGTACTCGTATTATTAAAAGTAATATTTTGAATCATTCCATTGGTATTTGTACTAGTAACTGAAGTTACAGTACCACCAAAAACTCCAGAACCTGAAACCGTTTGCACGGTAGATCCATTAAGAACTAAAGAGGCACTTAGAGGTGAAGCATCTATACGACCATCATTAACTATATTACCTTTAACATTTAATGTTTTACCTGTTGAACCATTAAATACATTAAATAATCCGTTAGGGTCAACAATTAAATTTCCATTAATAGTAAACGAAGTAGGAGTTGAGCCATAGACAAGCGCTCCATTTCCATTGATCTTAACATTATTTGATGCTTGACCTGCGGCATCAATAGTTACTTGTGTTCCTGTACTAATAGTAACGTTATCATATAAACTCGGTACGCTATTAACATCCCAAGTTCCTGCCGAACCAAAGTTTCCTGTTACAATAGAAATGAAATTTCCAGGAGCATTTGTAGCTTGAGAACCCGTTAAAAAAGTGGATTCACTATCACCGAATGCGGAAATTCTATAATAATACGTGGTACTAGGTAAAAGCCCTGTTTGCACAGAAGAATATACCTGACCCGTACCTGCACTTGTTGTAGATGCTATATTACCACCTATTTGTGCAAAAGTAACGTTGTCTGTAGAACGATAAATTTTAAAAGCCGTTTCGTTAGTTGAATTGTCCACCCAATTAATAGTCATTCCTACAGCATTTAACTGCGTTGCTGAAAAAGTAATTGGTTGAGCAGAAGGAATAGGTGCTCTTGAAGTAAGTGAAATATTATCTATTTGTGCTGGCGGTTGTGACCCTCCAGATGTATCACTTTTCCAAACAAAAATTAATCTAAAAGTTGTACCTGCTAAATTTGAAGGTAAAATAGCTGTTGTAGATTGAACTGTAGTTTGAGATTGCCCAAATGCAACAAAAGTTGCTCCAGAAATTGCTGAAGGTACGTTTGTAGTACCAGACCCTGGATGAGTACCACCAACAGGTGTAACCGTAGTGGGCGCAACAAAAACCTGCCAATTGTCCCATGAACTTTCTCCATTAGAGATCCAATTAAAAGATAACTGTAAAACACTTTCACCAGCCGGTACAGTCACATCTCTCCAAAAATAATTTGAACAAGTTGCAGAAGTACTGTAAGCAGGTGTAGTTCCATTACTTGAAACAAATGCTGCGTTTCCAGTTATAAGACCGTTTGATAAAGGTCCAACTATCCACGGGTTATTGTTGGAATTTGAAACACTCCAACCATTAAGTTGAAAAGTAGCTCCATTTTGAAAACCACCGTCACCAGTTGGACTAATTAATGTTGTTTGGGCAAATCCCTGAGATATGCCTAAGACGAATAAAAACAACAAAGAAAGCATTGCTGTTTTTAGGAGTCCTTTTTTCGAACCGCTACCCGTGACAGGTGCTGCGTTCGTTCGTAAAAAACCATCATTCCATGAGGTCTTCCACGATAGGTAAAAATTTGTCATAAATTAAAAATTGGTTAAAAAAAATTGATTTGAATATATATAGTCTCCCAAAGGGATGTTGTACAAATTAAATAAGCCTATTAGTTATAAAAAATTATCATTAAATCTTAAAAAAAACAATTATTTAACAGCCTCATTACAAAGAGCTTTTTACCTCTCAATTGTGTTAGAATATGTTAATTAATTGTAAATAATTCGTGAAAATAATAAAAAAAAAATTAAACACAACATTTAATTAGAAAAATTGTTGAAATGCAAAAAAAATCGATAAAAAACAAATTAAAATAAAAACGGAAACGTCTAAACTAAATTTCATTTTTATAACTACATGATTTATAGTATATAAACAAGAGCAGGCTGTCCTTCGACATCCTGCTCTTGTTTTAAAATTTAATATCTTTTGTAAAGAAATTTATCTACATCAAAATCAATTGGTACTAGGGTGTAAAAAAGAATAACGCAATCTAACCCTACACTTTTGTTCTTAACATACCATTTGTTAATACGTACTTTATCCGGCCATATTACCTCATCGTTAAATTGTTGTGGATGTTGTTGTTGATTTAATAATTCTTCTTCCTTTCGGTATTTTAAGGACGCTAAACCTGTTATACCTGGCTTAACAGTTAGAATGATTCGATCTTCCCCTTTTAATTGATCTGCGTAACCTGGAATATCAGGTCTTGGACCCACAAATGTCATTTCACCTTTTATAATATTAATAATTTGTGGAAGTTCATCCAGTTTTGTTTTGCGCAAAAAACGACCCCAAACATTCGGTTGCGTTTTACCTACTGGAATGGTTCTAAATTTATAAATTGTAAATGGGCTTCCGTGTTTTCCAATACGGGTTTGTGTAAATAACATGAGCAGGCTTTTTAGTATAATACATTCTGTGCTAAAACACTTTTAAAAGAATAGACTAATCATCTAATAAAATAAACTCCACCTTCACACCAATTTTTTTATTATCATTTATAAAATAAGCTATTTCATCGGGATTATTAGTAGTCAATGCTCTTACTTTATCTAAAAAATCTTGTACTTTAATATTTTCATCAAGACTAAATTCTCTAATCTTTTGCAAATCTGATTTTTTATAAGAAGTACCCATTACTTCTTGTTTTGTTCTTGAAGGTTTTAACTGAACTAAACTTTCAAAGGATTCATAGAAAACTTCTTCTTCAAGTTTTAATACTCTAGCGTACAACGTATTTGCAGTATCATGGGCATATGCCTCCATTTTTTTCTGATGAACAATATCTCCTTCATCTAGTTTTTCACTCATAAAATGCAATGTAGCACCATAAATTGAATTATCTAAAATAGCCCAACTAGGTGTGTTCCATCCTTTGTTAAAAGGAAGATAAGCAGGGTGTAAATTTAAAAAACCAACTTTTGGAACATTTAAAATCTCAGTAGGGATAATGTAAGGATAGTGTATACCAAAAATATAATCTACATTTAAATCCCTCAACAATACTTGTGTTCTAGAATCCTTAATAACGTCTTTTCCTTTAAAAACTAAATTTTCAGATAGGCCACTGATTGCTATTAACTCATCTGCATGTGAAGCGCTTATGCCATCAGCAACTAGTAACGCATCTGGAGTAAATCCTTTATTAATCAAAAATTTTAGTATGTTACAACTAATTTCTCTATCGCCGGCAAATGCATATTTCATAACAATGTATTTATAAATTCTTTGGGGTAAGATATACTTTTTTCTAATCTTTGAAAAATAAACTCTTGAGATAATTGCATATTTTTATCTTTTATTTCCATTTCAAATTGGTTGAACCAATCTTCTAGATGAAATAAATATTGACAAACAATTTTAACATCTTGCGCTTCACATAAATTAAGATATTCTTCTAATAATTCATAAACAACAGTGTTGGCTTTATAAATTCTTATAGCTTGAAAATATTTTTTATCTTCCATGTAATAAAAGTAAGCTAATTCACTCCTTTCAATCGCTCGTTTTAATTTATTCTTCATTTCCTTTAAAATAAATAGTTGTTGCTTGACCTTCTTGTGATACCCCTTCGCTTTTAATTACTTTTTGTACTGTTAATAATAATATTTTTAAATCTAACCAAAAAGAAACATTATCTACATACCAAACATCCAACTTAAATTTTCTTTCCCAATCGATAGCGTTACGTCCATTAACTTGTACCCAACCCGTAATGCCAGGTTTGACCTCATGTCGACGAATTTGAATGGGGTCGTATAAATGCATATAATCGGTTAATAATGGTCTTGGTCCCACAAAACTCATTTCTCCTTTTAAAACATTTATAAGTTGAGGGATTTCATCTAATGATGTCTTTCTTATTATGGTTCCTAGCTTTGTTAAACGCTGTTCGTCAGGTAAAAGAAGACCATTTTGATCTTTAGTGTTTTTCATCGTTTTATATTTTATGATAAAAAAAATAGTGTTGTTTTTTCCTACTCTTCTTTGTAAAAAGAAAGGACTATCTTTAAAATCAAAATATAACAGTATTGTAATAATTACAAAAATTGGAGATAATAGAATTAAACCTAAAACGGCAAAAATAAAATCAATAAAATATTTAATTCTTTTGTACATACTACATTTTATCAGCTAAATTTATAATTAAATTTTTAAAAATATTTTCGGCTTTTGACTGATCGCCTAGTAAATTTTTTACTGTAAAAAAACCTCTTATTACATTAAAATTTTCATTCTCGCAAGCAATACGATTTTCTTCATGTGTAAGAAAAAACATTGTTTTCTTATTTCTAGTTTTTAATATAAAATTAGAAATATATTTAATATGTTGTATATTAAATTCTTTGAAGAATAACAATCTAAAAGTAGTGTCATTTTCTTCTGCTAAAAAATAATTTTCTTCAATTTTAATAACAAATGTTTTATTCACTCTATCTATAAACTGTCCTTTAAATTCGGTTTCTGTGTACTGCAAAATAGTTTTACCAATTCCGCTTTTATAGTATGTTTTAAAAAAGTCAACAGGGAAATTATCATGAAAAAAATCTATTGTAAAATCTTTTACATTATTGAATGGAACCTCAAGTGAGAAATAATTATTAGCTTCTAAACAAAAATAATTTAAATCATTAAAACGTCTATAGCTTCCATTATTTTCTGTGACAAATGCTGTTAAATAAGGTATTCCTTTTTCAATACATATTTTTTCAAAAACCTCAATAATTTGTGTGAAACATCCTCTGCCTCTGGCGTTAGGCAATGTCCAAGAACCAGTAAAAATTGCAATTTCAATTGTTTCATCTTTATCTGTTTTTATATTTCTAAATGACAAACCAGAACCAGCAATAATTTCATCTTCTTCGTTAGCTAAAACTATGATATCACTAGAATAATTCCCTGCTTTTCTTTCAAAAGCCCAAGAATACTGAACTTCATTACCCCAATTTAAAAAACATTGATTAAGATATCCAATATAATTAGTTTTAAAATTAGCTGGATTTATTATAACCTTATTCATCAGATTTGTTGTTTTGTTTTATATAAGTAGCCATTTCCCCCATAGTAGTCCACCAAATAGAATCACCATATCGGTTTTCAATTTCCGTAAAAATACAATCTAAATAATTGACATACAATTCATCTATGCCGTCTATTGCAACATAATTTAAAATTCTTTTTATCATATGCCCCTTTATGGAAACTAGCCCTTCATTTTCAATAATATCAAAAATACGATCTATTGAATTATTAGCTTGCATATTGCTTGGAAAATGTATTAACTTATTGGATAATAATTCTGGATAAAGCAAGGAAACTCCTTGTAAACCACTCATATTTGCTTTTGCCTTTTTGGAGATTGGACTTTTTACATCTCTTGAAGAAGCTAAAAAAGAAAATTCATTTTCTTGTAAGACTTCGATTAATTGTTGGGGAGCATTCCATCCCGGAGGACAAATGCCTTTTACATAATCTATCTTTGATTTGTCGAAAATATGTATCATATCCTTAACAATTTCTTGAAACTCTTGTTTCGTTTGATTTTGAAATTCAACAGGAATTTTTAAGCCCTTGTGAACATGATGAAGTCCATGGCATGCGATTTCAAATTGTTTATTTTGGTTTAAAAATGATACAAATTCTGGATGATTTACCAAACTCATTGTCCCCTTTTTCAATACCTTAGACAAGTAAAATTTATCCCTTAACATTGGGATTTTAGCAATTAACTTTCGAGTAGGAAACGGACTTGTTTCTCTCCAATCAGCAGTCGTAAAAAGAGTTATTTTTAGTTTTGGATGTCTACTTGTTAACCACAACAGGTGTTTAAAAACCCCTTTTTCTAAATCACCACCAGCCTCATACAAATCTGTACTTTTACCCGGAAAAATATCATCAATTGTAAAGCATAATGCGGCTTTTTTCTCTTTTGGTTTCCAATTCATAAACTTGATTTTTTAAAATTTAATTATTAAAAAATTATACTACTCTCTTGACTGCAAAAATTTATATTCCATTAAAATTTCATTCCAAACAAATTGTTGTTCATAATGAGACTGTATAAAAATACGTGCGCTTTTTTTTAACTTTTGATATAGTTCCTTTTCTTCATAAATTTTCTTCATAGCTTCCTGAATTGCTCTTGTATGCTTTGGTGGAATTATCAAACCGTTTTGAGAATCCAAAATAATTTCGTTACATCCATTTATATCGGTTACAATACTAGGTAATCCCATGGCACCAGCTTGCATTACTACATTTGGAAAACCTTCACGATAACTTGGAAATACCAAACAATCACTAATTGCAAAATAGGGCCTTACATCATTTTGAAAGCCTACTGCGATAATACCATTACTCTTTTCTATTAATTGTAATGTTATCGGTAAAAGTGGATCAAGATCATTTTCATAATCACCTACTAACAATAGTTTTATACCAGAGTTTTGGCTATATAATTTTTCAAAAGCTTGAACTAATTCGTTGATGCCTTTGTCTCCAACCAATCTGCCTACGAAAATAAACACAAAGTCGTCTGAAGCAATTCCTAAATTCTCTTTTAACTCTATTTGTTGATTAATTGTTACTACTTCGGGAGAAAAATGACTGGTATCAATTCCGTTTGAAGAACCATTAGCAATTATTTTGAGCTTACTCTTAGTAGTAAAACGATTTTCTATAATAAAATCAAGTAATCCTTTTGAATTAGGATATACTTTTGTAGCGAATGCATAGGTGGCTTTTTCAACCCAAATTAACAACTTTCTTTTACTACCTGTAGACTCATTTAATGGCATTCCCGCAACGGTATGCAATCGTATGGGAACCCTTGCAAGTTTAGCACCTAACATTCCAATGATACCTGCTTTAGGGGTGTGTGAGTGAACAATTGTAGGTTTTTCTTTTTTACATAACCAATACATCTCCCAAAGGGAAACTATATCTTTAAGTGGGGATATGGTTCGCGTCATATTTAATGCAACAACCTTTATTCCTTCCGCTTCTTCAACTTCGTATAAATCTTTTCCAGTTGAAGCAACCCCTATTACTTCAAAGCCATTTTGCGACATGAAACGATGCTGTCCCTTTAAAAGAATTTTTAAGGACATAGGTACTGTAGTAATTCTGAGGATTTTTTTCATTTAGAATACTCTTTTAGTAAAGTCATAGGGTTTCCACCCACTAATGTGTGAGGCAAAACATCTTTATTTACAAGTGTATTTGCAGCAATAACAGCCCCTTTTCCTATGGTTACACCGCCTAAAATTAAAACATTTGTTCCTATCCATACATCGTCGCCTATTTGAATTGGTTTTCCATTATCAGTGGAGTGAATTCTATTTTCGGGATCATGCATCATTAGTTCATGGCCATTACCATCTATTATTTGAGTATTTGCAGCAATTAATACTCTATTTCCTATAATTATTTCTTTAAAAGCATGTAAACAAGTTGCATGAATTCTGCAATTACTGCCTATTTTAATTACCGCATTAGGTCTATCAGCCAACAACTTACATTTTGTAAACATATTTAAGTGGTAACCATAATTATTTGAATTTATTACTGTGTTTTTACCAATTTCAATACGTGCAGATTTTACTTTTAGAATACTACAAGTTCCTTTAAACAGAACGCGAGATTCGAGTTTAACATTAATTAAACGACAATAAAAATTCATTAAAAGTGTCGTAAAAATATTATATAATTTATTAAATATTTTATATATTGCTACTATCATGTATTATAAATTTTCTTTTAACTGCTTCAAATTTACCATTTTTACCTAAAGGAATGGAATCCACATATTCAAACTTTAGTTCTATATTGCTTCCTAACCTATCCATTAAATTCTTTTTAAATTTGATTTCTATATCATTAGTGTACGAGTTATCAATTACATTCCTGATAATAACTTTATTAGGTGTGAGTTGAATAATTTGACTTTGTACGATTCCCTCTAATCCTTTATAAGCAGTGTCCATTCTTCCTACATAACCTTTTTCTTCCGTCCACAAAATATCGTCTTCCCTACCAATAATTTTTTCTATAATTGGCATTTTACAACCACAACCACAATCCATTTGTTTACTTAAAATAACCGTATCTAAAATATCATATCTGATTAACGGTGTTTTTAAGTTTCTAAAACTTGTAACCACCATTCTTGCTATTTCACCCGGAATTGCAAATTTATCCTTTCTATTTAAAAATTCAAATACGCCTGAATCCATATTTACATGTAAACTTCCATTTTTACATTCTGTAATAAATGGACTTCCTTCGCTTGATGCGTATTGATTGTATACTTTGCATTGAAAAAAGTCTTCAATTATTATTCTTTGATAATCATAAAGAGTTTCTGCAGTAGTGGTAATGGCTATTGGATTACATTTTAATTTTATATCATTTTTTATAGCAAAGTTAGCAATTATGTATAAAGCTGAAGGATATCCATCCAAAAAATGAGGTGAAAATTTATTAATTTTATTAATGTAATCTAAAATATTACGCTCTGTTAGGTGATATGTTGACATTAATAATTGTTTGTCAAAATAATTGTACACCCAGAAAGGTTTGACTTTTTGTTCCGGATTCACAATTAATCTTCCTGAAAAACGAATAGATTTCATCCCTTTTTTAATACCTATTGTTTCATGGAATCTTGACCATAAGGCAAAACTTCTATCAATTGATTCTTGATCTAAATAATTCTCTGTAGGTGAACCAGACGTGCCACTAGTATAGCCTATTTCAATTAACTTACGCTTTGGATTATTGTTGAGAATCTCTTTTGAGAAAGTCCTTCTGTCCGCTTTACTTAACAACGGCAATCTATTTAGAACATTTCTTGGATCATTTTCAATATCCGCAATAGTGATATTATTAATTTTAAAAAAATTTTGATAATAAGAGGAATAATTATATACCTCTTTTAGTAATAATTTTAATTCTTTACTTTGATTTCTATTAATTTCTTCAAAATCTAGTTGCCAACTAGCTATATATTGCTTTAAATACATTGAATAGCCTGAAGTATTTCTTTTTCTATAATTTAAAAAAGCAATCCAGTTAAGCAATATAACTTTTATAAAATAGGGGGAGAATCGATATATTTTATCTTTCATTTTTTGCTTGTGTTTGTTTAAACTAGACTAGATAATAAAATCCAAACCTTCAATAATAATCCAGAAAAAATTACCAAACCAAAAGGTAGGAGTTAGAATAAGCCACGATAGCATTCCATTGGTAAAAAGAATATTGAATGAAAAAGCAGGTAATGACCAACCAATTATTTTTTGAAAATATCTTGTGCTGGTTTTTACGTACAATTTTAACATTAAAACCATTAAAAACAAATGGGCTATATTTAAAAATCGTGCACCAGAAGGAAAGGAAGTAGCAATAAAAGCAAACGAATAAAAAAACATCACAAACGCTAAAATGGTATTATATTCTAATTTATTCCCTTTAATTTTAAGAATCCTGTTTCTTAAAAACAGAATTGCTATAAAAACATATATTTTAATAAAAATATTAAAATATTTTTGGACCGATAAAAATAATGAACTTTCAACTCTTGATTTTACAATAGAAGTTGCCCTTTCACTGTTTAAAAATTCTATTCTATTTGCAACTTCTCCACTAAATACATCATTGTCCTTAATAAAACCAATATCAATTGAATTAGTTGACAACACCCAAGACATAATAAAAGTTATAATAAATATGTAATATAAAATTGGACTCACTCCACTTTCATTATATAAAAAAGGATGCAGAAAAAATTTATATATAATAATAAGGGGCATTACAGGCATAAAACCATAATGAAATAAAGGGGTTATAAGTACACCTAATGCCCAAAAGTTCTTTTTATTGAGGATGAAATGATAGGAGGAATAAAATAATAACATAGCGCCCGTCCAAAAACGAAAACCATTAATATTTGACAACGAAACGAAAGTGAAAAAAATAAGGATTAATAAAAATATATACTTATCACTAGACTGCTTTTTTTGATTAAGCAAAATTCGTAAGTTCAAATAACTAAGTAAACCGTATATTCCACCAGCTACAGCATACATAACTTTTGGATTACTAGTAAAAATAGAAGTCAGATAAAACAAGATCAATCGATATAAATCTCTCAATTCTCCCAATTGATACAATGTAATTATTCTGTCATAATTTAATGAATTATCGAAATTAGTAAAAGCTATCGCATAACGATAGGAATCTGCCCCTGTTTCTGAAAACGAAATTGAATATCCGTATAGCATACTGAATGCCACATAAATAAAGGCGCTTTTTTTTGATTTAAAATCAAATAAAGAAAATAAAAAACCCGACCAAGGAAGTAAAATAAATAAAGGGAAACTTAAACCCGCTAGTCTTTTATTCATATTCTAAATAAATTCATTTATTTTTTGCAGCTGTTGTTCCCAAGTAAAGGTATCTATATTTTGATCTAATTCCAACTCATATTCCCCTTTTTTAAATTTTGCTATCAACTCTTGAAATATTGGGTAACTTTCTTCAATCGAAAAATCCAAAGTATCCATATTACAACCCATTTGATGGTTTTTTATAATGAAGGACACTTCGGCTTCTTTTGGAGCAAAGTTAATTATCGGTCTCTTGGCGGCAATATATTCATAGAATTTTATGGGAATTGTTTGGTAATGTGATTTAATATTAGCCACTATTAACCACAAAAATGAACTATTACGCATATAATCAAGCACTTCTACTCTTGGTAAGTTTCCCAGAAAATCAATGCAAGTATAGGCTTTAAATGCCATCATTTGCGACTTTGTTTGTTCTTCAATATTACCTGCGATTTGTATAATTATGTTAGTGCTATCGATTAACTTATCATCGATTGCTTTATCTATCAATTGAAGCAAAGGAATCGGAGAACGTAATCCGTTGTAAAAGGTACCTGCATAGAAGAAAACAAGTTTATCATTATTATTTTGACGAACTCCAGGAGTATCCTCTATTTCAAAACCATTGTACACACTTAACATTTTTGTAGCAAATGGTTCGTAATGCTTTTGATACACTTGCAACATAGTCTTTGTTACAAATGTTAATACGTTGGCCTCTTTAATTATTTTATATTCCAAGTTTTTATGTAACAAGGCTTTTACGCCTTTTTTTTCTTCCCAATTTTCTAAATAATTAAAATCTCTAAAATCGGCAATCCACTGTATTTGTTTCTTTTTCTTTTTTAGAAATAGAGCAATCTGATGATTGGTAACCCCAGGCGAAGTAGAAAAAACAACATCTGTATTTTCGATAAGTTGCGGATTCTTTTTTAAGAATTTTTTCACATTACTATACCAAAACATAGCTTTATCTGGAAAAATGAGCTGTTGCCCAATTTTAAACAAAATAGATTTTACACCAACAGAAATATTCCCTTTTTTTAATTGATTGTTGTTTTTTTGACGAAAATTACTGTCTAAATTTCCGACTTTACTTTTTATATATTGAATCTTAACACCTGCTAAATTTGAATCAAAATTTTCATTTTTACCTAACGGTAAATCGGGATTTTCACAAGTAATTATTGTAACATTGTATTTTTCTTTATCTAAATATTTAGCTAAAGCATATGGTCGTTGTGCACCAGCTACATTGTTAGGAGGGTATGAATAAGATATAATTAATATGTTTTTTTTCATTGCTTTCTTTTTGAAAAATTTTACTTAAAAAAGTAAGCCACAAAAATAAGAATAATTAGGATGATTATTCTAGGATTAAATAAAAACTTTTGTACATAAGGTAGTACTAACTTTTCATGATTTAATTGTAAAAATTGAATTAAAATTGTTGCAGCTAAAGTCCCAAAAATTACTCCAGAAATGCCAAAAAAATAGTATAACACTATAGACAATATTGCATTTACAACAAGCATGCATAATGCGTAAAATGTTATATATTTTGCTTGACCAGAAGCCGTAATTATTGCACCATAATAATTGTTTCTAAAAATTCCAATTAATAAATACGTTTTAAATAAAAATACTGAGTCTTCGTATTTTGGACTATAAACCAAATAAATAATATCCTTAGCAAAATACATTAATAGGATGATTAATGGATAAGTGATGTATGAAACCTGAATTGTAGTTTTCATCCATAATTTTTTAGCCTTTTCTTTTTCTCCATTTGATACTAATTTTACTAATTCAGGATAAATTTTTTGTGAAAAAGCCGCACTTAACATAGCAAACACCGGAACTTCTAATGCACCTACAGAAAAAATAGCAAAAGTTTCTATATTTTCAAATGTATTTACAATTAACATACTTGTATTCAATGTCAGTGTTCCAATAAATGTTGCAATATATATAGGTAATCCTTGTTTTAATACTTTAATACAAAATTCTTTACTAAACCATCTATTTGTTAAAATATATTTTCCTTTATAAATAAGAAAAAAAATTGGCGTAATAAATGTTACTATATACAAACAAATTCCTATGTATAAATGGTAAACTATTATTCTGTTAAAATTCAAGTAAGACGCAAGTAGTAAAATACTCGTAAAGGCAAAACCAATTGTTGTAATTTTAGAATGTAGAAGTATTTTAGCATCGTTAATATAGGCGTATCGTAATGTTTTGTTTATTACAAATGCAAAATAAGCTATTGGAAATAAAAAACTTAAAAAATAGTACTCTTTTAATTGTAAAAGGCCAAAAAATCCTAAAATATTTACAAGTAGAACTACTGCAAAAAATAAGATTGTAATAATAAAATATAAGTAAAACGTATTAGCAAAGGTTTGAATTTTTTTACCATCTTTTGCTAAATAATATTTGTATCCCTCCGCTATACCAAAAGATAAAATAGGTATAATTAGATTAACAATAAACATCAGCTGTTTCCAAACGCCAAAATCTTGTACACTTAACCCTTTCGAAAAGAAAAAGTCAATACCAATAAAAATTAATGCAATAATACTTTGTGTAAAAGCAAGTAAAAAACTCAAATAAACACTAGAATTTTTAAATCTATAATATTGATTTATTACATTCATGTAAATAAATAAAAACTCTAATTAATTACTAGCCACTAACAATGCTACAATTCTCTCAGCCGCTTTTCCATCCCACAATTCAGGTATGCCACCTTTTTTCCAATTGTCATTAAATAATTTTTCTAATGTTGGTTTAATGTTTTCTGGAGCAGTGCCAATTAGTTCATTAGTTCCAATAGTTATGGTTTCTGGCCGTTCTGTATTGTCCCGAAGAGTTATACAAGGCACTCCCATTACGGTAGTTTCTTCAGTAATACCGCCTGAATCTGTAATTACGGCTTTGGCTTTTTCAACTAAATAATTGAATTCTAAATAGCCCATAGGGTCTACGATATACAAATTTTCCGCTTGAATTCCTAAGTCAGAAAAAATCTTTGCTGTTCTAGGGTGAATAGGAAAAATAATAGGCAATCCATGCACATTATTTACAATTTCTTGCATGGTGGTTTTAAGCTTTTCTGCAGCATCAACATTTGCTGGTCGATGCATGGTAAGCATTAAATATTCTTTCTCTTTTAACGCTAATTGATCAAAAATTGCTGGTTTCGAAAATTTAGGCCTGTTGGCTAGTAAGGTATCAATCATTACATTTCCAACAAAAAAGATCTGATCTTTTTTAACGCCTGCATTTAGCAAATTTTTATTGGCTACTTCAGAGGTGGTAAAAAAGTAATCCGTTATCGCATCCGTAACCATACGGTTAATTTCTTCAGGCATAGATAGATCCCAACTTCGTATTCCAGCTTCAATGTGTGCTACTTTGGTATTTAATTTTTTTGCCACAATGCTACAAGCCATGGTTGAAGTTACATCTCCAACTACTACTAACAAGTCGACAGGATTATCGATTAATTCTTTTTCAAAAGCAATCATAATAGCGGCAGTTTGTTCTGCTTGACTACCACCACCGCATCCTAAATTAGCATGAGGATTGGGAATGTTTAACTCTTCAAAAAAAGTATCACTCATTGCTTTATCGTAGTGCTGACCTGTGTGTACTAAACGATACTGAATAGCAGATCCTTTATTTTGTTCTTTATGAATAGCATGAATAACGGGAGCTATTTTCATAAAATTAGGTCGTGCACCAGCAATTAATGTAATTTTCATACGCTTATTCTAAGATATTATAATTTACTGTCACTATTTTTCAATACGCCTTTTACATCATATACCACCCCATTTTCTTTTAATAAAGGTACTAAATTCAAATCAATAAACTCTTTATGTGACACTCCTAAAACTACTGTATCGAATTTAGATTCTGAAGCAAGTTTAGAATGACATGTAATATTGTATTCGTGTTGTACTTCTGAAGGATTGGCCCATGGGTCATAAATCGTTACATTAATTCCATAGTCTTCTAAAGCTTTAACTACATCCACTATCTTAGTGTTACGTACATCTGGGCAATTTTCTTTAAATGTAATTCCTAATAGTAGTAACGTAGCGCCATTAATAGCAATTCCTTTTTTTATCATCAATTTCACTACTTGAGAAGCTACATATTCTCCCATACTGTCATTTAATCTTCTACCAGCTAAAATGATTTCTGGATGGTAGCCTGCTTCTTGTGCTTTTTGAGCCAAATAATAGGGATCCACTCCAATACAATGTCCGCCTACTAAACCTGGTTTAAAAGGTAAAAAGTTCCACTTAGTTCCTGCTGCTTCTAGGACTGCGTGGGTATCTATTTCCAATAAATTGAAAATCTTTGCTAATTCGTTAACAAAAGCAATATTAATATCTCTTTGCGAATTTTCTATAACTTTAGCTGCTTCAGCCACCTTAATTGTAGGAGCCAAATGTGTTCCTGCCGTAATTACACTTTTGTAAAGGGCATCTACTTTTTGACCCATTTCAGGTGTTGAACCTGAAGTGACTTTCAGAATTTTTTCAACTGTATGTTCTTTATCTCCCGGATTAATTCGTTCAGGTGAATAGCCGGCAAAAAAATCTACATTAAATTTTAAACCGCTTACTCGTTCTAAAACTGGAATACATTCTTCTTCAGTAGCGCCTGGATAGACTGTTGATTCGTAAATTACAATATCTCCTTTCTTTAAAACCTTTCCAACCGTTTCACTAGCTTTGTATAAAGGGGTTAAATCGGGGCGGTTATTTTTATCAACTGGCGTTGGTACCGTAACTATGAAATAATTACAACCTTGAATGTCTGATATATCAAATGAACAAAATAAACCATTGGTAGCAATATTTGAGGCTGTAGGGTTTTCTTTCACTAAAACAGCCTGCAATACATCATCAGAAACTTCTAAAGTACTATCCGTCCCTGAACGTAATTCATTAATACGATTTTGATTAATATCAAACCCAATAACAGGGTATTTTGTAGCAAATAATCTAGCTAGCGGAAGCCCTACGTAACCTAATCCAATGATGGCAATATTTTTCATGTACTAAATTTTGTGTTCGATGCACTTTTTATAATAAAATGCTATATTTTAAACTTTTATTTTTTATAATAACTATCTTATTCTTTTAAATTATTCCAATACCATTGTACCGCTTCTTTTATACCTTCGCGTATTTTATGAGTAGGGTTATAGCCTAATAATTTCTGTGCCTTATCTATTGAGGCTAATGAATGCGGAATATCACCCGCTCTATTTGGACCGTAAAGTACTTGAATATCAGCAATAGCTGGGTCTATTTCTGCTAAAAACTCTTTTAAATAACTAACTAGCTCGTTCAATGTTGTTCGATCGCCAACAGCGGTGTTATACACTGTATTTAATGCGTTAACATTTGTAGCAAGCATCGCAAGTTCATTCATCTGAATCACATTGTCTATATACGTAAAATCCCTTGAAAAATCTCCAGATCCGTTAATTAATGGGCTTTCATGTTGCATTAATTGCATTACAAATTTTGGTATTACAGCTGCGTATGCGCCGTTGGGATCTTGTTTTCTACCAAAAACATTAAAATATCTTAATCCAATACATTCCAATCCATAGGTTTTTGAAAAAATATCAGCATACAATTCGTTAACATATTTGGTAATCGCATAAGGCGATAATGGTTTCCCGATTAACTCTTCTACTTTTGGTAGACTAACTGAATCACCATATGTAGATGAACTTGCGGCATATACAAATCTTTTGATTTTAGCGTCTCTTGAAGCTAATAACATGTTTAAGAATCCTGAAACATTTACTTCATTACTTGTAATTGGATCATTTATTGATCTGGGTACAGAACCTAATGCCGCTTGGTGTAAAACATAATCTTTACCTTGAACAGCTTGAACACAAGTTTCAAAATTTCTTATATCCCCTTCAATTAAAGTAAAGTTAGGGTTTCCAATTAAAGAATCAATATTATGACGGTGACCGGTTGAAAAGTTATCTAAACAAGTAACACAATAACCTTTATTTAAAAAATATTCAGAAAGGTTAGAACCAATAAAACCAGCACCTCCCGTAATTAAAATAGTTTGCATTATAATTAGAAATTTAATTAATAATAATTTTTTTAAAATACCATTTGCTTTTTGCTTTACAAACAAAAAAATATTTAAAAATAATTAGGGGGAGTTTACTCCCCCTAATTATTCAAAATTATTATAATTACTTTTTAACAGGTCTAATAAAGTTTAACTCAACTCTTCTATTATTAGCTTTACCTTGAATAGTAGTATTTGTATCAATTGGTCTTGATTCACCATACCAAGCTATTTCTAGACGAGAAAGATCAATTCCTTTTTTAATTAAATAATTCTTAACAGCAGTTACCCTGTTGAATGACAATCTTTCATTATAACTATCTGTATTATCCGAATCTGTATGACTTTCAATTTTAAATCTTGCGTTAGGATATTCTTTCATAAAGGCTACAACCTTATCCATTTTAGGATAACTACGACTTTGGAAAGAGTACTTATCAACATGGAATAAAATTACTCTTGATAAATCGTACAATCTCTTAAGATCCTCTGCAGGAATATCTATACATCCATTATATTCCACAAAACCTTTTACATCTGGACAATTATCTTTTTGATCTGGCACTTTATCACCATCACGATCGAAATCAGGTTTGCCGTCACCATCTAAATCTACTAATGGGCAACCCGCATTGTTAACTTCTCCTTTATCTGTAGGACAAGTGTCAATATTATCAGTTACGCCGTCACCATCTGTATCAGGCCATGGACAACCAATGTTTTCTGTTGGTCCTTTAACTGTAGGACACTTATCATCACAATCCACTATACCATCACCATCAGAATCAGGACAACCATCTTTTCTTAGCACTTTAGTACCTTTTTTATCAACACAAGCATCTTCTAAATCAGGAATTCCATCACCATCAGTATCTTTTAATTTGTCTTCTAAATCTTGAATACGAGTTAATAAATCATTTATTTTATCTTCCTTCTTTTCACCTAAATACCAATCTGCATGCGTTTGTTTTTTACCAATGTAATACGTTAAACCAACTGTAGTGTTGTAAACCAAACCAGTTCTTGCGTTACTAGGATAAATTGGGTTTATATATAAAGTTCCGTCTAAAGTTCTGTGATGAGAGAAGTTTTTAGACATAGTAAAATCAACGTTCATAGCAAATCTATCACTAATTTTAATCAATCCTGTCATACCTGTTAACACACTAAATACATTATCATAATGATTAAATGTAGTAGTATAATTAGGACCATATAAATATGAAAAACCAGCACCAGTATGGAATTGTAATCCAAATTTTCTAGTAAATTCTTCAAAATTTAACACATGATGTAAATTCATTACTCCCTGAAGAGTGGTTCTGTACATGTTGTTGCTAAATATTTTACTGTCATTAGAATTATCAAAATTATCATAACCAAAATCAAACATCAAACCAAATTTTGTGTTAAACATTTTTCTAACATTTAAATCAAAATGATTGAACTCAGGTTGTGCAACAAAATCATCTGTTAAAGCATAGTACCCTTCATTAAATGGCCCAACAGGAATATTAGTACCAAAATTAAAGTTTACAGACCAAATGTTGTATTCTTTCTCTTTTTTTGTAATAGGTGGTTTTTGTTCGTTATTGTCTTTGTTTTTTTCTTCTTGTGAAAAACCAAGATTAAATGAAACAAGTAAAACTAGAAATGTAATTATTTTTTTCATGATTATGTTGATAAAATATATGCAAATGTAATTATTATTTTTTTTTAAAAGTAATTTTACTCATATTTTTTAAAATAAATAACATTAATATAATGAATGAAGATAATTATATTATATTTTGTTTAAGTTAAATTATAATGTAAAGAACTAAGATGTATAAAAGTAGTTAAAATTATTGAACCTAAGAAAATAAAATTAGTTTTTATCTAACCAAATTGTTTAGAACACCGATTTATCCACTTTAAACATATTTGTTGATATAATTTTATACTGGTTTTATTCACTAACAAAACTTACAAGTATTAAAAAAACGTTCTATTTAATAATTAAATAGAACGTTTTAATAAGTATATTTTAAAAGTAAAAGCAGCTAATGAACTGCATTTAAATTACATTATAAAAGGAATTAAAAATTAAATGTAAAAGAAAAAGAAAAATTTCTTCCAAATTTAGTAGTCCAAAGCGCATCATCTACTTTAGAATCATAAAAATCCTGACTAGAAGAACCTCCAAATGATGAAATTTCAATTCCATTACTTGAGCTTTGTTGATTCGCATTCTCTTGGTAATTATTTTGATAGAAAATTAAATCTTGCGCTAAGATGTTTTGCACGTTTAATTTTAATTCTATTTTATTGTCGTAAAAAGCTTTAGCTATTTGGAAATCAAGGAATGTTCTTGACTTTTCCCAAATTGCTGGTTCTGCTTGACTTGAACCGATAGCAATTCTATTTCCAACTCTATTTACATTTGTAGAAAAAATTAAACCACTGTCTTTGTCGCTAAATTGTAACCCTGCATTGAAAATGTATGGAGATTGACCCTGTAACGGTCTTTCTTTTTCTTTATTTCCTTCATTAACATTGGTTACATCTACTGCAGAATTTATTATGGCTGCATTTGAAAATAAAGTAAATTTCTCTAAAACACTAGACTCGCTTAACCCAAATAATGAGCTTAAAAGTGTTCTAAATTCAATCTCTACACCTGCATTTTTTGCACTTTTAGCGTTTTGATAAATAACTTGATTTTTCAAACCAGATTGTTGTATAATTTCAATTGGATTTGTGAATTGTTTTACAAAATATGAAATAGAAAACAATTGCCCTTTTCCAGGATATAAGTCATATCTTATATCAAAATTTTTGATTGTAGCTCTTTCTAAATTTGGATTACCTTGTGTAAAAAACTGAGTTGTATTATCGTAAAATCCAAAAGGAGCAAGCTCTCTAAATTCTGGTCTATTTAAGGTCTTAGAATAACTTAGTCGTAAATTAGCTTTAGAGGTAATTGAATAAATAAAATTAGCTGATGGTAAGAAATCAACTACATTCGTATTAGAATTAATATTTCTACCATTTCCGTCTTTAGTATTTAAATATTGAGTAAAATCTTCTACACGTAAACCCCAAACTAATCTTAATTTTTTGTATCTATTATCAAACATCATATACGCAGCATTTAAATTAGAACCTGCATTGTAAATGTCTGTAGGTTTAGCTAAATCATATAAAGTAAAACCGGTCTTACCTGGAGAGGTGATACCCATATTTGAACTGCTAAATATAGATTCATTCGGAAGCAACTCTAAACTAGAGTCAAAAATATTACTCCCTAATTCAAATTTATTATAATTCAACTGACGAGCAAAAAAGTCTCTGTCTCTTTTTTGAAGTAAACCCCCTATTTTAATGTCATTTATAAAATCCCCAAAAGAAAATTTTCTAGAAATATCAAGTTTTCCGCCATAAATTACTTCCTGATTTTCAGATGTAAACATCCCTCCACCATAATCTGGCCCTCCATTATTACTCGCTGGTAAATTTACTACAGGGGTGTAATCAGATAAGATTGGACTGTCAGGATCAGTAATACGATATTCGTTTCTTCTTAAGTTTGGTATAGAACGTTCAATGTTGCTAAAAAAACCTGTCCAATTTAATTTGATATTGCTAGTAGTAAAGAAATGATCCCCATTAAATTGACCAGAATAAATTTTATTACTAGTAAACCAACGAACATCAGATCTTAAAACATTAGTGTTATCCACATCTGCTTTTCCTTCTCTTTCTATTACTAAATCTTCTGAGTTTATACTGTATGTATTCTTGAATGAAATAGTATGATTTGGATTAAATTTTAATGAAAAATTAGCTAAAGCACTAGTTAAAACATCTTGACTGTAATTTCTGTCGTTGTACTTAGATCTTAGTACAGAAATATTATTACCATTATCAAATTCTTTTCTTTCAATTTCATTATAATTATTAGATATACTATTAGAAACAGCAAATAATAATCCAAATCTTTTTTGAGAAATATCAAAACTTCTACCAATAGTGTACTGAAAATTTGTATTTGGTCTAAAAGTTTCATTATATATTTTCCAATCCACTTCAAAAGATTTAGCTACATTAGCTTTATCTATATACGAAAGTTGATTAAAAGCTGCTGTATTTGGGATTGAAGATGGTAAATCTCTTTGGCCATTATCAAAGCCCAACCAATCTGTAGCACTTCCGGCATAAGATCTTTTATTTTTAAATGTAGTAATTGTATTGTATCCTGAACCTACGGTTAAAGATTGAAAATCTTTATCTGGAACTGATTTTGAACTAATTTGAATAATTCCACCAGCAAAATCACCCGGAAGATCTGGAGAAGCCGTTTTAGTAATAACTATATTATCTAACATATTCGATGGGAAAATGTCAAATGAAAAGGCTTTTCTATCTGGTTCAGAACTTGGTAGTGGCGCGCCATTTAATAATGACATATTATACCTGTCGTTTAATCCTCTAACAATAACAAACCTGTTGTCTTGAACACTAGCCCCATTAATTCTTTTTAGAACATCTGAAGTGTTTCTATCTGGTGTGCGTTTTATAGCTTCTGATGAAATACCATCAGAAACAGTAGAACTATTTTTTTGTAAGGTTAGTAACCCTTTTACCGATTCTACTTTTGCTTTTGTTGACTTAATAACAACTTGCTCTATTTCATTACTTTTCTCATCTAATGTAATAGTTAAACTATTAATATCATTAGCTAATAAAACAATCTCAACAATCTCTTTGTCATTGTATCCTGAAGCTTGAATTAATAATTCGTAAGTTCCTGACTCTAGTTTTGTAAAAACAAAAACCCCATCAGCTCCAGTGATTAAATTTTTTGATAGACTCTTTAAATTTACTATAGCACCTGGAACAGGTAATCCTGTTTTTTCTTCAATAACAACTCCCTTAAGTGTAGATAATTGAGCAAAAGATGCTGAGAAAAATAAAAATAAAAAGATTGAATAAAATAGTTTCATTTGATTTGAATTAAATAATTTGAGCAAAAATACTCTTTTAAGGAAATTTTAATGTTAGCTAAAAATTAAGTGTTTGTTAATTTAATAATACGACGAATTACTAGTAAAAAAAATAGGGAGCTAAAAGCCCCCTATTTAATAGTATAAAAACTAAATTCTAATTAGTTTTTGATTAACTTTTTAACGATTAATTCGTTAGTTAATGTATTGTAGAATCTTACTAAATAAACTCCATTACTTAATGAAGAAATATTTTCTGTAACAACATTACTTCCAGCAGTTAATTCTATTTGTTTTGTAAAAATTACAGAACCATTTAAATTAACCATTGACATTTCTAGGTTACTATTTTGTGGTACATTAATTTCCATGTTAAACATATCCACAACTGGGTTTGGATAAATAACAACTGAAGAAACTGTAGTAACTTCTGAAAGTTTAGCTACTGGTGTTGGGTTACAACCAACAGTAGTTAAGTTAAAACTCTTATTTGTAAGACTATTCCCCATCCCGTTTACTGAAGTAACTACTAAAGTTTTGTTAGCAGTTAAAGTAGAAGAAGCGATAGTAAAATTAGCTGGATAAGTTACTGAAAAAGTTAAACCAGAAATTGATAACACATTACTAGCATTACTTGGTGAAGCTTCCGAAGTAACCACACAACCTGCAGGTGCAGTAATGATATAAGAACTAGCTAATGCTGAAGCCGTTAAAGTATAGTTAACAGTAGCACCAGAACATAAAGCAGTTAACTGACCTGATATAGCTGAAACTGTACCTGGTATAGTAGCTTTTAAAGTAACTAATTTTGCAGTTGAAGTTGTAGTAGGTAATGTTGCAGTTGCATTATTTGTTGATGATACACCAACACCATTTCTAGACTTAACTCCTATTCTCAATACATTAGTAGAAACAGGCGTTGCAGCAGTAGTTGAATAATTAAATGAATTTGAACTAGTAACCCCAGCAAAATTAACTTTGATAGTTGGCAACGTTGAAGAAATTATTGGGAAAGCTGGATTAACAGCAGCACCTTCATTAGTTAAGTTAGTTAATTCTTCATCAAGAGCTGTAAAAACTACTCCTGCAGGATTAGTTCCTCCAATTCTGATTTTTCTTCCTTCTTGTTTTACAATACCATTACTGTAAGTAGTCTCAGTAACTTTATAATATACTACACCTGCATTAGCTGAACTAGTAGCTGGAGCAGCAGAAATAGTGTTAATAAAAGGATAAACTGAATAATACTTTATAACTGGAGTACTAGCAGTACCATAGATAGGAGTAACACCTGTAGGCAATTCCCAAACATATGATGAAGCAGTTGCAACTGAAGCTGCAACAACATCCAATTCTTTGTTAGTTCCCATGTATTGAGCAAAAGTAGTTTTTGTAACACCAGCATCTTTTAATGCAATAGTAGCAGGTGCAGCTGGTAAAGATTTAGTTAATTTAACTTCTTTTTTAACTCCAAAACATCCTGCAGCATTTACAGTTTGCACTGCAATTGATCCATAAGCCTCAGCACCAAATGGTACATTGTTAAAGTTAACAACAATAACGTTATCTGTTTGACTAACTAAATTTACTCCTAAAGGTAACGTCCAGTTGTATCCTGTTACTCCAGCTTCAGTTGAAGCAGGCACTTTATAAGTTACTTGAGTAGTAGTTCCCACATAAGCTCCAATTTGAGTAATTGCAGCTGTATCGTCTCCATTAGTAATTGCTGCTAAAGCAACAGCAGGCGCTGCAACTGTGTTTATTACAATTGCAATTCTTGAACTCTCTACATTAGTAGTAGCATTATATTGTGAAACATAAATTGTTCTAGTACCAACAGCACTTGTAGAAATAGAAGGTTGTGTTGGAGAAAAAGTACCACCTGTACTAACTGTATGCCATCTTAAAACTGTTCCAGGAGCAGCCACAACATTTAATGGTTGTGCAGCAGCACCTTTACAGTTAGTAATAGGAGTAGTAACAATAGGATTATCTGTAGGGATAACTGTTAAAATTCCTGTAAAAGTAGCATCACTAAATGAAGCTCCAGTAGCAGCAATAGATTGTGAACCTGGTCTGTAATCTAAACCAGCATAAGTTACTTGACCTGACGCAGAAGATACTGCTGGGTAAGGATTTACTAA
>Ga0164294_10000843_pt1 | contig 29105 bp, 62 predicted proteins | sample GEODES005metaG_FD_111479 | JGI IMG/M metagenome (GOLD analysis project Ga0164294, IMG submission 111479) | Oligotrophic lake water microbial communities from Sparkling Lake, Wisconsin, USA - GEODES005 metaG | ecosystem: Environmental > Aquatic > Freshwater > Lake | place: USA: Sparkling Lake...
AACTATAAACATAAGGTCTAGAAATTGTTGCTGTTGATATTTGCCAGTACGCAGTATTTGTTGGAACGGTTCCTATAGGTACATCTTGGGTGGCTGTGTAATTTGATATGCCATAACGAACAATGTTTCCGCTGCCATAAAATAATGCAGGATTCCAAGTTGGGGCATAGGCCAATCGATTGCGAACTTTTACAGCAAATGTATAAGAATTTTCTGTCAAACCCGAGTCGGGTATGTAACCATACAACCAACCAGTGGTTGGGTCAAGCTCAAGCCCTGGTGGAATATTATAATCCCCATCAAGATCCAGAATGTACTCAAATGCTTGTCCAGTAAAAGTAATTGCATCAAATTTAAATGCATACCAGTTGTCGGCACGAGTTGATCCAATGTATCCTTCGGGTGTTGTTATTATTGGCACATATTCTGGAGTTACGTCTGCTGTGATAAATGTATCGTCCGCAGTGTCTTGTGTGTTGTCCGCAGTCAGTGTGCTCTTGGAATATACAAAGATAGAAAAACTTCGAACATCAGATTCTTTGCCATCGGTTACTTCTACAGCAAATTGATAATTTTGATTTATGGATTCCAGCGTGATGTCAAACGGATATTGATCATAATTTGTAACTGAAAATCCCGGTGTGCCTGAACCAACGGGCGTAAGGGGAGTAATGATTCCAGATATAATACCAGTGAGTGGGTCTAGCGTGGTTCCCAATGGCAATTGCCCACCAATGACTTTGAAAATTACTGTGTCGGTAGGGTCTGTCTCTGAAATTTCAAGTTGCACACTGGCTTCTGTTCCGTCATAGAACTGAGCAATTTCTCCAGCCGGAGTAGTAAATTTTGGCGAATCTTGTCCAGCAATAGTAATACTAAACGTTCTATCAGCCAGTCTGTTGATCACAGTGATATTATCAATTGTGGTGGTAGTGTATGCTCTGACAGCAAATTTACTAACTACATTCCTTGACACTGTGGTAGGTACTCCTTGAACTCCTGCAATGGCCTTTGGGATTCCTACAATTAGTCCACTGGTGCTAATTTCAACTCCTCCAGGTAATTCACCTGCAATGGTTTGAAAATATACTGTGCTCACTGAATCTGGATCCTCTGCTAATAAAGGAACCTGAAAGAATACATTTTCAGGGTAAGTTCCTAAATTGCCAGCAGGCGTGAGCCAAATTGGTTGTGCCATGATTAAAACGTAGATCCCAGTATGCGTTTCCAAATAGTTGTGCTGTCATCCACATAGTCAGCAAAACAGTAATAGAAATATTGATCATCATATGAAGTCATGCCGGCTAAATCACCCAGTTGTCCTTCACTTGTTTCAGGAGGAGTTGTTTGTGATCTACTGTAAAGTTCGGAAAAATTGTTATTGCACTTGTTGTATGCTGTGCGCAACGGATCACCAGCACCGTCATTGGCTGTGGCTCCGATATTGATAACCTGTTGTGTCATAAACAATCCTCTTTTGGATTATTTATGTCAAAACAACTGATACGTATTTGGATTAGCCAGGACTAAAGCTTGAACCACAGCCGCAGGTTGTTTCTGCCTGCGGATTATCAATTACAAATTTAGAACCCATAAGATCGTCACTGTAACGTATGGTTGCGCCCTGTAAATATTGCATGCTTGCACTGTCAACTAGTATTTTGACATCATCGTAAACAAAGTCAAAATCATCTTCGTTAATTTCTTCATCGAATGTAAAGCCATAGCTCATTCCACTACATCCTCCACCCTGGACAAAAACTCTAAGTTTGAGATTTGGATTGGTCTCTTCAGACAAAATATCTTTGATTTTTATGATTGCGCTGTTTTCTAATTTCATTATAGTCTTTCGTTGCAAACGTTCCAGTCAATAATCTTCCAAATATTGTCCAAGTAACGCTCTTTGTCTGCTTGGTAGTCCAAAGCCCAGGCATGTTCCCACCAATCAATAAGTACGCATATATCTGTACGTACAGCATGATTGGCAATGGTTTTGATCTCACCTGATGTACTCAAATACACCCAGCCAGATCCTTGTATTTTCATTGCAGTTTCTTTAACGGCTGCTTTGAAATCTTCGTAGGTTTTGAATTTTTCTTCAATCAGTGCCAAGACTGCCCCACGTGGGCGATTGGCTCCTTTAGGAGCACGAAGTTGGGGGAAAAACTTGTTGTGTAAAAAACTGCCAGCACGATTAAAATCCGCATTGCCTTGACCAGCATTGTAACGTTTGGCATAGCCTTTGGCCAAATGCTCAAAATGATAGTCTATAGTGGCACGACTCATCACTGGTTCCAGTGCTTTTTCTGCATAAGGCAAAGGAGTAGTTTCCAGCTTGGCTGGACGAGTGCTTGCTTCGATTAAGTTGATTTCTTCACGCATGACAATATTTATACATTTAATGCTTGTGCATACTGATCTTGCCAGAGTTCACAGGCTGCCAAGTGCGCATCTTCCAACGGATGCATACCTTCATCTGTTACTGTGAATCCTTTTGAACGACTCCAGTCCACAAAGTTTTGTTCTTCAAAAAGTTTTAAATCTGGTTTGACTAAGTCTTGCAATACTTGTACATAGTCTGGTGCATGCCAACGTCGATCAAACATGCCGTAATCCATGTAGGTTTGTATGTTGGTAATATTTTTACTTTTCAAATATGTTTGCACAGCAAACATGGTTTGTAAGTTTCTAAACTTGTTCCAAAGAATACTGCTGTTGGCACGATGTTTGTAGAACTCTATCATGTCTTCTGCTTCGGTTTGACTCACAAGATTTTGCAATTTTTCGGGGACGCAAGTTGGTCCCAATGTGATCCAGGTTTCGTGTTCGACAATATAAAAGTCCCAGCGACTGCCCCAGGTCCAATTGATCACTGCCAGGGTATCTTGTGCAGGATTGTTGGCAAAATAAGAATATACTTGTCGGGCAATATGATCATTACCGCAGCCGGGTACTGATGTAGTTGAGTAATTGCAACCTAGCTTTGTTGCTGCCTGTGCTATCCAACTTTTGGATCCATCTGTGTTGCCTGCAAGCTCAGTGCCCCAAACAAAACTGTCGCCAAACCCTACAATTTTTTTCATTAACGTCTACGTGTGATGCGGCCTCGAGTAAGGTCATACGGACTAAATTCAAGTTCTACTGAATCACCCAGTAGTACTTTGATGTTGTTTTTTCGCATGCGACCGTTTATAGTAGCCAGCACGGGTTTTTCGAACATATTAATTTTGACTCTATATGTAGCATTAGGTAATACTTCTGCTATAACCCCCTCCATTTTTACCGATTCTTCTTTTGCCATGTCTTTTATTTATTAAAATCCAAGGTTGCTGAAATCTTTTGCAATCTGTCATATCTAAAACTGCGCCATGCCCCAACTTCGGTATCATATACCTTGATTGCTGTTTCTTCTTTGGGTGCCAAATCTTCTTGAAGATTTTTAGATTTCTTTTTTTCTGCAACGGCTCCTGTGATCACAGGAATTGCAGGTCCTGTAGGAATGCTTGCCTGTGGAATAAAATCTTCATTTAATGTACATTTCATTTCACGCACAGTGCCATCAGATTTTACAAACTCCACAGTGACCACAGATGTGCGTAACAGGCCACGAATCCAATCACGTATGATGTGCCTGTTTGCCTCGTCGGCTTCTTGATATTGTGTGCCCGGTTGCCCTTTGAGCAATCGTACAATTTCTGCTTGTTCCCAAATCATATTAACTCCATTTTAAATTAAACCACGATGCCCATTTACTGTCATAAAATCTAAATTCAACATAGCCCGGGACATCTCCCGTCATGTTATCCCACCGAGATTGATAATAAGCAAAATCAAAATCTGTTCCTTGTTGTAACTTTTGCTGTCTGAGTTCATTAACAATCACCAACATTTCATCCACACGTTTGTTGTGCAGTTTTATTATGTGCACGGCCAGGTTGCCTTAAACACCAGCATGTCTTGCTCATCCTCAAAGCAAACTTTATATTTTTTAGATTTGGTGAGTTTCTCATTGATCAGGGTTTGGGTGTCTTCGTCATGTCCGCCCCAGATCATGGTCCAACGGCCTTCACGATTAGTGAATGGTTCCCAGGCACGGCCGAACTGTTGTTCACACCATTTGTGAACCTGCACACGTTTGGGCATGTCAATAAAAGTTTCATGCGTTAAGTTATTAAGTGCTGCCGGATGCATCATTATCCTCTCCTCATTGTGGCAATGTCATGTGCTTCTTCATTCGAGAACACAGGCACAGCATTGGATTTATGCATGGTGCCAATGCCCAAGATCTTGGTACCAGTGTACTGCGGAATGTCTTTGGTGCGCACAGCACCTGAGTGTCCTGTGTCACGGCTGGCAATATGGCGGGTTTCTCTGCCAGGTGGTGCAGATAACGTATATGCCAAGGGTTCGGCACTCATAGCACGTCGACGTCGACGTTCTTCTTGCTCAATGCCTTGGGACTTCAAGAGTTCTTGCCAAGACTCCTCAAGCTCGCGGGCACGTTGCGCTTCTGCGGCGTTACGGAATTTAACCTTGCCACGCTTCTTGCCGTTGAGGCTAAGACTGGGATGATGTAAGTGCATACTCATTAACGTACTCCTAATACAAATGCGGTAGCAATGCCACCAGATGAAAAACGATAGCCTTCTTTGCAGGTCCAATAGTGTCGGCCAGCTTCGTAGCCGTGTTGTATTAGCCATTTTACCCAGCGTTCGTGCCGAGCTGTAAACTCTTTCCGAGCCCACCTCCAGTCGCCTGCATCGAGGCCACCTTCTAGTATGACCATAACGTCCTGCATAAACGGACGAGTTTCTACAATAAAATTACAGTGAGGATGTACAAGTTTCATGCTTTATTATAGCACAAGTAGTATTAATGGTCAACTAGCATTCGGCTATGCCCAAAATGTTAATTTCGGTTAGACGCTCTCTAGGAATACACAGCATGTTTTGGTAATCCACCTTGAAAAATGCATAATCTGGCACTCCAGCCAAACTTTCTTTGATTGGATCTACTCCACTGATAAAGAACTCTACCCAAATATATGGCCTGTGTTTTTTTATAGTTTTGACACCGCCTGCCAAGGCCGCACACTCGTAACCTTCGACATCCAATTTGATAAAATCCAATCGATCAAGAGTTAGTCCGTCAATGGTTTCAATGTTGACCACGGTGCCCTCATCGGATTTGCCAATTTGCACCATTCCAAAATCCTGTGGTGTGCCATAGTCAACGTCAGGTACCACAGCCTGTCCAGATTGCTCACCTAGTCCAGCATATCTTAAATCACAAAAGTCAATGTCGTTCAACGCCAAACTGCCTGCTAATGCTCTAAACAATGTTAGTTGTGGTTCAAAGCTGATAATGCGTTGACCTTTGTTGCGAATTCTGTTGGCAACCGGGATAGTAAAAAATCCTGCATTGGCGCCGCCATCAATGATTATAGCACCCACTGGCAAAGTATCTATCAATGCAAAGATGTTTTTAAGTTCGCCTTCGATATGAGTAGCACCTGTTTTGATCAGGGCTTCTGCTTGAAACGAGCAATGGCGATTTACAATAAAACGGCCGTGTATGCTGTCTAGTACTACAAAGTTTGGAATATTCATTTAAACAATATCAAAGCCAACAACACAGCTTGTACTATAAAGCCCATGCCAATTGTGACAATGTTTAGGATATCTTTAAGTATCACTGCTCGGAAAAACAACAACACTAACCCTGCCCAGGCAAACAGCACAACATCCAAATTGGGTGTGCGATCACTCAGTCCAGTCATCAAGGCCAGCAGGGTAGGAATAGTTGCGGCATGCACTACAATGGCTGCCAACCAACCCAGAGTTTCTGCAGAGATTTTGGTAAATGTAGTTGAAAGAAAGTTGCGTACTGTGTTAATGCTCATGGGCGTTCTCCGTAAAAAATATGTCGACCAATTTTTTCAATTTGAGGATGTTTCCATCCCGGGTTTACATAGTCTGCATGATAATAAAGTGCTTTTTGCAGACTGGGTAATCTGAATCCCTCTAACAAAACCTTTTTGGCTACTTCTTCAGATTCTCGCCACATGAGTTTGTGGATGGGTTTGACCTTGTGATTGCCTTCGCAGTACCAGCTAAACTGGCATACAACTTTTTCGTAGAACACATTCTTTTGGTATACTACACCGCAGACTGAATCTGCAAACTTTCCAGATTGCATGCGATTTAGTGTGACCTGGGCCACTGCTACTTTGCCTTCAAAGGGCTCACTTGCGGCTTCCCAGTAGATGTTGCGTGTTAGGCATTCTAATTGGCGTGTTTGTTCTGCGGCAGTGACATATCCTTCGGGCATGCCATTTCTAACATTGCGCAGACTTTCTAAACGGGCATCACATACAGCTACCACAGCAATGGCCACTGCCGCTAGTCCCAGGGCTTTTAAGAACCTCGAGAGCCACGATGTCAAATCAATTTTATTAACAGTTAAGTTTGTTTCCATAGGCTTTTACTTACTCAGTTGGTTTAAGATACTGGTTATGCCGGGACAAAATCAGGCATTTTTGCTATTAAGTGGGTAGTTATTCCACTCAATATATTATACACTAATTTAGATTACTTGTCAAACTTGCACACAGGAATTGGTTCCATCTTGTGCAAGTTTCGGGCTCGAATTGCTCGATATTTTTTGAGATTATCTTTTTCGGCACGAGTCATAGACTGGCTGCCAGACTCGTCTAGCCACATTGTTTGTTCCAGGTCAGGATAGCTCATACCCAATTGATCTTCGTCTGTGCGATCATCGTTCCACAGGCCATCGGTTGGTGCAGCATCAATGATTTCTTGCGGCAAACCAAATTCTCTGCCCATGTCCCAAACTTGGGTTTTCATGCAGTCACCAATGGGGCTGATATCCACACCACCATCACCATACTTGGTAAAGAATCCCACACCAAAATCTTCTACTCGGTTGCCTGTGCCTACCACAATACCACCATGACTTTGTGCAGTTTGGTACAAGGTCATCATGCGCAGTCGGGCACGTGAGTTGGCAAATGCCAATTGCTCAGATTCGTTGGGTTCTTGTTCTACAGAACAGAATGGTCCAACCTTTTTCTCAAATGCAGTATATACAGGAGTCAGGTCCATGCTCATGTGTGTGACATTGTCCTTGTGGCGTTCCAACAACCAGGCTGCCTGCATTGAACTGCGGTTGTCTAGTTTCTTGTTTTGCCTGATAGGCATCTGAACCACAATGGTTTTCAATCCTGTTGATGCGCACAATGCACTCACAACAGATGAGTCAATGCCTCCGGATATTCCCACCACAAAAGTAGAGATTTTGGCATTCTTGGCATAGGCTTTGAGCCATCGAGTAATGTGTGATATTCTTTGTTTAGGTGTCATTTCTTTTTTAGTGCTTTCCACATTTTAGATTTTTCTTTGAACTCAGCTTCGAGTTTTCTGTACTGATTTCCTAGTTCTTGTAATTCATCCCATTCAGCTTCTAGTTCTGGATTGGGTCGTAGCATGTTGAGACGATCCTGAATTCCTCGCAGAGTTTCCATCAAGCTTTCACCGTTGATTCGGATGTCTGCGTTGGTGCCATCAAGCTGTATGGTGCCGCCCCGGTCAACAGTTAATGTGGGAGTAGGAGTCCAAGCCCCATTGTCAGCAAAGACCAAGCCCGGTGCAATAGTACTTCCACCAATTGTGCCATTACTGCTTATAGTATATGTGGGAGAGCTGATGGAATCAAGAGTATTAATAGAGTGCGGGCCCATCATGGTGTTGTTGAAGCTATCTTTTGTAAGAGCCATGAGCCGTCCTTGTTATCAATCCAATCCAGGGTATCGCCTTCTTGCCAACCGGCAGCTTCTAATAAATCCTCGGGGAATTTAAGAACAGCATCACCGGTTTCCGTATCTTCTTGTATAGTAAGAGTCCAGGACTGCGTCATATTACTTGGCAGGGGTCAATGCTTCTTTTTCTGCTGTGATTTCTTTACGGCGCTCTTTGATGCCCTTGCTCATTTCCTGCAAGGCTTTGCGGGCACGGGCGGCAGCGGCCTTCACGCCCTTGGCTGTAAACTTCTCATTTTCCGCAAGGTATGTTTCGTATGCGGCTACGATTTGTTCATGTTGTGTCATTTCTATTCCTTTAAGGTTATAACGTGTTTACTTAACACTGTTAGTAGTATACGGAATAATTTTGTAAATGTCAACCTAGTCCAAGTAGATATGTCGCCGATTCCAACAGTCCCACACAGTCAAGTTGCTCATAGTATGAGTCCAAGAAACCATAAAAAGATTCAAGGTATTTTGATCATAGATCTGTAGCCGATGCTCTTCGACTTTGGCACTTGCATTTGGATTGGAGTTTGCCCATTTGGTAAGTTTACTTTTGGCATCATCGTCTCTTAATGCTATGATATAAAGTGCGGTGTTCTTGTAGGAAGATACTGTCATTAATGTAGGAATTGGCTTGAGTCTCTGGGTGACTGCATGTCACTCATGTACTTAGCAAAGTCAGCATCAATTTTAACCAGATTGTTATCATGAGATTGAGCAATGTCATTTGGCACTCCTAGGAGTCTCATCAATCCTCCCATGTGCACCTCTCGAATGCCATGCTCATAAAGTACATACATTAACCCAAGGATGTGTGTTCTAATCTCGTTTTCAATGGAGTCGTCGTCTATCATATTATATTAATTATGATGCAATAAAAAAAGCACCCTGGTCGGGTGCTTTTGATTGAGTGTAACTTATTAAGCTACAACTTTGGCAGACTTGGCCTTTACAGGAGTTGCCATCTTGACCTCACCGCGCTTGGCGACTTTGGTCTTCTCTGCCAACTTGTTGGCTACGGCATAACTGGCGTCGCCAGTGTAGCCTTGTGTTTCCTGCAAAAACTGCAGGGCCTGCAGTTTGGTCATGGGCGAGGGAAGCTCTACCAAATTAATGGCTGTGCATCCTGCCTTGTTCAAGATCTTGATACGTGCTACCAAGTCGTTAGCAAAACGGGCCTTTGTGGTGCCGTCTGCGTTAGTTGCGGTGCCTGCTACTGTAAAAAGTTTATCTGTCATAATGTTGCCTTTCAAATTGCCTATCTAAAGTTTAAAAAAATGTTAATTTCTTAACATATACATATTGTAGTTGATCTTGTTTAATTTGTCAACCACAAAGTGTATTCTGGTTTGCCAAAATCACTTGGCCAATTCCTGACTTTGGGTTTTGACGTGGTCAATGCTATTGTCCAGCATTCGGGCCACACCCGAAAAGCCCACAGTTGCCACAACCAATCCCAATACAAATCCTATAATAAATCTCATTTTACGCTACTCCTGAAAATTCAAATTCCTCATTGACATAATGTTGCAAGAGAACTTTTTGGATCATTGAAATTAAATCAATGCTTGAAGTGTCTCCTGGCACCGTAAAACGTACAGGGCATCTACCCCAAGTACGATTTTTTTGAAATTCAAAAAACCATTTGCGGTGTTGATAATTTGCGGCATCAAAACTCACAGTAGGTCTCATGTTCAAATCTAAAATCATTTAAGACTCCTTGTTTCTTAATATATGTATATTATAGCTAATTAGGTATTTCTAGTCAACCATTTTAGTGGTGTATTTTTACAACACTTTTTACCAACTAGAATTGTAAAAAACTTTGAGTCCCATAAACAACTCTGCTCGAGCGTTTCGAATAAACTCAAGATCGTCTTTACGATAGTGATCGTCTGCGTCATTACCAAAAAAGAATCCTGATGTACCAGGCAAGGTGCCGGCAACCACGTCCTGTTCTAGAATCTCTAGATCCTCGTATGTTAGTTCAAGTTCAATACCATTGAATGTGTTACCATCCTGGTGGCCACCATTTGTACGTTTATTCCAGAGCTGTTCCATCCAGCCATGCAGATTAGGATGCTTGCGCCAGTATGCAATCTCACGTGGCTGTGTCACTGTGGTGCTTTCAAGATCCCTGGAGTCCGCGTCAAATTCGGCACTCTCGTAGAACTCACGTTGTTGTCCTGCCCGGGCGGCAGTGTATGCGTACATATCCAGTCCCATATCTGTCCTTTCTTTTGCCTGTGCTCTCTTGAACTTCATTTAACGAATTGCAACCTCTTGCCGAGCACGATCACTGTGCAGGCAATGGCCGAGGCCACGAATGGTGTCTGCGGCCATCTGCGGATTATTTTCAAACATGTCGCGGATGTCCTGCTCACTGATGCCGTCCACAGCGTCAAATGTGTAGATCTCATAGTGACGTTGAGGATTGGCCTGTGCTCTCAGCTTCAGGTGCATGGGATTGGCATAGGCATGTCTAGGGCATGCCTGGCCTTGTAGCCGGGCCCAGGTCACTCGTTGCTGATCAGCTGTGATGTCAGCCAAGTACTCAAGACCATTACAGTCCCACATAACTAGAAATTGATGCTCTGCCATCACACTGCCTTTACACGATTCAATTGAGTTTTACCATCTCGGTGTGCCTTGACGGTACCTCGGATGCGGATCCAAGATCCAGTTGTGAGTTTAGATTTGTAGCTGAAGAACACAGCTTGGTTGTCTTGTGTGATTGCAGTTACCCAAAAAATGTTGTAGGTATGACTGTAATTGGCACTTACAACTTCCACGTCCGATTCAAACTTGGCATCCACAGCACCTACATAAGCGCCTGTGGTCTGTCGTACACGGCTGTCAACATCTTGACGAGCCAGGCTACGTTGGTGGCTTGCAGGTAAACTTGCTACCACTGCCAATTCATATTTGTGCGTGACTGAGTCAAATTCTTCTGACACAGCAATCACTCTGCTGATCACGGTATCAAACTCTGTGAGCTTGCTTTTGAGACCACGCAAGGTAATGTCTTGTTGCAGGAATTTTCGGCACTCCCGGCCCTGTGCAATATCTTCCACAGTGAGCACAGCAGGGTTGGCCAATATGTCAAACATGATATCGCGGTTGCGTTGTTTCTCAACTACACTTGTGTTCTTGTCTTGGTCAAAACGGTATTGAGTTTCTTTTAAATAAGAACCGTTGATGCGTTGTGCCGCCACTGCCGCACCCCAGACATTGTCTACAGAGTGCTTGATGCCTTGTGGCTTGGCTTTTGGTGCTCGACGAGGTGCTTGGTACTCATCGTCCATTTGCCCAAGCCTTTTAATTTGTTGCGAACTCATGTTGCTTACGTTTACAAATCCTATCATATCTTACTCCTAATATTAACGTTTATCCCAATGCAGGCAAACAGTTTTTTGTATTTTGCCTGTGCTAAACCATGTCCATTTTACGCATCTTGGTTGTGCAGATGCCACACCAACATACGCAACCAAACTCAATGCAATAATTGTTTTCATTCTACTATTCCTACACTTTTCTTAATTTCATAACGAGCAATTTTCTCATCAAAGTACATGCGAACGCCTTCCATGTAAGGACTTGCTACCACAATCTCACCCAGTTCCTGGGCCAAGAGGTGTGTGAATTTGCGCAGAATGCTTTGAGTATCTTCCATCTGATCCATAGGATCTCGATCCAGAATTGTTGCAAAGTCGTTGATAAGTTTTTCTACGTTTTGATGCATCATTTTACAATCTCCGTTACTGTATAGTTCATACTGTGGTACCCAACATCATAAGATCCGCCGTATCCAGCAAACTGGCTTCCGTTGCAGATCAGAGTAGCAGTACCATTCTTGGCCATTTTTCTAGCCAATCGTAACCATGGCCCACCTTGAGAGGACCTGGTGATACGACCATCAGCAGTTTCTCTAACCATGACATTGAATGTAAAAGAACGTGGTATAGTTTTTCTCATATTAATTACTCCAGTATGCTTCGCTGTCTACGCGGCAAGCCCAAGGTGTGTCAGCATCAATTTCTACGTCTTTACCTGTCATCATGTTCTTCACAGTGATTTTGGGTGCACGGTAAGTGTCACGAGCCACAATGTTCAGTTGGCTTTCGTTCCAGCCTGCTTTGCGGCAGAGACGGGTACGAGTTGCTTTGGCGGCACCAAAAGTTTTGTATGCACGGGTTTTGTTGGGACCGTCTGTAACGATTAAACCGGTACCTTTAGCTACGATTACATATGACATCTTGGACTCCTTTTTAGTTACTATACAAGTATTATAGCAGTTTGGGTATTATTGGTCAACCAAAAGAATGTGGCTAAAAAACCACACTTTTTGCTTATTTTTTAAGCAATTCATAAAATCGCTGGTTGATAATGTCCATTTCCTCTTGGGAAACGTAGAAATCTGTAGAGGGATCGTAGTAGGCACCCTCTTTGTTGCAATAATACAACACTCGGCCTGAGAAGTTGAACGGACCTTCCAAGCCCTTACGGGGCTCGTATTTGGTGCGCATCATGTCTGTGGTGTCAACAACCTTGTAACCCATTTCTGACTCCTTTTTAACTACAATACAAGTATTATAGCAGTTTGGGAATTATTGGTCAACCAAAATGTCTGTTGTTTTTATACAACAATCACAGCTCAATTGCCCTGCGGAACACGATTTCCTGCTTGGCAAAGGCTTGGATTTCCCAGGGCTGGTCCAGGTAAGGATGGCTTGTGGGGTAAAACTTGCCCTTCCATCTTTTGCCTTTAGGCGTTACCTGCAAGGTGCCGTTGGCAAATTGTGCCACATGGGTGAGCTCATGTGCCAAGGTAACGCCTAAATTTAAAATATCTTTGGTGGGTTTGAGCACAACCAAAAAGGTGTCAATGCCCAACAAAGGCACGGTGGTGCCTTGTTCTTCCAAGTCACGATCCACTTTGATCATGAGCAGTCTGCGACTGCGGTCAAGTCCCAGTTGAGACATCATGCTGGGTAAAATGGCTTCTAAATAACGCCGGGTTTTAGGCCCTGCTTCAATGTGATATTCCATATCGACCTTTTTAACTACAATACACGTATTATAGCAAAAGGGGATTTAATGGTCAACCGGCATGTTTTTGGTACAGTTTCAATCGTCAAACCCAAACAGTCGTTTTAAATCGCCGCCCAATAATTCACCGTGTTCCCAGGTACTGCGAGCATACCGATCGCAATCCCGGATAATCAACTCGGCAAATTTTTCAGCATTATCTACACTAATCCATTTTCCACTGACATCGGTTCCGGCCTGTTCAACCAGTTTTTTAATTCGTTCGTTCATTCTTCAACTCCAAAATGTTTTTTAATTTTTTTAGACAGTGTGTCATATTTTAAAAATCTTCCTTGATTGTCAACGATTAACGCACATTCATTAACAATCAACTCAGCAAACTTTGACTCAAATGCTTCGGACCAAGTGGGTTCACCTTTAAAGTTATCGTCGGCATACTTTTCTGCCTGCTCAGAAAGTTTTCTCATTTGTTTGTTCATATGTTGATTCTATGACATTGATTTAATTTTTGCAATTACTTCCAACGCTTGTTGAAAGTTATTGTATTTTAACAGAGATTCTACATGTTTGTCAACAAAGCTATCCCAACCTGGATAAGTTTGAGTCCACGAAATTTGGTATAATATTCTTTTGTTATTCATCTATCATCTCCCCATGCCAATGCAAACAACAATTGATCTTGCTGACTGGAAAATTGCCATGTCATACAAGTTTCATCTGCGTGAGTTATATATCGACTGCCAGGCAATCCAAAATGCTCAACTCCCCATGCACACATACGATTCCAATTAGGTGATCGTTTCCAGGTTATTTTAACAGGATATTGAAATTGACACTCGGTACTCATTTAATTATCAAATGTTTAAAGTAGTCAAAATGTTGTTCCAAAGTCCATGTGTCAGGATTGATAGCAGTTCCATCATGCGTTTCAAACGTTGCCAAAAACACTTGGCTATACCTACGGAAGGGCAACCACATGTCTGGTGTGGTGCTGGACCAACCTGCTTCTTTAAGCATGTGGTGCTTGGCTCTGCTTAATTTTACTGTGGGTGCATTGAGTGCCTGAACCACAGTGATTACATCTGCCAACAGCAAATCACGGATCCTTGCAGCCGGAATTAGGTGCTCAAAGTCTGTGTCCTCATCTGCGCCTTGCTCATGATAATGAGCTGCCATGCCATCACGTTGCTTGATACAGTACTCGTGGTACCTGCGCAGGTAGTAGTCAATGTCGTTGCGGATTTCTCGCAACAACTGTTGATTGTTTTTTACATTGCGGTATTCTGCAACCAGTCGTTCTAGGTGCCCGGTACAGTGGTCAGCCACAGTGCGGTATGTGTCTGGTGTACGTTTGGTCTTGCCGTATACCGGTGCTGTGAATTGTTCTAGAGATTCTTTAAGCAAGTTCATCAAATAAACTTATAAATTGTTTTGTGTTGTGATGTTTTCTGCTTTGAAACCTGGTGCGGATGTCTTTGTTTCCAATAGGAGGCACACCGTGTATAGTAATGTGTGTATCAATAAGATATCTTTCCAGGTCCTCACAGTCAGCTTTGGTTTGTTTGCTCAAGTCTGTTACTGTGATTTTCATCTGATGACGATTCAACGATGATCCGTTTTTGGCTTTGTAATCCTCGTTGATAAAATACATTTCTGCACCATTGGGTCCTACTAATGTGGGCCTGCGCCACCCAGGTAATCGGCCAGATTGCCTGTAAATTCTATCACCATAGTTTCTTGAATTATCAGCACTTAGTCCATACTTGATAACTTCGCCATTGTAACAGAACTCGTATACGTATGTTATAATGCGATGAGCCTTCATGATATCGCAGATATCCGTGTAGTCATTTAAACTAGCAAGATCTATAACAATTTTGGGATTAGATGCAAACACACTCATTTTACTTCCTCCGGGAATAAGCCTGCGGCAACATTGCCATCAGTAATACCCATTTTAGCGCCTTCGCCATGATAGGGCAAGTTCAATTGGGTGCCACCGTTGCGAATATATAACTCGCGCATGAAGTTGCTCATAGCAGTAGGAGCAGTCCAGGTGCCGCCGGGATTCACATGTTCCCATTGCACCTTGGCCTTGGCATGGATCAAACTAGAACTCTTAAACGTTTTCTTAACTACGTTTAATAATTCGGTCATCCATTGACTAGACAATTCGGTTGTTTCTGCTCGACTTAGCTTGTGTAATTCCAACAGACCAATGTAAACACCTTGGTCAATTTCCTCTTGCAATGGAAATGCTGCCTTAATAGAATTTAAGACTTCGAACAGCACTTTTCCCTTCTCGTCGACTTCGATGCCCTTTTGTGCATACTTGAAGTGACTAAAGAAGTAGTCGTTGTCGCCACGCAGATTATCTGACGCACGTGATCCTTTGTCTTGCAGATCAATGCCTACAGCATCAAATTGGTCTTGCATGGTTCGGGCATGAACTACTTTGCTGTCACGACTGCCGTTCTTGTAACGCACCAAGGCATTACGATGAAGGTCGCCTGGGGTCAGACGTTTTACACCTGTGTCGTTGAGCATTTCAAATGCATAACTGGCAAAATTTGGATCATCTGTTTCGACCACAGCACATGGAATCTCTGTGAATCCCAGGATGCCGGCGGCAATGGTACGGTGCTGGGCATCGTACAAATAGATTGGGGGTTTTCCACCAAAGCGGCAAGCAGACCCGGGGGAGCAGATGCGTGGATCCCACTTGCGCATGATGTTGATAATGTGTTTGTGTAACACATCTCGTTGGACTTCGTAATCAATCCATAGGTCCTCAATGTCAATCATTGAACTAACAGGGAATTTGTGACTCAGAGCCTTTGCTCGGGCTCGCCAAGCGTCAAGGTCTTTTTGTGTGACGCCGTAGTGTGCTTTAAGTTGTTTTTCAACTTCTGCAATGACGTCGGTAAGTTTGCGTGTGAGGCGCTTTGCGGCCATAAAATATTCTCCTTAGGGTTAAGAAAGAGCACCATGCTCCTACCGCTACTCGAACTGGGTACACCATGTACACTATGTTCTCCTAGCAAGTTCTATTAGTATAACACTTTTTTAGGTATATGTCAACCTGTTTTTAGGCAAATTTTAGCACAAAGGCAAGATAGTCAGATTCAGAATCAAAATAGAAAATATAGCGACCTGGGGCTATATCCGAGCTGGTGCGTACCAGTTGCCAGCGCCATTGATCACTGAGTTCAGTTTTTGCCCATTTTATAATTGAATCCAAAGACCCAAATGGTTTGTTTATTTCAACTGCATGCTTGAAACTTTCGGCCGATCTGATGAAGTGGTCATCTACAGTGTGCTGTAAAGTTTCTAACATAAGTGGTTAAATGATCCTTGGAAATGTTCCAATATTTATAACTGTCTATTATATCTGCCACATAATATTGGTCAGGTTTTCCGAACTGATTGCTGGATGTCATTTCGTAAAAGAAAAAATCAATACCATCTTGTGACCATGTTCTTTTGGTATAATATGTAGGATATCCTTCAAACGCATCCAGTGAGCGTTCACACGCAGGTGTGATGGCCCATAACACTCCCGGAACACATGCGCCTTTTTTTGGCAGTATAGTGGCATGATTGTAAAATTTCAATTTCCAATCCTGTAGATTCATAGCTCGTAAGGGAGTTGCACCAGGACACCGATGTTTCATGTTTTCTGGATGCATGTTGGCGCCGTAGGCAAAATACAAGGATGGCATTTTCATTTTACAGTGTTGCGGTATTTTGTCATATCTGCACAAGTATATGTTTGATAACTGTTTTTTAAAACTTCAGGCATGACAATTTCTTCAATGGGCACATTAAAAGTTTTTGCTACATCTAGAAAACTTTGAGTTGAACCTGTACCTACATTCCAGATCCCAGATTCGTTTACTTCTAGGAATTTTAAATGTGTATCTACAATTTGTGACACATGTACAAAATCTCTGCGGTACTGATCGCTGTTTTCAAACACTCGGATTTTTCCAGTATCCAGTGCTTGACGTTGGAATTGTGAATATGGACTGGCTTGTGAGCCTTTGTGTTCTTCACCTTCGGGGCCGTAAACATTGAAATATCTAAATCCTTGTATACGATAACTGTTGTGATTGGCAAACTCTTGACGCTTGAATGCATAGCGTTCAAACATGTATTTTGACCATGCGTATGGAGTACGTGGATCAACAGGTGCATCTTCTCGGAAATCTGTGTTTAATCCGTACACACTGGCGCTACTGGAATATTGAAATCGTGTGCCTGTGTTCATGCAACGATCCAACAAGCGACAACCAAAGTCATAGTTCTGTCGCATGACCTTGTCTACGTCACGTTCTGTTGTGCTAGATATAGCACCTATGTGTATGCACACATCTCGATCACTAGTATCCAATAGATCAGGATCTTCACCCCATTCGTATGTTCTAACATCATGCTCATCTAGGGCACGAAGCATGTGACTGCCAATAAAGCCTTTGTGACCGGTGAGTAAAATTTTCATAACTGTTGTAATAAATTAATAGTGTTTTGAATATTGCCGCGATGTTGTACAGCAATGCCGCCCACTGCCCGCCATTCTTCGCAGTTACTGGTACGATCGTCGATTAAAATATCGCCAGGTTTGCAGTGAACGTGTTTGTCATGGCTATACGGACCAAACATAACAGGAATGTCAGGATAATATTGTTGTACCCAAACTACCTTGTCATAGAATGCCCAGTGTACATCATTGTTTCTAGGCACAGCAGTCAAGAACATCAAGTCAAATCCATTGGCTTCACATAATTTTTTGCAATAATCAACCAATTGGTCTGCTTCTTGTGTTTTTTCTAAGTCTCTATACAATCTGGGATTATCTCTAAGCCTGGTCCAATCGTTATCAGGCCATCGATCACTGGTTGTTTTTTTACGCAAAACTTTGTCAGCGTATCCGTTGAAGTCTGCCACAACACCATCCATGTCTAGATAGATTGTTTTCATCGTTGACTATCTCCCTTGCCCACACGATAGTTGTCTTCTACTGAATCTGGTGTGCTTACTTCAATGATGGTGCCTGCTTCTATGCAAACCAATTGATGTGGCTGTAACGGACGATTGCGCCATGTGTCGCCTGGTTTGAGTATTGCATCATGCTGGCTGGCATCTGTGGTGTTGATGAATCGCAATTGAAACAATCCATCCAACACATACCAAGTTTCGTCCTTTTCAGCATGAAAGTGCATGCTGAATCGAGCACCCTCATTGAACTTCATGAGTTTACCACAATACAAGTCATTGGTAGCCCAAATCAATTCTGAGCCCCACCCTTTCTCTACAAAACCATCTAGTCTCATTTGATTTCCTCTAGTGTTGGCGAGTACACTCCTATGTGTTGCACAGTAACGGCGCTGGCTCGAATTGCAAATTCTATTGCACGATCCATGTCGTTGCTGGTTAGATGCTCGTAGCACAATGCCGCAAGAAATGTGTCGCCTGCACCACATACATCTGTCACTGCAATTTTAGGTGCAGGGTATGTGTTGTTTTTGTATGTTGCACCTTGATCGCCACGTGTCACAATCAACTGATCACATAGTGTTTTGGCATCGTTAAATTCTTTGTTGTTGATTTTCACAATGCATCCTTGCAATCTTGCTAGGTCAGTTTTCTTGGTGTCTACAAAAATAGGGCCGGAATATTGTTTACGAATATTTTCAATTAATTCGTAGGTAACATTGCCTTTTTCATAGTCACTCACAACCACAGCATCGCACACACTCAAATCAATGCCATCAAGTGGAAACGGGGGATTAATGAAATCGTTGTCTATACGAACAATTTGTTGTTTACTACGCTCGTCGATGAGTCTGATTTTGGCGCCGGGTTGACCACTGGCCACTATTACATCGCACCCTAATGCTATAAGATTAGCGGCCACATTGGCTGCCATGCCGTTGGCATTTTCTTCTCTTACAGGTACAAAAACTGGTACCGGCGCTTCGGGACTGATGCGATCAACTGTGCCGTATTGATAGACATCTACGCAGACGTCACCGACTACTAATATTTTGAATTTTTTCTGTTGTTGAGTATCCATATATTCTGTCAAACCATTGTGTTGTTTTACAGTATTCTTGACCAAGGTAACCTTGCTCTTTCCAATCGCTACCTTTGACCATGATATCTGCTTGGTATTCTCGGAGGATGTCAACTAGCTGTTGATCTGAGTCAAAAACTACAACCTTGTCCACTGCTCTAAGACTTTCCAATAACTCCTGCCGTTCCCTTTGTGTGTTTATGGGCCTAGCAGTACCTTTTAACTCACGTACTCGACGATCTGAATCTACACAAACCATGACATGATCGCCCAAGGTGCGAGCATAATTTAACATTCGCAAATGGCCAACATGTACAATATCAAATGTTCCGTTGAGTACAATTTTCATCTAACGTAATTTTTTTTAATGTAATCATCTGCACGGTCAACTTCTAGTGCATAGTATAATATGTAGTCAGTTATACCAAAGTGATTGCAAAAACTTTGCCCGTATCGTGCTGGATATTGCAATGCATCAAATGTGTATAATTTTTTCCATGCTTCGTATTCGAATTGATCAATTTGAAATCCGGGTGTGTTGGTATCATCCTGAGATAATATATTTTGAGTCATTAAATTAAACATTAAATCGGTCATGATTGCGGTCTTTAATTGTAACACAAATTGTATTATTTGTCAACTTCTATCCAGGTGTAATCACCTAGCCATTTAATACGTGTGATGTACTCGTACCCTTGAGGAATACCAGTTGCCCAGTCTGTGGGTCCGTTTATACTCAGTCTGGTACAGTCTTTTCTACAATCGTATAACAACCAGTACACATTGCCATGTGCAATTTGAAAATCATACTTGGCAGCATGTACCATGTCGGTAAGTTCTAATCTGTGTCGGATCTCTTCGGCCTGTTTACTAAGCACATCCACCAGGGCCATGATTCGATCATACTCTTGCTGGGCATGCAGACGGGCAACATTGACCATCACATCCTTTTGTTTTTCAATAGGAATTAGGTCAAACTTGGGACCGCTGGATTCGGTTGCGTAAGGTGTTACATTTCGATTAAAGAAATGAACCAAGGTGTTGCCTGTGGCAACATCAAAGCTGTTTCTTCCTTTGGCAGAATTAGATTCGTCTGACATCAATCCCACAGGCCTTGGTAATACTTGCCGAACAAGCGGAAGCCGTTTTGAATACGTGCTTCTACCACTTGCATGCCTTCGTAGTCACACTTGTAGGTGTTTTTAGGGCCATCCTTCATTTGGTAGTACTTGTGCTCGCCCTTGGGCACCTCGTTGCCTTGCTTGTCCACAGGAACCCACAGAGTGTCATGTTCTCCAGAGTAGAAAGCTTGTTGCCAAGAATCATCCACTTTGCAGGTGAACGCAAAGATCATTTCGTTCATGACCCATTCCCAGCGAAGATGCAAATTGTCATCTGTATCCCACTCGTTTTCTTTGGGCGCCGCGGCCGTGCTACGCAGATGTTCGGGCACATCCTCATCTTCCACTAGTGGGCTACCATGTTTGGTTGCTTGCAGTTGCTTCAGCATGGGCAACACAATAATGGCCAAGGTATGATCCATGCTCCAGGTGTCCCATTTGTCAATTTTTACATAGTTGATTTTAGGATGGATTCGGTCCAATACCCACATGATACCATGGCTAATGGGCTCAAGTCGGTCTGTCCATTTTTCACACCAGGCCGGACGTTCTACGTATGCAGACTTTTCACGACCTTCATCCTCCAGTGTTTGCTGAAGCTTCCATCGAGCGCACTTTGACCAGTCAGTCCAGAAAAACATATGATCAAACCAAGTGTATGGACTGAACCAATGGTAACGATACTTTCCAATATAAATCTTCATGCTATACTTCCGTTGGTTTTTAGTGTGTCAATAATATCTTTTTCACCTTGTATTACTGCATTTTTGTCAGGGTGTCGTAGTTTAAAATTTTTAGAAATTTCAGCTATGGTTTTGCCTTGACAAACAAAATCACCAGTGATTGCATTATGACAAAATATCTGTCCTTCGTACCAGCTGGTGTCTAGCAACATTGTTGTATTGTTCTCGATGCTACGATTTTCTGCAATTTCTTGCAACTGGTCTTTGAATTTTCGCATGATTAACCATGCTACTATATCTAACACCACCTTTACTACAAAAAAGATTACTACAGCTTGTAGAAGAAAATTAACAAATTCTATCATGAGGGGTATGGCCAGTTGTTGTTTATGATTGCACCAGAATCGGGTCGAGTTTTTAATTTCACATTTTCTTCAATAACCTCACCGGTTATTTCATCACATAGATCAACTTGATACGGAGCAATGATGTGTACTGCACAATCTTCTTCTTGCCACTCGTGTTCTCCATCGTAGAGCCAACCAGCACCACCTTCGTAGTAGAGTTCTTTGAGTTCTTGTTGTTCTAATTCTTTAATGTCATCGCTAAACTCCCACTCAACACTGACACTGTCATCAAACTCACAGCCCCAACCACAATCGGTTCGAGCGTATGCTACAGGATCGCCCTGCCACGGAAGGTTGCAATCTAGGTCTTCTTCAATAAAGCCTTGACCCCAGCGATAGGTTTCATCAATGTTAAACCAACTGATGCTGTCATCTGGATTCTTGCGATACATTTCTACATGGTAGACAATGCTTTTCTTTTCCAGGGGTTTGATTACATATACTCGACTCATTGTTCTTCCTTAATTGTCTAAATCCATCAAGTTCCACTCTTTGATTATGGCAATCAGTTCTTCTTCTGTGTTGCACATGACCTTGGCAGTTTTCCACTCTTCTTTTTTGTCTCGTCCACCAACTTCCACCATCCAACCGTTGTCGTAACGATTGATGCTGATATTTTCGTTTACTTTTGCAAGTTTGTTTAGCTTTGTCATTTCATTCTCCTTGTTTAATTTCTGTATTTACTAGGGCTATCACAGTTTCAAACTTTCCATGGTGATGATCTTGCCCAGGCTTTCTTGGAACACGTCGGTGTCAGGAATAAGATATGTTGAGTAACAGTTACGGTCATGGCGGTCATCATAGGAACGAAAGATCACAATCTTGCCGCCGATGGCGCTTTTGACTTGAATGTTTAGCCCGCCTTCGGGCAAGTCCATGTCTGACGTGCTGGGCATAATGCCAAGCCCTCTGCGTTTTTTCATTGGAATCATGTTCTTACTGAGCCCTGCATACGTTGACGGTGATACATCGGACTCAAAGTCTGCTATATCCTCTACCCGAGATTGTTCTTCTGCTGATGCCCGACGCAAGGACTCAAGCATCCATTTTCTAAACCATTTCATGTGAATCTCCACTGTGATATTGATATTGTAGCAGGTTTTGTGTTGTTTGTCTAGCAGTCAGGCAAACACTGTTTAATTACCAAACAAGTGGTCTGCATATTTCATTCGAAACCAAGTTTCCATACGATCGTCGTAGAAGTCTAAATAGAACCAATCTTGGTAGTATCCCAGTTTACGTCTGTCAACAGATTGATCTATCCATTCGTGATGATTGCGTACAGTGAAGCCCAGGACTTCTTTCATTTTATAACGTAACATCATTACACTGGCAGAATTGTCAGCGGTCAACTGCTGGTGTAAATTTTCCCATTGTTTTGGTTTGAGACGAATCATGTGCTAGTCCAATGTGTTGATTTTGTCCATTACGTTGGGCCATAGATCGGCAAACTTGTTGGTTTTTTGCCAATTGTCAAACCATTTGATTTTTCTTAAAATTTGATTACGGGATAAAATTACATTGTTGTTTTTGCCCAGGCCCGCCATGATCTCTTCTATACCTTCAATGGGGTATAAATTTGCATCAACTCCCATGCGTTGTTGATGTTCAGCAACCAATTGTTGTAGGCTATCTACAGCTTGTTGCCGAATCTCAGGAGGCATGTAGGATAGATTCATTTCATTGTGTTTACCAATAGGCATCAGGTTTATTTTGTTAATGCCCATGCCACTTAATGTTCGAGCTGTTGCTGGTAAATCAAACGCACTGAACAATCCATATACCATGTTGACAGAAACAGATGTGGGCCAGTGCCGGGTTAAAAATGCAAAGTTTTTAACTACCTGGTCCCAATTTGCACCGTTGCGTATGTACTCAAATTTTTCATGAGTGTTTTCAAGACTCACATTCCACATGATTTTATTGTGTGGACGTTTTAATAAATTATCAATGCAAGGTAAACTTTCAAAATCATATGATAAATTTGTAATCATGCTGATTTGGGTATGGTCCGGCAACAACTTAAACAGTTCGTAATTTTGTTTCATCAGCATGGGTTCGCCGCCTACCAATGATAGTTCTTTAATAGTTTGACTTTTATCAAGTACCCATGCCAACAATTCGTCTTGATAGTCTCGGCGAGCTGATTGTTTGATATCTATGTGTTTTCGTTCTTCCCATACACTGCTAAATTCAGGGCCACAATAAACACATCCTAGGTTGCACTTGTTGTTCCAACGTACATCAAGAAACTCCAAAGAAAAATCGCCATCGGTTAATGGATAATTTTTTATATAATGATTTCTTAGAGTTGCATAATTGTTTACTTTTTCTTGTGACCTACATAGTTTGCAATTATCATCATCTATATTGGCCAGCATGTTGCTTTTAATAACAGCCAAGGCGTCAGATGCCATGATCTGTTGCATGGTTTGATGTTGTAAGTTACCCAATGATGTTGTTCCGACACAGCAGGTTCTCACTAGACCATCTTCGCGTACAGTAACGCCTTTCCACGGAGCAGAACAGTAGTATTTAGATTCCATCTTGTCTTTCATATGCCAGAATGTATTTAGAATTATCTGTGATATAGTCACCGGTTAACTCATGAAAACGATCAAAGCATTTTATTTTCTTTGGCGCCATTGGTATATGGTAAACGACTAACCAAGTTTTTAGAGCCCTGGCTCTGTGTTCCACTGGCCACGATAATATGGTATTTAGGCACTTGTCAACCTGGGCGTAAAAAAGCCTCTTATTACGAGGCTTGTTTAATTGCACTAATTCCTGGCCCCAGTTGTGCGCCAGCCTGGCATAGTTACATGACAAGGTGTCCCAAACCAGTTGTTGGTCTTCTGTCATGCTAACAGTATCTACCTAGGAATTGACTGTTTGGAATGGACTAAGATCATCCTCGTCCTCTGTGTCAGCCGCTTCATAAACCCAATTTATAGGCACTTCCAAAAGCTTGGCCACAGTAACAGGCAAGTAGCCTGATTCTAACATGTCGTTGATTTCAATTGAAAGGTCGCTCATTCTGCTCATTTTAATATTCCTTCTTATCGCCATTGGCTTCGTTGTCACGATAGCCTGCGGTGTATGCTATAATTTCATGCTCAGTCATCTGTGCCATGTCAATTCTAGGACTGCGGTGAGTGTCTCTCACAAAGTAATGCGGCATGTAGTCACGACCGTAGTACGAGTCTGCTTGGCCGCGATCGTAAGGACCGCCGTGTCGTTGATCATGGTAACCGGATTGTGTTTGTTCTTTAACCATTGTCATCTCCTTATTGTGCAAAATATCGATAGGGCAAGCCCAGGCTCCAAGCAAGGTAACTATCGTCACCGTTGGTCTCTTCGGCTTCGTGGATCCAACGCATGGCCATAGCCAAGTCTTTGGCACCCATGCTCAACAACTCTGCAACACGACGTTCAAACTTCTCGACAGCCTTGGCCTCTTCAATTTTTTGAGCAATGTCGTTGGCTTTCATCACTTCACCAAGGTCAGCAAACTCCTGCTCGAACTGCTCAAGAGTCCAAGTGCCAGTGTCAATGTGACGGGGACGGAAACCGTGAGCATCCTTGTACATGTCCCAGAATGTGCATTGAGCTTGCTCCAACTCTGTCATGTCTTCCCAAGTTGTAAATGCTGTCATTTCGATCTCCTTGTTGCTTAATATACGTATATTATACACTTAAACGGTTTTGCCGTCAACCAATCTACGAATGCGCTGGCCCATGTCCTCGGGTGTGTCGCCTTTGCCTGTGAGCATGTAGGCATAGTATTCCACCATGTCGGCCTGCTTGAACTCCAGTGCAATGCCCAGGTTCTTAAAAACAACATTGACCTGTTTAAGAGTTTCCTCCACTGTCTTTTGCACAATGTCCAGGTGGCCCGAGTCTACTTCGTCTTCATCGTAGCCGACTTCGTCTGACAACACTTTATGGAAGGCACCTTGGTCGTCCATAATACAGAACTTGCCAAAGGCCTTGTTTAGTGTTTCGTTGCCAAAGTCCTCGATGTACTCACCAATTTCGTTAGTGTCGATATCGTTGAGGCGTTCTTGTTTTGTGTATGTATGCATTTCAAAGTCCTTTTTAGTTACTATACAAGTATTATAGCAGTTTGGGAATTAATGGTCAACCAAAAACGCAGTGTTGCGATTAAACAACACCACGTACATCAGTGTTCAAGTTGGGCTTGAACTCACGGATCATAGCACGTTCCGCAGTGTGAGCTTCTGTTTTGCCACGTACCACTGCAATGATACGGAACTGGAAAGCTTCAGTGCCACGGGCACGGATCGCTTCGTACAGGGCCCAACTCTTGTCCTCGCTACGTGAGCGATAGATGTGCTTGTTGATACGAGTTTTCACGCTCTTTAAAACAGTGCTTTCAGTTTTGGCAGTTACACCAATGTAGAAGTCCGAACCGCTCTCAATCTTGTAAATGATATGAGTGCGATCTGCACGTTTTTTGCGGGTTGCTTTTTTAATTTCCATACTAGTATTATAACCGATCTTGCAATTCTGGTCAACCAGATTGTTGTTGTTAAAAAACAACAAGCTGGAATACACGCTGGATTAAGCTGGATTAAGCTGGATTATCGATAATATTATTGGGGATTATCGGATAATATTATAGGGGATTATATAGATAATGTTGATAATATTATCGGGGATTATAGATAATATTATAGGAGATTATGGCCAATAAAAAAGCTACCAAGGGCGAGTGGTTTTTAACAGAGTTCGAAGAATTAAATCAATGGTTTAATATATTTGTCATACCAGACAATTAATGGGTTTGTATTAAAACTAGCGTTATTACGCCCATTGACATCTCCCTTTCCTAACCACGCTGTACCATTTAATGGTTTAAGTAGTGCATCCAACACGGCTAGAATACTCACATCCTTGCTTGCATCTATATCTTTACTAGTTTTGAGTATGCCCGATAATTCTGATCGTAAAGAAAGTAATGTTTGAACTGTGTCAAGCAAAGATTTTTTTGCCAGGTCACCGGCTGGGCTTTTACCAGGCGGCAATTTATTATATTTGGATATTTCTCCGGGTAGCTGTCTTACGGTAGCCAAAAATTTTACACCCCATGCGGCTAGTGCAGTATTTGCCATGTTGAATCCTTTTGATATTTATGCACAATTGCCAAGTTAAGTCAATAAAAAAGCTACCAAGGCGGTAGCTTTTTTTGGTGTGTTCAGTGTGAATTGAACAGCGGTCAGTGATTAGACAAGTCCCATGGCCATTGCTTTGTAACCAGCGGCAACCAACTTGCGACTTGGCTTGCCAATTGCGTATTCTGTCACAGTAACGCCATTACCGGCTGTGCGGGTGTTTGCATAAACAGCAAAACCGCTTTGACGGATACGTGACACTTCTGCAGAAATGTTCTTGATGCCAAAACGCTTGGCAGCTTGGCTGGCAGTCACTGTCTCACCTGAGTGAAGAGCAGAAAACAACTTGTAAGTTTTGGTTTCAGTATTAAAACGCATAAAATGTTACCTTTCTTTAGTAATATAAACATTAGCTGTACCGTACAGCATGTATCTATTATACAACAAGATTGTGAATTACACAAGTCATTTCGAATAGCAGTTTAGCCATAAATAATAAAAACGGCTAACAAGGACTAACGAATGGCTCAAATTATAATAGACACAGGCGCGGCAGCCAATGACGGCACAGGCGATCCGCTACGCACAGCTTTTACTGACACCAACCTTAATTTTACCGCAGTTTTTACTGCCGGGCCAGTGGATTCCAATGTTCGAATTGCTAATAATACTATCTTAACATTAAACACCAATGGAAACTTGGTGCTGGCACCCAATGGTACAGGCCGGGTTGTTGCCAACGTAGATGTTGTACCAAACTCTGCAAACATAAGAAATCTTGGCAGCAGTACACAACGATGGAGCACAGTTTACGCACAATATGTAGATATATCTAACGGCTCGATTTATTCTGGTGATTTAACTGTGTCCGGTAACCTTTTTGCCAATGCAGTGATTGCTCCAGATCTCACAGTGAACACAATTCGCAGTGATGACAGCACTGTTGTTAACATACAAGATGGCGTAGAAGTAGACGGCGACATCCTGGCCAATGGCAATGTCACTGCAGATTATGTCCTTGGTGATGGCAGCCAACTGCTTAATATACCTGTTGGAAACAACGGAGCAGTACAAGTTGCCTGGCTAGGTAAGTTCAGTAACCAAGGCGGTACTCCTGACGATACCTATAGCACTTTACAATTTGACAGTAACGGCATGCCCACTCTAGATGGCACCAGCGCATACCAACAGCGAGTGGACTACTCACCTTACCTGCAGGTGCTGGCTCCTGAAGTAGAAAGCACAGACTATGACATTGTTGCCGGACCAGGCATCACTGTGGTTGGCTACGATGACAACTACAACACACCCCGTAGTGCTTACCTTTCTGTTCAGGATCAAGCGAATGCGACCCAACAATGGGACTTTGGTATCCTGGGCAACGGCAGCAACAACTTTAGCATACAAGACAGAACTGGCAATCAGGTCTGGAGTTTTGGCACTGACGGCAACATAAACATACCTGGACTGGCATTTAACATCAACTATGCCAATAGCGAATCGGCCACACTGAGTCCATCAGTGGGAAATTCGGGTGCAGTACAGTTTAATTGGCAAGGCAGCCTCAGCAATCAAGGCGGCACACCAGGCGATACCTATAGCACTATGCAGTTTGACAGTGATGGTTTATTGAACGTCAACGGCACCACAGCTTATCAACCAAGAGTTGACTACACGCCTTATGTGACAGTCAACACACCCAGAGTGGAAAGCACAGATTTTGATATAGTTGCTGGTCCAGGCATCACTGTGGTTGGCTATGATGACAACTACAACATTCCCAGAAGTGCTTATCTTTCTGTTCAGGACCAAGCCACAGCAACCCAACAATGGGACTTTGGTATCTTGGGCAATGGCAGCAACGCCTTCAGTGTCCGGAACAGAACAACAAGTACCATTCCTTTGGTAATCAGCACAGATGGTTATCTCATTGCTGACGGTAGTCAACTGCTTAATATACCTGTTGGAAATAATGGAGCAGTACAAGTTGCCTGGCTAGGTAAGTTCAGTAACCAAGGCGGCACTCCTGACGACACATACTCCACGCTACAGTTTGACAGCAACGGCATGCCCACATTGGATGGCACTGACGCATATCAACAACGTGTTGACTACTCACCTTATCTGCAGGTTCTTGCCCCTGAAGTAGAAAGCACAGATTTTGATATTATTGCTGGGCCAGGTATAACAGTGGTTGGCTACGATGACAACTACAACATACCACGCAGTGCCTACATGTCAGTGCAGGACCAAGCAAATGCAACTCAGCAATGGGACTTTGGTATCCTGGGCAACGGCAGCAACAATTACAGCATCAGCGATAGAACCAACAGCAATCAATGGACATTCGGTACCACGGGTGATTTATCCGCTCCTGGCAATGTGAGTGCAGGTAATGTGCTGACCAGCGCCGAAGTTATTGCCAGTGGTGTGATTCAAACTGGCACAGGATTCAGCACAGGTGGATACCTAAGTGTGAATGGCACTACCGACCTGCACGACACCAACATAATTGGTACTCTTTCGGTCAACACGATCCGGAGCGACGACAGTACTGTTGTTAAAATACAAGATGGTGCGGAAATAGATGGCGACACTCTGGTCAACGGCAACATCACTGCTGATTACTTCATCGGTAATGGTAGCCAACTCACTGGCATCTCAACTGCTAATACCGGCAATGTGACCTTTAACGATCAAGTGGTCGTGGGCACTGGTGATCAAGTTGGCAGTGGTGGCCTGTACCTGGCTCCTGGAAACACCAGTGTGGGCAATTTACAATATTGGAGAGTGCGTGGTGGCGATGTTG
>Ga0164294_10000844_pt1 | contig 29086 bp, 28 predicted proteins | sample GEODES005metaG_FD_111479 | JGI IMG/M metagenome (GOLD analysis project Ga0164294, IMG submission 111479) | Oligotrophic lake water microbial communities from Sparkling Lake, Wisconsin, USA - GEODES005 metaG | ecosystem: Environmental > Aquatic > Freshwater > Lake | place: USA: Sparkling Lake...
AAATAACAAAATTCAAACTATAGGGTTAAAAAAAAAAAATCAAGCACCCACACTGCTTGCAATATGTATTATTGCTAAATATTATTAAATAAAAAACCCCCCCCCCCCAAGAAAAAAAAATAAGCAACATGAAAAATATCAATGCTAATTTATGATTGAAATACAAGCTTTCTCAGATCTTGATGTTGTTGATTATATGGAGATATTTAATTCAACGGTTCAAGCATCAAGCCTTCTAGGTATTAGTCAAAGTAGTTGCTCTAGGCGTTATCGGGCATTGTCAGAAAGTTTAGAAATTTGTTTTGAGCGATGCGAAAACGGTTATTCCGCTACTTCAAATCTTGATGTTCTATTTTTATTACGTCAAGCATCACAAAAGTTACGGATAAGGCGAAATCAATTTAGATATTCACAAAATTGGCATTCTCAGCATCATACAATTCCCCAAAAATGGCAGAATTTTTCGATAATGTCGATGGATCAGTCGTCATACATGGATCTACTTTCAAATCGATTGCTAGATATTTGTTGTATGGGATTGATGGAGTATGAACATATTGTTGATATTAATATTTTAGATCTGAATTCTAAGCCCGTTACAATTGGCGAATCATTTTTGGCATATCCACTAATGCAATGGAATTATGAATTGATTGCTCATCAGAATCACCCACTTGCGAGAGGATCAGATTTGGGAATTGATGATTTAAAAAAATATCCATCACCAGGATTGCAATTCGGAGCGGCTCCTACTTTTATGACGCAAATTAAAAAAAATGGTTTAGGGTCTAGCCCTTATGGTATATCAAAATACGAGTTACATCGCTGGGAGGCACTTGCAAAAGATGGATATAGCCTATCCTATGCGCCATCTCATTTGCTAACATTTCTAAAAAATAAATATGATCTAATTCCCCTAAAATATAACTTAAATCTTAAAGAAGTTGTTGCAATTATTGGCTGCCTTGATGTCATGAGATCTCCATCTTTTATAAGCACTTATACTGAGTTCACAGCAAATCTGAAAAATTCTGATTTGTATGTGAAGTCTGCAGTGAAATGGTATATTTGAATTGCATTCAAACAGTAATAAAATTTTAGAACAGGTTCAGCTTCTACGTGATAAGCGTTCTGCAGCTGAGGCACTAACGCTTTTACTTGATTCTTCTTGGCCATGTTCTGAACCAAAGGCGTGGTTATTACGAGGTACTCTTGAACATCAGCTTGGCAAATATAATGATGCGATATTATCTTTATCTGTAGCATCTAGCTATCAAGAACTTTATTTCAGTGCTGCATATCATCTAGGGGAAGTTCATCGATCCCTTGGCCAATTCGATCAAGCTGCAAGCTGGTTTATAGCGGCACTTCATAGAGATCCAACCCATCGTTATAGCCATAATTCACTTCAATTTACTCGTTTTTCAATAGATTTATTGCCACGCGTTATTGAAGCATACCGAAAATTTGTAAATGCGGCTCCTTCTATGGTGTTGGGATATCAATTACTTGCACATTATCTTCTTAGAGGTGGCGCAATAGATGAAGCTATTTCAATTAATCGCTATGCTAGCCGAATAGATTGTAAAAAAGCGGCTGTTTCCTTAGCATCAACAAATAATTCCTTATCATTACCCAATTTTATGATCATTGGTGTTCCCAAGGGCGGAACTTCGTCCCTGCTCGGCTGGCTAGCAAGCCATCCAAAACTTTGGTGTCACCCTCGCAAGGAGTTGCATTTTTTTGACGGTGATTATTCCCATGGGGCTGATTGGTATAGTTCACATTTTCCTTTATTTGATCCCCAGTTTGATATGCGTTGCGGTGAAGCAACTCCGAATTATTTTCAGCAACCTGCTTGTCCGCAACGGGTAAAAGAACTATTGCCATTTGTACGTTTGGTTATTCTTTTACGTGATCCGCTTCAGCGGGCACTTTCGTGGCTTTACCATTTACAAAGATTTGAAGGCTTAGTTGGTAATCCATCACAACTACTTGAAAATGAGCTTGATGAATTGGAATCGCTAGAACCATCATTTATAACAACTTCTGGCTTTCGCTGGCCAAATGCTATTCATGGAAGTTGTTATAATGTTCCATTACAAAGGTGGCTGGATCTGTTCCCGCGGGAACAATTGTTGATATTGAGAAGTGAACTTCTTTTTAATTCTCCTGAGGGTACTCTTAAACATGTGGCAGATTTTATTGGTGTAGATGCAGAATGGGATTGGGGTGAATTAAATCCATTCAATGTGAATCCACTGCCATATTCAAAATTACCAGACCATTTAATTGAGCGATTGCAATCCGTTTTTGAAAAAAATAGTGGTTGGGCAATGGAGCATGCTGTTTGCAATTTATGAAAATGCACTATCCTCAATTAAGTGTAGTTTTGCCTTTTAAAAATGCTGAGAGGTGGCTTCCTCTTTGCCTTGCATCAATTGCTCAGGAATGGGATATACCTTTTGAATTAATTGCAATTAATGATAGTAGTAGTGATCGTGGTGCTGAATTAATAGAACAACTTTGTTGCCATTGGCCCCGTTGGCGATACAAAATTATTGATAGTTCTGGATCCGGTGTTTCTGCAGCACGGAATAGAGGGATTGATATTTCTACTGCACCTTTTATTGCTTTTATGGATGCGGATGATCGTGCATTACCAGGTCGTTTATCTGCTCCATTGAAGTCTTTTCAGAATCAACCAGAGTTGGATCATGTTCACGGGGGATGGTATTGTTTTGATCATGATATTCATAAATTACATATTCGTGAACCGTGGCTAGAGGGAGCTGATTTTAATTTTAAAGCTGTTTTAAATCATAAAGCTGTGTTGCCAAGCGCTTGGACAATTCGCCGGAATGTTCTAGAAAATATTGGCGGTTTTGACTGTTCATTAACCCAGGCAGAGGATGTAGATCTACTTTTAAAGATTTCTGCTCAAAAATTTAAAGGTGCATGGTATCCAAAACCGCTTGTGAGATATAGGCTTCATCCTGCAGCTGCTAGCCGTAATACTTCTGCGCAGATCAAAGGGTTATTGGAAGTGATGAATCGTCACTTAAAATGTGTACCTATCGACGAAGCAAAAGAGTTTTATTATGCAACCCTTAGTTGGTGTGTTTGGCTAGCCTGGTGGAATAAAGATAATGATTTAGCAGCAGATTTATTATCTGAATGTTCTCTTTGCTGCCCATGGCCACCAGTAAGAAGACCGGTTCATTTATTGGAAGTATTTGCGCGTAGTTGCGCGCGTATTTCGGCCCCGTTTGATCGCCCTGCGCTAATTGGATCTTTATTTTGGGCTAAAGCGGTAGCCCTTCTGCAGCCATGAATCCAGAAAATTGCCACCATGAAGCCCTAGCTCAACTTGATAATGGAAGGCCCCTTAGCTGCTTACAAATTTGGCGAGATTTGTTATTAAGTAATAGATATAGTGTTGAATTGCATTTAAATGCTGCTGCATCCACCCTTCATATTGATCCAATTGCATCCATTCGCTCAAGGGCAATATCCTTATTAAACAAATTGCTTAGTTCTGCACCAGGGCAAAATGAAATTTCAATTTTAGGTGATTTATTACGGGCGTGGGGTGAAATGTGTTACTCCGAGGCCCCCCAGCGTGCCCTGCAGCATTGGGAACGGGCTTGGTCTTGCAGTTCAGATATTAAGCTTGCTCAACAATTAGCACTTATTTATAAACGGCTTGGTTTTTTGCAAGGAGCATCAGTTATCTATGGAGAACCAATATCAACTGAAGAGCTTATTAACATTGAACCTTGGCCCTCTCTTGCCTGTGCAGCCCAAAGTTGTGAGCCATGTCAGCAATCTATTGCCCCAAATGATCCAACAATGCACGTTTGGGAAATAACAGGCGGTTTCTCTTATTTGCAGCGATATTCGAATCCATGGAACCACACCCATGGTATTGCAATACAAAATGCTAATGGCGCCTTTATTTCGTCACTTTGTAGGCGCTACCCATGGCCATGGGCTTCTTGTACCAACAGTATCGCTTTTGAGGAAGAGGCTATTCGCCAGATGAATTGGCAACTAAGCTGTAAAAAATTACTATCTCTTAAAAAATTCAATGGTGTTGTTCTTGCAATTGCTGAACTCTCTGGTGAATCATTTTTCCATTGGCAATTGGAATTGCTACCACGCTTAGGCCGTTGTTGGAGTGAGTTAATTAAATTATGGCCTAATATTAAGCTGTGGCATAATGGTGGAGATTCCAAATGGGTTTCCGAATCGTTAAATCTCCTTGGCATCACACCTGATCAATGCATAAATTCATATAAATATCCTTATATCAATGCTGATTTATTATTGGTTCCAACTTTCACAAGTGTTTTTGGATCCATATCAAAAACAAATCTTCAATGGCTTGATGCTTTTTGGGCTGTTAAAGCATCTTCCTCCGCCGGTTTGTTTTTTTTCAAAAGGCCTAATTCCTGCCGTAGAGCGGTTTTTGGCATGCCAGCTGATGTTCCTTCCCCTAGCTCTTCTTCTATTCAAAACCAACTATTAGCGGTAGCACGCAGAAATAACTTCATTGCCCCCCATGGAGCTGCGATGGCAAATTTGCTTGCAGCTCCTATGGGATCTGCGTTACTGGAGCTGGTTAATCCAGCCTATAAACCACCATACTTTCAAAGCTTAATAAAATATCGTAAGCTTCAGCACAAAATGGTTATCGCAGCACCAACACCATTTCCTCTTCAGGAACTTTTATATGAAGGCCCCCTAGCTTTCCCAATCGATCTCACACCTGGTTTGAGCCCGGCGGCCGAATTAGTATCAAAATGGTTGAAAGCCTATGCTTGATTCATTAATACGATCTACCTTAACTAGCCTGGCTGAACCAAATCCAGGTTTTGAGCTATTTATTCAGGTTGCAAAGTGGCGCCTTGGTTGTGGAGATGCAGCTGGTGCTGCTAAGTGGCAATTATGGAGCCTTATGCCTCCGCAACAAGAAGAGCTTCAGCAAGCTCTTGTTTGTTTTTGGATTGATTTAGGGGAGCTTAAAACTGCAGCAAGTATTCTTGGTTTGAAAAGTAATGGTTGGGAAGGATTAAACTTATTGATTCAACAGGGGTCTCTTATTGAAGCTCAAAATTTGCAGCAACGATTGTTAGTATCACCACCACCATTAGAATTAAATTTCTTATTAAATTTAGCTTCTGCTTGGCAAAAAGCTGGCTGCCCTTCAGATGCCTTGGATTTGTTAGAACAACTTCTGCTTCACTACAAACGCGTAAATCAAATTATTCTGCCACCGCTGGCTAATGCTTTAGCTCAATTGCTAGAAGAGCAACAAAGGCAGGAAGCTGCCTCATCTTGGTGGAGATATAGCCTTTTGCAAGATTCCAATCAAATTCACCCAATGATGCGCTTAGGCCGTTATGCCATGGCGCAAAACGATCTATTAGTAGCTTTTCATTATGCCCATCAGGTTCTTGAGCGTGATCCAAACCATTCTTGGGGGCCAGATCTTCAAAAAAAAGCTCTTAATGCTTTAGGTGCAAGGGGTTCTTTGGCACTTTTAGCTAATCATTCCCCACCTAAATCCTGGTTGAGCCGCCAATCGCAATGGCTAATGCCTTTAAAAAAGTATACTAGTGAACAGATTATTTGTGATTTAATTGCCCGTAGCTTCGTAAAATTACTGACGATTGAAATTATTAAAGATTATAGATCTATCGCCTTATGGGGCGATTCAGATGGCTTGACACTTGCTCAAATTCTACTAAATAGATTTCATGATTCAACTAATCTAAGTGTGATTTGGCTATTGGCTAGTACAGATCCACTTCTACAAATTTATAACCTTAAACGGCTGATGCCTGAACACTCCACTATTCAATTGAAATTTTGGCCATTATGGGATCCTAATATACATGCTGATATTGAATTGCTTGTATTTGCATCCAGTATCAAGCGCGAGAAAAGCCCTTTTAGACTAAATGTTGATACCCTATACCTACGCGATAGTTAGTTTGACGAGCCCAATTATTATGCATTTCTTGGGATTCCATATTCAATAATTAACTATCCCAGGATCTCTTTCCTTGTTGACATGTAGCAGATTTGATTGTAAACTAAAAAAAAACTAGTATGTCTTACGCAATTCCAACAGTTTCCGCAGTAACCGTTACATCGGCGACTCCTCAATTAGTAGCAGGAACAACCACAAATTTGAATACTTCTGTTCCTGTTGTGGTAACAGATCCTGATGCAGGTGCAAATCCGGTAACCGTAACCGGTTCCGGTACTCTTGCCGTCGGCACTCAATCTGCCCAGGTTGTTATTTCCGGATCTAGCAATATTGAAATTGGTATTGCTAAAGATTCATCAGGTAACCCATTATCAATGGGAGGGTCTGTAATCCAGGCTAATGATACAAGTGTTGGTGATAAAACTGTAAATCTTATTGGTGCAAATATTGGCGGTGCAAAAGTTAGTGGCTCTGTAAACTTATCTACTAGTGGTGGAGTTGGAACTATCGCTGATAATGCACCCCCTGGAACTTTTTCCGGTACTCCCGATACCTACATTCATACCGGTGCTGGAAATGATGAAATTCAAGGATCTGATGGAATAGATTTTATTCGTGCAGGTGCTGGAAATGATGTAATAAATGCTGGTGATGGGAATGATATTGTAAGGCCAGGTGCTGGTAACGATGATATTACACTAGGTTTAGGTAATGATATAGTTTACCTTACTGTCGATCAAATACAAGGTACATCAACAAAAACAATATCTGATTTTAACACTCAAGGTACTGATAAAATTCAAATTGCTAAAAATCTTGAAAAACTTGTTACGATTTCTGGCAAGGGAACAAAAGAAATTATAATCACATTGAGTGGCGCCCAAACCGGCACTACAAAAATTATCTCTAACGGTAAAATAATTGCCGATGATGATATCAAATTCATCTGATATAGTTATTTAGATTACTGTTATCACTGCTACACCCCTATGGATTTTGGGAATGCATCGAAGCGGTACTTCTTTGCTTACAAGATCATTAGTAAATTTAGGTTTTTCTTTGCCACCAAACCTTCTGCCAGCAGCGGCAGATAATCCAGATGGGTTCCAGGAATCTGCTGATTTTGTTTCTTTAAATGATGCTTTACTTGCACAGGTAGGTGCAACCTGGGATGGTTCATGGCCAATTCAGTCAAGTACAGATTCATCAAAAGTGAAAGGCTTGGAGCAAGTATGTTCAAACACTCTCACGTTATGGTTAGATTCTCTTCCTGATAAAAAAGTTCTCGCTCTAAAGGATCCAAGGTTATGTAGAACCGTTAACCAGTGGTTTAATTTTATTCCTTCCGCTTTAATGATGTCTGGTATATCTATTGTAAGACACCCGTTTGCTGTTGTTAGTTCTATTGGCTACCGCGATGATATGCATCCAATTAAGGCACTTTCACTTTGGTTGCGTTATAACTTTGAATTTCTACAATGGGGGTCTAAATTTGCTCCTGATTGGCATATAATAAATTTTGAAAGGTTCCTTTCTAACCCAGTTAATGAATTAGAATCTTTCACCTCATATACTAACATAGGTAAAGAGAATTTAAGTTTTGAATCAAATATTACACACTTAATTCGCTATCCCATACCGGAGATTCCCACTATCCTTGAAAGTATTGATTCACAATTTATAGATACAGCTATTTTGTTTTATGATTGCCTTTTTAATTGCAAGAAAATTGGCGATATAGATAAAAATATTCTTGAGCAAGTTAATAATTTGATTAATGTAGACCCTTTGATGACTCAACAATTGCTAGCAATTGAATCCAAGCGTAGGCAGGTACTTGGTGATGCCCTAGCGTTTGAGCGTCGAGGTCTTCAAATAGATAAGAGGAATTTAGGTGAACTTGATTGGAAGCAAAATATAAATATTACTCCCTTCAATAATACCAATAACAATCATATTACTCTTACCAATGTATCATTAGATTTGTATTCCAGAAATAACAAATCTATTGCAATGGATTCTGTAAATCTTCATATTTGCAAAGGTGAAAGGATTGGCTTGTTGGGGCATAATGGCAGCGGGAAAACAACATTACTCCGCATGTTAAGTGGTATATATAAGCCAACTCGAGGTACTATTAGTTTTTTTGGTAAGCGTCTAACTCCAATCATTGATCAGTCTTTGGGGTATAGCAGAGAACTACATGGTAAGCAGCTCTGTTATATTAATTTTCTTTTATATCATCAAGAATTTATTTCCTGGAATATGTTCTATGAAAAAATACTTATATTTACAGAATTAGCTGAATTTATGGATTCCCCAATTAAATCCTGGTCCCAAGGAATGCAAACTCGTCTTTCTTTTGCTTTAATTACAAATAGGCCACTATCAGGTTTGGCTCTTGATGAAGGCTTAGTTGCTGGAGATCAATGGTTTCAACGAAAGGCAAAAATTGAACTAGATAATTTTATTGATGCCTCAGGTACTCTTGTTTTAGCCTCTCATTCAGTAGATCTTCTCCAAAGGTATTGCAGCAGAGGAATTATCCTTCATAAAGGCAGGATTCAATTTGATGGCAGCTTATTTAGAGCTATCCAATTATATCAAAATTTATTATTATGAATAATTTTAGTTTGTATTACCGAATGCTTCTATCCTCGGGTTATATTGCTTGGTTAAGATTATCAAGTCAATTTACTCGTACCCTTCTAGGAACTGCCTGGATTGGAATTTCTCTGATTCTTACCATATCTATTCTTGGCCTTATATATGGAACTCTTACTGGTGTTTCGAATTGGCGGTCTTATTGGATATATGCATCCTTAGGTATTTTATGTTGGAATACTATTTCTGGAAGTATTTCTAATAGCTGTTCATTACTTGATCGCTCGAGAGATCGTTTGCTAAATCAATATTTACCCTTAAGTCTATTTATAATTGAAGAATGGCTTTATAATTGCTTTATTTTCTTAATTGGTTTTTCTATGGTTTTTTTGATGCTGATACCTTTTAATCCAAATTTATTCAACATATTCTTGCATGGTGGTTGGCTTGGTTTGGCTAATATACTACTTGGCTGTTTATTCTTTTCATTGATTATTAGTCCTCTTGCAGTAATTCTGCCAGACATCTGCCAACTAACCCCAATCTTTTTGCAGATTAGTTTTTTAGCGTCTCCAATACTTTTTTATAAGCAAAGCCTTGGTAAGCTTTATTGGGTAAGTAACTTGAATCCATTGTATTTTTGGATTCGTATTGCTCGAGAACCATATATTGGTAATTTAAATTTAAGTCTTCAAATCTGCTTTCTCGTGAGCCAAGTTGTTTTGGTGTTTACCCTTATTATATGGGTTGACAAACTTCAAATGAAGTTAGTTAGAAGGTTATAGGTTTAATTCTTGTAACCAATTGGCTTGGGTTTTAAATATTCTGGTAATTCTGATTTAATCAACCAGTTTTGTTTCGATCCAACTAAAAGTAGAGGATCTATACAGCAACTCTCATTTGCTTCTAATAAATCTCGCTTTATAAAAGGAAAACCCATAATTAATAGTGGAATTGCCAGATGATGGGTTGGTGAGATCTTTGAAATTGACTGATTAAATGTTTGCAATATTGTTCTCAATATTAACTCACTGGCATACTCTGAACATGTACTTTTTATTTCTTTATAGAATTCTTCGCTTGCTGAATACGACCTGAGTTCAATAATACTATGTATCGCTTTTAACTCAATATTATTTTGTATTATTAATTGCGATAAGCCTATTTCACCATATTTAATTGCCACAGCTGTTCCTCCCCAGCTAGGGTAATTTAGCCAAAATTTCTCCCACCAATCTTTATTAATAACCAAATTTGGAATATTGAGAGCATAACTTTGTAGATGATACCCGTTTTGATATGAATCTGTTAAACCTACAACTTTGTTGCTTTCACCTGCCAGAAACTTGCTCCATGATGTTTCTAATAAGTTTTCCAATGGATATACACTATCATTTAGCAATATAAGATTCGTGTATTCTTTAAATATTGGATTCTTAGATAGATATAGCCACGCATCTTGAAAGGCACCAAAATCTCGTCCTTGGTTTTTTCTTATCATAAAGCCCACACTATGATTTTGACACCATTCAATAGCTTCATTATTCAACAAACTACTTATTATAAATACATTATATTTAGCCATAATGCATGAGTCAATAAGGCGCTTAATGCACTCCTGTATTTTTCCATTGTGGTTATAGTGGCTTATAAAAACAATTTTATTGTTTCCTATCTTTCTATCAAACCATTCATCTGGTATGCTAATTTTTTTTACTCTTACCAGCTTTCTAATTTCGTTTAGTTTCCATGTTTGTATAATAGATAGAAAGAGGATTATTCTTTGAGCATGTTGCTTTATAGATTTCTTATTTAACATTGGTTTGGTGATATAATTTGGCTGTTAAAATATGAACCAGGCTGGAGTTGTAGTTTGCTATTAATTGTCTGATTTTTATTTTTAAATGCATGCTTTACAAATCTTACTGGAATAAACCTAAAATCAATACTTGCAACTGATTTTTTTTCTCTATTTAAGCAACAACCATGCCTTCTGTCTATATGATTAAATAGTATTATTTCTGACTTTTCCAAATTCATTGCTTTGTATTTATAGCTATTAGGTGTTTCTTCTACTTGTAATGCAGATGTTTCATTCATTCTTGTAAATGCTAAAATTACATTCAGCTCATATTTTGAATGACCAAAATCCGAATCAAGATGATAAGCTCCAACCCATCTATTATCGGGAAATCCAAACCTATATGTTGGTACTTGTTGAACAAAGCATGGTTCTCTTATCGTATCTGTTACTATCTTATGCACAATCTGCCAATATTCTGTTTCTAAATACTTGTGCAATTCATATAATTTTTTATGTAGATTTGTATGTTGATCCATTCCTTGTTTGAAGATTTTATAGGGACCATAGCAGGTATGGATGTCTTCAAGGGGGCTATTAATATAATTCTCTAGTTTTTTTGTAAATTTGATTGAACTAGAAATATTATTAATCCTTTTAAGATGCAATGATTCTCTTAGGAGGCGGGCTGTTTTTTCGCAATTTTCTTGGTTCAAAATCATATATAGATTCCTGTTATTATAATACTTCCTTGCATGCTATCTGAGCTGTTCTTTGCATATTATGCATATCAATATTCGATTTATTGCCCACATAAATTCTTCCTTTGGTTTGGCTAGGGGTGCCCATGCAACCCTCAGAGCTTTGCATTTCTTGGGATGCAAAATTGATGCTGTTGATCTCAAACTTGAGAGCCATAATAGCCTGCTGTTTACAGATATCCCTTGTTTAAATTCTGATTTTACGGTTCCCTTTGTTGAATTAATTCATACAAATCCAAATGTTCTTGCTCATACATTAGATCTTCTTGATTTTCCTTCTTCAGTTGCACCTGTTCGGATTGGCTATTGGGCATGGGAACTTGAATCATTCCCAGATGGATGGGAGGCATATTTTTGCAAATTTGACGAAATATGGGCACCTAGTGCTTTCTCTGCCCAGGCATTAGCTCAACGATCACCAATTCCGGTTATTTCTGTACCGCACCTATTGGATTGGCCCAAGCTAAATTCTTTATATCAACAAAGATCCAGAATCAATGCATTTAAGAATACAGCTTCTTGTATTGCTAAGCCATTTCGATTCCTGTGTTGTTTTGACTATTGGAGTACAACTTTACGTAAGAATCCATATGACGTAATTAAAGCTTTTCAGTTGGCCTTCCCTCTTGCTGCGAAATCTATAGCATCAGTGGAGCTATATCTAAAAACTTCAAATTCGGAAAAATTTCCTCAAGAAACCGCTGAACTAAAAAGTATTACTAAGGATGATTCTCGAATTCATTGGATTGATACTTTGCTTTCCCATCAAGAGTTTGATGAGCTCTTGATTTCCACAAGTGCTTTTGTTAGTTTGCATCGCTCTGAAGGCTTTGGATTGGTTATAGCAGAAGCTATGGCTTTAGCTATTCCGGTAATCGCCACAGCATATTCCGGCAATCTTGAATATTGCCTTCCCAACTCCTATTGCGCTGTTCCCTGGGCGCCAGAGTTTATTAACTCTACTGTTGGCGACTATCCATCTGGCTCCCATTGGGCACAACCCCATATCCCTTCTGCGGTTGCTTTTATGCAAGAACTTGTTTCTTTGCCTGATTATGCATTTGATATTGGTTTGCGTGGGCGCGAATCAGTGAGATTTAGGCTTTCAGCTGAACGAATTTGCTCTATTGTTTCTCAACGTTTGGGCTCCCATCTTTTGAAATAAATCCCATATTTATTAGTTTTCTCTTTAATTTTATCTCTAACTCTGATGGATTTTGTGAGCTATCAATGATTTCTAAGCACTTGTGAATTTCCAGTTTATAGCAATAAAATTTGATCAATTTCCCACGACATTGGTGATCGCTAAACCCGTTCTCCCATAGCCACTCCGCTATTTCATTGCCTCCTACCAGTATTGATGCTTCACAACTCCCCTGCCAAAATTCAATTGGTGTTGTTTCTTTTGCTTTCCAGGTATTTAGTTGTTCAATTGCTCGGCTCGCGTTAAGCTTATATAGCACTTGGATTAAATTTTTTGCTGTTATTGGGCTATCAGATCCTTCAGATTCGCTTTGTTTATACATTTCAGCCGCCTCTTCTATATATCCTTGCCCCCTTAATGCATCTGCAATTTTATGGCTTACCCAATAACTTCTTTCTTTTGCTTTAAGGGCTGGTCTTAAAATTTGTTCGCATAAAACATACTCTCCTTGTCTTAGTAAGCTATATCCAAGGGCATCGCGCAGCAGCCATGATGCCTCAGAGTTGATTTGCCAAATTCTTAATAATAAACCCTCTGCCTCTTCCCATTTTTTTGTTTCTATACATTGGCATGCATAGGCCCACAGCAGGTTTGATGTTTTCTGATTGGCTATCAAAGTTAGCATGGTTATTCGGCTAGATTTAGCAATGGTTTTCATTTCTTCTTAAATGGATCAATCGGAATTTGGTTTTCATTGGCCTGATCCTTTGGTTTTAGAAAATTTACTATCCACTGGCCTTTTAAGGTTATGGCTTAGTGCACGCATTGAACAGTGCTTTACCGCTAATTCTCTGTTAGCCACTGAGGAGCTCGCTCTTTTGCAGGCCAATGCCATGGTTAATTCAAGCAATAGCTGGGATTCATGGTGTGATGTTAGAATGCTTAACCGCAATTGTTTGAACTCTCTCTCAAATCAAAATAGATTAATTCCCGATCTTAAACGATCTTGGTTTGAATCCAAGGCTCGTGAATATTTCTTACTAAATGGCTCAAAATGGGATCAGATTTATTTTTCAGTTTTGCAAACTGATGACCCCCATCTCGCTCAGGAATGGTATTTTAAAATTCTTGAATCTGAATATTGTTATGCAGATTTAGCATCTAATTCTTTGGGTCCTGAGCGCAACACTGGCGGTATTATTGGGCCAATACGCTTTAAAGATTTGCAGTCTCCTTTTGATTTATTACTGCGGAGAATAAAACCTGCTGAAATTCAGCCTCCCTTTCTATCGGCCTCCGGTCGCTATTGTGTTGTTCGCCTTGATCATCTTTTCACCTCCAGGTGGTGCGAACCTCTTATTTCTATTATTATCGATTATTTATATCGTGAATGGCTAGATTCCTTGGTTAATAGCCTTTTAGATAGTGAACCAATGCCAAATGAGTTTGTTATATTGACTGCACCCAATGAATAGCAATTTTAGTTTACAGATTCTTCAACAGGGGCCGTTAGCTGAGAATTCCACCACTCTTCAACGTTGTTTACGTAGCCACTTGCAGTGGTTTAAATATCAAACAGGCCAAGCTCTATTGCAATGTGATCAAATACCACATCAAGTTTTTTTCATTGCTGAGGGATCTGTGCGCCTTGTTGCTACTGATCCTTCTAGCGGCCCCTTTACCCTTTCACGGTTAGGTCCTGGCGATTCGCTTGGTTGGTGCGGTTTAGTTCGTGGTCTTCCTTGTGAAACTGCCCTAGCAATGGAGCCCACTTTGGTGGGCGCGCTCCCGGCCAAGGAATTTCTTAAGGTGTTAAGGGCAGACCCGGCCCTTCAAAGGGCATGTTCACAAGTTGATCGCAGTGAATTAGCGCATCTATTACTTGGTTGGCTTGCTACACAACCACAACGTTTTAATGATTCACAGGGCTTGCTTAATTTGCTTTGGCAGCCAGATTATCTCAAAATTCTAAGTTCATTTGAGCTTGATCCGCCATGTTTACTACCATCGGATTTTCTTTGGCTTTCCAGTGTTCCATTTTCTTCTCCAGTTAATGAGATTACTTCTTGGCCAGGATCTACTAATAATAAGAGTTTTCGTCTATTAGGTATTCGCCGCTCAATTCTCAATCCTGCACTCACTGAGCGGTGTATTTCATTTGATTCATCATTAATTTCTTCAAACACCTCACCATCTACCAAAAGTAATCTCTGGGATCTTGCTATTGAAGCATCTCCTTTACCCAATCCAGAGGATCTACCCGATCTTGGTTTTAGTTCATCACAACTTCGGTTACCACCCCTTCGAGAAATTGTTGATGGACCTTTAGCCTCTGCAATTGTTTGTTTGCAACGCTTAGCAACTCGTTATCATTTCCCGTTTCCTCGAGATACTGTTGAACAGGTTCTAAGCGATTGTGATTCACGATTAGCTGGAATTACCCTATTGCATTTAGGTCAATTATTAGAAAGTCTTGGATTGGAGGTAAGGCCTTTATTTTCGCCTGGAAAATTTCTGCATCGAATTGAAGCTCCCGCTTTGATGAAGCTAGAGGATCATTTTGTTTTAGTTGAGGAGGTAAGTTCTAAAGGTTTGTTAATTGCTGATCCTCAACGAGGTTTAATTCAAGTTCCACTTTCTGAAGCGCGTTTACTTTGGCGTGAAGGTGTTGATTTAATTTTAGTTCGTTTTGTAGATTCTGCCACTGATGATAAGGAGAAGGCTCAGTTTGATCTTGCTTGGTTTTGGTCGGCACTTAGCTGTTATCGGCCTCAGATGTTTTTGCTTTTGTTAACTGGTTTTGTCGTAAAGCTTTTAGAGTTGATTTTTCCCCTAGCCGTTCTCCAAATAATTGATGTTGTAGTTGGTTCACACAATCTTTCATTGTTGTTACCAATTGGCATCGTAATGGCTATTGCTATTCTTGTGATGGCTGTGCTTGGCGTTCTTCGTCAACTTTTGTTATCTGATTTATCTGATCGTATTGATACTCGATTAGGTAGCCAAATTGTTGGTCATCTCTTTCGGCTACCGCTTAAGTTTTTTGATCGTCGAACTGTTGGTGATTTGTCTAGCCGTCTATTTGATCTGCAAAGGGTACGGAGGTTTCTTACTGATACTGCCATAGGTAGTGTTCTGGATTTAATCTTCATGCCCATATTAGCGATTGTGTTGTTTTTCTTGCAGCCGGTTTTAGCTTTTGTTGTGATTGCTCAGGTTCCATTATTGATTGCTATTGATCGCTCAACTAGGCCCGCTCTTAAGCGTTTGGTTACGCGCAGAAATCGCCTGTGGAGCCGGGCTCAAGGCTTTTTAGTTGAGGTTTTAACTGGTATTCGCACAGTAAAAAGCCAAAACTTTTCCACCCAAGCGCGTTGGCAATGGTTAGATCGTTACCACCAGTATACGGGTGAAGATTATAAATTCACCCAGCTTAATGTTTCTGCTAGGGAAATTAATTCCGCCATTGTTAATGCATTTAGAGTTATTTTAATCATGGTTGCTGCTTGGCTTGCTGTTTCTGGTGAAAGCAGTGTTGGTTCAATTTTTGCTGTTTATATTCTTTCAAGTGGTATTACAGGCCCACTACTAAATCTAAGTAATTTTTCTACTCAATATCGAGAAGCTAAGGCTGCTATGGATGCCCTAGCTGATGTTTTGGGGCAATCTCCAGAAGAATCAATATCCTCCTCCAGTATGCTCCCTCTTGGTTCGATTAGGGGAGATATTGCTTTCGAGCGTGTTGGTTTTTCTTATGTGTTGGGTGGACGTTCTCAACTCGAGGATTTTAGTTTAAATATTTCTCCTGGGCAATTTGTAGGCTTAGTTGGTAGTAGCGGTAGTGGTAAGAGTACGGTTGTTCAGCTTTTAATTGGCCTTTATCTTCCCCAGGCTGGCAGGATTTTTGTTGATGGTGTTGATATTTCAAAAGTTCAATTGGGTAGTTTACGGCGACAGGTTGGTTTTGTTCCCCAAGAATCTATTTTATTTGATGGCACCGTTTTAGATAATTTACGCCTAAATATGCCTGATGCTCCTTATGAGGCAATAGTTGATGCAACTAACGTTGCCTGTGCCCATGATTTTATTATGCAATTGCCAGACGGCTACAACACTCGTGTTGGAGAAAGGGGCGGCGCGTTATCCGGTGGCCAAAAGCAGCGTATAGCAATTGCAAGGATGGTTTTACAAAATCCTAGAATAGTTGTTCTTGATGAAGCTACATCTGCCCTTGATCCCACAACTGAATTTTTAATGTTATCAAATCTTAGGCGCCGCTTTGCTGATAATACTTTTTTAGTTGTAACTCATCGGGTGTCTACTCTTAAGCAGAGTGATCGTATTTTATTAATGGATCAAGGTATTATCTTAGAGGATGGAAAGTGGAATGATCTAATGGACCGTTCAGGTGCTTTCTTTACTCTAGCCACCCAGCAAGGTGCTCATAATGGTTGATAAATCTCCAGCTTCTAATAAGTTTGATCAGGAATCTCTGAGGCTGGAAACACGTCCATCTCCAATTTTGCCCATGGTTTTGGCAGGCGTTCTTTCAGTTGTTTGTTTAACCGTTGCCATTGCAGCATCAGTTGTTGAGGTTGATCAGATTGTTGTTGTACCTGGCAAATTAGTTACTCGTCGCAGCACCCAATCGCTTTCTACCCCTGAGCAGGGTGTTGTTAAACAGGTTTTAGTTAAGGAGGGTGAACATGTTTTAGCAGGCCAACCGCTTGTTGTTCTTGATCCACAGGTTCAGCGCAGTGAGGTTAAGGAAATCACCAGGCAGTTAGTTTCCGAGGATGCAAGGTTGGTTTCTTCCATAGCCAAGGTTCGCGCTCGAATCTTGGGGCTGGAGCGCCAGGAGGCAATTGATCAACGCTTGTTTGATACGATGACAAATTTATTTAAATCAGGTGCCGGGCAGATGCTTGATGTGGCAGATAAAGAGCGATTGCTTGAATCTACCAGGCGTGAATTAGCTGAGTCTAAAAAGGAGCTTGAAACACTCGTTTTTGAATCCCAACGTACTCAATCGCAATTAAGAGCTGATCTCGTTACTGCAAATTCACGCCTTAATCTTGTTACGCTTCGTGCGCCAGTAAGCGGAACTGTAATTAATTTGCGTGCTCAAACAGGTTTGGTAGCTACTAGTGATCCCCCTCTTCTCAAGCTTGTGCCAAACGATACCCTTCAGGCTCAGGTTTTTGCACCTAATAAAGATCTTGCTTTTATTAGATCTGGTCAAAATGCTGAAATTAGTTTTAGTGCTTACGACAGCTCTATGTATGGAACTTTACCATCTACTGTTGTTACTATTAGTGAAGATGCGCTTCCACCAAGCGCTGAATACGATTACCCGAATTTTCCAATCACTCTGTCCCTCAAAAACCAGATGCTTAATGTTAAAGGTAAGAAATTTGCCCTGCAGCCTGGGATGGCTTTAGATGCTCAAATTAAACTTCAAAAGCGCACAATATTGCAACTTTTATTTAGTGGATTTAACCAATCTTTAGATTCTGTACGTTCAGTTCGTTAATAGTTTGTTCCATTTATTGATATTTGCCAACTCACTTAGTTAGTTCGATCAGCTAGCCAGTTTCTCCATGGCTGCCGTGTGGACCTTGCAGGACGGCAAAAATCGCTTCAGCGCGGTGGTGGATGCGGCGGAAACAGGCCTCCTCTACCAGCAAAGTTGTCACCCCTGTTAATTCAATCTTTGGGGGCTTAATGGAGCAACTTAATGACTGCTTACAGCTGGGCTGTTTAGGTATTCATAGCAGCAACGCCATAGCGACAGAGAGGTCATCTTCTCTAACAGTTACTGCTAGTGATCTCAGCAGAAACAGGGATTGGGGCAAGATTCAGGCCCAGGGATTGATCAATGCCAGCCCGCAGGCTTCGAAGTCACGAATGTTTCGCGTGGCCAGGGCCATAGCGCGGGACCGGGCGATCGCTGCTATTTGACCATCCGGGGCCGCCATCGGCCGACCGGCGCGACGACGGTCGGCCATCAGAGGGCCGTAGTGACGGGCAGCACCTTCGTCGAAGGACATAATCCGTTGGCTAAATCCTCTCAAAAGAAAGGCCTCAACTTGCTCCTCCATCCCTACACGACGACGACCAGCCGGCAGTAGATCAAGTCCGTAAAGGATTTCAGCGATGCTGATCGTGGAGACATGGAGAATGCCTGCATCTGCCCCGTTCAGCCAGCAAATTACTCGCGGATCCGGAGCTGTCCGCATCACTTCAGAGATGATATTGGTGTCTAGGAGAATCAAGGGGCAAGATCAATCGCTGGATGCACGGGATGGGCGGGAAGCTCCAGGTCGATTCCGTGGGCATGGCCAAAGGTGCTGATCGCAAGATCCCCCAACCGGGTGGGTTCCGCCAATGCCGCTTCAATAATGCGACGCACCTCGGCTTCCATGGAAACTCCGTGCAGCTGGGCCCGTTGCCTCAGACGCGCAATAGTGGAGTCTTCAAGCCGGCGAACACTGATATTGGCCATTTTCACGACGACTTAGGGCTTTATGCTAGCGGGTGCTGGCACTTTTAGCTCTCCCGGGCTCTCCCCCTCTGCCAGCAAAGAAGTCACCCCTGTTAATTCAATTCTTGGGGGCTTAATGGAACAAATTAATGACTGCTTACAGCTGGTCTGTTCATATTGAAGTGCTGTTGAAGCTGATGGACGTAAACGGATGAATTAGGTATTCATAGCAGCAACGCTTTACTTGATTACCCATAAGCCTCCGCGACTCTGAGATCCCGTTCTGTGAGCGGCATGCAACAGCAGACCGCACATGAGCACGGCGGCGTGATGGATCCAGCCAAGCGGCAGCTCCGTGGTGGCTACCATTGGTAAGCACCACGGAGCTGCTGCTGTTGGATACCGCGCGTTTGTTTCAGTCGGGCCGCAGTCAGGCTGTCCGTCTGCCCAAGGACTACCGCTTCTCTGGCCGTTCAGTGGTGGTGAAGCACTTCGGCAATGGCGTGCTGCTGCTGCCCATGGACGATCCGTGGCAGACCATGGAGGCAGGTCTTGCGGCCTTTGAGCCGGGATTCGAGCTGCAGCGGGACCAGCCGGATCAGCAAACGCGACCGGCCATCCAGCCCGATCTGCAGCCAGGTCCAATCCAACCATGATCCTGCTGGACACCAACATCTGCATCTACATCATCAATGCCAAGCCAGCTGCAGTGATGCAGCGCTTTCGGCAGTACCAAATCGGTGAGATCGGTGTGTGCAGTGTTGTAACTGCAGAGCTGGCCTATGGGGTAGCAAAGAGTGGCTCGAGCCGCAATCGCCAGGCGTTGGAAATGTTTCTTGCACCGCTCACGATCCTTCCGTTTGATGAAACTGCCGTCTGGGCTTACGGCGAGCTGAGCTGGAGCGCAAAGGCACAACGATCGGTTCACTCGACACGCTTATTGCAGCCCACGCTCTGAGTCAAGGCGCTCTGCTGGTTACCAACAACACCGATGAATTTGCTCGGGTGCCAGGCCTGCGGCTTGATAACTGGGTGACGGCACCATCACCCAGCGACTCCTGACCCCCAGTGCCAGCAAAGTTGTCACCCCTGTTAATTCAACCCTTGGGGTCTTAGTTGAAGTGCTGTTCAAACCGGCCTAACGACCCCAACCGGCCATTCAGCAGCAAAGAAGAGGGCTGCCAGTGGGTTTCCTTTTTTGTGGATTGATATAACCACCAGCATCGCCTTCTGGGCGATAGCAATTTGCAAAAAGCCAGCTGATGTTTATGAACAGGCACGCCTGGCAAATCCAAAAGGTTGGAGCAGATCAATCCGTTGCTGGAAACGACCTGATTTGGTATGGATTAATGAACCACTCGCAACCCAGCAAACAAGCCTCCAAGTGACCTTGGCAAGGGAGGCCTAAAACGCTTCCAAAAGGTGACATCTTTCCTGACAGCTACCGCTGGAAGTCGATCGCCCAAACGTGGTGCGGATATTCAGAGCGCAACATCTCCTTGCTACCCCCGGCAGACCGGGAGAGTTTCCTCTTACGTGGCAGGGGCCTTTGGAGACCTTCCTCACGCCAAATCCGGTGCACCCGTTTGTGATTGACGCTCCAGCCATCAAGCCTCAGCCGCCGGTAGACAAGCCGCCGGCCCCAGCGCACATGGCGCCGGGCCAGCTCCAGGATCCGCCGTTTTAACTTCTGCTCCTCGATGTCTGCTGGCGGGACAGGGCGACGATGGGTATTGCGGTGTTGACCTGTCAACCGGCAGGCACGACGTTGAGAAACCCGGAATCGATCATGCAGAACCACTACGGCCCTGCGACGACGCTCCGGGCTCAGAAGTTTCCCGTCGCACCGCAAGGTGCGCCTCACGGCGCAACAAGCTCCTTAAGCATCGCCTTATCGAGTTCTGCGTCAGCAAGGAGGCGCTTAAGGCGGGTGTTCTCCAGCTCAAGCTCCTTGAGGCGTTTAGCCTCAGTCGCTTTGATCCCGCCATATAGCTGCTGCCAGCGGTAATAAGTAGGGGCTGAAACCTCCAGAGCTCTGCAAACATCGGCGACGGCTTGGCCTTGGTTAAGCAGTTGTTCCGCGGTGCGCAGCATGCGAATGATCTGCTCGGGGTTGTGGCGTTTGCGTTTCATGGGGCTTCTCCTGGCCAAGTCTGGCCGGTAGGGAAGCTCTCGTAAGGGCTAGTTCGGTTTTTGGGGTCCACGTCAAGGGGATTTTATGCTTACTATTTACCGATAGGAATTTTCATGAATATCTGGAGAATAATAGAAACCTCGTTTTTTCGTTGTCTTGTATTCTTCCTGATAATATAAATTATATTTATAGCAAAAATTACAGCACTCTTCACGAACTTTTGGTAAAATTTTACCACTCTTAATTGAGGTTATCAAACAAATTATTTCATCATATTTCTCCAAAACTTGAGAAATTTTACACTGTTGATTATTATCAAGCAAATCAAAAGAAGCAGACTCTCGAGCCGAATTAATTTGCTCATGACTCCCGCAAAAAGGAGTTCCAAAATACGCTTTATCATTAGGGTAGATAATACTAGCTCCCTCTAAATCTAAAGTATTTTTGAGCAGGTTATTCGGCTCATCAACAATATCAGAATACTTTACTAATTTGATAGAATTTCGATAATCCATTGCAATTCCAAGAATCAATCCCACACTTGAGAATAATATACTTTTAATTGCATCATTAAAAGTAGTTCCAATTGAAAGCATAGATCCCATGACAAAGGATTGATCTTTGACAACCATAAACTTTCTTGATGCTAAATCAAGATCAATTAAAGCAGGTAAATACATCATATACTCAGGGTATTTATCAATTATAGGAAGGTCTTTGTAGTGATAGAAATCAGAATTTAACCTTAACCATCGATATAAAGAATTAGAATCATGCAATACATTAAGTAAATCCTTACGCGCACAACCCCAATCATTAATTATAGAAAGGATAACCTCATTAATTTTAAAATCATTCCCAGTTAACGATGGAATTAGCGCGCCCAATTCAAAACATGAGCCGCCAAGACCTGAAGCAACTAAAATATCCTTAAATAAAGTAGTCCCTCCTTTGATATATCCGCCGATATAACAATACAGATCTTCATGTCCAAATATTCTTTTGTTTATCGGTCGAACCACAGTTTGAAGAATACTTAATTGATAAGAAGAAACTAGCGACTTAATTATTTGAGTCATGAATATTAATCAATAGATAAGCTCAAGAAACTGGGAGACGCTATTAAATGAATTGCTCCAGGAGGAATGATTGGAAGAAATTGTATGAACACCATTTTTCATGATATCTTTATAGGTATCATAATTCAATAATGCATCAATAATTTTATCAGATAGGCATGTGACTGATGGCTCAGAAAGCAAGCAATTGATATTATCTTTCAATAGCCAATCGCAAGCCTCATTTTTTAATCCAACAAGTAAAACGCCAGATGCCATTAACTCAAAAGGCAAATAAGAAGGATGCTTCGTCATCATTAATGCCAATCCCACATGAACAGTTTTATAAAGTTGAGCAGTCTTTTTAAAAGGTAACATTCCAAGACATGTAATCTTATCACCAAGATCAAAATCGTTAGGATCCCAGTTTGCACCAGCACATAGAATTTCAACGTCTGAGCCAAGTGTTGATTTTACAATCTTTAGAGCATTAATTGCTATTTCAAAACAATTCCTGGGTGTATCTGGCCTCGCGTAATAAAAGAGTTTTTTAGGCGAGCTTTGTGGTCTTTTATTATTTAATGGAGGATTAAATAAATTCAAATCAACAGCAGGAGATAGTACAACTGTTTTGTTGAGCCCAAAATTATCATAGAGATTCTTTAATGAAATAGTATTCGCAATACCATAGAATCTGAATTTATAAGTGAGCTCAACCTGAGCCATTGTACTACCAGCAGGATAGAAAAGTGGTTCCCAATCTTGAATCATATATATTTTAATCCTAGTATTCTTTATCTTTAAGACCGTGTATGCGGTAGTCCAAAGTGTGGCCACTGAGTAATCGGCATCAGGAACAGCCGCCAATGATGGATAATCAAATATCGTACTGACTGTGAATTTAAAATCAAAAAATGCGCCACATATCTGTTTAGATACATCTGCTGAATCAACTTTATCCATAATAATAAAATTACTTGAAATACCTTTATTAACGTATAAATAGAATGCTAGCCTCATTATGGTCATAATTCCACCATAATATATAGAGGAAAAACTAGGTAGATACCAATTCATAATCCTAGCATCAATTGGATTATATCCGAAGCTAAGATTTTTAGGCATATTTGAATTGATATCAAATTGACTGCAATCAAAATATTTTGCTAGCTGTATTGCATCTTCTGAATATTTGTCAACTATTTTAGGACTAGCTGGCCTTAAGTGAATCGGTTGTGGCTTCACAAGCCTAAGCTTAGGAAGATTTTCTGCAGACAAATTTACATTATAATAAGGCTCAAACTCAAAGGTAGCATCACTTGGTATCGAGTAATTGACGATATTCTCACAACTTTTAACACGAGAATTTGGGTTAGTCAATCCGCGATACCCTAAATTATATAATGATAGACAGAAAAATAAAAAGCATTCTTGACTATTAATTTCTGCATTCACAATAAATTCAGAGTACTTAATAGCACCATTAAATGCACAAAAGCCAGAAGAAATGGCACGCCAATTCCTAAACCATAACATACTTCCAAATGGTCCGTATTCATAAATATTCGCGCCATTAAATAAATAGACTGGGGTAAGTTTGTCTGTAAAAATAACCCCACCAGAAATTATTTGCTCATTGAAATCAATAATTATACTTGATGAAAATGCAAGACCCTTTGAGTTAATAACCCAATCGATATTTTCCATAATATCAGAACTTGTATATTCTATAACAACCCCAGCAATACAAAGTAAAGCATCAAAATTTCCGTCAGATAACTTTTGTATCTTTGGAACCAGATCTAGCTCATCACAGACGCAAATCGTAAAATTGTATCTATCTTTAATTTCCAAAGATACATTCTCAAAATATGCAATTGCATCCGAAAGATTTCTATCAATAGAACCATGAATTAAGCATGCTACGTTGTATTTTCTATTTAATAAATTATCCCACTTCAATTTATACCCTCCATGACTATTCTGGAACACTTCAGCCTTTAAACCTTTTCTTTCTAAATGCTTCTTAATAGTTTTAATTTGAGAGCTAATAACATAAGGTTTGGACTCCAAACCAGTTGATGTTGAATTACTATGAATTCTCCAATGGTAGCATACTTTGGGAACGTGAAGAGATTGGGTTGATGAATCTAGCACTCTCCAAAAAATATCCCAATCCTGTGCACCATCAGTTTCAATATCCCACAAACCAACACGATTCAATGCATTTCTATTTACCACATTAAAATGTGTTAAATAGTTAGCACTAAACAAAATTTCTGGACTATATTTTGGTTTAAACAAAGGATTTACCCTTAAAGAGCCATCCTCAAGTACACAATCTTTATCCGTATAAATAAAATCAAAATCGCCAAGTCCCATCGCATTATCTACATACATAAGGGCATCTAGATGCAATTCGTCATCATGGTCAAGTAGGCAAACATAATTGCCACTCGACAAATTAAATGCCTCATTTGTATTTAATGATATGCCACCATTTTCATTAAGAAACTTCACTCTCACTCTGCAATCATAATCTTTAATTTTCTTCAAAAAGGCAATGCTATCTATGGAGCTATCATCCGCCATAGCTATGCATAACTCCCAATTTTTGTAACTTTGATTAACAACAGAATAAATTGCATCCTTCAAGAAATCAAGCTTTACCTTATAAACCGGAAGTAGAATACTATACTTTGGTACACCACTGTATTTTAGTCTGATCTCAGGCAAATCAATATTTTCATATGAAATTCTACTATCAAGCCAGCCCTTGTATTCACCAGTGCCACTTCTCACTGTTACTTTATCTTTGTATTTTTTAATTTCTCCTTCAATATCTAAAAAATTATCACCAAGGGTCAATCTCTTTTTCGCAATTTTAATATTTACCTTTATAAGCTCATAAAGCTGTGGATGAGTTTGTTGCAGTGCTTCATATAGTTTTATAGCGATCTCATATTTCCCTTCGGAGAAATATTTATTGGCAGCAAATATTGTCATGCAGATTAATGCCTTATACTAGTATCGTTATTTAATAAGTACATAGTAAAATTCATTCGAATCTTTTGCGTTGAAATTATAATTAAACACTTTTTTAAAGCCGGCATTTCTTTTGATTGAATAATTAATTAAGGAGCCAAAGCTTTCATTATCAAAGGTGTGGTAATGTATATCTCCTTTATTATTAAACTCTACTGTTGCTTTTTCAATTAGCTCTTGGCCTGATAAGGAATGTACTTTCTCGTAAAATTCTAGATAATGCATAAAATCTTCGTTTCTACTGTAAGATTCATAATCTTTAACCATATGATCTAAGGTTGTTAATTCGCGTTTGGCATCAAATGTTTTATTTTTATCGGGCACAACCAAGATACACACTCCATTTTTTTTTAAGATTCTATAAATGTTTTTGAGCGCAGTAATTGGACTCTGCACATGTTCAATGACATGACATAAAATACAAAAATCGTATGTATTTGATGAAAGCACATCGGATACTACGTCACAAACTATATCAACATCAATAATATCAGTTTTATCATAAAATGATAAGGAATGCTCTAAGCTATTCTTTAAATCAGCATACACTACAGTTACATTAGGCAATGTTGGAAATGGTGACGAACCAGCACCAAATTCTATTCCGCTACCCTTTATGTATTTTGATACAAAATCGCGCGCTGACTTTGTTGTATTTATAGAGAGCTCTGACTCAAACTTCAGCTGCGGTAACCAACCACCATTTTTTAAAGACATCAAAACTACATCAGGAACATCAATTACATCATTCAAATTAAGTGTCGGATAATCGTTCAAGTTTTCCTTGCTGACAATATGCCTGCGAATTCCTTTGCTGCATGCGAAAACCTTATCTCCAAAGTATCCATCAGTTCCTCTCATTAAGATCATAACAATTCGTCGGATAGAATGATTTGAAAATGTTTAATTTTTAATATTTCAAATGAATTTTGAATTCGATATAATTTTATACCTTACTAGATTCAACGCAATATTTACACAAATCATATTAAAGGCATGAGCTCTCCTCAAAAGATTCATTTACATATACCATATTAGCGCAAAAAAGTTGCAATATAATTGGATATCAATATCTGTAAATTGCATAACTTTTAAAGTGCATGCTCCCCGGCTGAAACTGCAACCACTGGCCGTGTCGGTTGACCCTTCATTGAGCGGCTCAACCGAGATACAGATTCCTGGGGCAGTAAAACACCAGCAAACCCGCAAGCGGTGGGGCTTGCCGCATCAGGCCGTGTTGTTTGTATTTTCTTTTGATCTCAACTCCACAATCCAGCGTAAAAATCCGCTTGGTGTGATCAATGCTTTTCAGAAGGCATTCCCAGCAGGTGATCCCCTGGCTGAGCAGGTGGCATTAGTGATCAAAACCCATCGTGCCTCTGCTCCCGATCACCGCTGGCAGCTGATCCACCGGCTGGCTCAGGCTGATCCACACCTCCACCTCTTGGAAACTACATTGCCTCGGCCTGAGCTGATGGCGTTGTATGCCGCCTGCGATGTGTTCGTGTCGCTGCACCGCGCCGAGGGTTTTGGCCGCAATATCGCAGAAGCGTTACTGCTGGGACTTGATGTTATTGCCACTGATCACGCCGGAAATGTTGATTTCTGCCTGCCCCCGCTAGCCCATTTGGTGGAAAGCTATCCGCTCGCCCTTCGCAGTGGCGATTACCCACACCACGAGGGCCAGTGCTGGGGCCAACCCAGCGAAAAGGAAGCAGCCAAGCTGATGCGCCAGATCGCCGAACGAAGGTTTGCAGTTCGTGCTGCTCAGCACGTTGATGCAAACCTCAATCGCAACCCGGCGGTACTGGCGGCCTATCAAGAACAGTTTTCTGTGGCCGCTGCCGGTGCCCGCTATCGCGACCGTTTGGAGGAGTTATGGGGCCAGCGACAGGAGTTCGCGGGGCGGTTGAGATGGGGTGAGAAAGCAGTAAGTACTAATTCTTTAAATAGTGTTGATTGAGTGGTATTTAATTTTGCTGTGTTTTAGGTGCCCTTCGTAATGGCCTTTTAATGAACGTTATGAGCGCTTATCTGAATTTCTATGCAGGTTTGTAGAACACATCATTTGTGATCTAACAACTGTCCTTGAAAACGGGGGAAGCCCACAGCGAACAGACGCCGGTGCCAGTGGTTCAGCGTGGCCAGGGTGAGGGGAACCTCCAGGGTGCTGGTGGCCTCCAGCAACACATCCACCAGTCCCTCTACCTGGGCACTGGCGGACTGCAGCCCTGCGGCCAGGGGAAGGTGCAGCCGGCGCGCGATCGAGGAGCGCACCTGGCCTGCATCCAGCAGCTCCCCTTTCAATGGCGGCCGTGCCCAGGCTCTCGCGGCCCAGCAAAGCGGAGATCGCCTCGCGATCGAGCGGGGGCTCCAACGCCTCCAGCCGGCTCAGTAGCTCCTGGCGCGTAGCGCGGGCTTTCTCCAGCAGCGGCTCCAGAGCGGAGCTGTTCCAGCAGAACTGGGGCCATTCGGGCTGCTGCCAGATCCAAGACGAGGCCATCATCCCAGCCTAATCGCTTCATTCAGCTAAGCGATTGGTGGCGGGTTATCGCTTCATGGTCGTCTTCGCCCTAGCAGGTGCTCGAGCACTTCGGTGATCGGGTTCTTGCCCTCGATGACGAGGCAGCCCAGCTTTGGGGTCACCTGCGGGTGCCAGATCCAAACCATGCCATCGACAAACAGTTCGCCTCAACCGGTGTGCGCCTGCTGAATCCATTCAGGGGCGCCTGAGCCGCATGCCCCCGGGTTCCCGAGCAACCTCACGCCAACAACTATAATCTAGTCAGATAACTAGTTATTTCGGGGGAAAGGATGGCGATTTGGCCTGTGCAAGACGCCAAGGCGCGTTTCAGCGAGCTCCTGGATGCCTGCGTGCGGGACGGGGCCCAGGTGGTGTCGCGCCGCGGAGCGGAAACCGCAGTGCTCCTGCCGATTGAGGAGTGGCGCCGCCTTGAGGCTGCTGCTCGCCCTTCCCTCAAAGAGCTGTTGCTGGCCCCCTCAGCCCGCAGGGAAGACCTGGCACCTCCCCGGGGGAAGGCCCGGCGGCGTGAGCTGGTCAGCTTGTAGGTGTTGCGATGTATCTCCTCGACACCAACGTGGTTTCTGAGTTGCGCAAACCACGCCCCCATGGTGCGGTGCTGGCCTGGCTCCATGGAGTAGACGACGCCAACCTGCATCTCGCCACGGTGACCCTGGGCGAAATCCAGGCAGGCATTGAACTCACCCGGGAGCAAGACCCAGCCAAAGCCAGTGAGATCGAAGCCTGGTTGGATCTGCTGAGCCTCACCTACAACGTTCTGCCGATGGATGGTCCAGCCTTTCGCTGCTGGGCCCGGCTGATGCATCGCCAATCCGACGCCCTCTATGAAGACGCGATGATTGCCGCCATCGCCAAGGTGCACAACCTCACGGTGGTGACCCGCAATAGTGCTGACTTCAAGCCATTTGAGGTGCCCCTCCTCAATCCCTTTGACACGGGTCGCTCGTGAACAAATTGAGCAGGGGTCGCCCTCGGCCCATGCCGCGATCCAGGCCGAGGCGAACGCCGTGCATGTGAGCGCCGCCTCCGGCTGAGAACTGGCCACCAAGGCGCGCCTGGGCCAGCTTCTGGTGGCCCAGGGCTTCGTGCTGTTAGGGATCACCCTGCAGCAGGGCTTGCATGCCGGCCGTTACCCCATGCCCCATCGCGATCCCTTTGATCGCCTCCTCGCAGCGCAGGCCGAACTCAACAACCTCACCCTGGTCACCGTGGATCCTGCGCTGCAAGCCTTCCCCTGTCGCACGCTCTGGTGAGGCAATCCCTTGATGTGTGCCGCTGCAGGGCACGCCACTGGCGCCAGCCACCAGTCGTGCAACCCCGCCTCAGTAACTGCCAGGAAAGATGTCACCCCTGTTAATTAAATCCTTGGGGGCTTCATGAAGCAACTTAATGACTGCTTACAGCTGGGCTGTTCCTGTTGAAGTGATGTTCAAGCTGATTTACGTAAAAGGATGAGCCCGCCAAATCGCCAGGATGAGCCTCAAGTTTCTAAGTAATTAGATATTCATCAATCCA
>Ga0164294_10000846_pt1 | contig 29074 bp, 25 predicted proteins | sample GEODES005metaG_FD_111479 | JGI IMG/M metagenome (GOLD analysis project Ga0164294, IMG submission 111479) | Oligotrophic lake water microbial communities from Sparkling Lake, Wisconsin, USA - GEODES005 metaG | ecosystem: Environmental > Aquatic > Freshwater > Lake | place: USA: Sparkling Lake...
CCAATCAGGATACGAAAATCCGTGCAACCGGGTCGGCTATCACACTCAATCACGCCGTTATGCTGCTGAACAAAGGTCTGGGCTAGTGTCAGCCCCAATCCACTACCTCCGTCTCGGCCAGAGACCAATGGATAAAAAATTCTATCCTTTAGTTCAGCCGGTATACCCGGGCCGTTGTCGATGATATGCAAGTCCAGTGCCAGCCTATATCGAACTTTCGCGATGGTAATCGAACGACCAATCCGGCTGCGAAATTCTAATTCAGCATCGCCCTGATTCATTCTAGGGGCCAAAGCTTGTGCCGCGTTGTGGGCGATATTAAGAACGGCTTGAATAAGTTGTTCTTTGTCGCCACGGAAATCAGGCAAAGACAAATCATAGTCGCGATGAATGGTTAAACCCTGAGGAAACTCGGCCATAATCAAGCTGCGAACTCGCTCAAATACTTCGTGAATATTCACATCACCCACAATCTGAGGGCGTCGGTGTGGAGCCAACAAACGATCAACCAATGTCTGCAAACGATCGGACTCTTTGATAATGACTTGCGTGTATTCACGCAAATCACGCAAGTCGTGGGCGGGTAGTTCTAGCTCTAACAACTGTGCAGCGCCACGAATACCGCCGAGTGGATTTTTAATTTCGTGAGCGAGATTGCGAATGAGCTCCTTATTCGCCTGCGTCTGATCAAGTAGGCGCTCTTCCCTATCTAACTTCATCTGCTGAACGTTTTCACGCAGCTCAATCAATACTGGGTTGCTAACATCATCCAGAACGGTAATGATGAGATTGACATGCAGTGGGGCTCGACCCAAACGTTCCAAAACGAGATCTTCACGTTTCTCATCAAACTGATGTTGACGGGCCTGTTCAAAGATAAGCGCCAGCTTCTCGCCATTCAAGAACAAATCCGAAAGCCGCTGCTGGTTGAGTACCTTGAAGGAATTTTCCAACAAGCTTTCAGAAGCCGCGTTGGCATAGGTAATTCGCCCCTGCTGATCCAATACCAGTACAGCAGAAGCTAATAGGTCCAGCCCACCCAGCGAGGTTGAAAGAATATCCACGGTCATCCAAAAGACAAGGGCCGCACAGCGCGGCCCGAAGTATGGCAAAAGTGCTTGGCGGCTATTTTAATTGACTGATCTCCCGCCTGAGCGCCTCAATGTTTTTCTCTGCCCTTTGCATTTCTTCTTTCATCATCGCCACCCGTTCCTGATACTTGGCATAGTTGCGCTCACCACCTTGGCGCTCGGGCTCACCGTTTTGAAATTCCTTCTTCAATTCGGCCAGTTTGCCCTCTTCTGTCCTGACTTCATCGAGCAAAATCTGCATCCTGTCTTGGTCACGGCGTTTTTGCACCTGGGAGTCTATTTTAGGAAATGCAGAGCCCGAAGCATCAAGCTTCGCCTGTGATGAGCTGGACGACGTAGAAGGAATCGTAGAAATCGCCTCCAACTCTAGCTTGCGGCAACCACGGGTATCGCCCGTATTGCGATATTCGCGAGTGCCATTCGGCTGAGTACAAAGATAAACCCCCTGCGCTAAGGCTGTTGAGGCAATTGACGCGGCAAGGACCAGGGCAAAGACAATCGAGCTTTTCATAAGCAGCACCAAGAAATGGTCACGGAAAGTAAGTGATGTTTTTATAGCAGAAAGTCAGTCTGTTTATTTGTCAAATATACAACATTTTAATGAAAAAAAGGGCGGCTTGGCCGCCCTTTCGATTACCGCTTACCTAATTCGATTTACAGCGAGTAGTACATGTCGAACTCAACAGGGTGAGTCGTCATACGGAAACGTGTGACTTCCTGCATCTTCAACTCAATGTAGGCATCAAGCATTGTGTCGCTAAACACACCACCGCGCGTCAAGAACTCGCGATCCTTGTCCAGATACTCGAGCGCTTGATCAAGCGACGAACATACGGTTGGTATTTTTGCGTCTTCTTCAGGCGGCAAGTGGTACAGATCTTTCGATGCTGCTTCGCCAGGATGAATTTTGTTCTGAACGCCGTCTAGACCAGCCATGAGCAGTGCTGAGAAGCACAGGTAAGGATTGGCTAAAGGATCTGGGAAACGCGTTTCGATACGACGGCCTTTAGGATTCGGTACGTGTGGAATACGAATCGACGCTGAACGGTTACGTGACGAATAGGCCAGTTTCACCGGTGCTTCAAAGCCTGGAACCAAACGCTTGTAGGAGTTGGTACCTGGATTAGTGATCGCATTCAAAGCACGTGCATGCTTGATGATGCCGCCGATGTAGTACAGCGCGAAGTCAGACAAGCCAGCATAGCCGTCACCTGCAAACAAGTTTTTACCGTCTTTCCAAACTGACTGATGAACGTGCATACCGGAACCGTTATCACCGACGATAGGCTTAGGCATGAAGGTCGCAGTTTTGCCGTAAGTGTGTGCAACATTCCAAATGACATATTTCAGAACCTGAGTCCAGTCAGCGCGTTGTACCAGCGTTGAGAACTTGGTACCAATTTCGTTTTGACCAGCGCCCGCCACTTCGTGATGGTGAACTTCAACTGGGATACCGAGCGATTCGAGAATCAGACACATTTCCGAACGCATGTCTTGGAAACTGTCGACGGGTGGCACTGGAAAGTAGCCGCCTTTAACGGTTGGACGATGGCCGCTATTGCCGCCTTCGATTTTCATGCCGGTGCTCCATGAGGCTTCTTCGGAATCAATCTTGACGAAGCAACCCGACATATCAACGCCCCAACGGACGCTATCGAAAATGAAAAATTCTGGCTCTGGGCCAAAGTACGCTGTATCACCAATACCGGAGGACTTCAGATAAGCCTCAGCGCGCTTAGCGATGGAACGTGGATCGCGATCGTAACCTTTGCCATCACTTGGCTCGATAACGTCGCATTGCAAGAACATGGTGGTCTCTTCCATGAACGGATCAAGCGAAGCTGTATTCGGATCAGGCATTAGCAACATGTCTGATGCTTCAATACCTTTCCAACCAGCGATAGATGAACCGTCAAATGCATGACCAGTCTCGAACTTGTCCATGTCGAAATGCGATACCGGCACGCTGACGTGCTGCTCTTTACCTTTGGTGTCTGTAAAACGAAAATCAACAAATTTGACTTCGTTCTCTTTCACCATCTTCAATACATCTGCAGCCGTCTTTGACATGCCAATCTCCTAAAAATGTTTCTTAAAACTGGGGTAATGAAAAACCTGGGCCAAACAATTACCAAATTGAAATCCAACCAATGGGAATCGTCTTTTCGACCGGAACTCGAGGCGGGATGATAGCAGGTTCCATGCCATTAACAAGGCTGAGCAGCCCAAGTCTGAACCAAAACAGGCGGGCTAAATTTCCCCTAATTAAGCAATGGCTTGTGAGAATTTAATAGTTTCCACCACCCGAATTCACATTCACTTGGGAAATGTTAATTGCACTAATTTGGTGCTTTATCTAATAAGTGCATTATTATGGTGCGATTTTATGTCTTATCTCGGACAAGGTGCGCCAACCCACAAACGCCAAGCTTAGATCGAATGAGTGCTTGATGCCGCTTTTAAAGCTCATTGCTTATGAAGCTTATGAAGCTTGTGCTGCTGCGCTCTCCTCAGCGCCCTGCTGCAACCAAAGAATTCGTTTACGCACGAAATTAATATGGCTGCGCAACTCGTACAACTCTTCTGCGAAGGATAAAGGTATGGTCAGCTGATTGACACGCTGCTCGATCTCGTTCAACCGCAGCAGTTGATGAATGCAGGCATCGCGCTTATCCGCATCACTAGCTTCTTCAACGGCGACTTCAACACTGCGCAGTTGACCGTACCAACGATAGATGCGTGATCGTACCTTCCACACATATAACGGCGGTACCACGCGGGACAAGGGCAGCAACAGCGCTCCCAGCGCGACCATCACCAACCACATACGATCAAAGAAATTCGCCAACCAAAACGGCAAATATCGATTCAATAGCGGCGGGCCGTTCTTGAAAAATTTTTCCGCTGAAGGCGCCAAAGGAATTTCTGTGAAATAGGCATTAGGGAAATCACCACGACGCTGAAACCAGCCTGGTGCCCCATGAATCTCGGCCGCCGCTTGAACAAACAAATCGATGAGCGCAGGATGCAAATCTTCTCGCGCTACCAAGGTGGCGGTAGGTGCAATTAGCTGAATATCACGCGCAGGCTGATTCCGGCCCAAATTAATAATGCCTCTGGGAAGTGTCACGCTGGAAAGAAATGGGAAGCGGCGAGAATACGCCTCGGCCTGAGAAAAACTGAACAACCGTATGCCCGGCGTTTGCAACAACATTTGTATTAGCAGCCCTTCTGGCGCAGAACTAAACACCATGCCATCAATTTTTCCAGACAACAAAGCCACTGTGGCGGCGGTATTTTCCATGTCAGTCAAAGCAAGCTGCGAAGGATTAACACCGTTCGCAACTAATAACTTCCCGAATAACTGGGGGACACCCGTACCCGATGGCCCAACATTAATTTTTAATTGGCGAAATTGCCGCAGATGATCCAGCTTTTCATCGGCTCGGTAAAATAGCCACACCGGCTCAACAAACAAACTCCCCAATGAAATCAGGCCAATTTTTTCTGCCTGCACTAAATCCGTGGAGCCACTTTGAACAAAAGCGATATCGATACCCGAATCAGGATCCTTTAAGCGATCCAGATTTTCATATGAGCCTTCGGATCGTACGACCTTAACTTGTATGCCCTCTTTAGCTAAAACCGCTGCGTAGCGTTTCGCAAGGTTTTCATAGGCACTACTTTCTTGACCGGCGGATAAGGTGACTATTTTGGGAGGTGAAGGATCGATGATTCGGTAGGCAATCACGCCGACGAGAATAACCAACAACAGCGGTGGACCGAAAGTAATAATTAGGTCGCGTAACGACAGCGTCGTAAATCTGAGAAATTTTGGCATGGTTCTAAGATAAATAATTTTCCCTGAACCATGCCAAACATTGGATAGATATGCAAGCCTTACAGCTAACTACGACGTATCATTTCAACCAGCGTTCCTACATGAAAATCTATTTAAGAAAAATGAATGCATTTAGGGAGATGCTTATCTATTGCGTATTTTATGGCGAGCCAGTGTAGCTGCGCGAAGCGGAGCTACGTAAATCAAGTGCTTGGCTTCGATCCATTAATCGAAAAAAATCAGGTTTTTATTTAATCAGTACTTCCTTAATCTTCATCATCAAACATGACTGGCATTGGGGTACGTGATTTACTTGCGTGCTCTGATAAAAAGATAGTGGCTAATCCAAACCAAGCTTCGGTCGGAATAACTCGCTCAGCGAGTTTTACCAACTCTTCCTCTCGACGTAAACGCTGACAAAAATTTAAGCAGCACTGTTCTAGCGAAGCACATAACTCTTCTATCATCGCCGCCCCCTTAGTCAGAGCCAATTGCAATCGTTGCCGCAATGACTTAACCAAAGTAACACTCGCAGCGTTGAGTTTTTCTAACTCATCGAGTAAGGCATCTGCCTCGTGAGTACATTGCCTTAAAACAGGTATCAAAAATACTGCCATCCGACGCTGCTGATAATATTGCTCAAACTGTGAAATTCAATTAACCAGCTGTTCTGAATCGACACCATCAGCAGAACGAAAATTTCGAATGCTGTTACGTATATATTTCTGAAGCGAAGAAAAGGTCCAGCGTACTTTTTTTTGCTCTAACTCGAGCGCGACAATTGAATAAGTGACTGTAAGCATGTGCGGCCTCCGAAAAGCGAACTAAATCTCCTCCATGACCGAGGTCCACATGAACAATGATATGTTTCTGTAATTGCGGCCTGCACCTCGGACACACGTAGTGTAATTACCAACGTGCAGAATCTGATTGAGATGCCTCAAAGGCATAATTTGTTTCTTATAACTCTCTTCGAATCAGCAAGCTGAAGCTATCCCCGCTGCGTGAAGCAACGAGGATAGACTTTGGAGGAAGCTCGGTATTAACCGACTTTAATGGCGTGTTCCCGCGTGGCATGGAATGTGACTCCAGGCCAGCGTTCTTGAGTGAGTTTCAGGTTAACGCCTGAACTAGCTAAATAGGCCAGGTTACCCGCAGCATCATGAGCGAGATTGGCACCGGCTGACGATTTTTCAAAATCGGCAAACATACGTTTGTCATCGCACGACACCCAGCGTGCACTATTAATACTCGTGCCCTCAAACACGGCGTCGACACCATATTCATTCATTAAACGACTAGCAACGACTTCAAACTGCAGAACACCCACGGCACCTAAAATTAATTCACCGCCGTGCATGGGTTTAAAAACCTGTACCGCACCCTCTTCGCCTAGTTGCTGCAAGCCTTTGTGAAGCTGTTTGATTTTGAGCGGATTACGAATTCGGACTGAACGGAAGAAATCAGGGGCGAAATAAGGAATGCCGGTAAACTGCAGCGGCTCACCCTCAGAAAAACTATCGCCAATTTGCATATTGCCGTGATTCGGCAACCCAATGATATCGCCCGCATACGCTTCTTCAACTTGCTCGCGCGAAGACGCCATGAACGTCACCACAGAGGACACTTTAATTTCTCGATCAAGGCGCAAGTGGCGGATTTTCATACCGCGCTCGAAGTGTCCTGAGCAGACGCGCAGAAAAGCAATTCGATCGCGATGCGCGGGATCCATATTCGCCTGAATCTTAAACACAAAGCCTGAGAAAGGTTGCTCGTCGGGCCGCACATTACGCAAGGTAGCATCGCGCTCTTTAGGTGGCTGCGCCCAATCAAGCAAGGCATTCAAAATCTCGCGCACACCAAAATTATTAATCGCTGAACCAAAAAACACCGGCGTTTGTTTTCCACTCAGAAAGGCTTCGAGATTAAAAGGATGCGAAGCTCCATGAACCAGCTCCACTTCCATTTTTAATTGCTCGATTTCCATTGGGAACATCTCAGCCAAGCGCGGATTATCTAAACCTTTGATAACCTCAAACTCTTGATCAGCCTTCTCACTACCCGGCGTGAACAACATAATTTCATCGCGCATCAAATGGTAGACACCGCGAAACGACTTACCCATGCCTATCGGCCATGTCACCGGCGCGCATTGAATTTCTAGTACCGACTCGAGTTCATCGAGTAGTTCGAGTGGATCACGCGTCTCGCGATCCATCTTGTTCATGAAAGTAATGATGGGCGTATTGCGCATACGACAGACATTTAGCAATTTAATCGTCTGTGCTTCCACACCCTTGGCTGCATCAATCACCATCAGCGCCGAATCGACTGCGGTGAGTACGCGATAGGTATCTTCAGAAAAGTCTTGGTGCCCCGGGGTATCGAGTAAGTTAACGACATGATCGCGGTACTCAAACTGCATGACCGAGCTGGCGACAGAAATGCCGCGCTGCTTTTCGATTTCCATCCAGTCAGACGTTGCATGACGTCCGCTCTTACGTGCCTTGACCGTACCAGCGAGCTGAATGGCACCTGAAAAAAGCAGCAGCTTTTCGGTCAGCGTGGTCTTGCCTGCATCGGGGTGAGAAATGATGCCGAAAGTGCGCCTGCGCGCCACTTCTTGCGCGATCTGTTCACGGGATACCGAGGCCGGCGATGTTGCGTCCTGCGCCTGGTGATCATCATGAGATTGAAGTTTGCCTGGATCCGTCATTGCATTCGGGGGAAAAGTCCAAGAGTCTAGCCAGTTTGGGTAACCAAGTCTAATACTCATCGCGTTTTGCCAAAATAGCACGGCGCAAAACGCCATTCTCGCGATCGCCATCAAGCATCAGCCGCCCAAAGCTTCGGTTAGTTCTAACAGGCGCTCCCCAGTTCGACCAAGATTGATGACCGACGAAATACTCGGAATGCGCCGCCTTACCGCGAAGTCATTCCATCACATAGTCTTAACGCACTGAGGAAAAGCCATCCCATGTCACTAACCCGCTTGACGAGCTTCTGCTCAAAACCTGCCGCGTCGGAATCCATCTACCGACACTGCATACCGGACTTTGCGGCAAACGCTCTCGATACTCTGTACGGCAATCTGCATTCTTCTCTAGCCACGCTCAACTTCACCAATCTTTCTAAAACAAGTACCTATGTTAAATGGACGGAAGAAAGTAATTCTAATAATCCTGAATCGATTTTTTTATTTCAAAAACTAGGGCAATCGCTACACGTGGTGAATGAAGGCATGCGTCTGAAAAAAAACGAAATCGACCATTTTTGCGAATACGTTTTTGCGAACGATCAAGAAATAAATCGTATTGATTTTCATGCCGTCGTTCCACCTCAGCAGCGTCTGTCACGACCTAATTTGCGCTGGGTATGCACCGAAGATATCGTAATTACCCTTCCCAACGATGAACAAAATTATTTAAATCAACTTGGAAAAGCCACGCGTAAATCGATAAAAAAACATCTCACTCGAGCACAACGTGAATTACCTAATTTCACTCACAGTATCCAAAAAGGTAATCAGGTCAGCGAAGATGCTTTAATGAAGATTGTAGGATTTAACCACTCGCGCATGGCAGGCAAAGAAAAACTCTCCGCTCTTGATTCACAAACGACGAAACAACTACTTGCCATTATCCGCTCGCACGGCATCGTCGGATTAGTTAATTCAGATAGGGGAATGGGCGCAGGCACCTTGGCATGTCGCTTCGGCGATGATGTTTTTTCATTGATCACGGCGCATGATCCTACCTATGACGCTTTCGGGTTCGGCACCTTGAGTCGACACTTGATGATCATTCATTCGATACAAACAGGCGCGCAACGTTTTCATCTGCTGGGTGGCAATATGAGCAGTAAACGCTCGGCACTCGGAGTTCGCGAAACACTAGAACACCTGACTGTGTATCGCAGCCCCGTTAATATGCTGCGCGATCCCAAATTCACACTACAGCTGGCCACAAACGCCGTCAAATATCACCTTCATCGTTGGCTGGAAGATCAATCAGCCAATTCTGAAAGCTCAGGCATGGCTCGTTTCATACATGCGCTGCGCCACTCCATCAGAGCGTGGCGTCGTTGGAACAGCCTAAGTAAAACTTCCGCCCTAACTCGCGGTAGCCAGCCCTGACGCCACCAGCAAGCTACAACGCAATTTTTCAACCAGCAGCGTGTCTGTGCTTCCGCGCCACCAACGTAACGCCACAGGCTTTTGTCTTGAATGCCCAACGATTACCAGGTCAACCTGCAAATCATGGGCAAGCTCTTCTATCACGCTCACCGGTTCACCCACCTCCAGATGAGGCACCACATTCAAGCCGGCAGCTGCCAGCATGGCGGCACCTGCCTCTAATTCCTTTTCCATTTTTTCTTTTTCAACGGTCAGTCCCTCTTCCACGCTCAAAACCGCTGCCGCAGCGAATTCACCCACCAAAAGGTAGGGAGGTGGGCTGACCACCGCCAAAAGATGGATAGTCGCGGCTTTAGATAGCGCCATTCGACGGCATTCTTGCAAGGCGACACGACTTTCGGGAGTACCGTTGTAAGCCACCAAGATCGTTTGGTACATGCGCTCCTCCGTTAAAGATACACAGACCGGTCAGATTCATAAACCGGCGGGTAGAAGCTACACCAAGACCGCGTGAACAGCAACGCAGATCATGGCCGCAATAGTCGGTGGACAGTTATGTGGATAAGCCAGCGAAAGCTTTCTTAACTAACTGATTTATATTGATTTTCTGAACTTGATCCAGCGCAGAACCATGGCCGAAGCTAAGCAAAAAAAACCCGACCGAGCATGCGCTGGGTCGGGGTAAATCCATCCTTGAAGAAGGCTGGAGGAGACAAGTGCAACAGTAGCAACAGTCTTATGAGATGTCTGCTTTTCGTTTGTGATGCCTGATATAGGGTTTGTTTATGATTGCGGCGAAGTATCCATTCAAATCGAACATCATATGAAGATACGCTTTCTACTATATTCTCAACTTAGCCTGCAAAAAAACAAACCCGTCATGCTTTCACATGACGGGTTCACGTCTCCTCACGCTCTTCCGGCGATAGATTTTTTGGTACTTCGCGCGGCATTTTGCATTGGAAAACCAAGAAAGTCATCATGCGACGCAGCATACTAAAAAGACATCGTCCCGACCTAAGCTAATCAAGGTCTAAACGACAATTTGGGAAAGTTTTAAGCTCCAAGCAGAATACAAAATCTCTGCTGCAAAAGAAATCTTTAAGGCACTAGCGGAAGCTAGAACTTTATACGAGCTCGCACTAAAGAATAACGGTTGCCGCTTAAAAAGTCGGCAACCGTCATTGGTGCAACCTACTAATACTAGTACAGCAGCTATCTATAGATCGTCGTCTATTTTTCTAGGCCTGCCATCAACCTCACTGATGCGCATACGCTTGCGGCGATCGCCCATCAATTCACGCAGTTCACGAATACTCAAATCAGTTACTTCATGCATACGAATCAACAATGAAGCGCCCACTGGTAAAGTACGATGACGAATTTTACTAATCACTGGCGGTCGCACTTCCAACGCGCGCGACAATGCAGCATCATTTTTCAGATTCAATTTCTGGATTAACGCGTCCAGCAAACGATTCGGATCGTAGCCATCCTGCGAAACCAAAGGATGTTGGTCCATGGTGTATCTCCCCTTGGGATTTTATTAGGAGACAAACGGCCTAAAAAGGGCCGACTTGCCCGAGAGCAATTACTCGAATGTTAATTTATATGTCATCGCTGCAACATTTTCAAGTGCTTGATTGAAAATAAACCGTTAATGATGCATTTTTGCGAAAATAACGTATCTTTAAAACAACTAATAAAATAAAAAAATCTTAAAAAATCTTTTTAAATCAATGGGTTATTATTTTATTTTCTAAATGACACTATTGACAGTCTTTACAACTAGCCAATGACATTTATGTTGCCCAAAAGACTATTTAATTTCACTCCAAGAATATCGAATCAAATACCGCTATTACAGACAGTGTGAATTGAATCAACGACTTGCAAGAATCACTAGAAGCGATGATTGAAATAGAAAAAAAATCAGTCAGGCTCTTCATCTGATTAGAAAGTGATTGAATACAAAAAACTGCTCGCAAGAAAGAAGGTTTTACAGAAGAACCTAGGTAGGTGATTACTATGATGAAATTTAACAAGTAAACATTAATACGAGCAACTGAGTTCGGAGTGCGAACTCAGTTGTAGTAGTTAAGAAGCAACTCGACAAACAATCGCTAAGCTAACTACTTATCAACTCAAAACGACCAAGGATTACTTTTTGCAGGCTTCTTCAAGAGATTACTTGCTGCCCGCTTTTGCTTCCTCATAAAAGCGCTTGCCATCAAAACCTTGGGACGTCATGTCTTTAATCCATTCTTCGGTAACACTCGCGGATGCCGCCTCCCAGCGCTTTAGCTCGGCTGCAGGCAAAGTAAAAAATGGTGCACTTTACGTGTCACCGTCTGCGCAAAGGCAACACCGGCAAAACCACACAAAGCGAGTGATAAAAATAAGCGACGTGTTGATATTTTCATGGTCGGTTTAAAAGAAACGTTTATGCGCTAAAGGTGTGTACCAGATACAGCGAGATAGCGGGAAAAAATACCAGCGCGACTATGCGAATCAAATCGGAAAGCAGAAAAGGCATCACCCCTTTAAAGGTCTCCATCACGGGCACATCTTTAGCTAGTCTGTTAATGATGTAAATGTTCATACCCACAGGCGGATGCACCAGCCCTATCTCAACCACCATTAACGCCAGAATGCCAAACCAAACCGATTTGTCGGCTACCGTCATACCCCAAAAATCCAGGCCCATAACGATAGGATAAAAAATTGGAATCGTTAGCAAAATCATCGCCAACGAATCCATTACACAACCAAGGAAAATATAAATCAACAGAATTGCGAAGATCACAGAAAGCGGTGGCAAACCACTGCCCTGCACCCACGTTGCCAATTCAGTCGGCATCTGGGTAATCGCTAATCCTGCGTTTAGCATATCCGCTCCGAGCAGTACGAGAAAAATCATCGCAGTCGCTTGCGCGGTACCCGTAATACTTTTGACGATGCCCTCAAGCCGCATACCACCGACGATAGCCAGCAAGCCGCACGCAAACACACCAATCGATGCCGCTTCAGTTGGATTCGCCCAACCGTCGTAGATACCCACAATGACGACTAAAAAAACTAACATGATCGGTATAACACCCACCAGAGATCGTAAGGCTGCCGCAGTAGGTACACGCTCGCCAGCGGGACCAGCCTCTGGCTTAATGGCCACCACGATACGAATCACCAGCATATAACCTAGCATCGCCAACAAACCGGGAATGATCGCTGCCATAAATAACTTGCCGATCGACTCTTGCGTCAGCACCGCATAAATCACCAGAGGAACAGAAGGAGGAATCATGATGCCTAGCGTACCGCCAGCTGCCAGCGCGCCGGTAGCTAATGATCCTGCATAGTTATAACGACGCAGCTCGGGCAGAGCGACTTGTCCCATCGTCGCTGCAGTTGCGAGCGATGATCCGCAAATCGCACCAAAGGCAGCACACGCACCCACTGCCGCCATCGCTACACCACCACGCAGATGACCCACAAAATTATTCACACATTGGAACAAGGCGCGCGACAAACCGCCGTGAGTCGCAAACTGCCCCATCAACATAAACAGAGGAATAACAGCCAAATCGTAATTTGAAAAGCGAGAATACGCGAGATTTTTGAGCGCATTCAATAAGGGCAACCAAGCATAGTCATTCATCACCACGAAACCGGCAGCGCCTACTAAAAACATACCTATACCAATGTGCACGCGCAAAGCTAGCAGCACCATCAGCGCCGCAAACATGATCAACCCAATCGTCATACCACTCATGCTGATTCTCCCGCTGATGCTAACTGCCAGTGTGTGATCGCGTTATACAAACCAGCAAGAGCGAGCAAAATAAAACTAGGTACGATAGCCGCGACAACAATCCATACCGGCCACGCAAGAATCATGGATGTCTCACCCGCCTCTTTTATTGAAACCGCAGAAGCTGCTGTGCGCCAGGCAATGAGCGCCGCCACAATGGCTAACAACAAATGGGAAATAGCATCCAGTATTTCACGCGTTTTAGGCGATACCGAGGAAGTAAAAAAATCGACCCGCAAATGATGTCGCTCCATCTCGCAGTACGCGAGCATGGCAGCAGAAGCAATCGCTGTTCCCATTTGCATAACTTCGATATCGCCAGGTACAGGCATCGAAACTAGTTTGCGGCCAATGATAGAAATCAGTGACATCACGACTAGAGCGATGAATCCCAGCCCACCGATCAGCGCGAAAATACGAGTGACTGCGTAAAGCATTTCACCTAGCGGTCCACGAGTGAACTCCGCCTCTGTATCCAGAATGCCCGGCTCCTGCATGTCTTCTCCCTTTTGCGCGGGCTTAGCCCGTCTTGTATTTGGTTTGTCTTCGGCTTCAATACACGCGCTTCAATACACGAACCTAAATTTCACTCTTTGAAGTTCGTAATAATCCCCGTACTCGCAATGATAACTGCTTGTCTTACTGATTCAGTAATTCCTCAGCTGTAGGTCAGCGCAGGAATTATTCGTCCACTCACCGCGCCAAATCCACAACGATAGTGCGCTCCTACACAAGCACCACGCAAAGTCACCACATCACCATCCTCAAGAAAGCTGCGTTTTGTCTGACCGTCACTCAGTGTCACTGGTCGCTGCCCATTCCAACTCAGCTCTAGCAAACTACCAAACGAATCCGGTTGCGTACCACTGATAGTGCCCGACGCCATGAGATCACCAACCCGCACATTGCAACCTGAAATAGTGTGATGAGCGAGTTGCTGTGCCATGCTCCAATACATAGCGCGATAATTCGTGTTGCATATCGTGGTTGGCTGTTCACATGCTGTAGTCTGCAATTCAACTGCGAGTTGGATATCAAAACTATGATCACCGCTCTGACGAAGATAAGGCAAAGGTTCAGGCTCTTGCTTTGGCCCAGGCACACGGAAAGGTTCTAAAGCCTCCATCGTCACCACCCACGGCGATATCGAGGTAGCAAAAGTCTTGGCATTAAAGGGTCCCAGTGGCACGTATTCCCACTGCTGAATATCGCGCGCACTCCAGTCATTCAAAAGCACCATGCCAAACATCAACCCTTCAGCATCATTCACACTCACCGTTTCACCCAGCGTAGTGTTTGTCCCCACAATAAACGCCGTCTCTAATTCAAAATCTAATTTGGCACAGGCAGCAAACAGCGGCTGCTCTGCGGATGGAGGCTTAACTTGCCCCATAGGGCGGCGTATGTCGGTACCACTAACCACCACCGAACTAGCACGTCCGTTATAACCGACAGGCAGATGCAGCCAATTGGGTAGTAAGGCATTCGCTGGATCACGAAACATCGAGCCCACATTCGTTGCGTGCTCTTTGGAAGAATAAAAATCGGTATAGCCAGACACCGTTATGGGTAGATGCATGACAGCTTCATGCATAGGAATCAACGCACTGGCCCGTAATGCCGCATCATCACGCAGACGCGCATGATCATCGCGAAGAAGTAAACTAATCTGTGCACGGGTAGACCGCCAAACAGACTGCCCCAATGCGATGAACTCATTCAAAGCAGGTTGATTAAAAACGGGTTTACTACCCGGGGTTAGCAAACCTATTTTTTCTAATTGCGCCAAATCGAGTACCCATTCACCAATCGCCACTCCCACTCGTAGCTCGGGGGACTGACGGGTGCTGAAAATGCCGAAGGGCAGATTCTGGATAGGAAAATCGGATGAAGGATCAACCGGTATAAACGATTTCAACGCAGGTGTATTTGGATGCATAACTACCATCAGTTAGTAAAATATTTTTTAAAGTCCTGCCAACAATCCATGTAATTACTTTGTAATTGAGGAGATTCCAGAGCCAGTCTGGTCGGACGTATCGGTAAACGTGTTTCAAACATAAAAGCCAGCGTCGCTTCGATTTTTTGTGGATGCAGTTCAGCGTTACTGGCTTTTTCAAAACTAGCGACATCCGGTCCATGAGCCGACATACAGTTGTGCAGACTACCGCCACCAGGCAAAAAACCCTCGGCCTTGGCATCGTACTGCCCGTACACCAGACCCATGTATTCACTCATCACATTACGATGGAACCATGGGGGCCTGAAGGTATTTTCAGCCACCATCCAACGCGGTGGGAAAATCACAAAATCAAGATTTGCTGTTCCCGGTAGGCCTGAAGGTGAAGTCAGTACGGTAAAAATTGAAGGATCGGCATGATCAAAACTGACTGAATTCATCACATTGAAATGCGCCAAATCATATTTGTAAGGGGCATAATTACCATGCCATGCCACCACATCCAAAGGTGAATGACTAATAGGTGCTGACCACAATTTTCCTGAAAATTTGGCGACAAGTTCAAATTCACCTTGCTTGTCTTCAAAGGCCGCGACAGGGGTTAAAAAATCTCGGGTATTTGCCAGACCATTTGCACCAATTGGGCCCAGATCAGGTAAGCGCAACAGAGCGCCATAGTTTTCACAGATATACCCTCGTGCAGTATCTTCTTTTAAATCGACTGTAAAGCGCACTCCTCTTGGAATAACAGCAATCTCGCCAGGCTTTACATCGATCAAGCCAAACTCAGTACGCAAACATAATTCACCTAACTGAGGCACGATAAGTAATTCGCCGTCGGCGTTATAAAAATACTTATCAGACATCGAGCGATTCGCAAGGTAGACATGAATAGCCATGCCTGATTGAATATCTGAACTTCCGTTGCCAGCAATCGTCACCAGACCATCAATAAAATCACATGCCTTGCTAGGAATGGGAAATGGATTCCAGCGTAATTGATTCGGTGAGGCGACTATTTGATCAAATGCACCGCCGCAAAGCGTCGCATGATTTTTTTCTATAAATTTTCCGTGCACAGCGCTGGGGCGTATTCTGTATAACCACGAGCGTCGATTTTCAGAACGTGGCGCAGTGAAAGCTGTTCCCGATAGCTGCTCTGCATACAGGCCACGCGCTACTTTTTGCGGTGAGTTCTGACCTACTGGCAAAACATCGGGTAAGGCTTCGGTCGCAAACTCATTACCAAATCCCGACTGGTAGGTATGTTTTGATGTCGACATGTTTATACCTGCCCGATCTTTGGGTCAATCACGATCGATGAACGCGCCAATGTCATCGCTTGGCGAAGCACCGACAGATCACCGATATGATTTGCCATTAGTAAAACAAGGCGTGCATTCAAGGCTTCACTTTGCGTAGGCGTGAGATCGCTATGCGTACTCAGAAGTACCTCATAGAATTCATCAGGGTCGGGTAAATTGATGTCGACAATTAGTGCGCTCATGGTGTCATTCCCTGCAAACTTGCTTTGTGCAATGCCGCTTGAATATTTATCTCATTAAATTCACGCCAACGCGCAGCTACGTGCTGGTCGGGGCGAAATAAATACGTCGTCCCCGGTCGTGCGTCATAGCGCTTAGCGAGCAAACCTTCACAATCAATGATGACTCGATCATGTTTAGCCTGACTCGCTGCCTTTGGTGCAAGCACTTGCCAGACAGTCGCATCCGGTAAATTTTCAATCGCTTGATAGTCATCTGCAAAAACTACGGCAGAAAATTTATCGCCAAGTAGTTGAACAAACCAATCCTGCTCACCGCTGGCAAGGCGGATAGGCGCATCACTCGCGGGCGCTCCCGGACACATAGCGCTGTCGAAAATTTCGGAATCCGCTGTATTTAATGACGAAGCTTGATAGGTTGATGGTAATGACAAACGCCCGCTATTTACTAGACGGCGAGCGAACGGATGCTCTTTAGCTAGCGATAGCACAGCATCTCGAAAAATTTTACTAGCGTGATTTTTAGGCGTAATGAAATCCGTCGAACGGGTCGAATTTAAAATATTTTCATCCGCAGCCAGTTCGCGCTCTTCACCATAGGTATCGAGTAACTTTTCGCTAGCCTCACCACGCAATACCAACGCAAGTTTCCAGCAAAGATTATCCGCATCTTGCACACCGCTATTAGCGCCACGCGCACCAAACGGTGATACACCATGTGCTGCATCGCCAGCAAACAAAACTCGACCATGGCGGAATTTTTCCATGCGCATGCACGCAAAAGTATAAACACTCACCCATTCAAGATCGAATTCAACGCCCTCACCCAACAAAGCACGTACACGTGGGATCACGTTTTCAGGTTTTTTTTCTTCTTCAGGATCGGCATCCCAACCTAGCTGAAAATCAATTCGCCAGACATCATCGGCTTCTCGATGCAGTAATACCGATTGATTCGGATGAAATGGCGGATCGAACCAAAACCACCGTTCCGCCGGAAAAGGCGCTTTCATCTTAACGTCGGCAATCAAAAAACGATCGCGAAATACACGCCCCTTGCTTTCCAGTCCCAAATACGACCGTACCGGACTACGCGAACCATCAGCCGCAATCACATAGTCCGCTGTTAAAGTATATTCACCGTCGGGGGTCTCGATAGCGACATCAGTATGATCAGCATTCTGAGATACGTTGATAACGCGATTTTTCCAACGTATCTCCAACAAACTTAATCGTTGCGCCGTTTCATACAGATACCCTTCTAAATAATACTGTTGAAGATTCACAAACGCTGGGCGACGATGGCCGGGTTCAGGTAGCAGATTAAAATTATAGAGCGGCTCATCACGATAAAAAACTTTACCTACATTCCACGAGACGCCTTTATCGACGACCGCGTCACCACAACCTAAACGATCAAAAATTTCTAAGGTGCGTTTTGCGTAACACAACGCTCGCGATCCGGCTGATAGACAATCATCATCATCCAACACCACAACGCGTATTCCACGACGCGCTAAATCAATCGCTGCCGCCAAACCCACCGGTCCGGCACCCACCACCACCACCGGTACATGCAATGGGGGTTTATGCCCAAAATCCGACGGCCGTTGGTAAGGAAATTTCAGATGTTGATAATCGGGCTGCATACATGCTCTCAAATGACCACTTAGTGTTGCAGCGCGTGCCACATCTCTTTGTCACGCTCGGCCGTCCAGATTCGCGGATGCTTAATACCCTTGGCTTCATCGACTGCACGTGTCACATCAAACGGAAGGCAATGCTCATAAATAAACACATGGCCAAATTTTGCATCCATATAGGAGCGCACATGAGCCATCGCCTTTTTTAGATCATGACCAGCAGCGACCGCCTCTTTTGCACTCGACAGCAGTGTGGTCACGAAATCGCGTGTGTAATCCAGACCCGCATTCACCTGCTCTGGATTGAGTAATGCCGGACCACGTCCCGGCACAACCTTTTGTGCACCCATCGCCCGCAACACTTCCAGCGTCGCTGGCCACTCTTCTAATTGCGCATCGCCTGTATAGGCTGCCGCTTCGTACTCGACCAGATCGCCAGAGAACAATACCTGTTGCGAAGGAATCCAAACTATCGTGTCGCCTTTGGTATGTCCCATGCCGACATGCATAATTTTGACTTCGAGCTTACCCATAAATAGCGTCATTTCGCGCTCGAACACCAGAGTCGGCCAGGTCAAACCAGGGACCGACTCGACTCCGGCAAACAGACGAGGAAATCGATCGATTTCCGATTTCATATCTTGCTCACCGCGCTCAACAATTAATTCATAGGTGCCACGCGATGCAATGACCTGCTGCGCTCCCTCATTGAAGTAGGCAGACGCACCCAAGACGCGAACCGCATGGTAATGCGTCAATGTCACATACTTGATAGGTAAATCAGTGATCTCACGAATATGGGCAATCAGCGACTGGGCCATGATCGGTGTGGCTGTGGTGTCAATCACCATCACAGAATCATCACCAATGATCACGCCCGAATTAGGATCGCCTTCAGCTGTGTAGGCATACGCGTTGTCCGACAACTTGATAAAGCTGGTTTTCTTTTCCTGCAAATCGGCTTGCGATGCAAAAGGCTTGGCACTCATGACTATCTCCGGAACAAGGACGTTAACCACATCGTGCGTTTAAAAAACCTGCTTCACGAAATGGATGATTGATTGGCAGCACCTAGAACAAACGTATCTTTGCACTAGGCAGCGAGTCAAACCGAGGGTAAGATAGAATTCGTTTTAGGTCAATCCGTTTGTTATTAACGAATTATTCTGAGTGGTTAAATATGTTATTAAAATATAACCAGCATGAGTGACCAACCCAAAAAAACAACTGAGAAAAGTCGGCGCGGCATACAGTCGATCGAGATTGGCGGCCGCTTGTTGACGACGCTAGTCGACGAAGGCAGCCCAATGAGTCTGGGTGACTTAGCTAAAAAAGCCGGCATGCCATCAGCCAAGGCTCATCCTTACCTAGTGAGTTTTAGCAGCTTTGGCCTGATAGAACAGGATCTACTCACAGGTCGCTACGAACTAGGTCCCTTCGCGCTTCAACTCGGTTTAATCAGTCTTCAGCTATTAGATCCCGTAAGAATTGCGATCCCGATGATCACTCAACTGGCCGCTGAAATCGACCAGACGATAGGCTTGTCGGTGCTCGGTAATCAAGGGCCCACCATCATTTACATTGCCGAATCCAGCTACCCCATTCACGTCAACATGCGCACGGGTACGGTGATGTCGATTCAATCGACCGCCACTGGGCGTGTATTCGCTGCCTATCTACCGCCACGTCAGGTTGAACGTATGCTTTCGCAGGAAAAACGTAATGGCATCGCAGCGGCATTCGGCGCACAAGGTTTAAAAGCCGACGCACTTGAGAGTTTATTAACTGACGTACGCAAACGAGGCATGGCGCGCGTTCAAGGAGAACCCATCCCGGGAATCAACGCCATCTGCGCACCGGTCTTTGAGCACACCGGCGCGATTCGGCTGGGTATTACGGCGATTGGTCCCGCCGGCAGTTTTGATGCCAACTGGAGCGGAGCGATTGCAAAAAAAATAAACGCTTGTGCAAAAGCCATCTCACTCCGCCTGGGTTTCCAAGACCCTTAAGTAGCTCGTGCAGCTAGTACATGATGCGGCGGGCAGCGAATCCTCATTTCCGGTACGATCTACTTCAATGATTGACGCATGAGGTAAACATGAAATCAATACTTGCAAGTCTGGTCATGGTGGTGCTAACTCAGCCCGCCTTAGGCGCAGAGTGGAAACTAATTTCTGAGACTGAAGACAAAGACAAAACGGTCAGCTGGTATGTTGATATGACTAGCATCGTGCGCGAGGAAGAGTATCTGCGCGCCTTTCTACGAACGACCTGGTCAGTGCCACAATACGCCCCTGATAACACCCCCTATCAGTCGTCGACGTATCTGAATTATTTTGACTGTGGCTCAGGCAGAATTGCCTACACCGGCAACGCCTACTATCGTGCCATGGAACCTGCAGGAAAACCGCTGCATCAAGAGGCGGAAAATCCTGTCGAAAAGTTAAAATTTCAGAGAGTAAGGCCCGGCTCAGCGGGTGAGGCGCGTATGAAATTTGTGTGTAAATTTCACTCGAAAAATTTCCTAACTCAACGCTTACTTACTCCGCCTGCTGGCTAGCGTGATCTCACTGTGATTAGCTTGCTTGCCAGTGTCACTTATTTTGGATGAAAAAACTCAAAAAAAAACCGCAGCGTATGCTGCGGTTTTTTTATATGGCTTTAAACATTACACACGGCGTTTGTATTCGCCGGTACGTGTATCAATTTCAATCTTGTCGCCCTGCGACACAAATAAAGGTACAGACACTTCAAAACCCGTAGCGATTTTTGCAGGCTTAAGCACCTTGCCTGAGGTATCTCCTTTAACAGCGGGTTCTGTATAAGTCACTTCGCGCACTACCGTAGTTGGTAATTCGACTGAAATCGCCTTCTCATTGTAAAAAACTACTTCGCACACCATGCCATCTTCGAGGTAATGAATGGCATCGCCCATGTTTTCCGATTCAACTTCATACTGGTTGTAATCGGCATCCATGAGCACATACAACGGATCAGCAAAATAGGAATACGTTGCTTCTTTTCGATCTAAATTAACAACGTCAAATTTTTCATCTGACTTGTAAACCGATTCCAAACCCGCCTCGGTCAGCAGGTTTTTCATTTTCATCTTGACCACAGACGCATTGCGGCCTGATTTAGAGAATTCGGTTCTGGTCACGACCATAGGCTGGCCGGAGACCATAACGACATTACCAACACGGATTTCTTGAGCGGTTTTCATAGTGATTATCTGAAGTAACTGAAGTGACTGACCTACGAAACCAAACAAAAGTCTTGAAAGGGATCAGTCATTGAAAAACCGCGAGATTTTACCTGATTTTGCCCGCGAACCGAATAAGTTGAGTCGATAGCTCGTCCACGGATGCCACATGCGCCGACCATTGCCTGTAATGCCTTACCAACTCTGGCAGTGCTTTGCTAAAGGTTGACCAATCTAAAATAGCCCCGGCCTCACCATTCCAGGCCTGCCAAAAGGTCTTAACAGCGTTCGCACTCTCCTCTTTAAGGTCAAAACAATGAATATCCAGAAAAGCAGCTAGCTTGATCAGATGCGACTCCTCCGCTTGTTGATATAACTGCCAAACAAACGGCTGTTGCGCCCAGTGCGCGCGTACCAGACTGTCTTCTCCTCGAACAAAATTGACATCACAACTCCACAGCAAACGATCAAAGTCATCGGGATTTAAGAAAGGAATAATTTTGATCGTGAGCTGACCATTAGTCACTTGCCTGCCGACAGATACATCATTCCCCAAAAAATTAGCTAATGCCTTTGTAGCGATACCTTCGGGCACCAAACACAGCGTGGGTGGCCCTAAACGCATTGCATTGAATAACTCATGAACAGGCGCTTGCTCATAACAAAACAATGAAATCAGCAAGGATTCCGGCGCAACATCACAACCTAAATTTTTCAAAAATATCGACCGCGACTCAGTATCGAATGCAGCACGCGCTTGCACCAAACCATCTTCTCTAAGCAAGCCACCTGACGCTGATATAAAACCAGGAAAAAAGAAGTACTGCGTCAGCGGTAAGCGTGGATGCGGCGACGGCAAACCGTGACTTTGCATAGCCCAGGATTCTGCCGACAAATACTCCAGATTGATCCATGCAGTAGTTGGTTTTGCTTCTGCCATACGGACAAGCATTGCATCCGACAGTCGACAAGCAAATGCTTCAATCACTAAATCTGCCGGCTGATAATTCATCTCAGCGTGATCATTCCAAGCAATGACCTGAAACCCATCGATAACTTGCTCGGTTAAACGCTCATCCACTGATGGTCGCAGTCGCTGTAGACACGACAAATCATTAATCCACAACCGAACCGACAATCCACGACTAGAGAGCGCACGCGCTAGCCGCCAGCTAACGCCCGCATCACCGAAGTTATCAATAACCTCACAAAAAACATCAACTGAATTGATTGAATTCATTTGCTTAACCATAAACTGTTGATCAAGATCGTCGTCTCTGGTGCACTCGGATGGCAGCCTTGAGGCCTAGGGACTGTGCGCAGTTGAAGATACAGAAGGCGATGTGCCACGTGTGCCTTTACCCAAGATCGCACGGCACGTGAAGGCAAACTCGCACGTAAAGGTGGTACAGGTAAATTCGCTAATTCACGCGCAGCCGGTTGGTATAAACCCGTAAGTCTCAATGGTGAAGTCACTACCGGAAGTGGGGGCGGCAAAGGCGCGTGTCAATGAAGTCATTAAACTAAACAATTTCAGTCATCTCTACGATGACTGAAAAACCTTCCCTTTTTCAGGCATCTGCCGCTGCTTGCCGCAAGGCTCGCTCAAACACTTCTGCAGGCTGCCCGCCTTCCACCAAATAACGCTCGTTGATAATTACTGCAGGCACCGACTGTATGCCTCGTGACAAATACAGCTGCTGACTTTGTCTAACCTCATTGCGAAATTCATCGTTGCTCAAAATATCTGCAGCACGTGCACGATCCAAACCTGCGCGCTCCACTGTATCAAGCAATACCTCATGATTCGAAGGATTTTCACCCTGCGTGAAATACGCCTCAAGCATGGCGCGTTTTAATTTGTGTTGTGATTCACTGCCGTAGTCAACGTCGGCCCAATGCAGCAAACGATGCGCATCGAAGGTATTGTAAATTCGCTTGCGACCGGCCTGATTAAAATGAAAGCCAACCTCCGCGCCACGTTGCGCAATGCGTTGCTGATTGACGGCCACCTGCTCAGGCGATATTCGGTATTTATGCGTCAAGTGCTCAACAATATCTTCGCCTTCGGATCCCATGTGAGGGTTCAACTCAAAGGGCTGAAAATGGATTTCTACGCTAGCCTGATCTTTCACACTAGCTATGGCTTGTTCAAGGGAAGCCAAGCCAACAGCGCACCAGGGGCAGGCAATATCGGACACAAAATCAATACGAATAGAATTCATTTATTAGCAGTCCAGCAAGGAAATATGCCAACGATGCTAGCACGAGTCCCTGTGCGCGAGCTTAGCTAGCCGGTATGATGTGGATAATTCGAATTCCGATAACCTGCTAAAAAGTCATCTCACCATGAAATCGTTATTGATCTATGCCGTCCTGCTGGCATCCTTCTCCTGTTCTGCTATCGCAGCAGATCCAGCAACACCCATGGCTGATATTGAGCCTCGACTAGCCAATGCCGGCCCAGTGGAAAGGCCAGTCGCGCTCCCCGCACAAGATGCGCCCGGCCCGGCCAGTTCAGGATTGGATGACTTTTCCCTAGCGGTCAGAGGCCACAACACCCCGCCCAAAGGCGACGAGCTGAACAGTAGCCAGCCTTTACAGCCTCAACGACATTTACCCCATCTAGAGGGTTTCTGATTACGACTTTGCCCCGCAGGTCAGTTAATCAAACTGAGCTTCACTGCTAAGCTAGCCGCAAAAATAACATGCAAAGTTTTCAATAATGAAACCATCTTCCAACCGAAAAGGGATGAGCATTGCCAGCTCGGTACTGGGTTCGGGCACGCGCCTGCAAGGCACACTTCAGGTTGAAGAAAGCATACGCATTGATGGCCGATTAGAGGGCAACATAGAACAATCGGAAGGCAAAGATCATTGGGTGATCATTGGCCCAACCAGCGAGATTATCGGCGACATACACGCGCAAAATGTGCGAGTAGCTGGCAAGATCATTGGTAACATTAACGCTAGCGGTAACGTGGAATTAGCGAACGGCGCTGAAGTGCGAGGCAATATAAAACACAACGCCATTACCGTTGAACCAGGCGCGAGTGTGCATGGACAATTGATCGCTAATGATCACAACGAAGTCCCTGCAACGAAACTGACTCCTCCCGTAATAACCGATTCAAGCAGCTAACTACTGCGTACATCAGGCACCAGACTTACGATCTCATCTGCATGCCACTTCATATACAAACCACCATCTTCATGATCTGCATGGCCTATTTGGTCTTGCACGGCGCGATATGGTTTGCGCTATCTGAACAACGCAATACGCAAGTACGCCTTTGGTGTATCTCAGGGCTGGTTAGCGGTATGGCCGTAGTGTTGCTGTCCTTGCGTGAGCAGGTAGGGGAATTTATGTTTATCTATGTCGCACAGTTCCTAATGTTAATCGGGAACGGTGGCCGCACGATTGCATTGCGCATGTATTTACCTGAGCGATTAGGTCCCGCCATCATTGTGCACACCATAGCGGCCATCTGTTATTTTTTGTGGCTAACCAGCGCCTACGAGGCCGGAACATCCGACACTGCACTCGCGATGATGTTCTTTGGTTTTTATACCTTTATCTGCATCGATTATTTCCTTGTGGGTTACGCCGTGTACCCGCAACTAGCTACGCTGGGTCCACGATTATTAATGATAGGTGGGCTGACACTTTCCCTCTCTCTCGGTTTTAAGACCTTGATGATGATGGCCGGCCTAGGGGCTAAGGGCATTTATGACCAAGGCATCGATCAGTACATCATGATCGCGGGACAATTCATTGCGATAACGCTAGTCAATATTGGCTTTCTGCGTATCTTCCTCGACTTACGCGAACAAACAAATCTCAAAAATGAACGTAACTTAGCGGCGGCCGAGGCTGAAGCGGCGATGCTGGAACTACACCGCATCGAACTACAAAATTTACTCACCGAACGCGAAGAAATCATCCGACAATTGACGCTCTCAAATAAAACAGCTGGTATGGGTGCGCTCGTCGCCAGTCTTGCGCACGAACTCAATCAACCTCTATGCGCCATCCGATTGAATGCTCAACTGGTCGAACGCAAACTCAATATGCCGGAATTAGATGTTAATGGCGCACGTAAATTTTTAGATTCCGTGATTATGGATAATCGGCGCGCTGCCGACATCATCACCAAACTCCGTGGAATGTTTGAAAATTCTGATCGTGAGCAAGGACGTGTAAATCTCGATGAGATTATTAAAGACACGCTTGCACTAGTCGCGCCTCGCGCCAAGGATGAACACGTCACTCTTCATGCCCAACTTGCCACCGGTTTTTTTATTCAAGGCGATGCGACTCAACTGCAACAGGTGATACTGAATTTACTCAATAATGCTTTCGACGCACTGGATGCGCTCGATAAGCCTAATACAATTGATAATCTTACCGCTGAAGAAAATTTACCCAAAATTATCAGCATACGCAGCGAACTCAATGATGATCGACTGCTGCTAACCGTAGAAGATAACGGCATCGGCATACCTGACGAGCTTCAATCCTCAGTTTTTGAGCTATTCAAAACGAATAAAGCTCAGGGCATGGGCGTTGGGCTATGGCTATCAAAGACTGTCATCAATGCGCATCGTGGTGATATCCGTTTCACCAGCACCCCTGGAGAAGGCACGGTATTCGAAGTGAGCCTGCCAACCCACTAAGGCCGCTTCAACCAGACTGGGCACCCATGCTAATCTATAATTAGTTCTGCCACCCCGCATCAGTAATGACTTACCTGAGAACGCGATGACTAAAACAAAACGCTTTTTGATCCGCTCGGTCCTTGCCAGTGCGCTGGGTTTAGGTCTGCTATCGTCTGCAGACGCCACTGTCTATCGCTGCACCATAAAAAAAATACGTGGCAATGAATTTGTTTGCCGCGAATTTCCCAATCTATGTAATTTTGTTTTTATCGTCGACGAATCAAGCAAAAAAATATCTCGCAAAGATGAAGAAGATAAAAAACTAGTCAAAGTTGTGACAGATAAATGGGATGAAAAACTAATTATTGCGCACGAAGACCAGAACCGAATAGATAATCGCTTTATTGAACAGTACTACTACAAGATTGAACTTAGCTCAGGTAATTTTTTGATGGCCAACGAGTACATGACTAACACTGGACGCTATCTTACCCAAGAAGATATCGATATGGCAGATAAGCGCACTTTTTCTTACAATAAGCCCAAACTCTTCTCTGAAAAAGGGAGCTGCAATTTGAAGGCAAAAGACTGAGTTAGTGAGTGACTATGCTCGCATAGCAGAACAACGCACAACAACTCTCCTAGCTGCTTCACTATCTTTATATCGAACGGCGATCACCGCCAATAAGCTTATGTCAACTCAAGCAGTTCGCCGCTATCGGTATTACGATCTCTTGCTGGTGGCCTTTGTCACCGTACTACTTTGCTCCAATCTCATCGGTGCTGGCAAAGCGGCCGTCATCACCCTACCCGTGTTAGGCGAAGTGACTTACGGTGCAGGCATACTTTTTTTTCCTATCTCATACCTGTTCGGCGACATACTGACTGAAGTCTACGGCTACGCACATGATCGACGTGCGGTGTGGGCAGGGTTTGCCGCATTGGCATTTGCTGCGATGATGTCGTTGGTCGTGGTGTCGCTTACGCCAGCGGGCGGTGATTACATGAACAACTACCAACAAGGTCTGGAAACGGTCTTCGGTAATACTTGGCGCATCGTGATCGCATCCATTACCGCCTTCTGGGCGGGTAGTTTAGCCAATGGTTATGTCATGGCAAAAATGAAAATCTGGAGCAATGGCAAACATTTGTGGATGCGAATGATAGGTTCAACAGCCGTGGGTGAAGCGCTGGATTCGTCGCTGTTTTACATGATGGCTTTTTATGCGATCTGGCCAACGGAACAAGTTATCTCCGTTGCTATTGCTCAGTATTTCTTGAAAACGGGTTGGGAAGTCATCATGACCCCCGTAACCTACCGCGTTGTGAACTGGCTGAAACGTCAGGAAGAAGAAGACTATATGGATATCGGTACTGATTTCACGCCATTCCGAGTTCGCGTATAGGTCAATCAAATGTAATTAAATTCAATTAAATAAAAACGCCCTTGCTTACGCTAAGAAGCAAGGGCGTTGTTACAAGTAAGGTCGATTAGTTTATCAACCCTATCAGGCAATTTTTTCTAATGCGGTTGCCAGACGCTGCACCGTGGCATCGATGTGCATTAATTTTTCCAAACCAAATAAGCCAATTCGGAATGTACGGAAATCTGCTCGCTCACCGACTTGCAGCGGCACGCCCGCCGCTGTTTGCAAACCCAGGGCCATAAATTTCTTGCCGTTTTGAATCTCAGTATCAGTGGTATAGCTGACCACCACGCAAGGCGCCTGAAATCCAGGAGCAGCTACGCTAGTAAAACCTTTTGATTCCAGCAATTTACGAACCTTAATGCCAAGCTCTTCCTGATTTTTTTTCATGTTGGCAAATCCTGCCGCCTGAGTTTCTTGCATGGTGTCACGCAATGTGCGTAACGAATCCGTAGGCATCGTGGTGTGATAGATGTGCGAGCCTTTTTCGTAGGTCTCAATAACTGTCAACCATTTTTTTAAGTCACATGAGTAGCTCGTGCTGGTTGTGGAATCAATTTTTTGTCGTGCACGCGCGCTCATAGCGATCAATGCACAACACGGTGAACTACTCCAACCTTTTTGCGGCGCACTAATGACGACATCAACTTTCGAAGCCCCCATATCCACCCACACTGCACCTGAAGCGATGCAATCGAGTACAAACAAGCCATCCACAGACTCTACCGCTTCACCGATGGCGCGCAAATAATCTGGGGGAAGAATCATACCGGCGGACGTTTCAACGTGAGGTGCGAACACCACCGCTGGTTTTTCTTTGCGTATCCACGCCGTGACTTCCTCAATCGGCGGCGGTGCATACGCGCCCTCGAAACCTTCGGTGGGCTGACGACCCTGAATGACATGTAGTTGATCTGAGATGTGACCCATCTCAAAAATTTGCGTCCAGCGATAGCTAAACCAGCCATTGCGAATCACCAGGCATTTATTGCCATTGGCGAATTGGCGAGCTACAGCTTCCATGCCATAGGTACCGCTACCAGGCACCACTAACGCTGAACTAGCGTTATAGACTTCTTTAAGCAATCGAGATATGTCCGTAATGACGCCCATGAAGGCTTTTGACATATGGTTCAACGAGCGATCGGTGTATACCACCGAAAATTCGAGCAGTCCGTCCGGATCGACGTTGGGCAGTAAACCTGGCATGGCACATCCTGAAAAATAAATAAGGCCTAACTGGCCCGAATCATGGAGAAAATACTAAGAATTACTCCGCGCAAATTGCAAGTTTAACAGAGCTGACATTTGACGCAGGCTGACACGGCCCAGCAAGACATAGATTAAGTAATTGGCAATGTGGTCGCGTTATAAAATTCCTCGCAGTACACGACGGATCTGGCCTATGCTTGCGATCTGTTACCGAAATCATAAAATTTTTTCTTATAAACGGAAGACCATATGCGTGCAGCTATTTACACAACCAAGGGACCCGCAGCCGACGTACTGCGTGTGATTGAAAAAACTGATCCTGAACCGGCAGCAGGCGAAGTACGCGTCAAGCTTGCCTTTAGCGGCGTCAATCCATCGGATGTTAAATCCCGCGCCGGTGCCTCGGCACGTGGTAGTGGGTATCCTGAAGTCATACCGCACAGCGATGGCGCGGGCACTATCGACAAAATCGGTCAGGGCGTTAACCCCGCATTACTCGGCCAACGCGTGTGGGTATTCAATGGTCAGTGGGATAGGCCTTTTGGCACCGCGGCGGAATTTATTACCCTACCCGTAGGGCAAACGGTGG
>Ga0164294_10000847_pt1 | contig 29073 bp, 24 predicted proteins | sample GEODES005metaG_FD_111479 | JGI IMG/M metagenome (GOLD analysis project Ga0164294, IMG submission 111479) | Oligotrophic lake water microbial communities from Sparkling Lake, Wisconsin, USA - GEODES005 metaG | ecosystem: Environmental > Aquatic > Freshwater > Lake | place: USA: Sparkling Lake...
AGTTCCTGCGCCACGACGGGAATCTCGATCGCACCGTGCACCCGTACCACGGTCGGGCCAGTGACACCGCAGCTGTCAGCCACTCTGCGGGCGCCGTCGAGCAACGCGTCGCAGATCTCTGCATGCCACGTGCTGGCGACGATGGCGAGCTTGATGTCGGAGGCGTCCATCTCTGGAACAGCCGGTACACCGCCGCCTCCGCTCATGGGCGCGCACCCTCGTCGTAGTCCTCCAGACCGGCTAACTCGTGGCCCATCCGGTCACGTTTGGTCTTGAGGTAGCGGATGTTCTCGGCATTGATCCGCACCGGCAGCGCAACCCGCTCGATGATGTGCAATCCGTAGCCGTCCAGGCCGACACGTTTGGCGGGGTTATTGGTCAGCAGGCGCATGGACCGCACACCCAGGTCGACCAAAATCTGGGCACCGACCCCGTAGTCGCGGGAATCGGCCGGCAGTCCGAGCTCAAGGTTCGCATCGACGGTGTCGGAGCCAGAGTCCTGAAGCTGATAGGCCTGCAGCTTGTGCATGAGGCCGATACCGCGGCCTTCGTGGCCGCGCATATAGAGCACCACCCCGCGCCCCTCGGCTGCCACCATCTCCATCGCGGCATCCAGTTGAGGCCCACAGTCGCAGCGCTGCGAACCGAACACATCACCGGTAAGACATTCGGAGTGCACGCGGACCAGAACGTCGTGGCCGTCATTCTCCGGCCCGGCGATATCCCCACGCACCAGGGCGACATGCTCGACCTGGTCGTAGATGTTTGTGTAGCCAACCGCGCGGAATTCGCCGTAGAGGGTCGGAATTCGCGCCTCTGCCACCCGTTCAACATGCTTCTCGTGTTTACGCCGCCACTCGATGAGATCCGCAATGGAGATCAGGGCGAGCCCGTGTTCATCGGCGAAGACCCGCAGCTCGTCGGTTTGGGCCATGGCGCCCTCATCTTTTTGGCTGACAATCTCGCAGATCGCCCCAGCCGGCTGTAGGCCCGCTAGCCGGGCCAAATCGACGGCCGCCTCGGTGTGGCCCGGGCGGCGCAGGACACCACCGTCCTTGGCTCGTAGCGGAACGACGTGTCCCGGCTTGGTGAAGTCATCTGAAACACTTGACGGGTCCGCCAACAGTCGCATCGTTGTCGCACGATCAGATGCTGAGATCCCCGTCCCCACATCATGTCTGGCGTCGACGGTGACGGTGTACGCGGTGCCGTGCTTGTCTTGATTGACCGCATACATCGGAAGCAGGCCCAATCGGTCGCAGATGTCGCTGTCCAGCGGAACGCACAAGTAGCCGGAGGTGTAGCGCACCATGAACGCCACCAGTTCCGGTGTGGCCTTCTCGGCCGCGAAGATCAGATCACCCTCGTTCTCGCGATCCTCATCATCGATGACGACGACGGCTTTCCCCGCTGCGATGTCGGCAACCGCCCTTTCGACGGTGTCCAGTCTCGTCATCGTCGCCGCCTGCCCGTGTCCGGTAAACCGATCGAATTCCTGTGAATAGTGCTGGTCATAGTATGACCTGACGCCATTGGGGCGAGGCGCCCGGTGCCGGTAACCCACCTTCATGGCGGGGCCGGGCGATGTCACTAAAGACGGCCTGCGGTTCTAACTAATTCGGAGCAGCATTCTCGAAAACGGACAGGCGCCCAATCCAGCCTGTAAATAGAGCCACCGATAACACAGATCAGTTTGCCATGACGACACGGCCTTCCTAGCCAGCACTCGGCGCCTTTGCATTCGCCGTTGGCGTCATACAGGTGGCCGCCCTCGCATCCCCCGCAATGAGCCACGCCGAGGATGCCTTTGACTTCAACTGCTTTGGGAACGCCTTAACCGACCAGTGCCAGTTTTGCGATACCGCCGTCCCGTGCTGGAACCACGAAACGAATCAGTGCTGGGTTGCCGATCTCACCCCCATACGTCGATTCGATCCTGGGTCCGGTCGGGATTGCTCGCCTTGGTCCGGTGACGGGACCTGTCGGGCCAATTGGCGTGGGCCCTCGGTAGCGGGTTCAGAACGGCCGGCTAGGGCCGAACTGCATAGTCAAAGCACTGTCGACTAGGTCTTGTGATTGAGTAACCGCTCCACATATTTTGCGAGGACGTCGACTTCGAGATTGACCGGCGTACCTACTGCTGCGCGACCCAAATTGGTCAGCGCCAGCGTGGTCGGGATCAATGACACCTCGAACCACTCATCGCCATCATCTGCTCTTCGCCCGAGAGGCTCATCGCCATCATCTGCTCTTCGCCCGAGAGGCTCATCGCCATCATCTGCTCTTCGCCCGAGAGGCTCATCGCTCAGGGCCGATACCGTCAGCGAGATGCCGTCAACGGTGATCGAGCCCTTCTCCACCACATAGCGGGAGATGCTGCGTGGCAACGCGATTCGCACCACTTCCCAGTGTTGCGACGGAGTGCGTGAGATCACCGTGCCGGTGCCGTCGACGTGGCCCTGCACGATGTGGCCGCCCAAGCGGCTGTTCACCGCGGCGGCACGCTCCAGATTGACCGGGCTGCCCACCGCAAGTGCGGCCAGGCTCGAGCGGTTCAGCGTCTCCGCCATCACATCGGCGCTGAACTTTCCGTCCGGAAGCACGTCCACCACGGTCAGGCATACGCCGTTGACAGCGATCGAATCGCCGTGCCGAGCATCGGCGGTCACCACCGGACCGCGAATCACCAGACGCGCGGCATCGCCGAGGTCGTCGGTGGCGACGATTTCGCCGAGCTCCTCGATGATTCCGGTGAACATGCGCCCTAATCTAGCCATCACCCCGGGTCGGGCCGCCACTGCCACCACCGGGTCCGACGGTCGGCCACACGTCAAGGCATTTCGAACGCCCAGGTCACCATCCATATTCACCCAGGTACCGATCTGGTGACGGCCCGCACGACCAAGGCCTCTCCGCTACGGTGAGCCCCGCCGCACCCACTACGATGAAGCCATGACGACGAGTCGCCGAATCTTCGCCGCCCTCACCGCCCTTCTCGCTATCGCCCTGTTCGCCCCGGGCTGCTCCTCGAAGACGGCTGAACCCCTGCCGGACGCCGCGGGGCTGCTACAGCAGTCGATTTCGACTACCCGAGCGCTCACGAGCACGCACCTGGAGATCGCCGTCAACGGCAAGATCGATGGGCTGATGGTGAAGAAGCTGGCCGGGGACCTCACCAATGTCCCGGCCGTGGCCATCAAGGGCACTTCGACGATCTCGATGGGCGGGTCCGATGTAGACATCCAGGTGGTGGTGCTCGACGGCACTCTTTACGCCGCACTGACCCCGAACAGCTGGCTCGACATGGGACCGGCCGTCGAAATATATGATCCGTCGGTCATCCTCAATCCCGATGCCGGACTGGCCAATATGCTCGCCGCCATCACCGACGCGAAATCCCAAGACTTCGAGACCATCGGCGGCGTTCAGACCGTCAAGATCTCCGGCAAGGTCGGCGCCGACGCGGTCAACAAGCTGATCCCGCAACTGAAGGCCAGCGGGCCGATCTCCGCCACCGTGTGGATTGAAAAGGACGCCCCGAATCAGCTGGTGCAGGCCCAGGTCGACCAGAGCGAGGGCAACAACGTGCAGCTGACCCTCTCCGAATGGGATAAACCGGTCACCGTCACCAAGCCCGCGATGTGATGACGGCGGCCCCCGCCACCGACCGGACCGTGAACGTCGGCCGCGGCCGACGGATCGCCATCGGCGCCGGAAGTCTCGCCGTGTTACTCGGCGCGCTGGACACCTATGTCGTGGTCACGATCATGGTCGACATCATGCGGTCCGTCGGCATCCCGATCAACAAGATCCAGCAGGTCACGCCAATCATCACCTGGTATCTGCTGGGCTACATCGCCGCCATGCCGCTACTGGGACGGTTGTCGGACCGATTCGGCCGCAAACTGGTTCTGCAACTGAGCCTGCTCACCTTTGCGATCGGCTCGGTGGTGACCGCACTGTCGAACGACCTCACCATGCTGGTGATCGGCCGGCTCATTCAGGGCATCGCCAGCGGCGCCCTGTTGCCGGTGACCCTGGCGCTGGCTGCGGACCTATGGGCGGCGCGCAGCCGCGCGGCCGTGCTGGGTGGGATCGGCGCCGCGCAGGAACTCGGCAGCGTGCTTGGCCCGCTGTACGGCATCGGCGTGGTCTGGCTGCTCAACACCTGGCGTGACGTGTTCTGGATCAACGTGCCGCTGACGTTCATCGCCATGCTGATGATTCATTTCGGTCTGCCGGGCCACGAACGCAGCTCCAAGCCCGAGCGCGTCGACGTCGTAGGCGGTGTGCTGCTCGCGATCGCACTCGGCCTGGCGGTGTGGGGCCTTTACAACCCCAACCCTGACGGGAGGCAGATCCTGCCCAGCTACGGCCTGCCGTTGGTGGGTGGCGCCGTGGTTGCCGCGATCGCGTTCGCGGTGTGGGAACGCTTCGCCAAAGTCCGGCTGATCGAGCCGCGAGGAGTGAAGTTCGGCCCCTTCCTGACCTCCCTGGGCACCTCGATGTGTGCCGGTGCCGCGCTGATGGTCACGCTGGTCAATGTCGAACTCTTCGGACAGGGCGTATTGGGCAAGGACCAGAACGGGGCGGCCTTCCTGCTGCTGCACTTCCTGGCGGCATTACCGATCGGTGCGCTGGTTGGTGGTTGGGTCGCTACCCGGATCGGTGATCGGGTGGTAGCGGTCGTCGGAATGCTCATCGCGGCATCCGCGTACTGGCTGGTGTCGCAGTGGGGTGTCAATGTGCTGACCGCTCGCCACGACCTGGGTGTGGTGAGTCTGCCGGTCTTCGGCACCGACCTGGCCCTGGCCGGCTTCGGGTTGGGCCTGGTGATCGGTCCGCTGACCTCAGCGGCGCTGCGGGTGGTGCCCGCGGCCCAACACGGAATCGCCTCGTCGCTGGTGGTGGTGGCGAGGATGACCGGCATGCTGATCGGTGTCGCCGCATTGAGCGCCTGGGGTCTCTACCGGTTCAACCAGATCCTGGCCACGCTGCCCAGTGCGCCGGCGGACACCCTGGCCGCCAAGATCGCCGGCGAGGCGGTTCGCTATCGCACCGCGTTCGCCATGCAGTACGGCTCAATCTTCTTCATCACCACCCTCGTATGTCTGGCCGGAGCAATCTTCGCCCTGTTCATCGGCGGTCGACAGACCTACGCCGAGGACGCGGTCGACGAGACCGCACCCGATCAACTCCGGTGACGGTAACGTCGCCGGAATGCGAGTGACCACGTGCTGACCGCGGCCTTGCGCGATCTGCAATGGCGCAAGCGCAGATTCGCCATCGCGATCGTCGGTACCGGTCTTGTCTTCGCGATGACCCTCGTTCTCACCGGACTTGCCAACGGTTTCCGGGTTGAGGCGACCCGGACCGTCGACTCCCTGCAGTTGGACGCGTTTCTGGTCAAGTCCGGGGCAACCGGACCGTTTCTCGGTTCGTCGGCCTTCCCCCCCACCATGCTGCGACTGCCCGGTGTCACCGAATCGGTGCCCCTGGTCTACGGAAGCGCAACGGTTCCCGAGGGTGGGTCGGCGCGCAGCGTCAACGTCTTCGGCGCGCCCGAACGCGGACCAGGAATCCCGGCCGTGGTCGACGGACGCCCGCCTGCCGCCACCGATGAAGTCGTAGTGTCCAACACAATGCATAGACAGATTGGCGACACCGTCGAAATCGGTTCGCTCCCTTTGCGAATCGTGGGACTCGTTGACGACTCGACAGCACTGGCCGGGCAACCCAACGTCTTCCTCACCACCGTAGGCGCGCAGAAGTTGCTGTTCTCCGGCCAGTCGCTGGTCACATCCGTCGGCTTACGTGGTGTGCCGAAGGAGGCCCCGAGCGGTTTCCGCATCGTCGATCGGGCCGGAGCGATCGATGACCTCCTTCGTGCCCTCAGTGGGGCACGGCAGGCGATGACTCTGATGGCCGGGTTGTTGTGGATGGTAGCCGCGTTGATCGTCGGCTCGATGATCTACATGTCGGCCCTGGAACGCACCCGGGACTTCGCGGTCTTCAAAGCGGTCGGGGTTCCGACCCGGTCCATCCTGGCCGGTCTGGCCATGCAGGCCATCATCGTCGCCGTTCTGGCGGCCGTGCTGGGCGGCGTTCTCTCGGTTCTACTCGGACCGCTGTTCCCGATGCGGGTGGACATTCCGCGGATCGCATTCCTTCTGCTGCCCGTCGTGGCGGTGACCATCGGGGTGTTGGCCAGCATCGCCGGGCTGCGGCGAGCGGTCACTGTGGACCCCGCACTGGCGTTCGGGGGTCCCTAAGTCGATGGCAGACCTGCGAATCAAAGACCTCGTGGTGGAGTACGCCAGTGGTCAGGAATCGGTGCGCCCGATCAACGAGCTCAGCCTCGACGTCCCGGCAGGTTCGCTGGCGATTCTCCTGGGGCCCAGCGGATGCGGGAAGACGACCCTGCTGTCCTGTCTGGGCGGCATTCTGCGTCCGACTGCCGGTGGCATCCAGTTCGGGGATATCGACGTGACCGGACTCGATGCCCGCGCCCTGTCCGAGTATCGGCGCAACACCGTCGGCATCGTGTTCCAGGCGTTCAATCTGGTGCCCAGTCTGACGGCATTGGAAAACGTGATGGTGCCGTTGCGGGCTGCCAGGATGCCGAAGCAAAAGGCGCACCAGCGCGCCGAGGAACTGCTGGACCGGGTCGGTCTGGCGCACCGCATGTCGCATCGGCCCGGTGACCTCAGCGGCGGACAGCAACAGCGGGTCGCGGTGGCACGAGCGATCGCGCTGGACCCGCCACTGCTGATCGCCGACGAGCCGACCGCCCATCTGGACTACATCCAAGTCGAGGAGGTGCTCACCCTGATCCGCGAACTAGCCTCCGGGGAACGGGTGGTGGTGGTGGCCACGCATGACACCCGGATGCTGCCATTGGCCGACCGCGTGGTCGAGTTGGTGCCCCATCTCGATGCCGCCGAGCACGAGCCTGAGACGAAGACATTCAAAGCCGGCGAGACACTGTTCGAGCAGGGCACGATGGGTGACTCCATTTATGTCGTGACCGAGGGTGAAATCGAACTGATCCGCGAATTAGCAAGCGGTGGTGAGGTGGTCATTAAGCTCGCCGCCCCCGGTGACTACTTCGGTGAGATGGGACCGCTGTTCGCACTGCCCCGGTCGGCGACTGCGCGGGCCCGGACCGACGCAGTCGTGATCAGTTACACCGTCCAGGGTTTCCGGGAACTCCTGGGATCAATCGGATCCCGAGATCTCATCGTGCACAAGGCATTACACCCCAGGGACTGACACCGAGCTCAGTCGGCCGGCACCATGCTGAGCAACAGGTCCGGCCCGACCCGCTCGACGCCGTCATAGCGCCAGTGGGCAGCATGCGAGATGCCCGTGACTCCGACATCGACCACCGCGCCGAATGGTCCGCCGAGCAGTACTGGCGCAACATAGGCCAGGACGCGGTCGACCACACCGGCCCGAAGGAACGCCCCCGCAATGGTAGGTCCGCCCTCCAACATGATGTCGGTTCGCCCGGATAGAGCCCGGATCACCTCATGGGGGTCGTGCGTGTGCAACACCATGGTCGGCGAATCACCGCGGCTCACGTTGGAATCCGGCGGAATCTCCCGCTTACCCACGACCACGCGCAGCGGTTGATGCTCGGTGAGACTGCCGTCGGGCAACCGGGCCGTGAGGCTCGGGTCGTCGGCGAATACGGTCCCGGTGCCGACGATGATGGCGTCGGCGGCCGCGCGGCGTCGATGCACGTCGGCACGGGCCGCCTCGCTGGTGATCCACTGCGAGGACCCGTCCGCCGCGGCGCTTCGCCCGTCAACACTGGCGGCGAACTTCCAGGTGACGTGCGGGGAGCCGGTGCGCACTTTGTGGAGCCATTCCCGCAGGAGGCCCGCGGCCACATCCTCGGCGCACACCCCGGCGGTTACCGCGACGCCGGCGGCGTGCAGACGTGCCGCACCGCCTGCTGCGACCGGGTTCGGGTCGGCAAGCGCATAAACGACAGCGGCAACGTTCGCCGCCGCGAGGGCATCGACGCAGGGCGGGGTGCGACCGTGATGATTACAGGGTTCCAGTGTCACCACGGCTGTGCCACCTGCCGCACGCTCCCCCGCGGCCTGCAGGGCGACCGCCTCGGCGTGCCGACCACCGGCAGGCTCGGTGGCGCCCACCCCCACTATCTCTCCATCCGCGCTCACGATGACCGCTCCCACCGGGGGGTTCGGGTAGGTGGACCCCTTCACCCGAAGCCCCTGCTCAATCGCCAGCCGCATCGCGGCGGAAACCTGCGCGGGTGCGGTCATAGAAGCAGGTGCGGCGAGGCCAGACCGGCTTGGCGGCGCAAGGCTTCAACGGCCACAGCGGGGTCGGCCGCACCGTAGACCGCCGAGCCTGCGACAAAGCAGTCCACCCCGGCTTCGGCAGCCTGCTCGATCGTGTCGGCATTGATACCGCCGTCGATCTCGACCAGGATCGTCAACTCGCCGGAGTCGACCAACCGGCGAACGGCCGCCACCTTGGTCAGCACCTCGGGAATGAAGCTCTGGCCGCCAAAGCCGGGTTCGACCGACATCACGAGCAGGGTGTCGAAGTGGCGGAGGATCTCCAGGTACGGCTCGATCGGGGTACCGGGCTTGATCGACAACCCCGCCTTGGCTCCGGCGGCACGGATATCGCGACCCACGGAGACCGGATCATCGGTCGCTTCTGCGTGAAACGTCACGTTGTAAGCGCCGGCCTCGGCGTAGCCGGGAGCCCACCGGCCCGGATCGGTGATCATCAGATGGCAGTCCATCGGAATGTCGGTCGCCTTCAGCAGGCTCTCGACCACGGGCAGACCCAGGGTGAGATTCGGCACGAAGTGCGCGTCCATCACATCCACATGCAACCAGTCAGCGCCCTCGACGGCGGCGGCCTCTTTGGCCAGCCAGGCGAAGTCGGCGGACAGGATTGACGGCGCGATCATCGGCCGGGTCGGTGTTGCCATAGGTGACACTTTAGGGCTTGCGGCCTGGTAAGCCCGGTAGCTCAGGAATTCTTTCGCAGCGCGGCCGCGAACATCGCGTCGGTCCCATGCCGGTGCGGCCAGAGCTGAACGTACGGCCCGGGACCCAGGTTGCCGACGGGCGCGAACAGGATCCGGGTATCCAGAGCGCTCACCGGATAGCGCCGCAGCGCATCGGAGATGACACCGACGGTCTCCACCAGATGCGGCGAACACGTCGCGTAGAGCACCACGCCGCCGGGTCTGGTCAGCGCGATGGCCGAGGCCAATAGTTCACGCTGCAACTTCGCCAGATCCGGGACATCAGCGGGGGTGCGCCGCCAACGGGCTTCCGGGCGCCGCCGCAATGCCCCGAGCCCGGTGCAGGGCGCATCGACGAGCACGCGGTCGAAGCTGTCGGCTGGCAGCGACGGGGCACGGCCGTCGAGGCGCAGGATGTCGACCGTCAGACCACGGGTGTTGTGTTCGACCATCTCGGCCCGACGAGGATTGGGTTCTATCGCCGTGACGGTCGCACCCTGCTGCGCGGCGATCGCGGCGATCAGGGCCGTCTTGCCGCCGGGTCCCGCGCACAGATCAAGCCAGCGTCCGCCGTCGGAGCCTTCCAGTGGAGCCAGGGTCAGCGCTCGAGCCACCAATTGGCTGCCCTCATCCTGAACCAGCGCCCGACTGTCACGAATGGGGGCCAGCCGGCCGGGGTCACCGCTGCCGAGGTACACCGCGTAGGGCGAGTAGCGGCCGACGTCACCACCGACGGACTGGGCCAGTTCCTCGGCTGTCAGCACCCCGGGCCGGGCGGCCAGATGCACGGCCGGTCGGGCGTCATCGGCTGCCAGTGCGACATCCAGTTCGCCGGCGTCGACGCCGAGTGCATCGGCGAATGCCTGGGCGATCCAGCGGGGATGGGCATGCACGAACGCCGCATGACCGATTGGGTCGGTCGCCGCAGACGGAGCCAGTTCGGCGGCCCATGATTCTTCATCTCGCTTGGAAATCGTACGCAGCACACCATTGACGAAACCGGCTCGTACCGAATCGAATTCGAGACCGGCCTGTTCGACGGTGGTGGAAACCGCTGCATGTCCGGCCACGTTGGTCCGTAACAGTTGGTAGGTACCCAGTCGCAGCAGATCCAGCAGCACGGAATCGATCTGATCGATCGGGCGCCCGGCAGCCGAGGCGATGACCGCGTCCAGTAATCCGCGGGTGCGGCAGGTGCCATAGGTCAGTTCGGTCGCGAACGCCGCATCACGTCCGGTGATTCCACGCTCAGAGAGCAGCGCTGGCAGCGCCAGGTTGGCGTAGGCGTCACGCTCGGACACCGCTCGCAGAACATCGAACGCCGCACCCCTGGCCGGGTCGAGCTGCACTCGTCGCGAACGCCTGTTGTTGCCGCTGCGATCGCCGGGTCGCTGGCTCACAACGCCCGCACTGCGGCATCGAGACGAGCGCCGCGGGCCCAGTCCGCTGCCACCATCGGTTTTTTCCCGGGAGGTTGGAGCTGGCCTAGCTGAACCGGGACCGATCCGGTCCCGATCAGGACCCGCGCCCGCTCGGCCACAATGACGCCGGGTTCCACCGGGTCACCGGATTCCTCGATACTGACCGGACCGACTTTGATGCGCATCTCCCCGATCATCGTCCATGCGCCCGGATTCGGTGTCATCGCCCGGATCCGACGCTCGATGACGTGCGCGGGCAGATCCCATCGGACTCGAGCCTGCTCGACGGAGACCTTGGGTGCGATGCTGACACCGTCACGCGGCTGTGCGACCGGGGTGAGTGTGCCGTCGGCGATACCGTCCAGCGTGGCATCCAACAGTGCTCCACCTGATAACGCCAGGCGGTCCAACAACTCCCCCGCGGTGTCACCGGGGCGGATCGTCTCAGTCACGACGCCGTAGATCGGACCGGAGTCCAGGGCGGGCTCAATCCTAAATGTTGTTGCGCCGGTGACGGAATCACCCGCAGCGATGGCTGCCTGTACCGGGGCAGCCCCACGCCAGGCTGGCAACAGTGAGAAGTGCAGATTGACCCAGCCGTGTTCCGGTACCGCGAGCATCTCCTCACTCAGCAGTGCGCCGTAGGCGACGACGGCACAGCAGTCCGGGGAGATAGCGGTCAGCTCGGCGATGAATTGCGCTGAATTGGGCCGCTGCGGTCGCAGTACCGGAATGCCGGCATCATGGGCCAACTGCGCCACCGGCGATGGCGCCGGCTTTCCGCGCCGACCGGCCACAGCATCAGGGCGAGTGATGACGGCGACGACATCATGGTGTGGGGAGTCGATGAACCGCTGCAGCGACGGCAGAGCCGGCGTCGGTGTGCCCGCGAATACGATTCGCATCCAGTCCTTTGCTTATTCAGTCTTCGCGCAAGCGCTCATCGGGGCTATCTGACTCTTCGCGCAAGCGCTCATCGGGGCACCTGATAGAAATCACGCTCGGAGACCCCCGCCAGCCCAGCGACGAACATCCACGGGATGGTGGTGCGCAACCGATTGACGGTAGCCGCGGAGTCGTTGTAGTACTGCCGGGCAAAGGCGAGCTTGTCCTCGGTGTCGGCAAGGTTCTGCTGCAGATTCAGAAAGTTATTCGACGAATTCAGTTGCGGGTACGTGGTTCCCAGCGCCAGCACCTGCCCGACCGCGGTGTCGAACTGGTGCTCGGCCGAGGTGCGTTGCGCCACCGACTTCCCGGATGTGGCGGCGGTCAGCGCGGTTTGAGCATCGGCAACGTGCGCCAGCACTTCCTTCTCATGGGCGGCAAAAGTCCCCACGGTGCTGACCAGACTCGGGATCAAGGCGGCACGCCTGGTCAGCTGCACATCGATGCCGCCGAGTGCCTCATCGGCCCCGACGTCGGCTGCCCGCAGCTTGTTGTAGCCCAGGACGAAAACGATCAACACCGCCACCGCGATCACCAACGCCAGAATCAGCACAAAGGTCACCATGAACCGCCTCCTCCTCCACCGCCGCCACCGCCACCGCCACCGCCGCCACCACCGCCACCGCCACCGCCACCGCCTGATGATGACGATGAAGACTGCGACGCGGTGTAGGCGCCGATCGACGATGACAGTGCCGACTCGAAGCTGTCGAAACTAGCACCCTCGGCAGACGAAGACGCCCAGCCGGTGCTCGACGAGGAGTGGTACCAGCCGGGTTGTGGCGGTACCTGTCCAGTGGCCGCCTGGTACTTGGCTGCCCACAGCGCGGCGGCGCCGCCGGCGATCGCGAATGGAATGTAGGCGGTGTACAGATCCTTGCGGGCGGAGAAGTCGAATCGCGACTCCGCGGAATCAGTGGTCAGCATGCGGTGAAAGCCGCCGACTTCCGACCACAGCCGGCGTCCGGCAGCAGTGCGCCGCAGTCCGATACCCGGAGTCCACGCCCGCAGCGACAGCAGGAAAAAAACGGCGAAAGGCAGCCCCCACAACGTGATCGGGAACAGCAGGCGGATAAACCCACCGACCGCGAGCACCAGTGCCGCGATATTGGCGACCCGAAGCCACAACTCCGAGGGGTGCTTGGCAATCAGGCCCTGCCCGATTGCCCACTCTTTCGCCGCGGACACCATGTCCTGCTTGGCGGCGGTGAGCTTACGGCCGGCGGCGACGCCACCGTTGGCGTGAAAGGTCGTTCCGTGGAATTCCAGCCCGAGCGCTGAACTGACCGCGCCGCTGACCGGATCCACCTCTGCCCACGCGCCGGAATCGCCCACACTGTGGACCGTCCACTTCTTCTTGCCATCCTGATCGAGCGAGAGCAGTCCGCGGTCAGCCAGATAGAACAGGGTGGCGGTCAGGCCTTCCTCTGGCACCTTCTCGGTGCGGATGTATTCGCACTGCACCGGGCCGAGGCCCGTCGGCGGGGCGTATTGCAGCGGGAAGCCCGGCGACGGTTCGACCGTGGACCGCCACCACAGAAACGCCCCGAGTCCGGCCGCGGCGGTCAGTCCGATCAGCCACAGGACGATTGGAATCGACCGGCCCAGCACCGGATCCCACTGCCACGACCACGGCACCTCGGCCCGTGGTGGGGTCGGGACATCGACGCCGGCCCGCAGTGTGACCGGAGTGCGGGGTGGCAGATCGCCGGCCGATAACGTGACCGTGTCACCGGAAATCCTCAGCTCGTCGCAAGCCCGGCCGACACCGGTACCGACAGAGCACTGCGCACCCGGCACCGGTCCGGGCAACGACACCGTTACCTCGGCCGACGTGATCTGGTTGCTCCAGCCCGGCGCGATCACGTTCCAGAAGAACGCCGACGGCGCCGACGCGTCGCCGGTCGATGAGGCGAATTGCTTGCCGGCGCCGGTATCGCCGGGGTCGAGAACGCCGGCGATGCGGTATTGAATGCCGAAGACATGGGTGCCCGCAGTCAAAGTGCTATCGGGATCACCGATCTTGGCCACCAGGAACCGGTCGTTGTCCTGCTCCATCACCTCAAACGGCACAGGCCAGTCGTCCATCGAGATCGCGACGATCTCGGGCACCTGACGGAGGTGGGAGTTGTTGATATTGGCGACATCCCAGAACCGGAAGATGCCGTGCCGCCCGCTGGGGAACTCGGCCGTGATGGTTTCGTTCGCCTGCATCAGACCATCGCGATCGACGGTGTACTCAGCCCGCAGACTGGAGATCACCACCGGGTCGTACACCGCGCCGTCGGTGGGGATGGGGCTGAACACCACCGGCCAGAGCAGACCCAGGACGATGAATAGCAGCAGAATCACGCGAGCGAACACTCGGCTGACTGCTCTCATGCGACCTCCCCGCGCGCGATTGCAGCCCTTAGCCTAGCGTCGGCGCACGTCTCAGCCGATGTGCAATGGGTCGATCTGCACGCGCACTGCTTCGTGATCATGTCGGGCGCTGGCGGCCCTGGTCGCCTGCCGTAACGAGGCCGCCAGTGCCAGGCCCTCCTCGCGACGAACCCGGATGAGCATCCGGATGACGCTGTCATCGGCAGCGGTGGCAGAAGGGCGGCGGACACCGGCGGGGAGATCCACCGGGCCCAGCACGTCGGCGTCGGCCGGGAACACCGACTGGGCAAGCAGTGCGGTGACGGCATCTGAAGCCCCATCCACGGCGCCGATATGCACAGCCGGCGGCAGACCGACCGCCACTCGGGCAGCCAATTCCGCCTCGGCGTGGCCCACCGGATCCCATTTGATCAAGGCTTGGACAGTCGGAATCGCCGACTCGGCGACGACGACCACCACCCCGCCCCTGGCTCGGGAATGCACCTGAGCAGACGCCGCCATCCAGCGGCGCAGTGTGTCCTCGGCGGCCCGCAGATCCTGGCGTCCCAGCAGCGACCAGCTGTCCAGCAGCAGCGCCGCGCCATAGCCGTCCGGGGCCCGCGGCTCCGCGCCCGGCGTGGCCACCACCAGGGCTGGGCCCGCACCGATCTCGGTGTGGATGGAATCGCCGGCCGAGGTGATGACCGCGACGCCCGGAAATGCCCGGCCCAGTTCCTCGGCCGTTCGTCGGGCACCCACCACCACGGCACGGACCGCGTCAGCCCCGCAGCGCCGGCATTTCAGGCTGATATCGATGCGCCCGCACCAGCGACACACGGCCCCGTCCGCGTCGCGGTCCGACAGCGACAGCGGACCCATGCAGTGCCGACATCGCGCGACGGTGCGGCACTTGGCGCACGCGACAGACGGCACATAACCGCGTCGCGGGACCTGGATCAGTACCGGGGCTCCGCGTTCCAGCGCGGCTCGCGCAGTACGCAATGCCACCGACGGCACCCGGGCGGTCCGGGCCGCGGGATCACGCTCCTCGGCATAACCGGTGTCATCGAGTGCGACCACGCGGGGGGCGTCAGCGCGGACGACAGGCCGCGGTGCCACCAAGTCATGTGCCCAGCCGCTGGCGACTAATGCTTGGGCTTCGGCGGTGCGGGAGTAGCCGCCGATGATTGCCGCGCAGCGTAATTGGTGGGCGCGCAGCATGGCGACCTCGCGGGCGTGCGGGTACGGCGCACGTGACTCGGCCAGGCTGTCGTCCCCGTCATCCCACACCATCACCAGGCCGAGTTTGTCCACGGGAGCGAACACCGCACTGCGCGTGCCGATCACCAACCGGGCCTGCCCGCGCAACACCGACAGCCAGCGGCGGTACCGAGCCGACGGACCCAGTCCCGCTGCCAACGCCACCACGACGGACTCATCGACCAGCGCGGTGGCGGCCGGCAGCAGCGCGTCGATATCGCGTTGGTCCGGAACGATGATCAACACACCGTGGCCGCCGCTGACCGCAGCCGCGGCGGCTTCGGCCAGGCGGTCGCACCAGCGCTCCCCGGGCAACACCTGCCACATCGCCCGGGCCGCGCGGCCCTCGTGCAGTGCGTCGAGGAACTTTCCGCCGCCGCTGTAGCGACCCCACCCCGCCGGGTCGACGGGCTCGATCACCGGCAGCAGCGGAACCGCTCGCTGGGTTTTCTCTGAGGCCGCATGCCGCGGCGGGATGGCAAGCCTCAGCACATCGGGCCGGGTGCCGGCGTAGCGGGCCGCCACCGCGTCGACAAGCCGCCGCACCTCGCCGGTGAGCACTGGCTCGGCGGAGATGACCCGGTCCAGCCAGCCGAGCTGGCCGACGTGGTCGGTGTCGGAGCGGCGTTCGAGCACGAAGGCGTCGACGAGCCGACCGTGAAAGCGCACTCGCACCCGGACTCCGGGTTGAGCATCGTCAGATTGCTCCGACGACACCAGATAGTCGAACTCGCGGTCCAGGTGCGGAACCGACAACATGGGCAGAACCCGAGCAATGGGCTCGTGTTCGGCGGCTTGTCGGCCGGATGCGCTCACTCCAATCGGCTCTTCACGTCGTTGACCACCGGTCGGCTCCCGCCCTGATTGTTACAGCTCGCTGAGTTGCTTGGGCCCCGCGCGTTACCGCTTCTTGTTCGCCCTGCGGCGCTCGGAGCCTTCGAAGACTATCGAGCCGAGTGGGATGTCGCCCCGGGACCGCTTGCGAGCGGAGTAACCCGAGACCGCTGCGAAGGCCCCCTCGACGCCGTCCTCGGAGGCATCCCAGGTCAGCGACTTCCCCGGGGCGAAGCCGAGATTGGTGCCGACGTCGACGGCATCCATATTGGCACCCAGGAACACGAAGTCCCACGCGTAGTCGGTCTCCTGCTGGGAGATCAGCGCGCGCACAGCCTCGACAGTCCACTCCCTGCTGGCGTTCTCGTAGCCATCAGTCATCACCAGCACGGTGATATCGCCGGGGCGCTCATCGGCGGGCAACTGGGCAAGGTCGCTACCGACCTCGGTGACAAACCGGCCGATCGAATCAAGCAACGCCGTACAGCCGCGAGGCTCCAACGCCAGCGGCGGCACGCTGCCGGCATCCCGGTTCTGGTAAACGACCTCGTAATGGTCGTCGAACTGCGCCAGCGTCACCAGTGTGGTTCCGGGCTGGGCGTGTTCGGTGGCGATATAGGCGTCGAACCCGCCGCGGGTATCGTCGGCGATCGTCTGCATCGATCCGGACCGGTCCAGTAGAGCCGCGATCAGGGTGATATCGGTGTTGGTCATGGTGTTCCCCCTCGAATTGGTCGTGTAACCGAGGTTAGCCACGGGCTCTGACAGAAAAGGCACTCAGCGGCCGCGACCATCCCCGCTACCAACCACGCCCGCACCACACTGCATGAGTTGCACCTGCGTACCGTGTCCCCATGGCCGAATCCGACGACAGACCACCCATTGACGCCATCCTGCAGAAGGTACTGGAAGCTGTACCGTTTCGACTGACGGTGGATGACGGCGTCGATGCCGCCCGGCGCGGATTACGCGAATTACCCCGTCGCCCTTTGCATCCCGACCTCCGAGTCGAAGACCGTCATATCGATGGACCTTCCGGACCAATCCCGGTCCGGGTCTATTGGCCAGACACCGATACCGGAGCGCGCCCGCACCCCGTCACGATGTTCTTCCACGGCGGTGGATTCGCGCTCGGTGACCTCGACACCCATGACGTCACGGCCCGCGAGCACGCGGTCGCCGCCAACTCGGTGGTGGTGTCGGTCGATTACCGACTGGCGCCTGAGCATCCCTACCCGGCCGCGGTCGAGGACGTATGGGCCGCAACCCGCTGGGTAGCTGACCACGCCGATGAGTTCGGGGCCGATTCCTCCCGGCTCGCGGTGGCCGGTGATTCGGCCGGCGGCAACCTGGCGGCGGTCGTTGCCCAACTGGCCCGCGATACGGGCGGCCCGGAATTGGTGTTCCAGTTGCTGTGGTACCCGTCGACCATGTGGGACACCTCGCTGCCGTCGTTCACCGAAAACGCCAACGCGCCGGTACTCGATAATGCCGCCATGGATGCGTTCACCCGCTGGTATGCCGGTCACGTCGACCTGGCCGATCCCCCGGCCACCCTGGCCCCCGGCCGGGCGGCCGACCTGTCCGGACTGCCGCCGGCCTACGTGGCTGTCGCCGGGCACGATCCGCTTCGTGACGACGGCGTCCGCTACGCCGAACTCCTGGCCGCCGCCGGTGGCGACGTCGAACTGCACAATGCCGAGACACTGGTCCACGGCTACCTGGGCTATGCGGGTGTGGTGCCGGCGGCCACCGAGGCCACCGACCGGGGCCTGGCGGCTCTGCGGACGGCGCTACACCGCTGACCAGCAGTTAGCTGAGAGGGTCAGCGTCGCAGGTAACGTTTATGAGGCACGTGGCGACGACACCTACGACAGCCATCAGCAAGACACCACAACTTGGAGGACCACACCTCATGACATCTGGCGAAACCGCGCGCGTCGCCCGTTTCTGTATCGGAAGCCTCATCGGCGGCATCGCCCTGGCCGGCCTCGCCGCGCCGATGGCCTCGGCGTCACCCGATTGCAGCCCCGCCACGGTAGACAGCACCAAGGAATCAGTGGGCCAGCAGGCTCAGGCCTATATGGACGCCCACCCCGACGGCAACAAGGCACTGTTGACAGCGGCACTGCAGCCACGACCGCAGGCCGAGGCGACCCTGCGCGCCTATGCCAGCGCGAACCCCCAGGAGTACGCCACCTTCAAGCAGATTCTCGCGCCCCTGGGCACCCTGCAGGCGCAGTGCGGCGTGCAGGTGGTTCCGGCGCAATTCCAGTGGGCATTCGACCAGTTCATCGGCGGCTGAACCACTAAGGTCCTGGTGTGGTCACCCCGGATGTCGAGACGCTGATAGTCGGCGCCGGCTTCTCCGGACTCGGCGTCGCGATCGCCCTCGACCGGGCCGGGCTCAGCGACTACCGGATCATCGAGGCCGGCGACGGTGTCGGCGGGACCTGGTACTGGAATACCTACCCCGGTATCGCGGTGGACATTCCGTCGTTCTCCTACCAGTTCTCCTTCGAGCAGAGCGCGCAGTGGTCCCGCACCTACGCCCCGGGTCGCGAGTTGCGCGCCTACGCTGAGCACTGCGCCGACAAGTACGGGCTGCGACCGAGAATCGCGTTGGGTACCCGGGTCCTCGGAGTGTCCTTCGACGACGACGCCGACCTCTGGCGGGCGGAGCTGGACTCCGGCGAGACGGTCACCGCGCGATTTTTGATCAATGCCAGCGGCGCGCTGACCATCCCCAAGCCGCCCGACATCGAGGGCGTGGATTCGTTCGCCGGTGTGACGATGCACACCGCTCGCTGGGATCACAGCCAGGACCTCACCGGCAAGCGGGTGGCGATAATCGGCACCGGCGCCTCGGCGGTACAGGTGATCCCGGAGATCGCGCCGACGGTGGCGAAGCTGACCGTGTTCCAGCGCACCCCGATCTGGTGCTTCCCTAAGTTCGACGTGCCGCTGTCGCGGACAGCCCGGTGGGCGATGCGGATTCCCGGCGGCAAGTCTCTGCACCGGTGGATCAGCCAGGCCTACGTGGAGTTGACGTTCCCGATCGCGGCGCACTATTTCACTCTCAACCCGTTCGCCAACCGAATGGCTGAGGGCGGAAAAGCTTACCTGCGCAAGCAGGTTCGCGATCCTGTCGTCCGTGACAAGTTGACCCCCCGCTACGCGGTGGGGTGTAAACGACCCGGTTTCCACAACACCTACCTGTCGACCTTCAACCGCTCCAACGTCGAGCTTGTGACCGAGCCGATCGATCGCATCACCGAGACCGCAGTCGTGACGGCGGACGGCGAGACGCATGACGTCGACGTCCTCATCCTGGCCACCGGATTCAAGGTGATGGACATCGACAGCGGCACCTATCCGGTAACCGGCGCGGACGGGCTGTCGCTGGTGGAGTACTGGGACACCAATCGGCTGCAGGCCTACGAGGGTGTGAGCGTCCCGGGTTTTCCGAACATGTTCACCGTCTTCGGCCCCTACGGATACGTCGGCTCCTCCTATTTCGCCCTCATCGAGGCCCAGAGCCACCACATCGCGCGGTGTCTGACGCAGGCACGGCTACGGGGTGCGAGTCGCGTGGAGGTGACGGCGGAGGCCAATGACCGCTTCTTCGCCGAGATGCTGGGCAAGAGGCATCGCCAGATCTTCTGGCAGGACAGCTGCAAGCTGGCCAACAGCTACTACTTCGACAAGCACGGCGACGTCCCACTGCGGCCCGACACCACCGTGCAGGCGTACTGGCGCAGCCGCCGATTCCCGCTCTCGGACTACCGGTTCAGCGCCTGAGTCAGACCGAACTCTTCAGATCCTCGACTTTATCCAGCCGCTCCCACGGCAGATCAAGATCGGTGCGGCCAAAGTGGCCGTAAGCCGCTGTCTGGGCGTAGATCGGCCGGAGCAGGTCGAGATCGCGGACGATCGCACCGGGCCGCAGGTCGAAGACCGCGGTGATCGCCTTCTCGATGCGGGCCGGGTCTACCGTCTCTGAGCCGAATGTTTCGACGAACAGCCCGACCGGAGCGGCCTTACCGATCGCATACGCCACCTGCACCTCGACCCGCTCGGCCAGTCCTGCCGCGACGACGTTCTTGGCCACCCAGCGCATCGCGTAAGCGGCCGAACGGTCAACCTTGGACGGGTCCTTGCCGGAGAACGCGCCGCCGCCGTGGCGGGCCCAGCCGCCGTAGGTGTCGACGATGATCTTGCGGCCGGTCAGTCCCGCATCCCCCATCGGGCCGCCGACGACGAATTTTCCGGTCGGGTTGACCAACAGCCGGAAATCGGAGACATCGAGGGTCTCATGGTTGAGGTCGGCGAGCACAGTGTCGACGACATGCTTGCGGATGTCCGGAGCCAACTCCTTCACCAGATCAATGCCCTCGGCATGCTGGGTGGACAGCACGACGGTGTCCAACCGGATCGCTGTGTTACCCGCGTACTGGATGGTGACCTGGGTCTTGCCGTCCGGGCGAAGATACCCGACCACTCCGCTCTTGCGGACCTCAGTCAGCCGGCGTGCGAGCCGGTGCGCAAGCGCGATGGGCAGCGGCATCAGTTCCGGGGTGTCGCGGATGGCGTAGCCAAACATCAGTCCCTGATCACCGGCGCCCTGCGCGTCCAATGGGTCGACGGCGCCCTCGACGCGGGCCTCGTGGGCAGTGTCCACACCTTGGGCGATATCGGGTGACTGTGCGCCGATCGCGACGTTCACGCCGCAGGATGCGCCGTCGAAGCCCTTGGTTGAGGAGTCGTAGCCGATATCGAGGATGCGATCGCGGACGATCTTCGGGATATCGACATACGCCGAGGTTGTCACCTCACCAACGACGTGGACCTGACCGGTGGTCACCAATGTCTCCACCGCAACGCGCGAGTGCGGGTCCTGCTCGAGCAGCGCATCGAGCACCGAGTCGCTGATCGCGTCGCAGATCTTGTCGGGATGTCCCTCGGTCACCGACTCACTGGTGAACAGCCGACCGTTATCACTCACAGTGTCAATCCCCTTCGGTGCTTGGTCGTGCAAATCCTGTTACCGCACGGTCCAGTCGGACCGACGGCGTGGGGGCGCTACCCCCCGCTACCGCGAAGCAACGCGGCGATCGCGTCCACAATACGGCTCGCCATCAGAGTCTTCGAACCATGCTCGAGTGCCGACTCGGTGCCGTCGGCGCCCAAGAGCCAGCCGTCATTGCTGTCGACCTCGAATGCACGCCCATCCCCGACTGCGTTGACGACCAGAAGGTCGCAGGCCTTGCGGCTCAGTTTCGCGCGGGCATGAAACAGCACGTCGCCTTGGGCGTCGCCGGTCTCGGCGGCGAACCCGACAATGGCGCGCATATTGGGCAGCCGGCCGTCGTCGCGCTGCCGCACGGCACCGGCAAGCACATCGTCGTTGCGCACCAATTCGATAATCGGCGCGGCATCGTCGGCTTTTTTGATCTTGCTGGTGGCAACGTGAACGGGCCGATAGTCAGCGACCGCAGCGGCCATCACGAGCACGTGCGCATCGGGGGCATGTTTGGACACCGCCTCATGCATCTGGGCCGCCGATGTGGCGTGCAGGACGTGCACGCCCGCCGGATCCGCCAGTCCGGCGGTGTTACCGGCGATCAGCGTGACGTCGGCACCGCGTTGGGCCGCGACCCGGGCCACCGCGTAGCCCTGCTTTCCGGAACTGCGGTTGCCGATGAAGCGAACCGGATCCAGCGCCTCGCGAGTTCCGCCTGCGGTCACCAGAACCTTGGTGCCACTCAAGTCGTAAGGCAGTGCATCCGAGCGGGCCAGCAACAGTTCGGCGAAGGTGGTGATCTCCTCGGGCTCAGGTAGCCGGCCCGCACCGGTGTCGGCACCGGTGAGCCGTCCGAATGCCGGCTCCAGCACGACGGCGTGGCGCTCACGCAAGGTCGCGACGTTGGCAACCGTCGCGGGGTGCTGCCACATCTCGGTGTGCATGGCCGGCGCAAAGAGTACCGGGCACCGGGCGGTCAGCAAGGTGGCGGTCAGCAGATCGTCAGCGCGGCCGGCGACGGCGCGCGCCAGCAGGTCGGCGGTGGCGGGTGCGACGAGGACGAGGTCCGCCTGCTGTCCCAGGCGAACATGCGGAACCTCGGGGACGTCCTCGAAAACACCGGTGTGCACGGGATTTCCGGACAGGGCTTCGAAAGTGGCCGCACCCACAAAACGCAGGGCGGACTCGGTGGGCACGACCCGGACCTCGTGGCCGGCCTCGCTGAGTTGGCGCACCACCGAGCAGGCCTTGTAGGCCGCAATGCCACCGGCGACGCCGACGATGATCCGCTTGGGACTCATGGGCACACCCGCGTTCGCCGCGGTTACTCGCCTTCGGTGTGTTCGAGAAGGTCGCCGTGAATCTCACGCAGAGCGATCGACAGCGGCTTCTCCTGCAGACCAGGCTCGACCAGTGGGCCGACGTACTCGAGGATGCCGTCGCCCAGTTGGTTGTAATAGTCATTGATCTGGCGGGCACGCTTTGCCGCATAAATCACCAGTGCGTACTTGCTCGACACCCGGTCGAGCAGTTCGTCGATAGGCGGGTTGGTGATACCCAGCGGGGTGTCGTAGGCGGTGGCTGCACCGGGGGCCGGATCGTAGTGATCCGAATTGGTTGTCACTTAGCGTTCTCCTGGCGGATAGCAGGGACGTTCCCCTGGCGGATTGAAGGTTCGAGCCGGTGGCCGGTGACCACTCACGCCGACTGCGACGCGTTTCCCACCAGCAAGGTTACCAATTCAGAGCAGGCTGTATCTAATTGGCTGTTCACTACGACGACGTCGAACTCGCCCTGCGCGGCGAGTTCGGCCTCTGCGGTGGCCAGCCGACGGGCCATAGCCTCGGCAGTTTCGGTGCCGCGGTCAGTGAGCCGCTGCTGTAGCGCCGCCCAGCTGGGCGGGGCCAGGAAGACAGTGATGGCGTCTGGCACGGCCTTCTTGACCGCCCTCGCGCCGGCCAGATCCACCTCGATCAGCACCGGGTGGCCGGTGGCGGCAGCGCTGATAACGGGTTCCGACAGGGTTCCGGAGCGGTGCAAACCACCATGGATGTCAGCCCACTCGAGCAGTTCACCGGCTTCGATGAGTTGCTGGAATCGCTCAGCAGAGACGAAGTGGTAGTCGATGCCGTCGACTTCGCCCGGACGCGGTGCCCGAGTGGTCGCCGAGACGCTGAAGTGCAGGTCCGGCACCTGCTCACGCAGGCGCCGCACGACCGTCGACTTGCCGACCGCGGAGGGGCCGGACAGCACCAGGACGCGACCTCGCGTCACCGTCTGACCGTCCGGCCCACCGCCGGCGTCCATCGGCCTGCTTAGGAGAAGTCGAACTTCGCCAGCAGGGCCTTGCGCTGACGATCGCCCAGGCCGCGCAGTCGGCGCGTCGGGGCGATCTCCAGTTCGGTCATGATCTCCTGTGCCTTGACCTTGCCAACCTTGGGCAGGGCCTCCAGCAGAGCGGAAACCTTCATCTTGCCGAGAACCTCATTGGTCTCGGCATCCTTGAGCACCTGCTGCAGATTGGTGCCACCGCGCTTGAGTCGATCCTTGAGCTCAGCTCGGATTCGACGTGCGGCAGCGGCCTTTTCCAGCGCGGCCGCGCGCTGCTCATCAGTCAACTGGGGAAGGGCCACGGGTTCCTCCGTCTCATCGCAATCATTGTTTTGCCTGGGCCGGGTTCTTTGGCCAGCGCCGATGACCGTACCCAGGCTCTCAGACGAAATCTAACCCGCCCCGCTCGTCGGAAACGCAAACCCCCAGCACACCGAGCGTCAATCACCGCCTGGATCATGCCCTGGGCGAATAGTGAACACCCGACTCGCTCACCCCCAAAACAGCCGGGATTCGCTGCGGATATGGGCATCTAGCAGGTGTTTCAGCTCTCCGGCCCGGGCCCGGGAAACGCCACGTACGGGCGCCGATCCGGTCGCCAGAATGAATTTCACCCGGTTTGTGCACCTCACGGCGTGTCGCGCGTGTCGCAGGCGTCGCGCCGGGCGCGATCCGGACCTCAGGCCAGATAGGCGACCGCGTCGCGGAGCCGTTCACCCGCGCCGCGAATAGCCGCCGGATCAGGCCCGGCCCGCAGAATCTCGCGAGACACCGCCGGCAGCAGCTGACCCAATCGCGCACCACCCAGTCCGGACAGCGCCTCTGGGCGACCACCCTGAGCGCCGACACCGGGCACCAGAACCGGACCGTCGAGGGCACGCACGTCCGGCACCTGGTCCAGCGTGGCTCCGATGACGACACCCACCGGGCCGAATACCTCGGGGCCGAGTAACTCAGGGCCAAAGCCCTGTGCCGCAGCACGATTGGCTGCTCCCGCCGCATCGACCACCGACTGGGCGACCGTGCGACCATCGACAACGGCGTGCTGGATCCCGGCGCCCTCCGGGTTCGAGGTCGCGGCCAGGACGAATACCCCGCGGCCGTGAGCAGCCGCGACCTCCAGTAGCGGTGCCAGCGACCCGAAGCCCAGATAGGGCGATGCGGTCACCGCATCGGCCGCCAACGGGCCCCCACCCACCCAGGCTTGGGCGTAGGCAGCCATGGTCGATCCGATGTCGCCGCGTTTGGCGTCGGCGAGTACCAGAACACCGGCCGACTGCAACCGGGCGATAGTGCGTTCCAGCACCGCGAACCCTGCTGATCCGTAAGCCTCGAAGAATGCGACCTGCGGTTTGACGACGGCGAAGCCCGCATATGCCTGTACGCAGATATCGCAGAACCGGGCCAAGCCGTCTGCGCTGACCGGCAACCCCCAGGCCTGCATCAGTTCCGGATGCGGGTCGATGCCCACGCACAGTGGGCCGCGCGCGGCGATCGCCGTCGCCAGCCGCGTTCCGAACGCCGGCGCTTCAGCCAACTCAGGTTCGGACATGTCAGGCTCGGCCGAAGGATGCGTGGAGTTCCTGCAACGAGCGCACGCCGATATCGCCGCGGATGGCGGCCTCGATGCCCTGCACCGCAGCCGAGGCACCCTGCACCGTGGTGATACACGGAATATTCATCGACACCGCGGCCGAACGGATCTCATAGCCGTCGATACGTGGTCCGGAGTTGCCGTACGGGGTGTTGATCACCATGCCCACCTCGCCGGCATTGATCGCGTCGATCGCCGTCATCGTCGGTCGGCCCTCGCCCGGGGTTTCGAAGTGCTTTCGCACCACGTCACATGGAATCCCGTTACGGCGCAACATTTCCGCAGTGCCCTCGGTGGCAAGCACTCGGAACCCGAGATCGGCAAGCCGCTTGACCGGGAAGACCAGCGAACGCTTGTCTCGGTTGGCCACCGATACGAAGACCGTGCCGTCGGTCGGCAGCGACCCGTAGGCCGCGGCCTGGCTCTTGGCGAAGGCGCTACCGAAGTCGCGGTCGATGCCCATCACCTCGCCAGTGGATTTCATCTCAGGGCCGAGCAGCGAGTCCACACCCGAACCGTCCACCCGCCGGAAGCGGCGGAACGGCAGCACCGCTTCTTTGACCGCGATCGGGGCGTTGGGGTCCGGGTTGGAACCGTCTCCGGTTCGTACCAGCAGACCCTCGTCGCGAAGCTGGGCGATGCTGGTGCCCAACATGATTCGCGCACAGGCCTTGGCCAGGGGTACCGCAGTCGCCTTGGAGACGAACGGCACCGTCCGGCTGGCCCGGGGGTTGGCCTCCAGCACGTAGAGAACGTCATCCTTGAGCGCGTACTGGACGTTGAGCAGTCCGACGACGCCGACCCCGTGGGCAATGGCTTCGGTGGCTCGCCGTACCGCCTCGATATCGCTGCGTCCCAGGGTCACCGGGGGTAGCGCACAGGCCGAGTCGCCGGAATGGATGCCGGCCTCCTCGATGTGTTCCATCACCCCGCCGATGTACACCTCGGTGCCGTCGCACAGCGCGTCGACGTCGATCTCAATCGCGTCCTCGAGGAACCGGTCGACCAGAACGGGATGATCAGGTGAGAGTTGGGTGGCGCGGGTGATGTACCCGTGCAGGGTCTCCTCGTCGTACACGATTTCCATCCCCCGCCCGCCCAACACATAGGACGGCCGCACCAACACCGGATAGCCGATCCGGGCGGCGATCTCGCGCGCCTCCTCAAAACTGGTCGCGGTACCGAATTTCGGCGCGGGCAGGCCGGCATTCATCAGCACCTGACCGAAGCGGCCGCGATCCTCGGCCAGGTCGATGGCCTCTGGCCGGGTGCCAACGATCGGCACTCCGGCGTCGGCCAGTCGCTGGGCAAGTCCCAGTGGCGTCTGTCCGCCGAGTTGGACGATCGCACCCACCACGCCGGGACCGCCTGCACCGGAACGGGATTCGGCATGGAACACCTCAAGGACGTCCTCGAAGGTCAGCGGTTCGAAGTACAGCCGGTCGGCGGTGTCGTAGTCGGTCGAGACGGTTTCGGGGTTGCAGTTGATCATGATGGTCTCGTAACCGACGGCGCTCAGCGTGGTCGCGGCGTGCACACAGCTGTAGTCGAACTCGATCCCCTGCCCGATCCGGTTCGGCCCAGAACCCAGGATGAGCACCTTCGGCTTCTCGGTCTGGGGCGCCACCTCCGTCTCGGCGGCGGGGTCGAGTTCATAGCTGGAGTAGTGATAGGGGGTTTTGGCCTCGAACTCCGCCGCGCAGGTATCGACGGTTTTGAACACCGGATGGATGCCGAGACGCTGTCGCAGCGACCGCACACCGGTCTCCCCGGCCAATTCCGGACGCAGTGCCGCGATCTGCCGATCGGACAGCCCGCTGTGCTTCGCGCGCCGCAGCAGTTCACCGTCGAGGACGGGAGCCTCGAGCAGTTCCGTCCGCAGCGTCACCAGAGTATTGATCTGCTCGACGAACCAGGGATCCACCGCGGATGCCTCGGCGACCTGCTCAACACTGGCACCCATCCGCAGCGCGAGTTCGATGTCATAGAGCCGGCCCTCGGTGGGCGTGCGCAACCGGGTGAGAACATCCTCGACCCAGCCATCGTCATCGGGCGCGGTCCAGAAGCCGGCGCGGGTGGTCTCCAGGGAGCGCATCACCTTGCCGAGCGCCTCGATGAAGTTGCGGCCCAACGACATTGCTTCGCCGACTGACTTCATCGTGGTAGTCAACGTGGGGTCTGCACCTGGGAACTTCTCGAAGGCGAACCGAGGCGCTTTCACCACCACGTAGTCCAGGGTCGGCTCAAAACAGGCCGGGGTCTCCTTGGTGATGTCGTTGAGGATTTCATCGAGGGTGTAGCCGATGGCCAGCTTGGCGGCGATCTTGGCGATCGGGAAGCCGGTGGCCTTCGATGCCAGCGCGCTCGAACGCGAGACCCGCGGGTTCATCTCGATGACAATGAGCCGACCGTCTTTCGGATCGACGGCGAACTGGATGTTGCAGCCGCCGGTGTCCACCCCGACCTCCCGCAGGATTGCAATTCCCAGATCGCGCATCGTCTGGTACTCGCGGTCGGTCAGAGTCATCGCCGGGGCGACCGTCACCGAGTCGCCGGTGTGCACACCCATCGGGTCGACGTTCTCGATCGAGCAGACCACGACGACGTTGTCGTTGCTGTCGCGCATCAACTCGAGTTCGTATTCCTTCCACCCGTAGATCGATTCCTCGATCAGCACGTTCGCCGAGGGTGAGGCCACGAGCCCTTCCCCGGCCATGCGTTCAACGTCTTCAAGCGACTTCGCCATTCCGGATCCGAGACCACCCATCGTGAAGGAAGGTCGCACCACGACCGGGAGTCCGAGTTCGGCGACGGTTTCACGAACTTCCGCCATCGTGTAACACACCGCGCTGCGGGCGGATTCGCCACCGACCTTTGCGACAATGTCCTTGAACTTCTGCCGGTCCTCGCCGCGCTGAATTGCCTCGAAGTCCGCTCCGATCAGTTCCACACCGTGACGTTCCAGTGCTCCGTTCTCGTACAGTGCGACCGCGGTATTCAGGGCGGTCTGACCGCCGAGGGTGGCCAGCAGCGCGTCGATCGGGTTGCCGTGGGCTGCCTGCTGGGCGATCACCTTCTCGACGAACTCAGCCGTGATGGGCTCGACGTAGGTGTGGTCGGCGTACTCCGGGTCGGTCATGATCGTGGCCGGATTGGAGTTGACCAGGGTCACCATCAAACCCTCGGCGCGCAGCACGCGACAGGCCTGGGTCCCGGAGTAGTCGAACTCGCAGGCCTGTCCGATCACGATCGGGCCGGATCCGATGACCAGGACGTGGTTCAGGTCGGTTCTGCGTGGCATCTAGCGGTCTCCCCTGTTCATCAGGTCGACGAACTGGTCGAAGAGGTAGTTGGCGTCATGTGGACCGGCGGCAGCCTCGGGGTGGTACTGCACGGAGAAGGCGCGCCCGTCAACGAGTTTGACGCCCTCCACCACGCCATCGTTGGCACAGGTGTGGCTCACAGTCGCTGGGCCGAAGTCGGTGCCGAAGACTTCTCCCGCTTCACCTTCTAATGCAAAGCCGTGGTTTTGCGCCGTGACCGCGACCCGCCCGGTGGCATGGTCGATGACTGGCACGTTGATACCGCGGTGGCCGAACACCATCTTGTACGTGGCACGCCCCAGGGCTCGGCCGAGGATCTGGTTGCCGAAACAGATACCGAACAGAGGGATCCCGGCACCGAGGATCTCGCGGGTGACGCCGACGACCCGGTCGGCAGTGGCGGGGTCACCGGGCCCGTTGGACAGGAACACCCCGTCAGGTGAGAGGTCGGCGATCTGCTCGAATGTCGCCGACGCGGGCAGTACATGGGTGCGGATCCCCCGCAGCGCGAAGTTACGCGGCGTATTCGTCTTGATTCCGAGGTCAAGTGCAGCGACGGTAAATCGTTGCTGCCCTTGCGCTTCCACGATATAGCTCTGTTCTGTGCTGACATCGCCGCAAAGATCGGCACCGAGCATGGTGGGCTGGTCGCAGACCCGACGCAGCAGCTCGGCCTCGTCGGCCAGTGCCGGCCCGGAGAATACGCCGGCCCGCATGGAACCGCGGGTTCGCAGATGACGCACCACCGCTCGAGTGTCCACGCCGGCGATCCCGACGATGTCCTGCCGGATCAATTCATCAGCGAGCGAGCCGGTGGCCCGCCAGTTGGATACTCGCGGCGAGGGATCCCGCACCACGTAGCCGGCCACCCAGATCTTGTCGCCCCGGCTCTCGCCGTCCTGCTGGTTCCAGCCGGTGTTGCCGATCTGTGGTGCGGTGGCGACCACGATCTGGCGGTGATA